>Ga0114931_10002417_pt1 | contig 23777 bp, 25 predicted proteins | sample 2SBtaG_FD_89579 | JGI IMG/M metagenome (GOLD analysis project Ga0114931, IMG submission 89579) | Deep subsurface microbial communities from Kolumbo volcano to uncover new lineages of life (NeLLi) - 2SBTROV14_V59a metaG | ecosystem: Environmental > Aquatic > Marine > Volcanic | place: Kolumbo... | reverse complement strand
TGGCGGCTGATCCAGGAGATCATCGACGACAACGCCGGCCAGATCGAGTTCGGCGAGCCTGGCGCCGAGATCCCCGACAGCACCGACGACCGGGAAACACCGGGCCGGCCACGTTCGCTATCATCTCGACCATGTTCCGATTCGCCGCCTCCACCGTTGCCTGCCCCGACCGGCCTCTTGATGTCGCGATGCCGCACCTCGCCCTGTGGGGGTTTGAGGGGGTTGAGCTCCGCACGTTCGGGGCCGGGGACTCCCGGCTGGCCTGCGAGCCGGCGCTGACCGACCCGGCCAAGGTCCGGGCGCTGTGCGAGGGGCACGGGCTCGAAATCGCCTCGGTCGCCACCAGCGGGCGGTACGACGGTCGGGTGATGCCGCCGATCATGGGGCAGCTCATCGGCGATCCCGAGGCGTGCGTCCGCGCCACCAAGCGCGATATCGACCTGGCCGTTGGCGTCGAGGCGCCCGTGGTCCGCGTCTTTGCGTACGAGATCCCGCGCCGGGAACGTCGGGGGGCCGCGCTCAAGCGGATCACCGATCGGCTCCGCCTCGTGTGTGACCATGCGCGAAATATCGGCGTGCGGGTCGCGATCCAGAACGGCGGCTCGTTCGCCAGTGCGGCCGAGCTGATGGAGCTGATCGACCGCGTCGACAGCCCGCTGCTGGGGGCGGCCTACGACGTGGCGACGGGCGTCGAGGCGGACGACGACCCCGCCGAGGCGATCGCAAGGCTGGGGCGCACGCTGTTCCAGGCGAGGCTCGGTGATTTCAAGGGCGGCGTCCCCGTGACGCCGGGCGAGGGTGAATCACAATGCAAGCGGTTCGTCGAGGCGCTCGTCGAGGCCGACTATGACGGCTGGCTCGTCTACGAGTGGCCCGCGCTCTTCGTGCCCGGGCTCGCGGACGCCGAGGACGCCCTGCCCGCGGCGACCGACGCGGTGTACGGCTGGCTCGCCAGCGCCGGCGCCCGGGCGGAACCAACGACCGCGTCGGCCTGAACGCCGCACACCCATGAACGCCCGCAACAGCAGGAACACTTCGGCGGATCGGATCATCGAGATCTGCAAGGACGAGCTGCGCTTTGCGCGCGTCGGGATCTGCAAGGCGCAGCCGACGCGGCACACCGGCGCCTTCGGGGCGTGGCTCAGCGCGGGCAAGCACGGCTCCATGGAGTGGATCACCAATCACCTCGAAAAGCGCCTCGATCCGACCAGGCTCCTGCCCGGCGCCCGGTCGATCATCCTCGTCGCCGACATCTACGCCCCGCGCGGCGACGACGACGCGGACCGCCCCGACATGCCCGAGCGGGCCGGGCGGATCGCTCGCTACGCCCGCGGCAAGGACTACCACGGCGTCATCAAGCGCCGCCTGCACACGCTGGCCGACAAGCTGCAAAGCAGACATCCGCGCGAGCAGTTCAAGACATTCGTGGACACGGCGCCGATCCTCGAGCGCGAGCACGCCGCGAGCGCGGGGTTGGGTTGGATCGGCAAGCACACGCTGCTCATCCATCCCGAGATGGGCAGCTATTTCCTGCTCGGCGGAATCCTGACGACGCTGCCAATCGATCCCCCGAAGAATCAGCGCCCGGTCGAGGACCACTGCGGGACGTGCACGAAGTGCATCGACGCCTGCCCGACAAACGCGATCACGCCCTACTCGGTGGACGCCTCGCGGTGCATCAGCGAGCTGACCATCGAAAACCGTGGCAAGATCCCCGCCGAGTTCCACGAGCCGATCGGCGACTGGCTCTTCGGGTGCGACATCTGCCAGGAGGTGTGCCCGCACAACTCCGTCCGGCCCGAGCCGGTTCGTCCCGAGGAGGTTAAGCGGCCGGGCATCCTCGCGGCGTACAAGCCCCGGCGCCGGGCGTTCGATGTGCTCGAGGTGTTGGGTTGGACCGAGGAAGACCGGCGCGAGGCGTTTACGACGAGCTCGATGAAGCGGGCGAAGCTGGACATGATGCAGCGCAACGCGCTGATCGTGGCGAAGAACCTGCTCAGGGAGAAGGATGATCCGCAGCTGCAAGCGGCGGTGGAGAACTACATCGAACAGCAACCGCTGTAAACGAGATCTCTTACTCCTCCGGTGGCACGGGCGTCCCGCCCGTGTGCTCTTCGCCTCTCCATATCTCCACCTCTCCTCTGCTTCTTCAATGAACAGGTGAAGCAGGGAAGTAGCCGGTGAAGGAAAAAGAAAATGAAGAAGAGAACGGGTAGCACACGGGCGGGACGCCCGCGCCACCGAGGAGGGGGAGTGGGGATGCGGGGTTACGACGCCCCGACGGTCAGCCGCGCCGGTTGCGGCGAGACCTCGTGTGTCGGCTGTTGCAGCGCGATATTCAGCGGCGCGCGCTTGCCGCCGATGGTGGGGGGGATGCCCTCGTTGTCGACGATCCGCTGGATCGCCATCACACCCTCGATGAGCATCTCGGGCCTGGGCGGGCAGCCGGGCACGTACACGTCCACCGGGATGAACTGATCGACGCCCTGCACCGTCGCGTAGGTGTCGAAGACGCCGCCCGTCGAGGCGCACGCGCCCATCGAGATCACCCACCGCGGCTCGGTCATCTGGAGGTAGATGTGCTGGAGCACCGGGAGCATCTTGATGCCCACCCGACCGGCCACAATGAGCAGGTCCGATTGACGCGGGCTGAATCGCATCACCTCGGCGCCGAAGCGGGCGAGGTCGTACCGGCTCGACGCCGTCGCCATGAGCTCGATCCCGCAGCACGCCGTTGCGAAGGGCATGGGCCACAGCGAGCTGCGCCGGCCCCAGTTGATGAGGCGCTGGAGCGATGTCGTGAGAAACCCGTCCGCGGTCAGTGATGCTTCAAGACCCATGCAGCTTTCCTCGTCGATGAGAGCGGAACCCGACCCGGCGCCGGGTCCATCCGATACGCCGTCTGGCATGATAGCGAAGCCTGCGCGGGTCGATCCGTTGGCGCCGATCGCACGGGTCGGCGGCCGCTGATTGTTCGCCAAACGCCGTCAAACCGTTTGACAGGAAAGGGCCGTCGATCGGGCGCGATCCGGCGCCGCGACCCGTGACATCGGTGCGCCCGACGTGTCTTTTCCCCGTCTGCAAGGCCCGGACAGTGATCCTGCTCGATCCCGCCCGACTGATCCCTGCCGCGATTCCCGCGGCGCCAGGGGATCGGAATGATGTTTTCAACAACGAAGGTGCTCGCGGCGGGGATGGTTCTCGGGCTCAGCCTCGGGGCGGCGCTGACGGGCGTCAGCCCGGTGCAGCGGGTCCACGCGGCGGGGTCGTTCGGCAACCCGCTCTCGGCGGAGTCCGCGCAGGCCGTGCTGGCCCAGGGCGTGCGGTACGAGACGATGGGCCGCCTCGCCGACGCCGACGCCGCGTACCGGCAGGGCTGGTGGACCGTCCAGACCCGCCAGGACGCCGCGACGGCGCTGCGGGTGTTGCATGATCGGAGCGATTTCGTGCTGCCCGTCGACGAGGACGCGGTCGAGCAGACACTCGACGAGCTCGGCGGCCGGTACCGGCGGTCCGAGACCTCGCACTTTATCGTCTTGTCGAACTGCTCGCGGAACTGGACCGTCGCCAGGAGCCGGCTGCTCGAGCGGGCGTACCACGAGTTTTTCCGTGTCATGGACCGCATGGGCTACCCCGCGCACCCCCCGAAACAGAAGCTGCTGTGCGTGCTGATCAGTCAGCACGCCGAGTACGAGCGGTTCGCGAGCAAAGCCGACGGGGTGCAGGCGAGCTGGGTCGCCGGGTACTACGCGGGGCTGTCCAACCGCGTGGTGCTCTACGACGACATGACCGGGCCGGCATTCGAGACGGCCTTTGCGCAGCTCGATCAGTTCCGGGCGGACGCCAGGCAGGCCGACGCCGAGGCCCGCCTCGCCTCGCGCGCCGGCGACAAGGAACGCTCCAGGTCGCTTCGGACAAGAGCCGCGGATCTCCGCCGGCACGAGAAAAAGGAGCGGGCCCGGATCGAGCGCGAGGCAAGGCAGGCCTCCGAATCGAAGATGATCCACGAGGCGATCCACCTGATCGCGTTCAACAGCGGCGTCCAGTCCCGCGCCCACGAGTACCCCTTCTGGCTCACCGAGGGCCTCGCGATGGCGTTCGAGACGAACCGGCCCAAGGCCGCGTTCGGACCCGACAGCCACCATGACAGCGCCCGCGAATCGGAGCTGTCGCGGTGTCTCGCCCAAGGCCGGGCGATTCCGCTGGCCGAGCTCGTCAGCGTCAGCGAGGCGACCGAGGAGACCTCCGAGCGCGCCGAGATGCTGTATTGCCAGACCTCCGTGCTGTTCGAGCGTCTCTTCGACGAGGATCGCAAGGGGCTCGCCGAGCTGTTCACGCAGTACCTCGAGCAGCCCGCGGGGGATCTGAGCCCCCGGCGGCATCTGGCGATGTTCACCCGGCAGCTCGGAGAGCCCGCGCTGGTCGAGGCCCGCCTCGGGATCGGCCTCGGGATCGGCGTTGATCGGGGCGTTGTCGCCCAGATCCGCGCAACCCCGGAGAATCGTTGATTCAGCGTCGAGCACGCCGCGAATCGACCCGAAGGCTTCCCCCGTCGCTTGGCTCGGGCGCCGGGGAGCGATATCGTGCCCGGCTCGGATCGGTCACTCATCTGAACCCAATGGGCGACGGTAAGCCGATCCTTTGAGTAGCCATTCCATATTCCCCCCGGCGCGACCGCGCCTCCCACTGAGCGAGCCTGACTGCGATGGACGACATGACAACCGGTGACTTTGGGTCCGATTTCGGCGATGACTTCGGCGCCAGCGCCACGGCCGTGGCGGCGGACGTCAAGGTTGAGGACGCCGGCCCGTGCCGGAAGAAACTCACGATCGACATCGGCAAGGAGCAGATCGCCGAATCGCTCACCGAGGCGCTCGCGGGCGTTGTGGCGCAGGCGAGCCTGCCCGGCTTCCGCGCGGGCAAGGCCCCGAAGCATCTCATCGAGAAGCGCTTCGGCAAGGCCGTCCGCGATGAGGCCAAGAGCCGGCTCATCGGCCAGGCGTACTCGCACGCGATCGAATCGAACAACCTCCGTGTCCTGGGTGAGCCAGAGGGCGGCGAAGAGCTCGAGGGTGTCGTGCTCGACGGCAAGTCCAACCTGGTCTTCTCGGTCTAGGTCGATGTCGCCCCCGAGGTCGCGCTCCCGGACTTCTCCGGGATCGAGATCAAGCGCCCGCTTGTTGATGTCAATGACGAGATGGTCCAGGGCGAGCTCGATCGGCTCTGCGTCAACGAGGGCATGCTCGAGCCCCGCGAGCAGGCGGGCCCTGGCGACTACTGCGCCGGGCACGGCGTGATGACCAAGGACAGCGACGGCGAGGTCATTCACGACATCGAGGGCGCCGTGATCCAGATCCCCTCCGATGACAAGACCGGCGAGGGGATGATCCTCGGCGTGAAAGTAGCGGACTTCACCAAGCAGGTCGGGCTTCCCAAGGCCCACGAGACGGTCACCGTCAAAGTCAAGGGCCCCGGGAATCACGAGATCGACTCGATCCGCAATGAGCCGCTGACGATCACGTTCGACATCGAGGAAATCAGCACGATCGTCCCGGCGGACGTCGCGACCATCTGCTCAACCCACGGCTTCGAGGGTGAGGAGCAGCTCCGCGAGCGGATCATGCTCTCGCTCAACAATCGCGTGCTGCTCGAGCAGCAGGCCGCGATGCGGGCGCAGATCGCCGAGCAACTCATCGACACGGTCGAGTTCGACATGCCCGAACGCATGACCGCCGGGCAGGCGGCGCAGAACCTCAACCGACTCCGGCTCGAGCTGATGCACCAGGGCGTCGAGGACAACGAGATCGAAGAGCGGGTCGCCGAGATGCGCGACGCCTCGGCCGAGGCCGCCGTCCGCGAGCTGAAACTCTTCTTCATCCTCGACATGGTCGCCCGCGAGTTCGACGTGAGCATCACCGAGGGCGAGGTCAACGGGCGGATCGTCCAGATGGCGCAGCAACGCGGCGAGCGTCCGGACACCCTCCGCGCGAGCCTGATCAAAAGCGGCCAGATCAACGGCATCGCCCAGCAGATCCGCGAGCACAAGGCGCTCGACGAGATTGTCTCCAAGGCGACCGCCGAGGACATGCCCGTCGATGACTTCAACAAGATGATGGACGACAAGAAGGCCGCCCGGGCGAAGAAGAAGTAAGCAACGCTTCAAAAAAGCGTGCCGTGGCCTCGGCTCTGCGTGGTCACGAATCCGTACAATCTGGTCCGTTGTCAACCGGCAGAACCACGAAGAAGTGGCGATGTCGCGCTGTCGATGACGCAGAGTCAGGGTATGCTGGCGGCCAGATCAATCTTCCCCACGTGGGGTACGGAGGTTCGCCCATGTCTCGACTTCTTTCCCTCGGCGCCGCAATCCTCGGACTGTGCACGCTCGCCCTTTCCGCCGCCACGGCCTTGGCCCAAGAGCAGACCGATCCGCCGGCGCCCATGATGACCATCATCCATTGCGGCGCCCTGCTCGACGTCCCGGGCAATCCGCCGCGCGGCCCCTCGACGATGACCATCCTCGGCGACCGGATCGTCTCGGTCGAGGACGGTTTCGTCGAGCACGAGAACCCCGATGGCGGCGTCGTCACCTACAACTTCAATGACGCCATGATCATCCCCGGGCTCATCGACTGCCACACCCACCTGACCCACGAGATGAAGGCCGGCTCGCGGCTCGAACGCATGATCGGAGAGGACGCCGACGCCGCCATCCACGCCGTGACGTATGCGCGCCGGACGATCAACGCCGGCTTCACCACCGTCCGCAATGTCGGCTCTGGCGGGCACGCGATCTTCGCGCTCCGCGACGGGATCAACCGGGGCGACATCGTCGGCCCGCGCATCCTCGCCGCCGGCTACGCCATCACGCCCACCGGCGGCCACGGCGACGGGACGCACGGGTTCGCCGAGGGCATCTTCGAGATCCCCGGCGCGTACCAGGGCGTCGCCGACGGGGTCGACGAATGCCGGAAAGCCGTTCGGGCGCAGGTCAAACGCGGCGCCGACTGCATCAAGCTCACGGCGACCGGCGGCGTGCTGAGCCTCACCAACGCCGGGACCAACCAGCAGTTCTTCGATGACGAGCTCGAGGCGATTGTCGAGACCGCGCACCTGCTCGGACGCAAGGTCGCCGCCCACGCGCACGGGACCGACGGCATCAACGCCGCCCTGCGCGCGGGTGTTGATTCGATCGAGCACGGCAGCTTCCTCGATGACGAATCGATCAGCCTCTTCAAGCGCACCGGGGCGTTCCTCGTGCCCACGGTTCTCGCGGGTGTGACCGTCACCGAGATCGCGTCGAGCGAGAACAACTACTTCACCCCGGAGGTCACCGCCAAGGCGCTCGCCGTCGGGCCTGTGATGCAGGCCAATCTCGGACGCGCTTACCGCGAGGGCGTCCGCATCGCCTTCGGGACGGACTCGGGCGTGAGCAGGCACGGCGACAACGCGCGCGAGTTCCTCCTCATGGTCGAGGCGGGCATGACCCCCGCCGACGCGATCAAGGCCGCCACCGTCAACGCCGCCGAGCTGTGCGATCAATCCGAAAATATCGGAACGCTCGAACCGGGCAAGTACGCGGACTTCCTCGTTTTCTATGACAGCCCCCTCGAAGACATCGCGGCGATCCGGCGCCCGCACCAGATCTTCAAGGGCGGCGTCCCCGTGAGCCGGTGATCGCAACGGTGATGCTGCTGCCCCGGTCCCCGACGGTCCCGACGACGCTCGCGCAGGCCTCGACGACGAGCGTCCTGTTGTGGCTCGGCGCGATGATACTGCTCATCCTGTTCGGGGGGATCGCCGCGATGTGGATCCGCCGATCATTCCGCGCCGAAGGGGTCGACGGCGCTCCGCTCGAATCCCTCTCGCTCCACCAGCTCCGGCGTCTGCACGCCCAGGGGCGCCTCACCGATGAGGAGTTCGAGACGCTCAAACAGATCGCCGTCCGGGCCCACACCGTCCGATCCGAGCCCTCCCCGGCGCCGCGGGAAAAGTCCTTTTTGCCGGACGGCCACCGGGCGAAGCCCGGGTTCGACCTGACCGGCGAACCGCTCCCGGGGGTCTCTGATGGTGGCGAGAATCCACCCGGGCACACCGGGTCCGGACCTGACGCCGGACCGGCTCCGGACCCTGAAAGCGGGGATTGCTGATTCTTGTGCGATCGTCGCGATCCGCCGGCGGCCCATAAGCGTAAAGACACGTGAAACCCACGCCGATTGCGTGTTGTTTCGGCCGGCGCCGTGGAGAAAGCCCCGCGTTGCGCCGATACACTCGAACGACTCAGAATCCCTCCCGATCGCCCGTGTGATCGTTCATTCGGCGGACCGACCCCGGCCCGCCCAAGACGCAGAAAGAGGACCGATGGCGAAGAACCGCAGCGACAGCGAGGGGGGCGACGGCTCGACCAACGACAAGCACGGTGGATCCGGCGACGGCGGGTTCCGCGGTCGCAAGATCACCACCTGCTCGTTCTGCGGAAAGACCTCCCGCGAGGTCGGCCCGATGGTCGAGGGTCCGAGCGAGGTCTACATCTGCGCCAACTGCACGGACCTGTGCCAGAATATCTTCAAGCAGGAGAAACGCCGCGTCGTCTCCGGCAAGAACCTCATCGGCGACACGCCCAATCCGCACGAGATCAAGGAGTTCCTTGATCAGTACGTCATCGGTCAGGGCGCCGCGAAAAAGGCGCTCGCCGTCGCCGTCCACACGCACTACAAGCGGCTCTCGGTCCTCGATGACGAGAACACCGACGTCGAGATCGACAAATCCAACGTCCTGCTCATCGGGCCCACCGGCTGCGGCAAGACGTTGCTGGCGCGCACGCTCGCGCGGCTGCTCAAGGTTCCCTTCGCCATCGGCGACGCCACCACGCTCACCGAGGCGGGCTACGTCGGCGAGGATGTCGAGAACCTGCTCCTGAAACTTCTTCAGGCCGCCGACTACGATCTTGAAGCGGCCCAGCGCGGCATCATCTACCTCGACGAGGTGGACAAGATCGGCAAGACCAGCCAGAACGTCTCGATCACCCGCGATGTCTCGGGCGAGGGCGTGCAGCAGTCGCTGCTGAAGATGCTCGAGGGCACCATCGCCAACGTCCCCCCGCAGGGCGGACGCAAGCACCCCGAGCAGCAGTACATCCAGATGGACACCTCGCAGATCCTCTTTATCTGCGGCGGCACGTTCGTCGGGATCGAAGAAATCATCCAGCGCCGCCTCGGCAAGCGGAAGATCGGTTTCGGCGCCGCCGACGGCGCGCCGGTCACCGAGAAAGACATCGCCCATGAGAAGGGCGACCTGCTGCTCCAGGCCACGCCGGACGACGTGCTCAGCTTCGGGCTGATCCCCGAGCTCGTCGGGCGCCTGCCGATGGTCGTCTCGATGACGCCGCTGAGCGTCGAGGGGCTGGTCTCGGTGCTGACCGAACCCAAGAACGCGCTGGTCAAGCAGTATCAGCACCTGTTCGCGATCGACGGATCCACGCTGACGATCACCGACAGCGCACTCGAAAAGCTCGCCGAGCGAGCGCTCAAGCGCGAGACGGGCGCCCGCGCCCTGCGCGCCGTCATGGACGAGATCATGCTCAACCTGATGTACGACCTGCCCAAATTCGCCGGCGACGGTGTCGAGTTCGTCCTCGACGGCGAGGCCGTGGAGAACCCCGACCGCAAGCTCGAAGACATCCGCGTCGCGCGGAAGGAATCCGCGTAAGCCACGAGGCTTCGGACGTCCGCGGTCAGTTCAGGTCCGTGCAGCACCACGCCGTGGCGCCGCCAACATCGACATTGCTCAGCAGGTGCACCCGGACCTCGGTGTCGAGGAGCCGGCGGACATCGTTGGGCCGTTCGGTGAAGACGTGCATCGTCGGCGCCATCCCCGGGCGGACCCGGCCCTCCTCGCCGACGGTCAGCCCGATCAGCTCCGCGTGCTGCGCCGCCCAGCTCGTCGCCGTCAGCAGCGACGAGACGGTCGCGTGATCGGCGTGCTCGAGCGTGTGCAGCCGCCCGTCGTGGTCGTACGCCAGCTCGACCAGCGGCTCGAAGGGGCACCTCGCTCGCAGCGGGGTAAGCCCGTCCAGTTGCGTCGCGAGCACGGGCCGCGCGGTCGCCGGCTCGGTGTCGGCGCCGGGCGCGGGCCCATCCTTAATATCGCGTTCGGCTGGCTCGTGGACGACCCGGCGGTCAAGGGCCGGCTCGGCGTCCGGGCGGACCGGGGCTCCGGGCTCGCACTCGATCGGCGCGCTGAAGATGGCCGAATCCTCGAGCGCATCAAGCAGCTGATCGATCAGCACACCGCCGCCATCTTCGATCTGACCCCGGAAGAGCGTCGCCGACGGCGCGGGGCGCACCTTCTCAACGCTCGGCGCCCGGTCGACGGGCTGCCCGAGATACACCTCGACGGTGTGCGAGATTTTGGAATACGCGGTGTCGGCCTGCTCGCCCTCGGCGCCCATCACCGCCACGCGCAGGCGCTTGCGACCCGCGTCCTCGGCGAACGCGCTGTCGCTCCCGACGAGCCCCTTGATCGTCCGGTACGCCGCCACCACGGCGGCCTCGTCGGCGCCAACGAGCAGCGTGACATCGGTGACCCCGGTCCGCAGCGCCAGCCCCGGCTCGCTCGGCGCATCGGCCCGGATGATCCAGCGGTCGGTCAGCTTCGCCGCTCGGGCGATCGCGGCGTCGATCGTCGCCGCCGGATCGAGCTGCCGCCCGATCCCGAAGACATCCAGCGACGCGTACCCCGAGGCCAAGCGCAGGCACGCCACCGGCTGCGCCTCGGCGTCAACGATCGACTGCGCGTACTGCGTCGCCCAGGCCGACGCCATCACCGGCAGGTGCCCGAGCACGAGCATCTCAAGCTGCACGCCCGGGGCCATGAGCACGTCGCCAGCCGGGGCGCCGACCGGCGCGGGGCTCTCGATCGGCTTGACGGCGACCGGCGCCGGGCGGGTCGACTCGGCCACGGCCTGCTCGCCGACGAACTTGAGCGTCGCGACGCCCTCGACCTCCGGGGCGTCGTCGAAGTCGTCATCGACCGCCGGTGTCTCCCTGCGGTCGATCGAAGAGCCGGCGGGGTGATCGCTGAGGAACAGGTCCGCCAGCGCGTCGTACACCTCGTCTTGATCGGGATCCCGATCGGCGGGGGGGTTGGTCGGGCCGTGATAGCCGTTGGTGTGCTTGCCCATGGGTGCTGGCTCCGCGTCCGTGCGGTGGTGGTGGGGGAGTTTGAGACGCTGGTTCGAAAAAGGATCCGAGGCGTTGCCGAGCGCGGCGCCGGTCTTTGAGAGGGCCGGCCCGGATCGATCTCGGCTTAGTCGGCGCCCTCGCACGCGGCGGCGCCGATGCTCTGGCGAACGGTGACAACGCTTGTCAGCTCACCGAACCGGTCGGCGAGGGTTTCTTTGTTGAACTGATCGGTGATCCACCGGCCATCGACGATGAGCCGGTACCGCTGTTTCCCGGCGGGAAGCGGGACGCACGCCTCGTGCACACCGAGCCGCTTGTTGAACCGCAGGGGCGTCGCCGTGGGCGACCAGCCGTTGAAATCACCGGCGACGAACAGCCGGGAAGTCTCGCCGCCCGGGTGCACGAACAGGGCGCCGCGAGACGTCTGGTGAACCCCGTAGAGCCGGCGCAGCTGCTCGACCGTCGGCCGCTGGTCGTCCGCGTCCTGCGCACGGAGGAAGTGCGCGACGTCCGGGTCCGCGTCGATCCGAGCCTTGATCGCGGCGGTCTCCGCGAGCAGACGCCGGGCGCGGACCGCCAGCTCCGCGGCCCGGGTCGGGCGCGGGCGGGCTGTCTCACGCTCGATCCGGGCCGGCTCGGTCTGGGCCTGCTCGGTCCGGGTGGGCGCCTCGGCCTGCAGGCTCTCGGGCGAGGAGTCCGGTGTCTGCAGTTGCTGTGCGCTGAGCAATGCCCGGATCCCCGCGCCGGCCTCCATCGGGGGCGGCATCTTGCGAGCCTGGGCCGCGGCCCGGCCCCGCGACCGGTTCGGCGGGTGCGCGATCAGCCACACCGCCAGGTCCGCGTAGTCCATCGCGCCCGGGGCGTGGTGCTCATACTCGATCAACGGTTGCCCGAACGAGGCGGCTTCCTTGAGCTTTTCATCGCGCCGGATCGCGTGCGGGATGACCTGATCAGGGAACCTGGCGTGGAGCTCTTCCAGGATCTCCGCGGCCAGCTTGTGATTCGGGTCGTGCATCGTCGGGAGGATGCGGTACGGGGTCCGCCCGCCAAGACGACGCGCCAATGATTCGATCGTCCGCGCCTGCCGCTGGGCGCCCCGGAGCGAGAAGAAACTCGTCTCGACAGGGATCAGCACCTCGCTGGCGGCTCGGAGCGCGTTGAACGTCAACAGCCCGATCGAGGGCGGGCAGTCGATCAGGCACCACTCGTACCGATCATCAAACCGCTCGACCACTTTCAGCAGGCGCTGATCGCGGTCCTCCATCTGCGCCAGGCCCCCGTGGGCCGCTTCCAGCCCCGCAAGACGCATCGTGCTGGGGATCAGGTCGAGCCCCTGCCCGAACTTCCACAGCAGCCGGGTCTCGTCGAGCTTGCGGTCCGGGGACCCGAGCATCGCGTCGCCGATCTGGCGGTCGATGCTGTCCTCGGGAATGCCCAGCCCCACGGCGCAGTGCGATTGCGGGTCCATGTCCACCAGCAGGGTGGGCTGCCCCATGCGAGCGAGGGCCCCGGCGAGGTTGACTGCGGTGGTCGTCTTCCCGCACCCGCCCTTTTGATTGATGATTGCGACGGTCCGCACGGCTGCTCCCGGCTGATGAATCGGCTCTGGCTGAACACAACAGTTGACGCGGTCCACGGTGGATCGACGGCTCGAACGCACGACTGCATTGGAACTATCGGACGCTGCGCACGGCCTGCTTGAACCTGCGCATTTTCCGGGTCGGCGCCCGCCGGACCGTGGGCGGTTCTCCCCACGCGACCACACCCCGGGTCGTTCCCGGATCAGCCCCGGATGGCCGCCCAGCCCTCGGCGATCGCCTCCCCGGGCGGATCATCAACCAGCCTCGACGACCCGAGCGACTCGGGCAGCACCAGCCGCAGACGCCCCCCGGCGACTTTTTTGTCGTCGAACATCGCCCCGAGCAGGGTTTCGTCACCGGGCAGGCCGGCCAGCGTCTTCCCGGACAGCCCCGCGGCGAGGACGATCTCGCGGATCGAGCCCTCGGTCGGGGCATCGATCATCCCCAGCGCCCGCGCCGTCGCGGCCGCGGCGAGCAGCCCGAACCCGACCGCCTCGCCGTGGAGCAGCGGAGCATCGGCGGGGTCGCCGGTGGGGGTGAGGGTCTGGATCGGCTCGATGGCGTGGGCGAAGGTGTGCCCGAGGTTGAGCAGCGCGCGCACGCCGCCGAAGGCTTCGCGCTCGTCGCGCCCGACGACGTGCGCCTTGACCGCGACGTTGCGCGCCACGAGATCGACAAGCAGCGATTCATCGCGTCCAAGCGCGCCCGGCATGACGCTTTGCATCCACTGGAACAGCGACTCGTCGGCGCCGACACCGGCGCTGAGCAACCCGTGCTTGACGCATTCGAACAGCCCCGATCGGAACTGCCGGTCGTTCAGTGAGCGAAGCGTGGCGATGTCCGCCAGCACCATCGCCGGCTGCCAGAACGCCCCGGCCATATTCTTGACGAGGCGAGTCGAGCCGTCCTCGCTGATGGTCAGGTTCACCCCCGTCTTGCCGCCGACCGAGGCGTCGACCATCGCCAGCAGCGTCGTCGGGCACTGGACGATCGGCACGCCCCGGCGGTACGACGCGGCGACGAACCCGGCGACATCACCCACGATCCCGCCCCCGAGGGCGACGACGGGCTCGTGGCGTTCGAGGCGGAACCGGAGGGCCTCGTTGCACAACGCTGCGTGCGTGGGGAGTGTTTTGTTCGATTCGAGCGCGGTGATCGACGCTGAGCCGATCGTGAAACCCTCGGATTCAAGCGATTCTGTCGCGGCGCCGACCGCAGCGTTGGGCAGGTTGTCGTCCCAGATCAGGAACGCCCGGGCCGGTCGTGACCCGAGCCGCTGCCGGACGCGGGCGCCGAGCGTGGGGATCAGATCGACCCCGACGGCGACCTCGTACGGCGCCGGCTGAATCTCGACGGGGATCGTGCGTTCTCTTTCAGGCATCGGAGGCATCATCGAGTGGATGCCCCGTCGACGCCAGCGGCGGGCGGGGTCGACGATGCGGGCGGTTCTTCCCGAGCATGTGCCGGCCCATGATGACGACGAAGAAGACGACGGCGAGGGCGCCGGTGAGGGCGGTGACGATGGCGGCGCCGGTCATGGCGGGCGGTGCGGGCGCCGGTCGTGTGAACGCGGTGAATCGACCGACCATCGCGGGAAACGGTGTCGGCGCCTGACCACGCTGTGTCGGCAGGGCCATGACCTTGTAGGCCCGCCCGACGGCCCGGACATCATCACCGATCACCGGCGCCGCCTGATCGACCACAAAGACAAGCAGCGCTTTGGGTGTCGTGCGATCCCCGATTTTCAGCGTCAGCCGCTGCTCCCCGGGGAACGAATCGCCGAGCGGATCGACCATCATGACCTCGCCGGTGGCGATGATCAGCGCGCCCGGGTCGCGATCGACGAACTCTTTGAACGTCTCCAGCCTTTCGACATTCAGGATCACCGCATCGGATGGCTCGGCCCCCGCCGGCCATGACCGAACATTTTCCACCAGCGCCTCGAACGCCGGCTCGCGGAACGAGCCTGGCTCAGCGATCCCCGTCAAAAGCATCTCCCGCTGGGCATCACTCAGCGGCGTCGGTTCAGGCGGCGGAGCGATCGAAACGCCCAGCGCCAGCGCCAGAGCCGCAACGTCCGCGAGCCCGATCATTCCCACTCGATCGTCGCCGGCAGCTTCGACGAGATGTCGTACACCACCCGGTTGACGCCCTCGACCTCGTTGATGATCCGGTTGCTGATCCGCGCCAGCACGTTCGACGGGATCCGCGCCCAGTCGGCTGTCATGAAATCGCTCGATTCCACCGCGCGGATCGCGATGACCCGGTCGTACGTCCGGCTGTCGCCCATCACCCCGACGCTCCGCACCGGCAACAGCACCGCAAAGACCTGTGCGAGCTGTTGGTACAGGCTCGACGCGACGATTTCTTCCAGCAAAATCTCGTCGGCGTCGCGAAGAATCGCCAGCCCCTCGGGGTCCACCGGCCCGAGCATCCGCACCGCGAGCCCCGGCCCCGGGAAGGGGTGCCGCCAGACGATCCGCTCGGGCAGCCCCAGCACCTCGCCCAGGCGTCTCGCTTCATCTTTGAATAAGTCCCGCAACGGCTCGACGAGCTCCATGCCAAGCTCCTCGGGCAGCCCGCCCACGTTGTGGTGGATTTTGATCGTCGCGCTCTCGCCCGAGTGACCGTGGCCGGACTCGATCACATCCGGGTACAGCGTGCCCTGGGCCAGGAATCCCGCCCCGCCGATTTGCTTGGCCTCCTGCCTGAAGACATCGACGAACCGGGCGCCGATGAGCTTGCGCTTCTCCTGCGGGTCGGCGACGCCCGCCAGATCCGCGAGGAACGCCTCCCCGGCGTCGGCGATGCGCAGATCGATATGAAAGTGATCCCGGAACTCCGCCACGACCAGGTCACGCTCGTTTTTTCGGAGCAGCCCGTTGTCCACGAAGACACACGTCAGCTGGTCCCCGATGGCGCGTGAGAGCAACGCGGCGCACACAGCCGAGTCCACACCGCCCGAAAGGCCGCAGATCACGTGGCCCTCGCCGACGAACGCACGCACCCGCTGGCACTCCATCTCGAGGAAGTTCGCCATTTTCCACGAGCCCCGGCAGCCGCAGACCCCGACGATGAAGTTGCGCAGGATGTCGACGCCGTGGGGGGTGTGCGTGACTTCCGGGTGAAACTGCACACCAATAAACGGGATGGTCTTATGCCGGACGACGGCGTGGGGGCAGGTGGGTGTCGAGGCCAGGGTGTCGAACCGATCGCCCAGGCCGTGGACCTGATCACCGTGGCTCATCCAGACGGTGGTGCGTTCGGGGACGGCGTCGAGCAGGCCCGAGCGGTTTTCGACGTGCAGCCCGGCTCGGCCGTACTCGTGCGACTGGGCCCGGGTGATCTCACACCCGAGCATCTGGCAGGCGAGTTGCATCCCGTAGCAGACGCCGAGGATCGGGATGCCCATCTCGAAGATCCCCGGATCACACCTGGGCGCTCCCTCGTCGTAGACGCTCGAAGGCCCGCCCGAGAGGACGATCCCCTTCGGGTTCATCGCGGCCAGCTCGTCGACCGTGATCGAGGGGCTGACGAGCTTGGAATAGGCCCCCGCCTCACGGATTCGGCGGCAGATGAGCTGCGCCGTCTGCGAGCCGAAATCGAGGACGGGGATGACCTCGTCGTAGGGGAGGGGCTGTGTGGACTTGCCTGGGGCCATCGCTTGGGCCGGTGTGGGTGGGGGTGAGGAGGGGGTCACAGGGGACAATCCGGGCGTGTTTCGTTGGGTTGGCAAGGTCAGAGGCAGAGCGTAGCACGTGGGGCGGGCTGGTGAGACACCCGGTCGGCGGTTTTCCTACCATGCTGTCGATGTCACACGAAAAGCCGATCCGCCGCTCTCATCCCGCTCTGGCGCCAGCGCGGGCCGTCCTGCTCGGGCTGCTGGCCGGGCTGCTGACCCTCGGCTGCGCCCCGAGCGAGAAGCCCAGCCTGACCGCGAGCGATCCGCACGCTCAGAATGAGTGGATCGCCGAGGCGGTGAAAACGGGGGATTGGTCCGCCGTCCAGGGTCTGATCGAGCTGCTCGATTCCACCGATCCGGCCGAGCGTCTGGTGGCGATCGGCGCGTTGCGGTCAATCACCGGGCAGGATCATGGCTACCGGATCGCGGATCCGCCCGCCCTGAGGGGGGAGGCCGTCGATCGCTGGGCGGCGTGGTGGATCGAAAAGCAGCAGGAAGAGAACGCAAGCGACCCCCAAGGCCGAGCCGATAACGATTCCTGAGATGACCGAATCCACCGCCAAGCCCGACGGGATCCACCTGAAGTTGGAGATGCTCAGCCAGCCGCGGTATCTCTCCGGGGCCCGCGAGCTGGTGGCGGCGGTCGCCAAGCGGCTCGGGTTCTCCGAGCGGGCCTGCGGGCAGATCGCCCTGGCGATCGACGAGGCCCTGTGCAACGTCATGTGCCACGGCTACGCTCGCGACCCCAGGGGTGTGATCTGGCTGAGCATCGAGCCGCTCGGCGGGCACGCCCCGGACAACGGCGCCACCGGGATCAAGGTGGTGATCGAAGACGAGGCGAAGCAGATTGATCCGAACAAAATCAAAAGCCGCAACCTCGATGACATCCGCCCCGGCGGGCTGGGCGTGCACATCATCCACGAGGTCATGGACTCGGTCGTCTTCGAGAAACGAGCAACCAAGGGGATGCGGCTGTCACTCGAAAAGAACAACAGCGAAGAAGGTGACACCGGGTCGGACGGTGTATCCTCGGGCAGCGCCTGCGGGAAAGAGCGGTAACCCATGCATATTGATATCGAACAGTACGAATCGGGCGTCGTGCTGACGCCCCACGGCGAGATCGACCTCAGCTCCTCGCCGGAGCTCCGCGAATCGCTCCTGGGCGCCTTGCGGGACAAGCCGGCCAGGCTGATCGTCAACCTCTGCAAGACCCCGTATATGGACAGCTCGGGCGTCGCGACGCTCGTCGAGGCCATGCAAAAAGCGATGCGCAGCCAGACCAAGCTCGTGCTGTGCGGCATGGAGGATAAAGTCCGCTCGATCTTCGAGATCGCACGGCTGGACGCCGTTTTTACTATTGTTGACGACACCAACGCGGCCCAGACGCTCTGAGCCGCTCTCGCGGCTGATCCTGGCCGAACGCACGCGAACCCCAGATGCCAGACTCCACTACTTCAGCCCGTTCGATCCCGTTGCGTCTGGTCGAGATGATCGGGAAGAAGACGATTTTCGTTCTCGAGAGCATCGGCGGCGCCTGGCTGCTGCTGTGCGAGACGATGGGGTGGATCTTCTCGGCTTGTTTCACCGGCAAGACCCGCCTGGGGCGCAACGCAATCATCACGCAGATCGTCCGCACGGGCGTGCGATCGATCCTGATCATCTCGCTCGTCTCCGGCTCGGTCGGGTTCATCCTCGGGTTGCAGATGGCCCCGCCGCTGGACGACCTAGGCTCGGTGGAGCTGGTCCCCAACATCATCGGCGTCGCGGTGATCCGCGAGCTGGGCCCGCTGATGGCAGCGATTGTCCTGACGGGCTTCGCCGGAGCCGCCATCGCCGCCGAGATCGGGACGATGGTGGTGGGTGAAGAGATCGAGGCGCTCGAGGCGAGCGCGCTGAACCCGGTGCGGTTCCTGGTGGTGCCCAGGCTGATCGCCGCGGTGATCTCGATGACGCTGCTGGCGGTGATCGCCGACGCGGTGTCGATCCTGGCGGGTTTGTTGATGGGCACGCTGGTGCTGGGCCTCACGTACTCGACCTACATGGAAAACACGCTCACACAGGTGCAAACAGTCGACTTCGTGACAGGGCTGATCAAGGCGGCGGTCTTCGGCGCCCTGATCGGGATCATCGCCTGCTACAACGGGCTGAAGGTCACGGGCGGCGCCGCGGGCGTGGGCAACGCGACCACGAACACGGTGGTGCAGTCGGTGCTCGCGATCATCATCGCCGACCTGGTGTTCACGAGCATCTTCTACGCGACGGGGCTGGCGTAAGCCGCCGGCTCACCGCCGGTACCCCAGCGGCTGCTCGATGACGCCGTAGACCTCTCGCAGCAGGGTCATCCCGACGAAGCCCGTGACGACGAGGACGCCCATGATGATCGCCTCACGCCGCAGCCCGGCCCCGGCGAGCCAGGTGGTGTTGTAGAGCGTCAGCCAGAGCGAGCCGTACCGGGAGAGGCGCTCCGAGGCCCGGCGCGCATTGGCCGAGGTCTTCACCTTCCACAAGGCAAAGAACACGAAGGCGACCGCCAGCAGCGCGACCCAGAGCGCCGCGCGGGGGTTCACCCACTCGGGCCACCACGCGCCGGCGCGGTGCTTGCCCAGTTCGAGCAGGACGACCGACCAGAAGACCCAGCCGGTCGCCGCCAGCGCGATCGCCCGGCGTGACAGCAGCGGGCGCCGGCCCCCGAGCCGGTGCGTGACCGCCCCGACGACCAGCGCGTGCGTCATCACCACCCACACGGGCCACAGGAACGCCAGATCCGGGTTCGGGATCAGCATGTGGGCGGCGTAGATCAGCCCCAGCGCCACGAGCCCCACCGCCGGGATGAACCGCGCCCCGACATTGAAGAGCAACGCCGCGCCGGCCGTCAGCGCCGCCATCAGCACCGCCGGAACGCCCAGCGCCGCGGCCCCGACGATCGAAACAATCAACGTGCACGCGACGAGCGCGACGGCCGTCTCGACCGAGAGGCGCCCGGACGCGATCGGACGGTCCGGGTTGAGCGCCCGGTCGCGGCGGACATCGAGGATATCGTTGAGGGCGACCGCGTAGGCGTAGAGACCGACACCCACGACCGCCCCCCCGAACAGCAGCGCCCACTCGGGCAGGTTCACCAGCGCCGGCGGCGGCGTCTCACCCTGACCGGCCATCGCGCGCGACCAGAGGATGACGAACCAGATGTTCGAGATCGCCGCGAACGCGGTGGTCACCCGGGTCAGGTGCAGGACGGGGCGGCTTTGGCGAGCAGTCGCAGCATGGCGCGATCGTAGCCACCCGCGTTGACGCCGGAAACGCCCGCCCTACGATGCCGGCGATGAGCATCGAACGCCCGCAGCACGACCCGAACGCCTCCGCGCAGGGTCTGCGCATCGCGATCGTCGTCAGCCGGTACAACTCGGAGATCACCGGGGCCATGCTCGAAAGCGCCAGGGAAGCGTTCGAATCGATGGGGGGCGACGAGGAGCGCCTGACGGTGATCCGGGTTCCCGGGGCGTTCGAGCTGCCCGCGCTCGTCGGCGCCGGCGCCCGCTCGGGCAGGTTTGACGGGATCGTCGCGCTCGGGTGCCTGGTCCGGGGTGAGACGGTCCACGACCGCGTGATCGCAGACGCCGTCGCGCACGCGCTGGCCTCGATCAGCGCTTCCACCGGTGTGCCGGTGGGATTCGGGCTGCTGACGACGGAGACGATCGAGCAGGCCCGGGCCCGCGCCGGCGGGGCGAAAGGGAACAAGGGCGCCGACGCGATGCGCGCCTGCATCGAGACACACGCCGCCCTCGATTCGATCAAGCCGACCGGTGTTTTCGGATTCAACAGCGAAGGCGGGTCGTGATGGCCAGCGAACCCCGCCTCGTCCGCCGGCTCGCGCTCCAGGCGCTGTACCAGATCGACGCCCGCAGCACGCTCGACGCCGACGCGATCCGGCAGAGCCTCATCGAAGAACAACCGGGCGTGGAAGAATCAACCGCTCAAACCCGCGCCGATCGAGCCATGACCCTGGCGCAGGAGGCGTTCAGGGCGAGGCAGGCCGCCGACGATCTCGTCCGTGAACTCGCCCCGACCTGGCCCCCCGAGCGCCAGCCCGCGATCGACCGCGCGATCATGCGTCTGGCGCACTACGAGATGACCAGCGGCGTCACGCCCCCCAAGGTCGCCGTCAACGAGGCGATCGAACTCGCCAAGCGCTTCAGCACCGAGAACTCCCCGGCGTTCCTCAACGGGCTGCTGGACAAGGCGCTCAAGCGCGTGCTCGCGCGTGAAGCGGGCGCGACCGGCGGCTGATTCAGCCCGGGTCCGCCGCGTACTGCTCGGTCATCACCCGGCCCATGCGCATCGCCAGATCGACAAAGACCGCCGCCGCCTCCGGGGGCATGTGCTCGTTGACGACCGATTCCCACAGGTCGATCCAGCGCCGGTAGTGGCCGACATCAACGCCCGGCAAACCGAGGTGCGCTTCGAGCGGCCGGCCCGAGTACCGGCCCGTCCGCAGCACCGCCGACGACCAGAAGTCGTACATCTTGGGCATGTGCGCCGCCCAGTCAGCAACCAGCGCCGCGAAGACCGGCCCGAGCAGCTCGTCGGCGCGGACGCGCTCGTAAAACGTGTCGACCATCGCGCGGATCGCTGATTCGTCGACGCCGCTCGGGATCTCCCGGCTCGGCGGGCGGGTCAGCGGCAGTTGTCGACCACAGTTGCAGGTGATTCCGGGCATGCGGCTGGCTCCGGCCGTCCCGATCGTGGTAAGGGGGAAGGCTCGTCTGGCGGTGAAAAAAGAGGGGGCACAAATCGGACACTATTGTCGCCCTTAGCCTATCCGCGCAATCCCGCTGAGTCATGCCCACCGATCAGACATCGGACGATCAGACAATCACGCCGATCGTGCGCGAGAACGAGATGCCCTCGACGCTCCCGAACTTCTTGAGGCCTTCCTCACGCAGCGCCGGCGCGGTCTGCCGGACGTACGCATCGAAGGCGGCCCGGGTGGGGAAGACGTACAGCGTTTCGATACGGAACGGGTCGTCCGTTGAGTCGCGATCAACCCGGACGATCATGGCGTTGTGGGCGCCGCCATCGATCACGGCGTCCACGTGGCCGTCCTCGAGCCACTCGATATAGGACGTCGCCGTGGCCTCGTCGGGGAGGGTCGCCGTCACGCGATAGCAGATCCGTGTCGTCATGCGACCACTGTACGCACTGCGCCGACCGAGAACCCCTTCGGCCGAGCAACGACGCAAACTCGGCTTGGATCGTCCCCGGGTGAATCAGAGCATTGGGTTGGCACAACATGGCGCCGGGCTCTCTCAACTCAAATCACCGGCGCCGAATACACGAAAGGGGTGTTTTCATGTTCAAGACTTGCACAACAGGGATCGTTTGCACCGCCGGGATGACACTGATCGCCGGCGCGGCACAGGTGGCCACCACCGCGACATTCACCGCGGACAACCATTACTCGATTTACGCCGAAAACGGCGGGGCGATTGATCTCATCGGGGCCAACGAACCGGGGTACTTCGGTTCACCCGGCGCGTACAACTGGTCCCTCCCCGAGACGTTCATCTTCGACACGCCGGACTCGATCTACATCGCGGCCTGGAGCGACGGCCTGGTCGCGCAGGGGCTCGTCGGGCAGTTCAACTTCGACGGCGTCGATGTCTTCACGGGCGACGACGGGTGGGAGGTCTACGCGACGGGGCTTGAGCTCGGGCTCAACGCGCCGGCCCCCGATGCGCCGACCATCGCGGCGCAGATCGCGCTGGCCGACACCAACAACGCCTGGGAGATCCCCTTCGTCGGCTTCGACAACGTGGCCGCGACAAGGCCCTGGGGCAAGATCGCCGGCGTTTCAGAGGAGGCCAACTGGGTCTGGAAAGCCTCGGGCGATCCGCGTGACAACCCGCTCATCGGGGGCTCCAACAGCGGCGAGTTCCTGATCTTCAGGACATCGGTCCCGACCCCGGGCGCTGTCAGCGTCCTCGTGCTCGGAGGCGTCGCCTCGATCCGCAGACGAAGAATAAACTGACCACCAAGCCACAACGCCCGGGCTGAGCAGAGCGAATCCCGGGATTGAATCAACTCAACTACCAACAGGCGACCCATCGACCCCTCGACCGCTCCACTGAGTATGCTTGCCAGACGCAAGCACACGGAGGAGCGTTTATGGGCTGGTGGGTCGCCGATCTTTTTCATTCCAATCCCGCTGCCCTGCTCTCGTGGGTCGTCTGGGTCATCGCCTCGATCACCCTGCACGAACTCGCCCACGGCGTCGTCGCGATCCGCTGCGGCGACCGCACCCCAATCGAATCGGGCCACATGACGTGGAACCCGATCGTGCACATGGGCTCACGGAGCCTGATCATCTTCGCGGTGATCGGGATCGCCTGGGGCGCCATGCCGGTGAATCCAAGCCGGTTCCGCAAGAAATACGACGATGCGCTCGTCTCCTTCGCGGGCCCGGCGATGAACATCCTCCTCGCGGTGGTCTGCATCGTCGCCGGCGCCCTGTGGATCCGATTCGGCGGCTTCGCCAGCGACACGCTCTACGACAATCTCGAGCTGTTCTTCCGTCTTGGCGCCGGGCTGAACATCGTGCTGGCGGCGCTGAACCTGCTCCCGATCCCGCCTCTGGACGGCTCGCACATCCTCGCGTCGTATTCGTGGCGGTACCGGGAGTTCCTGCGCAAGCCCGAGAGCGCCGTGATCGCCCTGGTGGCGATCGTGGTGATCTTCATCAGCGGGGGGAACTTCATCTTCGGGTTCGCGTTCGGGGTGACGGATCAGGCGATTTCGGCCCTGACCGGGGTGCTCGATGGGCAGGCCGCTCCTACCCGTTAGCCCTTGCATCCCGCCCCGCGAGGGCTACTATTGCCGGTTCACCCGCCGGGCCGCCCCTGTGGCGGCGGTGTCCGTGCCGGGTCACTGTTTTGAGCTTTTACACCGATGCCGGGGAATCACACCCGGCGCCTTTGAGCTGGAGTCGTCGTATGGTCAGGATTCGTCTCAAGAGAATGGGCCGCCGGAACCGTCCGTTCTATCGCATCAACGCGATGGACAAGCGGGCGCCGCGTGACGGCCGGATCCTCGAGAACCTGGGCTGGTACGACCCGATCGCCAAGGACGAGGACAAGCAGATCTTCGTCAAGGGCGAGCGCATCGAGCACTGGCTGAGCGTCGGCGCGCAGCCCACCGACACCGTCAAGGACATCCTCGTCAAGGTCGGGCTCTACGACGGCGACAAGCGCAAGGCCGAGCATCAGGCCCGCTTCGGCAAGAAGATCGAGCGTGAGGCCGGCGAGCGCGTCATCGCCGAGGCCGCCGCCAAGGCCGAGGCCG
>Ga0114931_10002416_pt1 | contig 23780 bp, 16 predicted proteins | sample 2SBtaG_FD_89579 | JGI IMG/M metagenome (GOLD analysis project Ga0114931, IMG submission 89579) | Deep subsurface microbial communities from Kolumbo volcano to uncover new lineages of life (NeLLi) - 2SBTROV14_V59a metaG | ecosystem: Environmental > Aquatic > Marine > Volcanic | place: Kolumbo... | reverse complement strand
TCAGACGGCGGTGCGTATTCAACGAATGGATGGAAACCGACAGACACCAGCGACGCGAGGCCCGCCGGAAACTGGAAGACACGGAACTTCGACGGTGGCGTATGGAACGGCTGACGCTTGGATTGAATCCGACGGTTAACGGTCAACACGTGCCGCCGGTGCAACGCAATCGTCTTGGTGGCCGACTCGTGGAGTTCCTGCTGACCCCGGTCGGTGTTCCGGTTGCCGGCTGCCAGATACCCACAGCTGTCGGTCTATGTAATTCTTTCCGTCTGGCCGGGTGTTCAGCCACCGTGTCGGCAAAAGTTCTGGCCGGCTCGCTGCAACAGGCTCGCCTCACTGGCAATTCCAAGACGCCTGCTTCCGGAGACATCGCCGTCGGAATCGAGCGAACCGTCCCATCGAAATCTGTACGGAAGCATCTTGAAGCGATATCGCGTCCGAATTCGCGGCAACGGCTGGCAGCGGAGTTGTTCTGGTTGCATCTTTCCGACGAACAGTTTGCTGTTGTGCGCGAAATCGGCGATGTGACCAGCGAGTTGGTGCTCACGTTTTTTCACAACACGCTGGAGACATCCAATGGTCAGGAGGCAATTCTGGCGCGGCACGCTCTGGCGGTGGCTTGGCTGAATGTTGCCATTGCGCGAGAATCAGCTTTCGCTGCCGGACAGGTGTCAAACGCACTTGGCTATTGGGACCTGGCGCTGGAGCATTGGATGGCCGTGACGGAATCAGAGGAATGGTGGCAGTATCTCGCAGATCGCGGCCCGATCGACATGGTCACGAGCGCCCGTGAAACATTGCCACAGTTGTTGAGCGGATTGATTTTGCGATTTGCCCGTGCCTACGGCCAACAGGGAGAAACCGTTTCCCTGCATCGATTGGTCAGCGTCTTGCGGCGTTCTCGGCTGCCGGACAAGGTGCAGCACGAAGGAGCGTGGGCGACCGTTCGTGCCGGTTACTACTAATTCGTCTTGCCGTTGTGAGAAGCAGAGTCTTGCAAAAATCGGTTGTTTTGATCAGGAAGTTCTGGAGATCCGCTTTCAGACCGGATGTAATGATCTTCATGTCATGATCTTCGCGTATTGGTGAATCGCCGTCGCTCTTCGGTGATTAAACGTTGTTGGCCTGGAAACTGTTATGTTCGATTATCCCATACCTCCGCGACGTGGCGGGATTTACGCCCAACTGGGGCTTGGTCCCGAGGCCACGGCCGAAGAGATCAACGAAGCGAGACAGGAACTCTCTTCGCATTTGAAACAACAGCAAAAGTTCGTGCAACGCGAACTGGATGATGTTTATCGGCAACTGCCGGAATTGCGCGAAACCTGGACGGCGTTCAAAGCGATCGAAGCCGGTTCAGATAAGTACTCCGAACTGCAGGTGAAACTCACGAAACTCGAAGAGCAGGCAGTCGGGATCTGTAGCAATTTCAAATCGTTACGGGAGCAGTCCGAGGATTTCGAACGCCAACTCCATGAAGCAAACCTGCTCGCCATCCAGAATCCCGACGACCGGATGGAATATGACCGGAGCCACCCTCCTTTCGAGTTGCTGAAGCTCGCCGACTGCGCGGACGATCCCCTGGACGATCGCAAGGTGATGCTGGCGGAAATCCGTAGAGAATTGAGCGACTTTTTTGAACAGTCCGGGGAACAAGTCTTCCACCCCAGCGACCTGACACGGAATGATTTTTCTCACGACTTTACAAGGGATCCCAGCCTGGATGCGAAATCATGAGTGAGACAGAACACGACACGCACGACGAGGCGGATCAGCGGGCGTCGATCGACGAGAAGCTATCGGCCAGTGAAGACGGCCGGGATTCGCCGCCTGATCCCCGGAGCGGTGATCTGCCCGATCTGACTGCGGTCGCACAGCGCATGCTCGGCGATGCTGCGGCGATCGATATTTCGGATTACGTGCCGCAGGAGACGGATTCGAAAACGGAGTCTCCGAACGACAGCGTCTCCGAGTATCTGGCGGAAATCGCTGACGACATGCTCGGGCTGATGCGTCGCATGCGCGAAATCGAGAATTCGCAGCAGGCCATGTCCGCGCGTCTGGAGAGTTTCCACGAAGGATGGTCTCGATCGTCGTTGACAACGGCCCGCGAGCTGGACACCTTGCGCCGCGATCTCATCGGCGACCGCCGGCACACCGCGATGACGGACATGTTCAACGAACTCGTACCGATGATCGACCGTTTTCGGACGATGCGAGACAGTCTCGATGTCGACGCCGATGCGCGGCTGATCGTGCAGTTGGATGGCGTGCTGGAGACGCTGTCGGCTTCGTTGCGCCGGCTGGACTGCCAGGAATTCGATGTCAACACCGGCGCTCAGTTTGATCCGAATTGCATGGAATGCGTCGGTTACCTGCCAGATGGCGAAGTCGGTGTGGTTCTGGAGTTCGTCCGCGCCGGTTACCGCTTCGACCAGCAAGTCCTGCGACCGGCCTCTGTGAAGATTGCCGCCCCGCAACCTGTCAGCCCTGAACAAAACGGAGACGACTTCGATGAGTGACAAGTATCACCTCGTGATTGGCATTGATCTCGGTACGACGTACAGCGCCGTGTCGGTTTACAATCGGTTTGAGGAAGAAGCAGAGATCATCCCGAATCCGGAGAGTGTCGATAGCCTGGGACGGTTGAAGCCCGAAACGACACCGTCGGTGGTGTCGCTCGATCCGATTACGAAGAAGGCGATAATCGGCTGGCCGGCGAAGCGGCAGGTCAGCGATACGCAGAACACCGTCATCGAAATCAAGCGGGAAATGGGAGAGGTGTTTCGGGAAGAGACACTCGACCGATTCCGTGCCCGAGGAGTGTACCGTCCTCGTGAAGAAGGCGCGGGGGGGTATGACGGGGATGCCGTCAAAGTCCAGTTTGCCGGAGAGTGGTATCTTCCGCAGGAAATCAGTGCCTTCACGTTGATGAAAATGAAACAGGTTGCAGAGGCGCACATCGGCGAACCGATTCGCGACGCCGTGATTACCGTGCCGGCGTATTTCAAGGAAAAACAGAAAAAAGCGACCGAAGAAGCAGCGTTTCTGGCCGGTCTGTATCCGCGCCAGCTGATCCCCGAACCGACCGCGGCGGCGATTTGCTACGGCGTCGACCGGCTGGAAGCAGACCGCAAGACTTATCTCGTTTACGACCTCGGCGGCGGGACGTTCGACGTCTCCATCATCAGTGTCGAGGAGTCTCAGATCAGCGTGTTGTCCACTTCGGGCGACCCCCGACTGGGCGGCGGGGACTTCGATGATGCGATTGTTGACTGGGCCGTCCAGGAACTCCGGGAGAAGTTCCAGTTGGACGTTGGCGACGATGTCGAGAAACGGGCGCGCATCAAAGCGCACGCCGAGCAAGCCAAGAAAGATCTGTCCGCAGTGAATTCGGTCACGATGACATTTATCGACGTCTGGCCGCAGCAGCCGCCGTCGCTGGAGCTGACGCGAGACAAGTTCGAGGAATTGGTTGAGCCGCTGCTGAACAAATCGCTGACCTTTGTCGATGCTGCACTCAAGCAGGCAGAGCAGAACCGCGGGCTGCGGCGGGAAGATCTTGATGCGATTCTGCTCGTCGGCGGATCGACGAAGATACCTCGCTGCCGGACACTGCTGCTCGCTTATTTCCAGCAGGACGAGTCGTTCGTCTCATCCGGATTGAATCCCGATGAAGTTGTCGCTCGCGGGGCGGCACGCGTCGCACTGAAATTCGCACCGTCACAGGGGGAGTTCAATGTTGCCTCGCGGCCCGACAGCACGCTCATTAACCCCGATATGGAAGACGAACTCGATGTCGATCTGATTACGGAGCATTCCCTGGGAATCGGTGTGCAGAACAACCAGATCAGTCGCATTCTCGACCAGGGAACCAGCATCCCGGTCGCCTGCAAGCAAGGGGGATTCACCAATGGCGGCCCCACCGAACACCTCGATGTCCCGGTCTATCAGGGCGAAGGCGATTACACCTATCAGAACACGCTCATCGGCACATTGAGAATTGGCCCGATGGAGCCGAAGCCAGAGGGAACACACCAGTTCGAGGTGACGTTCTGCCTGGATGACAACGGGCTGCTGGCGATGACAGTTCATCACATTAATGAGGGGAAAAGCTACCAGGCACAATTCGAACAGAAAACCGGTGTGGGCGGGGCGGACGCTCTCATGGCACGGCGAGCCAAATTGCTCAAACTCGTCGGGGACGCATCGGTCAGCCCCGGGCAACCGGCGGTGCAACCTGTCGAGCCTGTTGCACCAACAACACCCGGCGGCAACGGTGTTCCGCACAGCCAACCTCAGGCACCGTTCCATCCCGGTGGACCGACTGCACCGGTCGCTCCCCCAGCCTCGGAATACGCCACACAGCCGGTGGTTCCGGGACCGGTACCAGGGCAGCAAGGCGTGCCCATCGGTCAGCCTGCGCCCGCACCTGCAGGTTCACCGGGCGAAATGCCGGTGACACCCGGTACGCCACAGGCAGCAGCGCCGCAACCGGTGACCCCGCAACCGGAAGTTTCAGTCCCTTCCCCGAATAACCAGATCCTGGAGCCGGCCGGCGATGTGCCCGCTGAGTTCAAGTCGATTGTGCGCCGTTCGCACAAACTGTTGTTGGACAACGGTCCGGAAACTTTGCGGATTGCTTTCAACGAGTTCGTTTCCCTCCTGAACGACGGCGCGGCCCTCGAAGCCCTCGAGGATGCCGGCGACCAATTAGCCGATGCCTACCACGACTGCCGATAAAACGGATCAAAGCAGCATTCTGCTCGATGACGGAAACCGGCGTGATCGCGCCGTGTTGCTGGGAGCGGCAATGCACGGCTGGGTGTACCGTTCGTCAACCGACGCCACGTGGTATCGCGTGATTCGTATGGACGATGCCCCACTCGACTGGCGACATCGAATTCGTGAGCGGCATTCCGATCCTAATCAGGCGATCATGCCGCCTCAGCATGATTGGCAACAGCTCGTCAACGGTCGGCCACATTTAGTGATTGCGTATCAGGCTGATGCACCGGCCCGGTCTCTGGCAGAAGTGCTTGGTGGTGGCAATCCGGACGGGTGTCTGCGCGGCATCGTTTCGTATCTCCGCACCCTACCGGAATGGTGGCGGTTGATCTCACCACCCCTGTTTGCCCTGGCTGCTGAAGTCATCATCTACGCGGACGGAAAAGCGCAACTGCTTGGCCTTCCCCGCTGCCCGCTGCCCGGCACCTTCACGGTCTTCGACGAACCGCGGCGAGTGTTTTACCTTGCACCGGAACTCGTCCGATCGGCCATTGACGGCACTCGGAATGCATCGGCATGGGAAGCGGTTGACCGCTACACAATCGGTGCGATTGCGTTACAGGGTCTGTGCCGGCTGCCGGAGATTCAGCGGGTCGAGCGGGCCTTGTTCCGGGCGGCCGGAGGATCGTTGTTGAAACAGCCGACAGCGAAAAATAATCTTCCCCCTTGGTTGCACGGCGTCACCCAGTACCGCCAAACACTGTCGTTGATCCGCCGCCTCACTTCGACTTCCGTCGACACACGTTTGGCGGTTGACCTTCCGCAGCTTGCAGACCGCTTCGATCGGCTACGGGAATTGCTCGACCCGCGCGTTGCCGCCGCGTCCTTGCGCGACCGAACCCAACCACGCGAGGCACTCGATCTGTTGCAACAGGTCTTTCCGCTGGCCGAGACGCTGGGCATCGACGCGGAATGCCAGTACGACCTGATGTGTTTTGCCGGCGAACTCTGTGCCCAGTATCTCCATCGCCCCCTGGAAGCGGTTGATTACTTCGAGCGAGCCATTGACCTGAACCCAGCCGTCGCGACGGCGTACCGCGAGCAACTGCGCGCCATTGCCACCGCCGGTTACCAGCGTGAACTGGCTTCGTTGCTGGAGTCGAGCCGTACGATTGCGATCGAAGGAGACACCAAACTGTGGCGGAACTATCGATTTCTCGCCGGGCCACGCGCGTTTCATGCGGGAGATGAGATCAGTCAGACCGACGATCGTCTCGTCGCAAGGTACGCGCTCTGGAGGCGACAATATGAAGTGGCACGCGATTTTATCTACCCTCGATTATACGACGCGAAAAAAGTTTACATCTGGTGGGATTTCGACTTGAACCTCGCCTATGTGCAAGCGTTTCTTGGACTGGAGACCGGCAACGGAAGTAACCTTGCTCGCGCAGCCGAACAGTTGCAGCAGATCAAAGACGGCATGAAGCATGTTGCCAGCAGCCAGTCTTTCCAACCGGCGGCGCTGCAAAAATTCGGACAGGAAGTCACACAACTGGAACAACGGATTCATCGAATGAAACACAACGCTGACGGCACGAGTTCTGCCGCAACGCAGATGGGGCAACCGCATGAACCGACAGGCTGAATACCGCTGGCCGGCATTGTGCTCGCACATGCCCTTTCTGAGACGACCACAGGCGGGTGTGCTGGCAGGTCTGCTTTGCCTGTGTTCGGTGTTGTACGTGGCCGGACCGACTGTCGCTCAAGCGCCAACAACGCCGAACAGCGAGCCGGCTTCACCGGAGGCAAAAACGGCGGGCCATGCATCGGGCGAGTTCATCGAAATTCGGCACAAGGGAAGAACAATTCGTGTGCCGATTCAGGATGGTGCGCCGCAAGAACTCGATTTCGGCGGTCGGAAGTGGCATATCAGCTTGTCACCAGCGCTCCCCGGTGGTTCGGAGGCGACGAAGCCCGCCGATCCCCGTTCCGCAGGAACAAGCACGTCGGAGCCGACGGTGCCGGAGTCGCCGTGGGAAGCCATGTCGCCGACGACGATGGGTCTCATCGCAGGCATGGGGACCTTGTTGCTGGGGATGCTGGCCTATTTCTTTGTACTCGATCCGATGCGGCGGCGAAAACCTCTGAAAGCAGCACTCAAGATTATCGAACGCGATCAACGGCCGCAGTTCTCCCACGCGGAAGAATTGCTCGATCAATCTCTGCTGGCGGGGATGCGAAAGAAGGATATTGCTCAGGCCCGGTTTGCTTTGGCATTCCTGCGGAGCATTCTGGGGAACTACGAAGAGGCGGCAACCGTTCTCAGTGATCTGGAAAAATCGGGGGCGGCAATCGATCGGGCCACGGCGTACCTGATTTTATGGGTTCGCAGCCAACTGAAAAATCACGAGCGAGTCGAGAGAATTTTCCATGAGCATGAAAAACTGCTGATCGGTTTCGAACAGACGGAGTTGATCGTCAGCATCTCGTATCTGGCGTTGGCTCGCCTGCGCTGGGCGCGACGTGAAATCAACGGCGCGATGCACTATTTCGATCAGGTCCGTAAGCTGAAAGTTCTGGCGGACGAAATACCGGGACACATCGACGATCATGAAGTCGTGATGGGGACGGTCGCGTTGTTCGAGAAGAACAACGACGAGGCTCAAAAACATTTCGAGGCGGCTGTCGAGGCCGCTTCCAAGAAGAATGTCCCCTCGCACGGGGGTCGGCTGGGAATCGTGCTGTGTCAATGGCGAACAGGAGATTACGACACGATCGACGCAACGCTGGAAGAGATTCTGACGGAGATGCAACCGCCCGAAGTGGATGCGGAAGCCAGAACAATTCGGACCGATTGCCCGCACTGCGGCAAGGTCTATCATGTGCTGTCGAGCTCCATCGACGTCAAAGTGCAATGCAAGGGATGCCGGCGGCGATTCGTGGTGCAGGTTGCGAACGAGGACGAAGAAAGCGAAACCGGCGGTGAAACCGAGGAAGCCACAGATTCTGAGATCTCGCAGGATAAATTGCTCAGCGATGACGAACTGCTGCTGCGCAATACGAGACTCTGGCATTGCATGTCGAGGATCATTTCGTGGTTGCAATTCGAGGACGGTTCCGGCCTTCCCGATGAGGAGCACGAGATGATTCATGCGCGGCTGGAACTGGTCACGAAAATCGATCCGGATTTCGGCGATCCGTATTTGGTCGGTGGCTTGATCCGTTACTATTTTGCCCGGGATGATGAAGAACGAAACAAAGGGCACGAACTGATCGGGAAAGCCGTCGACAAGGATGTCCACGTGCCCGAAGTGCTGCAATTGCTCGACCGGGAAAACAGGCTGGCCCAATTGTCGGAGTACAGCCCCATTTTCTTCCATCAGGTGTCGCGCGATTACGCCGCGAACCCGGAAGTTGACGACGAACTGCGACAACGGTTCATTCGCAATATGAATCGTCGCAAACGGTTTTCGGAGTTGGGGGCCATCGTGGGGCCGGAAGACGGAAAGTCCGTCGCGCCCTCTTTGGAGAATCTGCAGGGCCGCGGAAAAATTCTGCAAACGCGGGTTTCCAACATCGTTCGCTACCGTCTCGCCGACAGCGAAGACTCTGTGCGCGAGGAGATTGGAAGCCAACTGGAAGAATTGCAGGAACGCTCCTCAGTTCTCGCTGATGAGGCCCGGGCCTTCCAGCAGACGGAAATGAGTCTGATGGAATCAACCGGGGAATTCCTGTTCAGCGACGAGGAGCCTGATGACGAGCCTTCCGGAACAGCGGAGCACGATGACACGACAGACCATGACAACGAGAATTGAGGCAAGGCATGATGGCAGTGCGAATTGACCGGGAGGCGTTAATCAGTCGACTGGAACCGATTGAGAACAAAGTGGAATCGAACGAGGACGAAGCTCATCTGCAGCAGATGAGTCTCGCCGGGGTGTTGCTGACGCTGGCAGAGATTGATCACGAACACGAATACGACCTCTGCCGCCGCGCCGCATTACACCTGCTGGGAGAAGTGCATGAGCCTGAGGACATCTCGCTGGAATAGTCCGAACTCTCCGCAACCAGTCCACATGCGACTCATTGGGTTTTCCTCATCAACGAATTCGAGTTGCAGACGGCCTTGAGAATTCACCGGAATCGCAGCCATGAGCAATGTAGACGACATTTCGAAGCTGAAAATGGACCCGAAGACGACGCTCAAGGCATCGGACATTCATGTCCATGACTTTTCGTTTACGGGGAATACCGCTTCAACGGTTAACGACGACATCCTTGAGAAGATGTCCCGTTCCGCGCACCGGGCTGCGCGGTCACAGTCACAATCGGAGTCGTCCATCAGGATGGGAGCTGTTGACGTCGATTTCAGCAGCCTGCGTGCCGACCTGGGAGATGATGGGCCGGAAGGTCCCGCGCTGCGTGAAGCGAAACGGCTGGTGAACGAGCAACAATACGAGACTGCTTTGGACAAACTGGAAGAGGTGTTCCAGATCATCCCGCATCATCATGAAGCGGTGTATCTCCAGGCGTACTGCCAGTTCCAACTGAAACGGCTGAAGGAAGCGTTGCAAACAGTCTATCGACTGAAAGACGTTGTCCTGTCAAACCGACTGCAAACGCGCGTCCGCAGCCTGAAAGTGGACATCCGGTCGCAGACAGTTCCCCAGGCAGCAAGAGTTTATACCGCGGCAGTGAAGACTCGTGATGTCTCCAGGCCGATTCAGAAGCTGCGCGAATTCGCCGCTGCCGATCCGGAAGTTGGCAACTTTCACCATTTTCTTGCGAGTGTGCTGGTCGTGGGCAAGCAGTTGGATGAAGCACGCACCGCTGCGGCGCACGGTCTGGAAGTCTGCGAAACGGACCGTGAAGAACTGGAACAGTTATTGCGGGAAATTGAAAAACGATTCCTTCCCCGAATTCTGCGACCGGCCCGCACCCAATTCCGCGAGAAGAAGTATGCTCAGGCCAGCGCAACGCTGGCAGCACTCTCTGCGGACGTCAAAACAACAGCACTCTGGAAATCCTTTAATGGTTATGTCGACCAGTTGACCGGCAAGGGGAAAAAGAACGGAGGGCTCTTTTCACGCTTCAAAGCCGGATCGATCAATGCACGCGAGAACCCTACCGGCACACCCGCGGAAGTCCGGGAACTGTTCGAGTATCTTGTTGAGCCGGAGATGAAGGCGGCGCGAATCGCCGTCGAGAAACCGGATTACACCGCTGCCGAGCGGGCGCTCACCAGCGCCGTGGCGATCGCGCCGGGATTCTCTATCGCCAATCACATGTTGGCAACCTGCCTTTATAAGCGGGTCGGAGCGTCCGTGAAACAAAAAATTGGCAAGGACCTGGACGATGCCGGCGCGAAACAATTGCGCCGGTGTAAGGAACGACTGGATGAGGCACGCGGATACGCCGCCGCCTGCAAACGGGACCCGGACATCCCCGATGGGCAGCTTCTGCTGAATTCGATTGACCAGATGCGCAAAGACATCGACGAGGTTGTGACGCGTCACGAAACCCAGTCACACGACGCCAAGCTTGTCAATAAGGCGATCGAAGAATTTATCCCGGTGCTCGTCAAGATCATCATGCTCAACAATGCAAAAACTCCCCATGAAATACGCCGTCTGGCGGAAGATCTTTACAGCAACCTCCAGCGGTTGCGAAGCGAACTGCCCTCCTTGAAACGTCAATGCAAAGGAGCCCAGGCGAAGCAGATTATGGATCTGGTACGAACCAAGTTCGTCGAGCCGAATTACAAAACATTGCGGCGAGCCATGAACCGCTGACCACCTGAAACGACAGCGCGATGCCACCTGTTACTGAACCCCACGACCTGTTTATCAGTTATGCCCGGGAGGACACCGCCTGGGTCCGGCGGCATTTGTATGAACCGCTTCGCCGCTGTCGGACCGCTGCCGGACGCCCCCCCCGCATCTTTTTCGATGTCGGTGAGGATGGAATTCAGGTCGGTCAGGACTTCAAGACCGCGATTGATTCCGCAATCGAAAATGGCCGCAAGTTCGTGCCCGTATACAGCGCGACCTATTTTCAAAAAGATATGTGCATTTATGAATTGGAGCTGGCGCAAAGTCGAGATATGAATTTCCGCAGCCAGATCCTGCTTCCCTTGCTGATTGAAGACGAGGCGATCGGCCGCATCCCATTTGCATTTCGGCGATTGAATTTTCTGTCGATTACCGATCCGGACTGGTTCAGAAAGCTCTGCAACGGATTGGAACTGGACCCGACGACGGAAGAACTTGCTTTATCGTTTCTCGACGAGCCGGGCGATGTCTTTGCGAATCACACCCTGCCGATTGTTCGCGTGGCAGTCCAGGCGGGAACACAGCCGATTTCCTACGACGAAGAAATAACGCTGAGCGCCGAGCAGGGAAGACTGTTGGGAACATTGACGGTCAAAACCCAGGACGGCGTTGCCGTCTTTGATGATCTCTCGATTGGGGACGCGGTCGGCCAGACGCGCCTGATTGCGTCATCGCCAACCGTCGGGCAGCAAGGAAGCGCTCTGTTTTCCGTTTATTCCCGCGCGATGTTGTCCGCCTCGCCTGCCGTGTCCGAGGTGACTGCACCAGACCCGGTCGACAAAGTTGCTCCCTCTCAGACAGTCATTCCGACAACCGGCGATGCGGTGTTTTTTGCGACTGGCCGGGCTCTTGCGGTCATTCAGCCGCAACAGGTCCTGGTGTATTCCATCGACGGGAGATCCCTGCTGGACGAACCGGTACTGCTGCGTGCCCCGATTCGTCTGATTCGGCGCCGCGGGCCGGATATTGTACTGGCCGACTGGCAAGGGAACATCATCCGACTCGGTGATGACGGCCAGCATCGCGAGTGGCGATTCGGCGAAAATGTCGACGGTTTTGTTGTGCCGGCCGATGCCGAAATGGTCGACGGTTCCATCTACGTCTCATTCTGGAGCGGCAGTGTGTTTCGGCTGGAAGAGAACGGCGGAGCCGAACTGATCCAGAAGGACCCGGCCGGGATTCAAGCCACCTGTTATTGTGACGACCGCCTGTTCACCTGTGATTTCTCTGGAAACCTGCGTGTCTACCGCAACCGGAGACTCGTCAACACGGCGACTCTCGAACCGACAATCTGGCTGTTGATCGACACGCCGACCTGCCTGGTGGCGGTCGGAGACCAGAAGTTCTACCACCTGAAACGCGATGGGACGCGGGTCATCGGGTTTGACATGCCACTCGGTGAAATCGCATCTGTTTACGAACTTTCCGACCTGCCGATTGTGACGGACACACAGGGAAAGGGGATTCGTTTTGACGCGGAACTGACAATCAACGCGACCGTTTTCGCGCAACCCGGTGCAGAGCCGGTTTCCGCAGACCATGCCGGCAAGTATTGCGTCTTCCGGAATCTCGACGAAACGCGCACGCTGTTGCTGCACGATCGAATCGTGTTCAGCAATTCCGACGGATGTCTTGCCGTCAACCCGCTGGGAAATATGTTTGCCATTGGTGATCGGTCGGGTATTACGCTTTATACAGAAGCGGAACTCGGCGATCTCGTAGGACGGCAAGAGGCCGAAATGAAAAAGTCCGGCGGCGGGAAGGCTCAATAAAATGACGGCAATGAACCGGCACTCAGCCCAGAACGGCAGCCCATGCCATTGCCGACGCCATTGTTGATGAGGTCTGTTTGAATGACGCCGCTGATGTCTTCCGCAGCCAGTCTGGATCGCGCACGTCGACAGTTAATCGGTATGCGGTTCGAGGGTCGTAAGGAGGTGTCCCGGTTGATGGCCTTGGCGGAATGCAATTTCCGGCGGGCCGTGCATCCCGAAACTCCTGCGCGCGATGCCATCGAGCGGTTGCAGGAAACAATCCGGCTTGACGGTTCAAATCCCAAGTACGCGTACCACTTGGGCCGAATCTATTTCCTGCAGGGCAAGTTTCAGGAAGCGTCTCGCTGGTTTCGTCTGGCGTGTTGCCTCGCTCCAACCAGTCACCGAATCTGGGCACACGTTGCCGTACTGCTGGAAGAGTTGAACGCGGTTTATCACGGCAACGAAAACTACGAGCCGAATGTTCTGGCCACACGGGCGAAGACGATTACGCAGGCCATCCAGGCTGGCGAAGACAATATCGATGTCGAACTTCTCGATTTCGTTCCGCCCAAGAGCCGCGCTGTGGAAGAAGAAGAGAAGCGCCAAGGGCAGGGTCATCGGGAACGGTCGTCGTCGCAGACCAGGCCGGTAGACGACATCCGTCCGTCGTCCAACGTGCGGCGCTATCTGCACGCGAAGAAATGCCGCTGGTCGGGGGTCGATGATCTTCTGATCGAACGTATTCTGCAGGGACGGCCCACGCAGGCCAACGTTCGTCTAATCGTCCCCATTCTTCAGGAACTGACCGAGCGTTCGTGCCGACGCCGCGGGGGGCCGGCCGCTGTCGCCATTTTGTGTACGCAATGGCTTTGCGCCGGCTATCCGGTGGAAACCGTCCGGCGGATCATGCAGGCGTTACCGGCCGTCCTGCCATCCTGGGAGTTTCTCGATCGCGTCTGCCGTATCTTCGAATCTCCCGCGCCGGACGTCGCGCCGATGATCGTCGCGGCCGTGGAAACGGGCTGCATTCCCCCGGTCGTGGCAGCGATGATCCACCGCCAGCGATTGCTGTGGCAGCCTTTGGAATATCGAAGCCTGGGTTCGTACCGGGCCGCCCGCGCGCTGATTGCCGAAAACCGGTCTCAAAACGGAAGCCGCCACAACGCACAGGACCACAATGACGGCGATGCTGATGAGCATCAATTGGAGTCCGCGCGGAATCTCATTCGCCGCCTGGATCGCGCGATTGGCTCTCTGTCGGGATCGCCACCGAAAAAACTGAAGGATGAGCTTCCAAAGCAGGGCAGCGGAGCCGAGAAAACAGACCCTCAAGCCTTGCTTGCCAGGTTTTCCGCATTCGAAGAGGCCGCGGACACGCTGATCCGATTGAAGGATGAGGGGTTTCGGCTCATCAAGGATCAAATTGACAACGCGAGCAAAAATCTCTCAACAGCCGACGTGTTCAACCAGACCACTGCGGATCATCGTGCCGCACAACAGTTCGTGGCGTGCATTGCGTCCACCACCGAAACATGCCTGAACGAATTTCAGACTCTCAGCCGAGACTTGCCGGATGTCGAGGGAATTCAACTTCCCGAAGATTTTGCGACCCGCTGTGAAGACTGTATCAGCATGCTGCAAGGGGCTAGCAATTTTGGCAAGTTCTCCAAGGTTCTGAAACGAATTGAGAAACGTCTCACCTCAGTCGCTGCCGGTTTTCCAGAAAACCAGTCCGACCCGGCCGCCGAATGGGCCGCGTTGCTCGCCGGGACGAAAGCCGCGTTGTCAGGTGCTTTGGAAGTCGGTTGTACAAATCAGCCCGAAGACTCGCTGGCGGATCGCCTGCAATCGATGGAGCAGATCGCCATTGGATTGGAAGAGGCCCGCGCGGGAATTTCTGAGTTTCTACGGGTCAGCCTGGAGCCAGCCGCAACGGACGAATCCGATCCGCAGATCCTCTCGCAAACCCTGGCGGATCGTGAGTTCTGTGAATCACTGCTCAAGGCACTTGCGACGGGCGGTGAACTGGGGCTCTCGAAGCTCGAATTGCTGGCGGAACGGCTTGTGGAAACGACTGCAGCCGATCTGCCCGATAACTATGACGTCCGCTTGGAAGAGACTCGGAATCGATTTCGCGCGGCAACAAACCTCGGCAGCCTGCACCGGCGACTGCAGCGGATCGATCGAAAGCTGACGGATGCGACCAAAGACATTCAAGCAATCGACTGCCATCCGTGCGCGGAACTCCAACAATGGAATGAACAGATTGAACGGACTGCCTTCCCGGACAAAGCGGCAGTGGAATCGGACAGTGTCGAACCGGCTGCCGAAAATACGCCGCAAGCAGAAACCAACGGCAACGGAACGACCGCCCGGCCCGTCGCCCAACCTCCGCGGCCACCGAAACCCGACGATCAAATGACCGTGATCGATCAATTGGAATATACGCTGGTCCGCACCGACTGGTCGATCAATCAGAGTTTCACCGACGCGCTGGCGACCTTCGAACACTACCCCGACTGGGTGCTCGTCTTACCGCCGTTTGAATCCATTCGGAGAAAGATTTTCGGACAATTGGCAGAAACAATGTATCGCCTGGGGCGTCGCAAAACGGCCCGATCAATCTGGAACCGCATGTTGCGGACGAACCGGCTGGATGTCGACGCGCTGAAGAACATCGCCATTTGCGACACCGCCGAAGGGGATGTCGGCCGCAGTCTCACATCGTGGCGCGAATACCTGGAACTGCTCTACCTGTTTGACGTGCTGGCCGGAACCCCGCGCCCGAATGCTCAACTGCGAGCGGAATTCCATCGGGCCTTCGGCAACGCCTACGCGCCGGCCTTTCTATCCGCGTCGTTCGACCATGAATGGAAAGACATGGTCGACCCGGCTGCTCTGATTGCGTTCCTCAGTAGTCCCGGCCGGTTTCGCAGTTTTGTCAATCACCGTCTGCTCGAATACTTGAACACGCGGTTCGTGTTTGACAGTCCCTCTTTGGTGCTCGGAATCAAGCGTGTGGAGGCCGAGTCGCGCACGGACGATGCCGAAACAACGATGACCGAGTTCGTGAATACCGTCGAAACGCTGATTCCCGGCCGCGTGGCCGGGCAGTTCGCCCAACTGGCCAAAGAATCCATCCGTGAAGCCGCTGAGAAGTGTCGCGAAACCAGCCGCATGACGATGCTGGCGACACCGTCATACGATGAAGAAGTGACGCGTCAAATCGAACTGCTTTCCCGCATGTTCGACCTGAAAATTAAACTCGTCGTCGCGTTTCGCGAACACGTTAACATGGTGAAGAACATCACCTCGTTCAACTTTTTGCGCGAACTCATGCTGCTGGATGCGATTCCACTGAAATTGAGTCCGGGGCTGTTTCCCATCGTGGCCAGTACGCTACGGGTCGATCCCGATATGCTGGAAGATCTCACGGCGAGTCTGCGCTCGAACGTGATCGTCGGCTTGATCGAGTATCTGCTGGCGGATGACGATCCCGCCGAGAGGCCGATCCGCCAGCGACAATACCAACTCGTCACCGGCTCCTGGCTAAAACACCCTGACTTCGCCGACGTTGCAAAATGGATTGATACGCCGCCACCCCAATTGATGCCCAATGAAGCACAGGAGGCTTTCGAAGGCAATCGTGTCGAGGCGGTTCTCAAGTATCTTCGTCAGTGGCATGACGACTACCCCGCCATGGCGGGACTCTCGGTGTTGATCGCGAATCAACTCTTTAAGCTCAAGGAATTCGATGAGGCTCGACGCCGGCTGGAAGCGTCGCGAAAACTCGTCTTCCACGAACCAACGAGACGCCACATCCACTATCTCCTCGTGCAGATTCTGATCCGTGATATCGAACCATTGCTCGAGCAGGAAGCTTACGAACCGGCACTGGACATCGGCCTCAAAATGGTGCGGCTCGACGACTTTCAGTCAGCGCTCGTCTGTCAAACGCTGCAACTCTACATGGCCGTGTCGTCCAGAAAGGGACATGGCTTCCGCTCTGACGAAGTGAACCAAGCCGTGAATGCCTGGCTGCAACGAGCGGATGCACTGGCGGCTCAGTCCGAAGACGAGAATAGTCCCTTCCCGCGACCCACGGCCGACGACCTCGAACAAGTCCGCAAACAGTACGAGGAAGCGGAGACGCATCTCACCAAACTTCCCAACTGACATCCTCTGCAAACACCCAAAGACGTGGGGCGAGCGGCAACATTGCCCGAAGCGAGACGTTGCAGAATGTAATGCAGCAGATGCACGTAACCCCGGCACATGCCCGCAAGCCGAAACAATCGACAATCCAGAACTCCTTGACTTGCCGGTGTGTTCCGAAAGTTTCTACCCAGAAATGAGTTGCACAGTGCCCAAGAGAGGACTCGAACGGAGGGCGTTTTCTCCGAAAAAAACAGGTTTTTCCGGAACAGGCGCTGCAGAATCCGGTGCAGTTGATGCACGAAGACGCCGGGTTGTCCCTGATCTGTTCAGCCTGGCCGAGTCTCTCGGAAGCTGATCGGAAGGCCATGCTTGCGATCGTCCGGACGGCTGCCGGCAAGGGGGAATGAACCGCGATCAACGCCCACGCGATGGTGCTCTGTATGTGATCCCTCAGAATCATCGCATCAACGTGTACTGCCTGGTGGTTCGGGCATGGAACCCTCGTTGTCACGATGTGGCGGCGGGGGTTTTCTTTGTCGCCTGACGAACTCCCGATTGCGTTTCGTTACTTGCAATCTGCGGCAAAGAGCGTAGGATAGCTGCAGAGAATAAACATGGAGCAGGCAGCTTTGCTGCCTCCGATTGTTTCGCGCGGCAGTAGATCGGTAAGGCCGTCATCGTAAGACGGTGCCCCGTGTCGCGCGACGGACGTCTGCGACGGACTATTACAGCCCGCACAGTGGTTTCCCTCTTGGAATCACTGTGCGGGTTTTTTTTATGTCCACAGACAACGAGAGGTATCGACGATGGATCATGCCGAACTGTTGGTTGACGTCCCCACGGCTGCCCGGATGCTGGGCGTTTCTCCGCGCACTCTGTATTCGCTGACGGTTCCTCGCGGCGAACTCCAATCGATCAGGATCGGCCCAGCGCGCCGACTCATCCGCTACCGGATCGATGATCTTCAGGCATATGTCGATCGGCTGACTGAAGCCGTTGACGCCGAACTCTGATCGATTCCCACAGCATCAACACGGGGAATCGGTGCAGACACGCGGCCGGTTCTCCGCGCATCACGGAGGAACCCTTGTGACACCGAACCACACGGTAGACACACTTTGCGATCCAGCCGAAATCATCAAAGCCGTCAAGCTGCTGTGCGATGGCGGAGTTACTGAACTGCGGGCGCTGAACGCCACCATAGGCCGTAGCACGTACCAGACAACGTGGAGCGGCTACTTCGACGATCCGGCGAAGCTGGCCGAAGCCGTGGGCACGCTGGCGGGATTCACGGGCTGCTACATCATCCCGAACGCTGTGAATCCTGATCTGCTCGCACGCCGAACGAACCGGATCGGCAAGGCCGGTAAGGGAGCGGCGACTACAGATAGCGACATCATCCGGCGCCGGTGGTTGTTGATCGATCTGGATGCCCAGCGGCCTACCGGCATCTCCGCGACGGACTCAGAACACGAAGCCGCGAGAGACAAGGCCCGGACGATCTATCGGTATCTGTGCGGCTTCTCATCGTGGCCGGAACCGATCGTGGCTGACAGCGGAAACGGTTCGCACATGCTGTTCCGTATCGATCTGCCGGCGGACGATGGCGGAATCATCAAGCGGTGCCTGGCGGCATTGTCCGCGCGCTTCTCTGATGCTGCTGTCGAAGTCGATGAGTCTGTATTCAACCCGGGGCGAATCTGGAAATTACCCGGCACGCTGGCCTGCAAGGGTGATTCAACGGCAGAGCGGCCGCATAGGATGGCCCGGTTGCTCAGGGTGCCGGACGCAATCGAGATCGTCCCGGTGTCGCTGCTCGAAGCGCTGGCGGCCGAGGTGCCGGATGATACGCAAGCTGCACAATCGAACGGGCATAGGGTGCAGCATAGTTCCGGTGGCGGACAATCGTTTGACATTGAGGGTTTCATTCAACGGCACAACCTTGACGTCTCCGAGCCGAAGCCGTGGGAAGGCGGTAATCTCTGGGTGCTGAAAACGTCGCCGCTGTGCGAGCACGCGGACGGCGCGGCATGGATTGCTCAAGGCGGATCGGGGGCACTGGCGGCGGGTTGTCATCACGATCATTGCTCATGGGGCTGGCGTGAACTACGGGCTGCGCTCGAGCCTGATCGTATGCAGCATTCCCGCAGCAACGGGAAGCCTGCACGCGACAAGGCGACATTATCCAAGCCTGAGCCGGTGTTGGTGTGCCTGAACGACATCGAACCGAAGAACGTAACGTGGTTATGGCGGGGGCGCGTTCCACAAGGCCGGATAACCTTGCTCGTTGGGCGTCCGGGCGAAGGGAAAAGTTTTCTGTCATGTGATCTTGCCGCGCGAGTGAGCACAGGGACGCCGTGGCCTGACGGTGCGGACTGTGAATCCGGATCGGTGATCTTCATCACGGGCGAAGACGATCCCGCCGACACAATCAGGCCGAGACTCGATGCACATTACGCGGCCGCCCAGCGGATTCACCTGTTGTCGGCTGTGAAGTCTCTCGATGCTGACGGGGAATTTGAGCGGATGTTGATATTGGCGGATGTGTCCGTGATTGAACAGGCGCTGACGCGGATTCCAGACTGCAAACTTGTAGTGATCGATCCGATCGGTTCGTTCTTGGGCGGCAAGACGGACGCAAATCGGGACAATGAAGTCCGTGCGGTGCTGGCCCCGATCGCGCAGTTGGCCGAAAAACACGGGGCGGCCGTGCTGATTGTCGCCCACAGGCGCAAGAGCACTGGCAATTATGCCGACGATCTGGCCTTGGGCAGCAGAGGGTTCACCGGGATTGCACGATCTGTTTTGCACCTATCGAGCGATCCCGACAATAAACGGCGGCGGCTGCTGCTGCCGGGAAAAAACAATCTGGCCGAGGTGCAAACAGGGTTGGCCTTCACAATCGGTGGTGATCCTCCGTCGCTGTGCTGGGAACATGATCCTGTAGCGATGACGGCCGATGACGGCTTGGCGGCTGAAACGGCCGGTAGCAAACACGGCCCGGAGGCCGAGGCTGAAAAAGAGGCAATTGAATACCTACGCCATGCTCTCGGCTCCGGCCCGCGATTGGTGAAGGAAATTCAGGAAGAATCGCGGGAGGGATTTTTCATCAGTAAACGAACATTGGATCGGGCAAAGCAACGGATTCGAGTGGAATCGTTCCGGCCCGAAAACCCCGGCCCGTGGTGGTGGCGATTACCATCGAGCACATCGCCAGAGCAGGACGCCAACAGTCCCCAAGTGAAACAACTTGGCGATCTGGGCAATGTGCCCCAAAACCGCACGAAAACGTCGATTTCTGACACCGAAACAGAGCACATTGCCAAGTTATTTCCTCTTGGCAATGTGCCCCCGGACACCAAAAAAACTACCGACGCGATCGACGCGGCAACCGAACAGGAGGGCGAATCATGGGATGTGATTTGACGGATGTTCTCGCCACGGTGGAGCGGCAAGGCATCCGGCTGAAGGCCGCGGGCGGGCAATTACTCGCCAGTCCGAAGGATGCCGTATCGGACGATCTGCGGGGGCTGCTGCGGAGCCACAAGGCCGCGCTCATCGTTCGCCTGGAATGTGACGGCATCGTCCGGGACATGCTCGACAAGGTGAACCGGAGATGTCCGCACGACTGGCAACCCTCGCCGGATGAATGGTGCCGACTCGATGAGATTCAACTGCGGATCGACGCGGCCCGCGATCGGGGCGACGTGGCGGCTGTGGAGCGGCTCTGTGCGGGGTATGCGGCCGAGGCCGATCGGATGTTCGGGCGGTGGCACGGCACTGGGTAGGGGTGTTGCCATCTCCACAGCGTAAAATGGTGAACCACCCACCACAGCCCGAATTTTCTGCCCACGGCTTTTGAACTTTGGATGACGTTCGCGGGGGTTTCAAGGTACTTCTGGACACACGATTTGGCGCGCGGATTAGGGATTGGGGAAAACATGAGCGCACAAACGAAAAAAAACTCCTTCCTTCCTTCCCCGCCCGAGGTGAAATAATGATCGTTCCAACGCGAAAAGAGGCCGCTGAAATTCTGGGCGTTACGGCGCGGGCAATCGGCTACTGGAAACAGATGCCCGGATTCCCTGATTGCGATGACGGCTACAATCTCGACGCAATCCGCGACTGGCGAACCGCAACGCTGAACTCCCCCGACGAGGGCACCGGCGACGCCAAGACGCTCAAGCTTGGAATTTCCGCCGCGAAGCTCCGGCAGGAACACGTCAAAGCGGACCGGCTGGAACGTCAGAACGCCGTTGAACTCGGAGAGATTGTTGACCGACACAATTGGGAGATTGCCTGTATCGAACTGGTGACGGTCTGCCGGGATTCGTTGCTGCACTTGCCGCGCAGCTTGTGTGCGATCGTGCCGAAGAAATATCACCGGGCGATGATTGCCGAAGGAACCGCGATTGTGGAGAAGGCATTGGCCGCGTTGGTCAACGGGTTGGAATCGGTTTCTCAACAGGACGATGAATGATCGTCGCAAAGGCGAAAGAACGGCAGACGCGAAAACCTGCTGATTCTGTTCCGGACACGTGTCCGGAACAAACCGGAGACGCAGGCAGCGAAGGAACGGCAGAAGCTCAGCAAGGGGCGAGGGCAAAAAGGTAAGGAAACATTTCCGGACTTGGAAACTGGCGACTCACGCGATGCGATCGGCGAACCGTTCAGGAACATTTCACGAACGGGAAGGAATGGTAAAAGTCACACACGGGGGTTGACGACAACACGACGATCAGGGCAGACTACCGAACCGAACCACAAAGGCAGGAGCGTTTTTCATGGCAAGCATTTCCAGACAATCGAGCGGCCGACGGTGCATCCAGTTTGTAGGCGGAGATCGGAAGCGGCGGACAATCCGACTCGGCAAGGCATCCCAGAGAACGGCCGAGGCAATCAAGTTTCGGGTGGAGTTGTTGAACACCGCGAAGATTACAGGCGGCGGCCTGGACACAGATACGGCCCGTTGGCTGGCCTCTCTGGACGATGTGCTATCCGACAAGCTGGCAGCCGTCGGGCTGATCGACAAGAGGAACTCGGCGACACTGGGAGCATTCACGGCGGAGTATGTTGCCAAGCGGACGGACGTGAAGCCCGCGACGATCAAAAACCTGAACCAGTCCCGCGATGATCTGCTCGAATTCTTCGGGGCGGACAAGGTGCTACGGGACGTCAAGCCCGGGAACGCGGATGAATTCTCCCTGTTCCTGAATGAAAAATACGCTCTCAACACGGCACGCCGCAGACTCGGACGGGCGAGTCAATTCTTTCGGGCGGCCGTCCGGTTGGGGCTGATCGATGGCAACCCGTTCGATGGACTGAAGACATCGGGCGTTGCGAATGGGGATCGATTCTACTTCATCACACGTGAGGAAGCCGACAAGGTACTGTCAGCATGTCCTGATGCCGAGTGGCGGCTCATCTTTGCCCTGAGCCGGTATGGTGCCCTGCGGTGTCCCTCAGAGCATGTCCTGTTGACGTGGGGCGACGTTGACTGGAACCGTGGCCGAATCACTATCCACAGTCCGAAGACAGAACATCACCCCGGCGGCGAGTCGCGAATCATCCCGCTGTTTCCGGAACTACTCGAACCGCTTCAGGACTGTTGGGAACTGGCCGAACCGGGAACGGTGCATGTCCTGACGCGCTATCGAGACGGGGGCGTCAATCTCCGGACTCAACTATTGAGAATCATCAAGCGGGCTGGACTGCAACCGTGGCCGAAAGCCTTCCAGAATCTGCGATCGACAAGAGAGACGGAACTCTGCGAAACCTTCCCTCAACATGTTGTCGTCAAGTGGTGCGGGAACTCCCAGCCGGTGGCGGCGAAGCATTATCTGCAAGTCACCGATGAGCATTACGAGAAAGCGCTGCAGAATCCGGTGCAGCAAGCGCATGGAATCCCCGGCAAAGGCTCGCACGCCTCAACCCGGGGTTCTCAGAAACCCCTTGTTTGCGAGCGTTTGCCACAAGTTGCTACTGCCGAAGGACTTACGGAATGCCCAAGAGAGGACTCGAACCTCCACGGGGATTACCCCCACTAGGTCCTGAACCTAGCGCGTCTGCCAATTCCGCCACTTGGGCAATCACGGACGGTATGATGCACCGCCAAAACCTGATCGTGTGGCGAGTTTATCAGAGACAGAATCTGACGTCAAACTGGCACATTTTTCAATTTCGGCACGTTTTCCAGAGACACCGCGGCGAGGCGTGCGCGCATCGCCTTGCACGCTGTCGCGACGGACGTGTCAATCAGCCTGCCGGTCGCGTGCTGCGAGAAAACGACGCGCACGACGGGGTCTCGTGACAGGGCAGATTCCCCGCGGCTATTATTGGATCAGAAGTCCCAACGTATCCGGAGCAGAAAGGTTGTGGACAGCGGCCTATGATTTGTACGGAAATCCCCGGTTGCCCGTTGTGCAATTCACCAGCAGGCAATTACCACCAGGATACAAGGCGCGCATATTTTCGATGTTCACATTGCCGGCTGGTGTTTGTTGATCCGCGGGATTTCCTGTCTGCCCAGGAAGAAAAGTCCCGATACGACCTGCATCAGAACTCTCCGGATAATGCGGGGTACCGCCGGTTTCTGTCGCGGATGTGTCTCCCCATGACGGAGCGATTATCTCGCGGGAGTTGCGGATTGGACTTTGGCTGCGGCCCCGGCCCAACGCTGTCTGTGATGTTTGAGGAACTCGGCTATCCGATGGCGATCTATGACCCGTTCTACGCCGCCGACGAATCCGTGTTGGATGTGGAATACGACTTTGTCACGGCGACGGAAGTTGCGGAACATTTACATCATCCCCGAGAATGCCTGAACCGAATGTGGCGGTGTGTCAAGCCGGGTGGGTATCTGGGAATGATGACAAAACGTGTCGTCGACCAGGAAGCGTTCGTCAAATGGCATTACAAGAACGACGAGACACACGTCTGTTTTTATTCCAGCGAGACGTTCAGCTGGCTGGCGAAACAATGGCAGACGACACCGGAATTCGTGGACAAAGATGTCGTCATCTTCCGGAAGAGGCGAGGCCACAGATGATTCTCAGAACATGTGTCGGCCGGGAACTTGCACAGCGTCGTCGCGTCGTCACTCCAGATGCGGGCTGACCGGCGTTAGAACCGGCACAGCCACGATACTCTGTGCGGTCGGATGTCTGGTTTCCGCTTCAGCCGGCCGAATTACGGATGCGTTGCGAACGCTCCGGACGATATGCACATTCTGCACAGCGATGAGAATACCGGCATTCGGTCGGGACGGCAGGTTTCTCTGATCCCAACGGATCGCTCCGGGCAT
>Ga0114931_10002415_pt1 | contig 23790 bp, 24 predicted proteins | sample 2SBtaG_FD_89579 | JGI IMG/M metagenome (GOLD analysis project Ga0114931, IMG submission 89579) | Deep subsurface microbial communities from Kolumbo volcano to uncover new lineages of life (NeLLi) - 2SBTROV14_V59a metaG | ecosystem: Environmental > Aquatic > Marine > Volcanic | place: Kolumbo... | reverse complement strand
GGTCGATCCCCGCGTGTGCGGGGGAGCCTCTAGGGGTTAACCCGTTGAGAATATAGCGTATTGTTAAAGAGCCGTCGTTATTGTCGGCTTGCTTTATGGGTAACGAGCAGGCCGTCTAAGTCAACGAAATTCACCGGCGGGAGTCCCAATACCCGCACACTCTGACCCCCGGGTTGATTGGTGTCGGCCCAGATCAGGACGATGGATGCTTCCTGTTCAGCGATGAACCAATCGTTCAACACCTCCCATATTCTCTCCCGTACCGCCCGAGATAGTCTCGGGGCGCTGTAAACTCCGGGGGCGAGTTCCAACATCGTGGAGGCGAGAAACCCTCGAATTCTGAGTGACACATTACGAGTCACCGCCACGGTCATCGACATGCAACAGTTCCTTGATCCGGCCAATCATTTTGTGAATTATTTTCTGTTTTTTGAACTGACGCGCCGCCTCCTTGCGAACGGCGCGTTCCAGCAAGACTCCGGGATTATCAATCGCCTTTCTCGCCACGCTGAAAGCGAGTGGCAGGCAAAATTCGGCCCGGTAGAGATCGGCGATGTCCAAGGTGAAAGCATTGCTGGAATCCTCATGGATGAAGCCCAGTGGTGGCAGTGCGCCGACGGCGGCGACGGCGATATCCGCGGCTGCCTCCGTAAAAGTGGCAGCGTGATTGATAGCTTGATTGGGGATGTCGGTCGCCGTGGGATTCCGGCGATCATAGCGTCGCCCTTTCCACGGTACACCGTGTTCCTCCGCGAGGATCTGGTAGCTCTTTTTCATCCGACCGCCCTCGATGCCGCGCAGTACGGCGATGTCGCGGTGGGGTAGAATTCGGCCGAAACGAAAGGCATACATGCGGCGCGCGACTTCGAGACGCGCCTTTTCGTCGGCCCACAGGTAGGCATGCGCGCGGGCTATATCGGAATGGCCCTGGCCCATGGGCGGCGCCGTATAGAACTTGACACCACCCTCGCCGACCGCGGCCAGCAGCGTGCCATGGCGGGCGAGCAGGCGTAAGGCGTCATGGCTGACCATGGATCCCGGACCCAGTAGAATCATGGATACCGACTGGTAAGGAATATCATATTGCCCCGCATCCAGCAGTTCCGATTTAGCGGCGCTGAAGTGGAGGGTGCCGTTCCCGACGCTCAATTTGCCGCGCTCCAGCCACAGCAGGCCGTGGCGATCGACATGTGGAATCCGGGATTCCGCCAAGCCGAGTCGGCCGCTGAACAATACCCCGCTCACATCGGCCTCAATAACAGCATGCCGTAGCCGAAGGCGCGGTGGCGGCCCACGCCTCGCGACAGCAGTTTGGTGAAGGCGTCACTATCGCGCAGTTTCAGGATACCCCTGAACAGCGCCTGGGGCCGGTCGAGCTTAATCTTCAACCCTTGGCGGTAGTGGGAAACGAACTGGAACCGTTCCATCCGTGTCGATTTCAACCGCGCAGCGTCGGCAAACTGTTTCTCCAACCAGTCTCGATAGACCTCTTCCCGAGAGGGTCGGGGTTCACCGGGTTCAAGGTGTTCCACGAGATGGCGGTAGCGGTCTTTTTCGGAGCCATGCAAGCGGCTGGTAGGGCACAGCAACACCTCGAATCCCAGCACGCGCTCGCTGCGCCATGAGCGCGGCATGAGTTTGGCGTTTGCCAGGTACCGAATGTTGGTGACGGCGGCCGCTTGTGGCGTGGCGTACGTTTCCGCATATTCCAATAGACGGTCAGCCGCGTGTGTCGTGTATCCGAGCAGCCGTGGGCGCCGGCCCCGGAGCAGGCGAAAGGGCTTCGGCGCCCGGTCAGGCAACAGGGCGTTGAGCCAAGCGTGGAGGGCATAGCCCAGATCCTCGTCTTGATTCCGATTTACGCCATGGTCTTGAGCAAAGCGGATCAGCGCCTCGGGATCGAGAGGCAGCTCGATCATGTGCAAACTCTCAGGCATCCGGTGGCCTCCTGATCACGCCCTCATGGTACAAGCGGCGACCGGCGTGGATCTGGTTGGCCCAGTCTCGCTGGTCGTAGTGCGCGACGACTCGCGCATGCAGTCCACCTTCCAGATCCTCCGGCCATAAGGCAGCGAGTGTGGTGTCGACATTCGCGCGAAGATCGCAGGGTTGGTTTTCGAGGGCCTGCAACAAGTCTTCGGCGCGTGTTCGCCCGAGCAGAATGGGTGCTGCGGGAAGATAGGTCTTGCGACCGATGAATAGCGGGCGAGCGGGTTGGCGTAGTGCCGCTTTCAGGGTGTCGAGGCTGGGGGTGGACTCGCCTTCGAGTGCGACGGCCAGGGTCATGACGCCGTTCGCCCAGTAGTGGCGGTAGCGTTGATGAGTACCGAACTTGGTGGCCGTCTTGCCGGCCCGGTGTTCCGGAATCCCCCGGGTGGTCCAACCGGGGTCGCGCATCTTACTCTGCCCGAGGTCGACCGTATGGTAATCGCGAAGCGGCTCCGGTTCGCGATCCCAGCGGGCAGCGAATCGGATGCGTGCCTGCAATGCTTGCAGCGCGTCGAAGTCAGTGTGGCGCCAGCCCATGGCGTTGGCGAACAGGCCGGTGAGCAGCGAAACGCCGGGGAAACGGTCGGTGGGACCGTGCTGGTCCACCATGACACCCCCGAAGCTCATCAGCGGCGCGTCGAAACGCAGCATCAGGATTTCCATGCGTCACTCTCCGCCATTCCCGAAGATGCGTTCGAGGATGGATTCCATCGCGTCGCCGAACGGTACCGGATCGATATCGATCACCGATGCGTCGTGGATGGTGGCCAGCTTGCGGCTGCCTACCGGAGGCGGGCCGTACATATCGTCGATGGCTTGCAAGTGGCGAGCCAGAGCGGTTACCGCCTGCTGCATGGGCGCTTCGTGCGGACCGGGCTTCAGGGCCTGAAGGTAGGCGTTGGCGAGGGTGCGGGGTTGTTCGGTACCGGCCTCGAATAGCGCCAGTTCGGCGCGTGCATAGGGGGCCGTGGCGCCCAGTTTGGCACCGGGCGAGACCGTGGCGATGGCCTTCATCAGGGCGCGCAGGGCATGCTTGACGTCATCGTGGTTCCGGGTGCGCCATTCTTCGCGCTCGCAGCCGGTGAAGTTGGAAACCAGCAGCGGGATGTCCACCACCACGTAACCGTAATAAATGCCCGCACCCAACTCCATGTCGCCGGCATGGGCCGCGCCGGTCTCCTCATCCTTGTTGAGATCGTCGACTACGGTGAAATAGTCCATCTCGGTGTCGATCGCCTGAACAGTGAATGGATGGGCGACATGCACCGCCGCATCGGATCGGGCGAGGATATCGGAGGTCACGAAACGGCCGAACAACGCGCCCTCGAAACCGGCGTAGAGATGACCGTGGCCGGCCTGGGCGAGCATCGCCTTGAAGTTTTTCTTGTCGGTTTTCAGGCGCTGTTCAACGGCGGCCTTGGCGGCCTTTTCGTCCCCTTGCTCGGCGCACTCGGCGAGCAGATTGACGAAGAAATCGGCCTCGGGCTTTCCGAACAGGGCCGGTTGGCTCATGGACATTGGTTTCGACTTGTCTACGCCTCCGGAAACCAGCTTCGCCACCAGGCTTTCGGTGAGGCCGCGAGCGCGGTCCGGTTCGATCCCCTTCTCTTTGGTCAGTCGGGGCAGGACGATGCGGGAGAAGAACTCGCGGGAGCGAATGCCGCCAGGTAGATCGAGCGCCTCTTGCATGGCCTCGCGCCAATGCCTTTTCATGCACTGGGAGGAGATCCGCAAGCGGACGGCGTCGCCGAAAGGGATGCGTTTGGCCAGGCCGGCGTCGTCGCGGTTGAGCAAGCTGGCAGGGAAAGATGTAAGAGTGTGGACTTGCAAGAACATGGCGCTTACTCCTCGTTATATTCGGGCTGGTTCCGATAGTAGTCGGTGGCGATTTTCATGTGTTGGGCTTCGCGTTTTTCCTCATCCCGAATGAGTAGCAGACGAGCGATGTCGCGCCAGTCGCAGGCGAGTTTCTTGGCCGCAAGGAAGCGGATCGCGCGCAGTAGCAGTGCGCGATGACTTTCGTCGCGCGTGGCCAACAGGCGTTCGAGCCGCGTTTCGCTGTATCGGTTTTCCGCCAATGCACGGCCGAAGGGTAGAGCCGGGTCATGGATCTTCGGGCTCATCAGGGCCACACCCTGGAGCATTGTTTGCCATTGCCGGTTCTGGCGTTGCCAGCCTTCCGGCAGATGCCTCATGGCGAAGCGGTAAAAGGCCAGTGGCGGTTCATGTTCCGGATCCATTCGTTTAAGGGCCGCTCGGTCCGCGTTGGGGAAATTTTCGCTGGCGATGAGGCCGGCAAGCCGGGCGAGCATCGAACCCAAAGATTCGGGTGTGGATCGAGAATCAGGCTGTGCGTCGGCCATCGCGTGCCTCCTTGAGTTCCGGGAAGTGTTTGTTTAGCGCGCCGTAGTAACGGCCTTTGGCCTCAACCCTGGCGCGCAGCCGGCGGCCGTGGCGTGCCGGCAGCCGCTCCATTGCGTCATCGAGTACCCGCCGGGCCTTTTTTTCCAGCGATTCCAGCCAAGGGAGGTGGGCGGCGTCCTCGCTCTCGTGGTCGAGGCTGCGCCATAGCCAGTCGAAATAGTCATGAGACCAAGCTTGAGCGAAATCCCGGGCAATTCGATCCACCCACGCAGAAACCTCCGGTTTGTCAAAATTCACCTTCTCAGGTCCAGCCTCCAGCAGCGTGAAGAGGGCGAATTTCAATACCTTGTTGTGCATCGTCCGGGCGTCGGCGAGCCACCGCTTGCTGGTTTCCTGGAGGCGCTGTTTTTCATCGCGCCCTCCGAACAGGGCGAATCCGGCTTGGGTAGGGATGGGAATGCGAGCCGAGTGGAAGCCTTCGGTACCCCGTTTTCCACGAACCAGGACCGAGGCATAGAAAGTCATGGGTTGGCCGACCTCATCCGGCGCGGGCCGTTGCATGAAGGCAGGCTTGGTGTCTTCCTCGAAAATGATTCTATGGAGCAAATCAGGCGTAAAGCCGTTGGCGGAAACGGTGAGCGCCGTCAGCTCCTTTCCGCCCGTGTTGATGGGGATCCAAGGGTCACCCAAAACACCTTTTTGTTCTTTCGCTGCGATGCGCGCTACCTTAGTTGGACGGGTAAATGCAGTGATACGCTCATGATCGAATGTCATGCGTACGATACGGCCGGCTTCAATATAAAAAGGGTCGAGCCGACCCAGCGCAAGGCTGTTACTGCCATCCCAGGGTAGGATCCACAACAATATGTCACCATTCTCCTTGTAAGGCCATGGCCGCCGCAGCAGTTCGTTACGCAGCAACAGTAGACGGGTTACGTTGCGCTTGAAGCGAGTTGGGATGGATAAGGCTTGAATCTGGAGTTCCACACAGCAGCGACTTCCATAAGCTCCATTAGCTTTGATCGTTTGGAAATAAAATCCATCTTTCCCTCCTTTGGAGTAGCCTGCATTTGTCTGGAGATTGATGAGTGAAAATATCCATTCGTCATTATTGGGGGACGTTGAACGCGCATTTTTTACATCATGATTTTTTGCCAATTGGAGGGTGTCGAGCGAATCTGGGGTCAGTTTTTCCATTGACGGAATCTGATCGGTCGGTGGCTGCATGAACGCCGGATTGCCGACGTCTTCGACGACCAGGGTCCAGGCGCAGTCGTCGTCACGGCCGGTAAGGCGGCGGATCCCGTCGCGCCAAAAGGCTTCATCCTTTATCGGGTCGGTTTTTTTCTCCCGCACGAGCACGGAAGCGGCGAGCTGGCAAAGAAATATGTGGAAGGCGTCTTCCTGGTGGCGTTGCAGGCCGGGCAAACTCTCTACTTCGTCGGCCCCCAAGGCGCTGAGCAGGGCCGGAAAACTGAGGCTCCGCGAGTCGCCGGTGGTCTCGACACGGAACAAGGGTTCGGTGAGCAGATTCATGGGCTTCCCTCTTCCCAGTCGCTGAGTCGCAGGCCGGCAACCCGGCTGAACTCCCTAGTGTTGTGAGTGACGAGCGTGGCATCGTGGGTGCGGGCAATGGCGGCGATGATCAGATCATTGGGGCCGATCGGCGCGCCCTCGGCGGTGAGTTGGGCGCGAATGAGACCGTACTCCTCTGCGCAACGGTCGTCGAAGGGCAGGCTGAGCAGCGGGGCGAAGAATCGATTGAGCAGTGTCAGATTGGCGTCCACCCGTGCACTGTGCCGGGCGCCGTACAGCAGTTCAGCCTTGACGATGCTGCACAGTGCGATTTCGGCGGGCGAGCGTGCGCTGAATTGCTTCGCCACCGGATCACTACTGTCATTGAGCAGCCGAATGCAGGTGTTGGTGTCGAGCAGCCACAGGGTCACTGTTTCAGTCGCTGTTCAAATTTCCCCTCGCATTCCCGGGTCAGCGGCTCGCCTTGCCATCCGCCGATGACCTGCTCGAAGTAATTTTCCGGCCAGCCGGTTCCGATTTCTCGTTTGACCAGTTCTCCCAGGTAACGGGATACGGGCAGCCGGGCGTCTTTTGCGCGCCTTTTGATCTCTTCGGCAAATTTGTCCGGAACGTAGAAGTGCAACTGTGCCACGCAACACACTCCAACTCTATTTGTACTATGTGTATCGTATCACCGCGTCGCCTATTCACAAGTCGGCGCGCGGTCGGTCGTCTCACGTTCGAGTCCGAAACGGGTGTAGCGATAGCGCCGGTCGTCGATGCGAAAGCGCAGGCCACCCTCATCGGGCGTGACTTCGGTAATCACCGGGTCGGTCGAACGGGGAGCGAGGTGGCCGGGGATCACCATCTCCCGGATTTCGATGCCGAAGGGGCTGACCATCGGTTGCGGCAAAGACAGACGCAGGCTGTTCAGTCCGAGCCGGGTACGGGCGTTCTCGTTGAGCGGGTCGAAGGAAAACGTCCCGAATGATTTGTCGTAGTGCCGGGCGAGGGCGAGCTGGTGGGCACGCACGTTCCGGGCGATGGCGCCGCCCGCGATAGTGTTGGTGTGCTTGTCCCACCGTTCGCCGCTCAAACGGTTGAGGGATTCCGGGTGGGTGGCCAATTCCACGAGGTGCCGGTTGTCACGAGGGAGCGTTATGTCGGGTTGCTCGCACAGGGTTTCCCAGGTGCGTTGCAGGCTGCGCAAATCGGGATAGACGCTGCCTAGTCCGAGCCGCTTCGCGCTGCCGGCAGCTTCGCCATTCTCGTGCAACCAGCACTCCAGGCTGTCGATATCCGGTACCAACAGCAGGCAGCGCGCCCGTTCGTATGCGGCGGGACGTTCCCGCTGATGCCGGTGGAGCCTGCCGATCCGTTGCAACAATACGTCCATGGGGCAGAGGTCGGAGATCAGCAGATCGGCATCGATGTCGATGCTCTGCTCCAGTGTCTGGGTTCCGATCAGCAGCAAGGGACCGGCGGCGCTACCCTTGCCCAGCCGGGCACTGACTGCGGCGTCCAATCGTTCCCGGTCCGCGGGGGCGTAGCGTCCATGGTGCGGAGTAATAACCCGCTCGCAGCGGAAACAGGCATCTCCCCGGATCTCCGGGCAGGATTCTGCGGCGCGTTGCAGCCGCAATGCCTGATCCACTGTGTTGCAGACCGCCAATACCCGCGCCTTCCGGCGCAGGGCGTCGGCGATACGCGCTATCAGGGCTTCCGGCTGCTCCAACTGAGGCAGGCAGTCGACGGTCACCCGTTTCTCAGCCGACTCGGCGGGGGTACCCAGGTCCAGCAGACGGCCCTCGGCGTTGCTCAGGGCTGGATAGGCGAGGGTTTCGGCAGACCCCAGATCGGGGCACGGTGAGGTCCCGCCGGCGGCATCGAGGAAACGCTGGCGCGCCTGCGCGCCCAAGGTGGCGGAGAGCAGCAACGCATGTCCCGCTTGTAGATGATGGCGTAACAGCTCCGCGAGCAGGTAAGCCATGTAGCCGTCGGAAGCATGCACCTCGTCCACTACCAACATCTGCCGGTCGAGACAGACCGAACGCAGGTGGGCGTGAGGGGTCTGGATGGCGGACAACAGGGCTTGGTCGATGGTGCCGACGGCAATCGTGGCGGCGAGAAAACGCTTGGGATGCTGGGCCGCCCAGGTCCGCTCCGCACGGCGTTGGGCGGGTTCGTCATCGCTGACCCGGTCACGGTCAGGGAGTATGGGGATACCGTCGAGTCGGGCATAGCGCGGCACCGCGAGCAGCACTGGTGGGCGGTTTCCCGGATCGGGGAACAGCCGCTCGATACAGGCGCACACTCGACGATACAGCTCCCGCGCCGCTACGCGGGTCGGCAAGGCGAAATAAAGGCCATCCACCCGGCCGGCCGCGAACAAACGTAGAAATCGTGCCAGTGCCGCCTCGGTCTTGCCGGAACCGGTTTCGGCTTCGGCGATCAGCAGGTGTGCCACGGGATCGTCGACCGGTAATTCGTTCAGGGCATTTTGCAGGGGATGCGGTGGAAAGCCGAACAGGCCCTCGAAGTTCCAGTCGATCGCTGCCAGATGACTTTGCCAGGAGGTGGCATCCAGGCCCACGGCGTGGATTGCACGCGCGGCTTGGTGCAGCGCCAATGAAGAACGATTCGATTGGCCGTTGTCGACGAGAAAGAATCGATCGTCGGAGCCCAACCAGTCGGCCAGCATCAGCAGCCCGGCGAAGCGGTGTTGTAGCTGCGGGCTTTCCGGCAGTGGAGGCACAGCCTCGTCGAAGGCCGCGGGGAAGGCCATCCGTGCATCGGCCATGAGCGTCGACAAGGCGGCGAACGGGTCGCGGTTATGATCCGGCCGCCACCAACGTGTCTTGGCGTAGTAATAGTTTGCTGCGTTGCGGCCTAGATCGTCTTTCTGAATCGGCCGGCCATGATGGGAGAGCAGGGCGAAGAGGTAGCCATGTAAGGTGTTGTCATCGCGAAACCAAGATTTCAATGCGGGCCAATCCAGCGCCCGCATGAGGTGCTCCGCCAGATCGGCTTCGCAAAACAGTGGCGCGACCTCGCGCACATGCCCGGGCCCGCGCGACCGAGGATCGAAGGGCTTGTCTTGGAAACCGAGATTGGCCTTGCCCAGATCATGCAGGAAGGCGAGTACCGCGAGGCGGTCGAGTTGCGCTGAGTCAAGCGCTTCGCCGGCCGCCTGCTCAAGGCGCCTGGCAATTGTTTTCAGCGTGGTCAGGCGGCGAAATACGCACGCTACATCGAGGCAGTGGTGGGCGAGCGGAAGATAGCGCGTCGCCTGCTCTTTGAGTTTGCCCCAGAAGATCCCCTGTTCTGCGAGTGACGGTTGCATATTTGGGTGCTATGGAAACGGTTGATGGTGCAGCAGTCGCGGTTGAAAACGCTAAACCCGTCGTTAGAAGCCCGGAACACGAAGGGGCTACGGTGGGCGTATCTGCGTCATCGTAAACGGTCGGCAGGAATCCGGTAAGGGCTCGGTTCAATTTAGAATCCTCAGAGGTACTTGCAAAACTGCCTTCCATGGCAGTTTTGCAAGACGAAACCGAAAAATGCGATTTTCCGGTTTCTTCATATTCAACGGATTACAGCCGTCGGAAATGGCGGTTTATCCCTGAACCGCTCGGCTCTTGCAATTTTGCAAGAGCCTCCTCAGTTGGACGGGGTGAAGTGTGCGTTTGCGGGGGTGCAGGGCAAGGCACAACGATGCGGAATGGCCATTCCAAGAGCATGACTGCTATCGCCCGTCTTCGAAGGGGACACGATGAAGCATCATGTCCGCGCGCCGGCACAGCGCGGGGACATGTTCCGCTTTCGCGCAGCGAAACCGGAACATGTCCCCCTCGAAGACCGGCGGATTGCGACAAGTTCATGTTGCTTTTCTTACATGGGATGCCTGCTCTATACTGCCGGTGCCGCGAGACTGAATCGTCACGAACGATGATCGACCCTCAGACCGCATCCCGATCGCCGCGCCTGTTGGCAATGAATCAACGCCAGCAGGCTATCGTCGATCTCGCGAACCGTTCCGGTTACGTTTCCATTGACGCGATGGCACGCCGTTTCGGCGTTTCCACTCAAACCGTGCGCCGCGACATTCAACGTTTGTGCGAGCGCAAACTGCTGCTGCGGCAGCACGGCGGCGCGAGTCTCGCGCCGGGGTCCGACAAGCTGGCGTACACCAACCGCAAGGGGCGGCGGGTACGTGAAAAACAGGCTATCGCGCGACTGTTGGCGCGCCAAATTCCGAACCGTGCTTCGCTATTCATCGACATCGGCACGACCATGGAGGCGGTTGCCGGAGCGCTGCTCAGTCATGAAGGTCTGCGGATAGTCACCAATCATATAGGCGTGGCCTCCATTCTGAGCGAACGCACCGACTTCGTAATCATTCTGGCGGGCGGCCTGGTGCGCAAGCGTGACCGCGCGGTCACCGGGGACCTGACAAGTGAATTTCTGCGCCGTTTCAAGGTGGGTTACGCGATTTTCAGCATCGGGGCGATCGACGACGACGGTGATCTGCTCGACTACGACTACCGCGATGTGCAGATGTCGAGGGACGTTCTCGCCAATTCGCGGCGCCGTTACGTGGTTGCGGATCACAGCAAATTCAATGGCGACGCGATGGTTCGGCTGGGACATCTCGCCGATATCGACGCACTGTTCACGGACATCGCCCCGCCCGCACCGATTGCCGCATGCCTGCGCCGGCACGAGGTTCGGTTGTTCGTGCCCGGAGTGGGTGCGGGTGAGGCGATGAGGCACGATCAACGGGTTGCCGGTGAGCATGATCTTTTACCGGGTTGATATATTATTGACATATAATGTTGATAATCTGACATCATTTGTGATCGGCGATCGGGACCGATGGTTCGCGGGCGAACTCGTTGCCCGGCGGGCGCGATCGGGAGGGGGAGGGTGGCGGTGTCCGAGATCGAGTTGATCCGCGTTACCAAGACCTGGGGCGACACGGTTGCCATCGAGGATGTCTCCCTGAGCGCGGATAAAGAGAGTTTTCTGGTTCTGCTCGGACCTTCGGGCTGTGGCAAATCGACCACGCTGCGCGTGATCGCCGGTCTCGATATGGTCGACCGGGGGCGGGTGCTGATCGGCGGTGAGGACATCACCCATGCGCCGCCCGCCGCCCGCCGGATCTCGATGGTATTCCAGTCTTACGCACTGTTTCCGCACCTCAATACCGCCGAGAACATCGTATTCGGGCTCAAGGTCCGCAAGGTCGGCGCCGGCGAACGAGCGACGCGGCTCGCGAGGGTGGCCGATCTGGTCGGGTTGACGGGACTGCTGGATCGCAAGCCATCCCAGCTTTCGGGCGGGCAGCGCCAGCGGATCGCCCTGGCGCGCGCGATCATTTCGGAGAATCGCGTCTGTTTGATGGACGAACCGCTGTCGAATCTGGATGCGAAGTTACGCCATAGCATACGCATGGAGCTGCGCAAGCTGCAACAGCGCCTCGGGGTGACGGTGATCTATGTGACCCACGATCAAACCGAGGCCATGAGCATGGCCGATCAGGTCGTGCTGATGCGCGACGGGCACGTGGAGCAGGCGGGTTCGCCCGAGCAACTATACGCCCGTCCGGCCTCGACGTTCGCGGCACGTTTCGTCGGTACACCGCCGATGAATTTGCTCGATCTGGCCGACGGTGTGGGCGGGGCGGTCATCGCGGGGAGTGACGCCGCGCCGGTCTGCGCGGGTCGCGGCGCCGGTTTACAGTTGGGCATTCGACCGGAAGACATCGAATTGGGCGGCAGTGGCGGTATCGACGTTGAATTGGTGCTCGCTGATTACCTCGGGGCGGACACCATTCTTACGGCACGCATCGGCGAACAATCGCTGCTGGTGCGGGTGCCGGGTCGGGTACATGTAGGTCACGGCGAGCGCGCCACGCTCAAATGGTCGCCGCGTGCGGCCCACCTGTTCGAGGTCGAGTCCGGGCGGCGTATCGAGGCTCCGGAGGCGACGGCATGACGCACGGTGAACGGTATCCGGGATACCGCTCGGTTGATCGCCATCGAGGGCGGTCGCCGTGCGGGGTTTGGCGGGGGCCGCGCGCCCCCATTGTGACGTCAATGACGAGGAGGACGCAGTGATGTTGAGCAAGATGAAAGGCTGTCTCACGGGCGCCATGCTGGCGGCAGGCATGCTGTTCGGCTACGGCGCGAGTGCCGCCGCCGCGGTCGATTTGACCATGTACTACCCGGTGGCGGTGGGCGGGCCGCTCACCCGGATCGTCGACGGGTTGGTCGCCGATTTCGAGAAGCAGAACCCCGACGTCCACGTCAACGCGATCTACGCGGGGAACTACAACGATGCGCGGATCAAGGCGCTGGCCGCGCTCAAGAGCGGCAAACCGGCGCAGCTTTCGGTGATGTTCGCCATTGACAGCTACGAGTTAATCGAGCAAGGGGCGATCGTCGCCTTCGATGATCTAGTGCGTAGCGACGCCGACAAGCAGTGGTTGAAAAGCTTCTATCCGGCGCTGATGGAGAATGGTCGGGTCAACGGCAAGACCTGGGGTATTCCCTTCCAGCGCTCGACGATCGTCATGTATTACAACAAAGACGCTTTTCGTGACGCGGGTCTGGATCCCGACAAGCCGCCGGCTAATTGGGCCGAGCTGGTTTCGATGGGAAAGAAGCTGGTCAAGAAGGATGCGGCCGGCAACGTTAAGCGGTGGGGCGTGATGATTCCATCGACCGGGTACCCCTACTGGATGTTCGGCGCCCTGACCATGGAGAACGGTCAAGTGCTGATGAACGCCGCCGGCAACCGGACCTACTTCGACGCGCCGGCGACCGTCGAGGCGCTGCAGTTCTGGAAGGATCTGGGCAGCAAGTTCAAGGTGATGCCTTCGGGCACAATCGAGTGGGGCACGCTGCGGCAGAATTTCCTGGCGGGACGCACCGCCATCATGTGGCATTCGACGGGCAATTTGACGGTAGTGAAGAAGAAGGCGAAGTTCGATTTCGGGGTGGCGATGTTGCCGGCCAAGAAGCGCCGTGGAACCCCGACCGGCGGCGGCAACTTCTATATCTTCAAAAAAAGCAGCGCGGCTGAGAGGCAGGCGGCACTGAAGTTCATTCGCTGGATGACCTCGCCTGAGCGGACCGCCGAGTGGAGTATTCGTACCGGCTATCTCGGGACTCGCCCGGACGCCTACCGGACCCCGAAACTGATGAGCTACGTCAAGTCCTTCCCGCCCGCGGCGGTTGCGCGTGACCAACTCAAGTTCGCGACCGCGGAACTCTTCACCTATCAGACCGGCCGGGTGCGCAAGCTGCTCGATGACGCCATCCAGGCCGCCCTGATTGGTCGGAAAACCCCGGCCGCGGCTCTGGGGTCGGCGCAACGTCAGGCCGATCGCCTGTTGAAGCGCTATCGCTAGCTCGATGCGCCGGGAGGCCGTATGCGTGCGGCCTTCCGGCGGCTCGATGACTGAGCCTAGCTTTAGTTGACCGCTACATTCTGACAGTAACCGGCTGATATGAATGGGTTCAGTGTCAATCGACTTCGTCACCCGCCCGGTGAAGCACGCTACGGGGCGAATTGCAAGCTTGCGGCGGCGCGGGGCGGCGTTACAATGGTTTGAATAGAATGACTATTCCGCAGCGTTGTGCCCTGCACCACCGCACACTTCACCTCGCCCAACTGAGGATTCCAGGCTGTATAACGTTCATGGGTTGGTACGCGAGGCGGACCAGGGTGATGGAGACCGGTATCGGTTGTGCGAGACGCCATATATACATCCGTTTAAAAGGCTTGGATGCGGCATTCCCGCCGCAGCCACTTCTCCACCCGCGCCGGTTTTCTCCTTGAAATCCAGGGTATGAAACGCCCTTACGGACTCGCGCAGGTCTATGGCTGGTTGCTTCTGGCACCGGCCGCCGTGCTGCTGATCGCCTTTACCCACTACCCCGCCGTCGCCACCGTGATCCACAGTTTCTTTTCGACCGGGACGGCGACCCGGCCTTCAGTTTTCGTGGGCCTCGACAACTACCGTTCGATGCTTGAGGACGAGGTGTTCCGCAAGGTGGTGTGGAACAACCTGTGGTTCGCGCTTGGCACGATCCCGGCGAGTATCGCGATCGCCATTCTCATGGCGGTGTGGGTCAACGGCCGGTTGCCGGCCCGAGGGTTGGTGCGGATGGCCTATTTCGTCCCCACCATTTTGCCGATGATCGCGGCGGCGAACATCTGGCTGTTTTTCTATACCCCCGATATCGGATTGATCGATCAGGTCGCCGCCCTCTTCGGTCTGCCCGGCCACAACTGGCTCGGTGACCCCGACACGGTTCTCGGCTGCCTGATCGTCATGACTATCTGGAAGGAGGCCGGATTTTTCATGATCTTCTATCTCGCCGCCCTCCAGACTCTGCCGCCCGAACTCGATGAGGCCGCCCGGGTCGAGGGCGCGAGCCGTTGGTATTTCTTTCGCCGGGTGACCTTGCCGCTACTCATGCCGACCACTTTATTCGTCCTGATCAACGCCATCATCAATTCCTTCAAGCTGGTCGACCACCTCTTCATCCTCACCAAAGGGGGACCCGACAACGCCAGTTCCTTGCTCCTCTACTACATCTATGAGGTCGCATTCAGTTTCTTCGACGACAGCTACGCGGCGACCCTCACGGTGGCGTTGCTGGTGGCGCTGGCGGTGGTTGCGGTCGGTCAGTTCGTATTTCTCGACAAGCGGATCCACTATCGATGAACGGTGCGCGCGGAGCGACCTTCGGTCATGCGCTGGAAGTCGGCGCCGCGTGGCTGTTGGCAGGGTTGTGGCTGATGCCGTTACTTTATGCCTTCTGGAGCGCCTTTCATCCGGCGCAGTTCGCGACAAAATTTGCGTTGCTCTCCCCGTTGACCCTGGACAACTTTCGCGAGGTGTGGGAGCAGGCGCCGTTCGCCCGCTATTACCTCAATACCTTCATGTTGGTCAGTTCGATACTGGCTGCCCAGTTCGTGCTGTGTACGCTTGCCGCTTACGCCTTTGCGTGCTTCCGGTTCAGAGGTCGTGATGTCGCCTTCGCGCTGGTGCTGGTGCAACTCATGGTGATGCCGGAAGTGCTGATCGTCGAGAACTACCGCACCATGAGTCAGTTGGGCTTGGTGGACACGATCAGCGGGATCGGCTTGCCGTACATGGCCAGTGCCTTCGGAATTTTTCTGCTGCGCCAGACCTTCAAGACGGTGCCCAAGGAACTCGAGGATGCGGCCATGGTGGAGGGCTGTTCGCGCCTCCAAATCCTGTTGAAGGTTTATGTGCCACTCGCAAAACCCACCTATCTGGCCTATGGGTTGGTCTCGGTGAGCTATCACTGGAACAATTTCCTGTGGCCGCTGGTGATTACCAACTCCGTCGCGACCCGGCCGCTCACGGTCGGGCTTGCAATCTTCGGCGCCCCGGAGTCCGGAGTCGACTGGTCGGTCATCAGCGCGGCGACCTTGTTGTCGATCGCCCCGCTGCTCATCGCCTTCCTGCTTTTTCAACGCCAGTTCGTGCAGTCGTTCATGCACGCGGGGATCAAATGAATGGCTCCGGGTGGGTCCGGATGTCCCGCGTGGACGAGGAAAAACCTATCGAAACACGGGAGAACACCAGGCGTGGCGAGTGCTTTGGGTGGGCCGTGCCGGCGCGGTGACGCGGAATCTGTGTCGGTGCTCGATTCGGAAGCGCCGAAGACATTCCGCGGCGGAGGTGTTGTGCTTGTGAACGCGGTTCCGCTGCGCCTATGATGACGCCCGGTGCGAGAGGAGCGGCGCTATGTCCGAGTCACGCGAAGAACATCGGTACCGATTGGGATCAGTATATTTTGCGTATGCCTTCTTCGGCTTGCTCGCCCTGTTCATGCTGAACGTGCTCCTCGGCAAGGCGAGTTTGTACTTCGGGTGGAAACTTTCTTTTCTCCTCGGGGATGTCGGCGAGTATCTTCTTTTGTTCGCGATCGCCGGGTTGTTTGCGGTTACGACCCTTCTGCGTGAGGCGCTGAAAGGAGTCCGCTAAGACCTTCGGCTCAACGGGGCGCGGGCGCCGTTGTGGCGCGCAGGATCAGGTTTACGTCCAACTCGGTTCGGTCCGGCGGGGAATCGCCGGAGAGGCGGGCGAGCAGATACTCCGCGGCCTGCAGGCCCATTTCCTTGGATGGCACGCGCATGGTGGTGAGTGGCGGTGAGATCTGAGCCGCCAGTTCCAGGTCGTCGAAGCCCGTGAGTGAAAGCTTCGACGGCACCGCGATACCCCGTGCCTGGCATTCGAAAAGGGCGCCGAACGCCAGCACATCATTGCCGCAGATTACGGCGCTGGGGGGTGTGTCCGTGCTGAGCAACGTGCGCATCGCGGCGCGCCCGGCCTTGATGCTGTAACGGGATTCGATGTAACGATCGGCGGTGAGGGTGAGCCCGTACCCATCGAGCGTTTCTCGCACCCCCGCGACACGCGCGGCGGCGCGGTCGTTTGCCGCGGTGATGCCGGCGATCATGGCGATCGCGCGGTGGCCGAGATCGAGCAGGTGCTGGGCGATGCGCGCGGCGGCGAGGTGGTTATCGATGCCGATACACGGATGCGGCGCCTGCTCGCGATACACCCAGGTGGCGACATAGGGCAGGCGGGTCGTCTCCAGGAGCGTAAAGAGTTCCGGGCGGTGTTCCTCGCCGACCAGCATCAAGGCGTCGACGCCGCGCTCGATGAGGATCCGTGCCTCGGCATAGTCCCGCGCCAGATCGTAGTCCGAACTGGCGAGCAACAGGGTGTAGCCGGCGCTCGACAGGCGTCGCTGCAAGGCTTCGATCCCCTGCGCGAAGATCGCGTTGTCGATGGTTGGAATGATCGTGCCGACGGTCCGGGAGCGGTGGCTCGCCAGCGCCCGTGCGGCGCCGTGAGGGACATAGCCAAGCGCGCCTACCGCATCGAGTACCCGGTCACGCAGTGTGCGTCGCACTGAATCCGGCCGGTTCAGGGCACGCGAGACCGTGGCGGTCGAGACCTTCGCCAATTCGGCGACCTCGTGCAAGGTGGGCAGCCGCCCTTGACTAGCATGTAAACGCTTGCGTGAGTTCTCTCGCATCACATCGGATTGTGTTGGGAAATGAGCTTTTGCATAGCCTGGACGGCTAGGTAAATTGAAGAGTTGACAGGAAAATACAAGTATTGAACTTGAAATGCCAGTGCGCTTGACATGGTTCAATATCGATGTTCAAATCGGACAGCGTGTATGCAAGCGTTTACATTTTGATAAGAAATTACTAGGAGGAATGCTGTGATGTCCGATAAATCCAGTACCACGACCCCTGCCGCCTGGCGCCCGATGGGTGAACTTAGCCGTCGCCGCTTCATGCAGGTGAGCGGCAAGCTCGGTTTCACCGTTGCCGCCGTGGCCGGCGCTGGTGGCGCGCTATTGTCTCCCGAGGCCCTCGCGCAAACCGCCAAGGAAGAAAGAGCGAGGGAGAAGACCGCCAAGTGGACGATGACCATCGCCACCGCCTATCGGGTAGGGACTACGCGTTCGTACCCGATCATGCAGCTCAATCTCAAAGAAAACCTGCAGAACATGACCAACGGCAAGATCTACGTGAAGCTCGCGCCGGGTGGCAGCCTGGGGGTGGGTACGGCGCTTGCGCAGAAGGTGCAGGGGGGCACGATCCAGGCGGCGCAGCATTCGCTCTCCAACTTCGCGCCCTTCGCGCCGGCCGTCGATCTCATCAACCTGCCGTACTGGTGCGGCGCGAATCAGCAGTTCGTCAACCTGGTCACCTCCGAGGTGTGGAAAAAGGAAGTCGATGGGCGCGTCGCGGCGAAGGGTTTCAAACCTCTCTTCTACTTCTGTATCGATCCGCGTACCGCCGCCAAGCGGCGTGGCCTGGGTGATCAGCCGTTCCGTACGCCGGCTGATCTGGAAGGGATCAAGTTCCGTGTTCCAGGGTCGAACATCCTCAAGCAGTTCTATCGCCTGCTCGGCGCGAACCCGACTCCGGTGGCGTGGGGCGAAACGGCGTCGGCCATCAAGCAGGGGGTAGCGGACGCGCTCGACCCGTCGGTCGAGGCGCTGTACGCCTTCGGCTTCAAGAACGTTCTTTCGTGGGTGACCTTCAACCGGCCGGTGCCGGACAGCCAGGTCTATTCCTGTAATCTCGCCTGGTACCAAAGTCTTCCCAAGGACGTCCGCGAAGGTATCGATTTTGCCAGTGACGTCACCTTCCAGCAGAACCTGGCGCAGGTTCCCGCGGCGCGCTCGTTCTCGATGTCGGAGATGGCCAAGGCCGGGGTCAAGTTCTACGTTCCGACCAAGGATGAACTGGCTCAGTGGAAGGAAAAGTCAGGCCATCAACGGCCTGAATGGAATGACCTCAAGAAGAAGCTCGCCGGTTCCATCGCGACCTTCAACCGGATGCTCGATGCCGCCAATACGCGAGGCCGTTACTACGTGAATGACGTGTAGCAGGTAGTGGCCAGGCTTAGCAACGGCTGGGCCTGGCCGCCCTGGTACTTCGTCTGTGCAGGGGAACGGGCCGGTCGTGGCATGTGGTTGGCCGCGCGTTGCGCGGTCCATCCGGCATTTTGTGAGCGGGGTGGAGCATGAGGGAATTCCTGCGGCGTATCGAGCGCGACGGTGAACGCTGGCTGCTGTTGTGGCTCTACAGCTTTATCGTCATGGTGATCTTCATCGAGGTGGTGCGCCGCTTCGTGTTCTCCTACTCCTCGGTGTGGGGCGAGGAGACCGCCCGTTTCTCGTTCATCTACCTGGTCTGGATCGGGGCGGCGTCCGCGGTGCGCGAGCGCGCCCACATCCGTATCGACGTGATCATGCACTACCTCCCGCCGCGCGGGGTCGCCGCGCTTTATCTGTTCGGTGAGTTGCTCACCGCGGCGCTTGCGTGCATGGCGATCTACTGGTCCATGAACCCGGTGCTCGTGTCATTGCACTTCGGTTCGGTGACCGACGGGTTGAGGATCAGTCAGGTGTGGTTCCTGAGTGCGGTGCCGCTCGGTTTCACCCTGGTGATGTTGAGACTGCTGCAATCCATGTATCGGGATCTGCGCGACCTGCGCGCCGGTAGACCCGTGTTCACCGGCAACAAGCTTTTCGACTAGACCGATATGTGGCAACTATATCAAGCGCCTCCCACCACCCTGAGCCTCGGGGTCGAGATCCTCGGGCCGCTGTTGTTGATGGTGGTGCTGCTGGTCCTCGCGGTCCCCGTGTGGGTAACCCTTGGCTGCGGCGCCATCGCCCTGTTGGTCACCACCGGTGTATTGCCCTTGTCGCTGTTCGGCGAAGCGCTGTTTCAGGGCATCGACGCATTTGCCTTGATCGCCATTCCGTTGTTCATCCTTACCGGCGACGCCCTGGTGCGCACCGGCCTGTCGAACAAGCTGCTCGACATCGCCGAGGCGACGATGGGCAATCTGCGCTCGGGTATCGGTACCTCGACGGTGCTCGGCTGCGGGTTCTTTTCCTGCATCTCCGGGTCCGACGCCGCGGGGGCGGCGGCGGTCGGTAGGATCACGGTGCATCGCCTGGTCGACCGGGGCTACCCCTTGCCTTACGCAAGCGCCCTGGTCGCGTCCGGGTCGTGCACCGGGATACTGATCCCCCCGTCGATCGCCTACATCATTCTCGGTCTGGTGCTCGGGATCTCGGCTTCCACGCTGTTTCTCGCCGCGGCGGTTCCGGGGGTGATGATCATGGTCTCGATCATGATCACCAACGTCGTCGTCAACCGCTTGCGCGGTTACGAGAATTCGCGCTCGGCGTTTTCCTTCCGCCATTGGCTGCACTGCGTGTGGGTCGGGAAGTGGGCGCTGCTGATTCCGTTCATCATCCTCGGCGGGATCTATTCCGGGGTCTTCACCCCCACCGAAGCGGCGGCGGTGGCGGTCATGACGACGATCTTGATCGGCCTGTTTCAGGGGACGCTGAAGTTCGAGGACTTCCCGAAAATGCTCGAAAGTTCGGCCAAGGTGAACGGCGTCATCGTGCCAATCATCGCCTTCGCGTTGCCGCTCGCCCAGACCCTCGCCGCGCTCGATGTCCCGCAAACTTTCGTGGGGCGATCACCGAGGTGAGTGACAACCCGGTCATCATCACGTTGCTGATGTTGGTTATCTTCATCATCGCCGGTTGCGTGATGGAGACCACGCCGAACATCGTTATTCTTTCGCCAATCATGTTGCCGCTCGCCGAGAGCATCGGCATGGACCCGATCCATTTTTCGATCTTCATGGTGACTTCCTTGGGCGTGGGATTCATCACGCCACCGCTCGGACTGAACCTGTTCGTTCTCTCGGGACTCACCGGGACCTCGGTACTGAGCATTGCGCGAAACGCGGTGCCCTACGTTCTGGCGATGCTATGCGTGGTGTTGATGCTCGCCTTTATACCAGCGCTTTCGCTATGGGCTCTGTGAGAGCCGCCGTTCGTTTCTTTTGCAAGGGTTATTTTCATGGCTATTCGATTTGTCAAACAGGCATCGCTCAGCGCCCACACGGGTGAAAGCGAGGTACGTGACACCGTGGCGCAGATGCTTGCCGAGATCGAGGCGGGCGGGGAGGCGCGGGCGCGCGAATACGCGCGCAAACTCGACCGTTGGGAAGGGGATATCGTCGTTTCACGGGAGACGATCAAGGCCGCGGGCGAGCAATTGTCGAGCCAACTCCGCGACGACATCGCCTTCGCTCACCGCCAGGTGCGCGACTTTGCCCGGGCGCAACTCGACAGCATGCAGGAGTTCGACGTGGAACTCTCTTCCGGACTGCGGGCCGGGCAGCGTCTGGTGCCGATGAGCACCGCGGGTTGCTACGTGCCGGGCGGGCGCTTCGCGCACGTGGCCTCGGCGCTGATGAGCGTAACCACGGCGCGGGTCGCCGGCGTCGACCAGGTGATTGCCTGCTCTCCGACGCATCCGGGGCGCGGCGTGCATCCGGCGATCCTCTACACCCTTGATCTGGCGGGGGCCGACACGGTTCTCGCCCTGGGCGGGGTCCAGGGGGTCGCGGCGCTCGCGTTCGGACTGTTCACCGGGCACGCGGCAGAGATCCTGGTCGGACCGGGAAACCAGTACGTGGCCGAGGCCAAGCGGCTACTCTACGGGCGGGTCGGGATCGATTTATTTGCCGGCCCGACCGAGGTGCTGGTGATCGCCGACGAGACGGCCGACCCGAGGATGGTCGCGATCGACCTGGTCGGACAGGCGGAGCACGGGCCCAATTCCCCCGCGTGGCTGGTTAGCACCTCCGCGGAACTCGCCGATCAGGTGCTCCAAGAGATGCCCGGCTTGATCGCCGACCTTCCCGATGCCAACCGTGCCTCGGCCGAAGCGGCCTGGCGCGACTACGGCGAAGTGGTGGTGGTCGATACGCGTGAGGAAGCGGTGAGCGAGAGCGACCGTTATGCGCCGGAGCATCTCGAGGTGCAAGCGGCGGATCTCGACTGATGGCTAGCCAAGCTCCGCAACTACGGCTCGCTGTTCCTCGGCGAAGAAACCACGGTTGCCTACGGGGACAAGGCATCCGGAACCAATCACATTCTTCCGACCAAGGGGGCGGCGCGCTATACGGGGGGGCTCTCGGTGGGGAAATTCATCAAGACCGTGACCTGGCAACGCATGACGCGCGAGGCGAACCGCGCGGTGGGCACGGCGACGGCGCGGATCTCTCGACTCGAAGGGATGGAGGGACACGCCCGTTCCGCCGATGCGCGGCTTGAGAAGTATTTTCCGGGTGAAAGCTTCTCGCTTCAGCAGTAGCCGCGCGTTGCTCGCTGGATGACGCCGCCGCGCGTAGCCGAGGTCGAACTCCGGTGCATCCGCTGTTCGATTTGAGCGCGCGCGTTGCGTTGGTGACCGGCGCGAGCAGCGGCATCGGCCGCGCCATCGCCACGGGCCTGGCGAGTGCCGGCGCGGCGGTGGTGCTGGCGGCTCGTGACCGCGACCGCTTGGCGCAGGCCGAGCGCGAGATTGCGGACCGCAGCGGGCGCAGCGCCACGGTGGCCGTCGATCTGCTCGTCGAGGGTGCAGTCGAAGAGTTGGCGCAGGCCGCCGCAGCGGCCTTCGGCGCACCCGGCATCCTGGTCAACGCGGCCGGCGTGAACCTGCGCCAACCGGTCGATCAGATCACCCGCGAAAGTTGGTCGCGCACCCTGGACCTCAATCTCGGCGTGCCCTTTTTCCTCGCCCGCTCCCTGGTCCCGGCGATGCGCGCCGGGGGCTGGGGGCGGATCATCAATATCGCCTCCTTGCAGTCGCGACGGGCCTTCCCCAACGGCTTGCCCTACGGGGCATCGAAGGGGGGCGTGACGCAACTCACGCGCGCGATGGCCGAGGCGTGGTCGTGCGATGGGATCAACTGCAACGCCATCGGACCCGGTTTCTTTCCTACCCCGCTGACCGCGCCGGTGTTCGACGATCCGCAACTCGCTGCTCAGGCGGCCGCGCAGACCGCGAGCGGACGCAACGGCCGCCTGGAAGATCTGCACGGCGTGGCGATATTCCTGGCGGCGCCGGCGTCGGACTACATCACCGGGCAAACCATCTTCGTCGACGGCGGATTCACCGCCAAATGAGAGTTAGCCAGATGAGGATCCGCCGAACGAGGTTTTGCCAAACGAGGATGGGGAGATGAAGGCGCTGGTCTATACCGACACCGAGGAACTCACTTATCGCGACGAACCCGATCCGTCGCCCGCGTCGGGCGACGCGCTGGTCGCGATCGAGGCGGTGGGCGTTTGCGGTTCGGACATGCACGCCGTGCTCGGCCACGATCCGCGCCGCGTGCCGCCGTTGATACTCGGGCACGAAGCGGCCGGCCGGGTGGTGGGCGGGCCGCGCGCCGGTGAGCAGGTTGTGCTCAACCCGCTGATCACCTGCGGGGCCTGCCCCGATTGCCTCGGGGGACGCACGAATCTATGTTCCCGAAGGGATCTGATCGGAATGCGCCGCGCGGGCGCCTTCGCGGAGCGTATCACCATTCCGGAGCGAAACTTGATCGCGGCTCCCGCGGCGCTCAAGGCCGTGCATGCGGCGCTGACCGAGCCCGCCGCGACCGCTCTGCACGCCCTGGCGCTGGCGTCACGCGCGGCCTGGCGTCCCTTGTCTGAAGGGCGGGCAATGGTTATCGGCGGCGGTTCGGTCGGCCTGTTCGCGGCGTTGATGCTCCACAATCAGGGTTGTCGGCAGATCGATCTTGTCGAGAGCAATCCGCTGCGACGGGCGACGGCGTCCGCCACCGGGGTATGCGAGGTGCGCGATCCGGCAGTCGCTCCGCCGCAGCCCGATCGCTACGAACTGGTGGTCGACGCGGTCGGCGGCCCGGCCACGCGAAGCAGCGCGATCCTCGCGGTGCGGCCCGGCGGAGTGATTGTCCATATCGGTCTCATGGACGGCAACGGCGGGGTCGACGCGCGCAAGCTCACGCTCTCCGAGATCACCTTGATCGGCTGCTATACCTATACGCCGGTGGATCTGCAGGCGGCGCTGGATCTGCTCGCGAGCGGCGCATTGGGTACCCTCGAGTGGGTGGAGACCCGCCCCTTGTCGCAAGGCGGCGAGGCCTTCGCGGATCTGCTCGGGGGGCGCAGCGCCGCGCCCAAAGTGGTGCTCGAACCGGCCGCCTGAGCGGTTGTCGAGGCCTTCATTCGCCCGGCCGCGACTCGCGGCGCCGGGAGGCGCGGCGGGATAGGTCGCGCCCTGGCCTTGCGCTTGGCTTTAACCCACCCTTGCGAGCCGGGATCGATTGGACTAAAGTGCGTAGTGTCTTATGTCTTATGTAAGACTCCATAGGAGGCTCTTGCAAAATTGCAAGAGCCGAGCGGTTCAGGGATGAACCGCCATTTTCGACGGCTGTAAGCCGTTGAAAATGAAGAAACCGGGAAACCGCATTTTCCGGTTTCGTCTTGCAAAACT
>Ga0114931_10002414_pt1 | contig 23801 bp, 14 predicted proteins | sample 2SBtaG_FD_89579 | JGI IMG/M metagenome (GOLD analysis project Ga0114931, IMG submission 89579) | Deep subsurface microbial communities from Kolumbo volcano to uncover new lineages of life (NeLLi) - 2SBTROV14_V59a metaG | ecosystem: Environmental > Aquatic > Marine > Volcanic | place: Kolumbo... | reverse complement strand
TAGTCGATGCCGTCGGTGACGTGCAGGTCGACGTAGAGATCCGGCTGCCAGGCGCGGAGCGCCGCGATCATGTGGCGCATCTCCGGCGTATCGAGCTTGGCATAGTCGCGGTTGAGGTTCAGGTTGCGCGCAGTGGTGCGCCAGCCCATGACCTCTGGACCGCGCTGGTTGATGCGCCCGAAACGCGAGGCGCGCTCGTGGCCGTCGACGTTGAAGATCGGCACGAAGACAAACGATGCCTTGTCGAGCAACGCCTTCTGGTTGCCGCGCACAGTCAGATCGCGCAGCAGCATGAGGCCCGCATCCTTGCCATCGATCTCGCCCGCGTGGATCCCCGCCTGGGCAAAGAGTATGGGCTTGCCCGTGGCACGTAGCGCCTCGGGCGTAAAGGTCTCGACACCGGTGGCGACGATCGCCAGCCACAGGTCACGCCCCTCGGGGCTGGTGCCGATCGACTCCAGCGCGAGCTCGGGCGCTGCCGCGGCCAGACGCTTCAAGTAGGCGACGGTCTGTTCGTAGTTGGGCGTGCGGACCAGGCCGCTGGCCTCAGCCGGTGTGATCCAGGGATCATCGGGCGCCACCATCAGCGCCCGACTGGCACCGTTCCACGGCGACTCCGGCGGCAGGATCCGCTCGACCACAGGCGCATCGCCCGCAGCGAGCGCCGGAGCCGCAAGCCAGGGGGTGACAAGCGCGGGTACGAGGAGGAGGGCGGCAACAACAAAGCAGCGCACTGGGGGGGGCATCGCAACGTTCTCCGGTCACGGCAGGCCGCAGTCGGGCGACCGCCGCGTCGAGTATCCCAGAGCCGAGCGGCCATCGCCATCCCGGCCGCCCGCAACCCTGCCGCCGCGCCGTGTCCAACTGAAGCGGCTACGAGGCGGCGCGCGAGGCCATCAGCTCGGCAAGCAGGCGCGAGAAGCGTGCCGGATCGGGCAGCTCGGAGCCTTCGGCGAGCAGGGCGTAGCCATAGAGCAAGTAGGCGTCGTCGGCCAGTCGCGCATCATCGGCACCGTCCTTCGAACGCTCGGCCAAGCTGGTGATCAACGCGTGCTCCGGGTTGAGCTCGAGGATGCGTTTTTGGGGGCCGACCTCGGGTCCACCTTCGATCTGACGCAGCATGCGCTCGAGCTGCGGGCTCATATCAAACTCGGTACCCACCAAACAGGCCGGCGATTGGGTCAGGCGCTGGGTCAGCCGCACCTCCTTGACCCATTTCTCGAGCGGTTTGACCAACGCTTCGAGCAGCCCCTTGAAGGCCTCTTGCTTGGCCTCGAGCGCCTCCTTGGCCTGCTTCTTCTCTTCCTCGCTGCCCAGCTCTACCGTACCCTTGGCCGCCGAACGCAGCTTCTTGCCCTCGAACTCGGGCAGCGCTTGGACCACCAACTCGTCGACCGGATCGATCAGGTAGAGCACCTCGTAGCTACGGTCCGCCAGCGCCTCGAGATGTGGCGAGCTCTCGACCACGGCGCGCGACTCTCCGGTGAGGTAATAGATGTGCTCTTGCTCCGGCTTCATGCGCGACACATAGTCAGCGAGCGTGGTCAGTTGGGCCTCGTCTCGAGACGACGGGAAGCGCAAGAGCGGCAGCAACTTCTCGCGGTTGTCGCTGTCCGCCGAGATTCCTTCCTTGAGCACGCGACCAAAGCCCCGATAAAACTTCAGGTACTTTTCTTCCTCGCTCGCCTGCATGGTGGCCAGGTGTTCAAGAACCTTGCGGGTAAGCCAACGACGAATCTGCTTGACGTGTTGGTCCTGTTGCACCAGTTCGCGTGAAACATTCAGCGGCAGATCCGGCGCATCGACCACTCCCTTGACGAAGCGCAGATAGACCGGCAACAGCTCCTCGAAACGCTCCTTGATCATCACCCGCCGCACGTAGAGCTGGAGCCCCCACTGCTGATCGCGGTAGAAAAGGTCCATCGGCGGCTGGGCGGGCACAAAGAGCAGCGCCTGATACTCGATGCGGCCCTCGGCCTTGAGCGACAGGAAGTCCAAGGGCTCCTGCCAGTCGTGGCTGATGTGACGATAAAACTCCGTGTACTCCTCGTCTTTCACCTCGCTGCGCGGCCGTGTCCAGATCGGACGCATGGAGTTCAGCGTCTTTTCTTCCACCACGGTCTCGGTCTTGCCCGCCTCCGGCTTGCCGCTGTCGTCGAGCACCGGCTTCTCGGTCTGGTGCTTCATGCGGATCGGGTAGGAGACAAAGTCCGAGTAGCGCTTGACGATGCGCTGAATCTCGAAGAAATCGGTGAAGTCAGCGACGCCCGCCTCAGCGTCCGTGGGCTTGAGGTGAAGGGTGATGGTGGTCCCGGCCATGAAGCGCGAAGCTGGCTCGACCGTGTAGCTGCCATCACCACCCGACTGCCAGCGCGTGGCCGAGGCCTCTCCGGCGCGCCGGGTCACAACCTCGACGCGGTCGGCAACCATGAACGCGGAGTAGAAACCGACACCGAACTGGCCGATGAGCTCGGACAGCTCCGCGCTCTTGGCCGCCTGAAGCTGCTCCAGCACTTCGCGCGTTCCCGACTTGGCGATGGTCCCGATGTTGGCCACCACCTCGTCGCGGCTCATGCCGATGCCGCTGTCTGAGACCGTGAGCGTGCGCGCGTCCGGATCGGTTTCGATCCAGATTTCGAGAGCCGTGTCTTTGTCGAGCAGCGCCTCGTCCGACACCGCTTCGAAGCGTCGCCGGTCGAGCGCGTCCGAGGCGTTCGAGATCAGCTCGCGCAAGAAGATCTCCTTATGCGAGTAGAGCGAGTGAATGACGATGTCGAGGAGCTGGCGCGTCTCGGCTTCGAACGCGTGGGTCTCGACACCCTGCGTCTCGCTCGCTTTCTTCTTCGTTTTCGCCATGGTCAGACGTCCTCCGTAGGCAATTGCGTACCCGCGCCGACCCCTTGGCCCAAGCCAGAACCCGGGGTCCGCCGGTGTGTTTTGATCGATGGTCTGCGCAGCTCGAAGCACCGATGCCGCCAGCTCTCGGTCCCAGCCGAGCGACCTGGCGACCCGCGCCGACGCCTCCGCAGCGTAGAGGCTACAACATCCGGCACCGCCCGGGGATTCCTCCCGGGCCGCGGGTGGCGCGCTTGCGTCATGACAACCGCAATGCCAGGTCCTCTCGCGTGAACCCGGCGACCGGCCGGCGGTCGAGGGAGATCACCGCCGGTGCCGAACGCGCCTCGCTGTGCGGAACGTGCAGCACATCCTCCTCCACGGTGTCTTCCGCGATCTGCCGCGAGCAGCCCGTGACGCCATGATCGTAGCTGTGCGGCCCCCGGTTTTCGGGTTGATGTGGTAGCGCAGCTCCATCAGGTCTGGCCTTGCGCCAGGCGACGTAGCTCCTGGGCCAGGACGGTGATCAGGATGGTGTCGGCCTTCTTCCGCGGTGCAGCATCGTCGATCAGACCATCGAAGTGCGCGACCGGTCCTCGGTGCGCGTCGATCCATCTGCGAATCGCCTGGCGTGGCTTGGCATCACTCGCTTCGACCACCCGGCGGGTGAGCACCGCCTGCTGGACATGCAACTCTTCGAGCGCATCGGCGAGCGCCTGGCGTTGCCAGCGATCGAGCACCTTCAGCTTGGCTGCGGCGCGCTGAAGCCGGTCGAAGGCGAAGCGCTCGCCGAGTTGGAAGTAGACCAGGGCGACACGCTCGACCACCGCATCCGCCGCGCGCGAGACACCCACCACATCAAAGCCCGAGGGCAGAACCGGCAAGGCCGCCACCTGAGCGGCGAGGGGCTCGGGAGCCCCTTGCTTGCGCAGCTTCTGCGTCCGCCGCCTCAGGTGCTCGCGGCTGCGCGCGGGCAGGTAGCTCTCGATGTTGCTGGCGAGCAGCCGGAGATCGCTGGCGAAGGTCTCGACACAGACCCCGAGATCGAGATCCTGGTGATGGCGCAGCAGCCACCGTGTGCCACGTTCGAGCAGCATGACCACTTCACGGCCCATGGCCAGTTGTGCGCGCAGCGGGATCGTTCCATCGAGCGTCTCGATCGAGCGCCACAAGGCCGGGGCGTCGAAGATCTCGCGAGCGGCGAGGAAGGCGCGAACGACATCAGCGGGCGGGTGGCCGCTGGCCTGGGCGTTGCGGCTGACGAACGAAGGCCCGACACGGTTGACCAGATCGCTGGCGATCTGGGTGGCGATGATCTCCCGCCGCAAACGATGACGTTTGATCTCCGCATCCAAGCGTGTGCGCATCGGCCGCGGAAAGTAGCCGACCAAATCATTGGTCAGCCGGGGATGCTCCGGCAGGTCGCAAGCGAGCACCGCATGGCAAGTGGCGATCTTGGCGTAGGCGAGCAAGACGGCGAGCTCGGGACGGGTGAGGCCGCCCGTGCGCTCCTTGAGGCTGGTGTCGTCGGGCAAGCCCTCGAGCACGCGATCGAGCCCGGCTGTGCGCTCGAGGTCGCGCATCAAGGCCTGGTGCTCGTCCGCCAGCTCGGCGCTGCGGGCTTCGAGCATGGACAGCGCACGCACCTGGTGCCGATTGTCGCGCAGCACCAGGGCCGCCACATCGTCGGTCATCGATTCCAGCAAGGCGTTGCGCTCGGCCAGCGTCATGCGCTTGCCACCCACAGCATCGGCCAGTGCAATCTTGATGTTGACCTCGTGGTCGGAGCAGTCGACACCGCCTGCATTGTCGATAAAGTCGGTGTTGATCTTCCCTCCCTGGCAGGCGAAAGCCACCCGTGCCGCCTGCGTCACGCCCAGGTTGGCACCCTCGCCAATGACCCGCGCGCGTATCTGCTCGGCATTCAGACGCAGCTCGTCATTACCTCTATCTCCAACCTGCATATTGCTCTCAACTTTTGCTTTGACGAACGTGCCTATTCCGCCGAACCACAGCAGGTCGACATCCAGGCCGAGGATGGCGCGCATCAGCTCGGCCGGCGTCACCCGGGTCGAAGCGAGCGCGAAGCGTTGCCGTACCTGGGGGCTGACCTCGAGCTGCTTTTCCTGGCGGTCGAAGACCGCACCCCCCGGCGACAGCTTGCTCTTGTCGTACGCGTCCCAGCTCGAACGCGGCAGCGCGAACAGCCGGCGCCGCTCGGCCAGCGCGAGCGCCGGATCGGGATCGGGATCGACCAGAATGTGCAGGTGGTTGAAGGCGCCCAAGAGGCGTAGATGCGGACTGAGCAGCATGGCATTGCCGAACACATCACCCGACATATCTCCAACGCCGACCGCGGTGAAATCCTGACCCCCGACATCGACCCCCAGGTCTCGAAAGTGCTCCTTCACCGATTCCCAGGCGCCGCGGGCGGTGATGCCCATTCTCTTGTGGTCATAGCCCGCCGAGCCACCGGAGGCAAAAGCGTCGCCCAGCCAGAAGCCATAGGCTGCTGCCACGCCGTTGGCCAAATCCGAAAAGGTGGCAGTGCCCTTGTCGGCAGCGACCACCAGGTAGGGATCGTCGCCATCGCGGCGTACGACATCGGGCGGCGTCACCAGGCGGCCACCCTGGTAGTTGTCGGTGATGTCGAGCAGACCCTGCATCATCGACCGGTAGCAATCCTTCGCTTCGGCGAGCAGTGCGTCCCGCCCCGCCGGCGGTCGGGTGAGCACGAAGCCGCCCTTGGCACCCACCGGCACGATCACCGCATTCTTGACCCGCTGCGCCTTGACCAGACCGAGGATTTCGGTGCGGTAGTCCTCGCGGCGATCGGACCAGCGGATGCCACCGCGCGCCACCGCACCACCGCGCAGGTGCACGGCTTCGAAACGCGATGCGTAGACGAAGACCTCGTAGCGCGGGCACGGGCTCGGCAGCCCGGGAATGGCCTCGGTATCGAGCTTGATCGACAGATAGCCTTTGGCATTGCCGGCCTCGGTGCTCTGATAGTAGTTGGTGCGCAGGGTGTTTTCGACCAGGCGCAGGAAGCGGCGCAGTATGCGGTCCTCGTCCACCCGCTGGACCGCGTCGAGCTGGCGGCGAAGATCCGCACGCAGGCCGGCGACCTCGGCCGCGGCCTCATCGTTCTGGCGAGCGGGATCGAACTGCGCTTGAAACAGCTCGAGCAGAGCGTTTGTGACCTGCGGATGGCGCGCCAGCGTTTGGGCCGTGTAGGCCGGCGAGAAGCCGAGGCCCACCTGCTTCAAGTAGCGGGCGTAGGCGCGTAGCACCACCACCTGGCGCCAGGACAAGCCGGCGTCGATCACCAGCCGGTTGAAGGGATCATCCTCGACCTCACCGGTCCAGATCCGTGAGAATGCATCCTCGAAACGCTCAGCCATTTCCTCGACATCCACCGAGCCCGTGGAGCTGAGTTCGAAGGCGCGAACCCAAACGCAGTTGGCACCATCTTCCGGGCATACCTGGTAGGGGATCTCGGATCGTGTTTCAAGACCCATGTGCTCGAACACCGGCAGGTAGCGCGCCAGCGGCGCCGGCGCACCGAGCTCGAAGGTACGGATCGACAGACAGTCGGCCGGTGCCTGCGGGCGACGGTAGAGACGGATGCCGAGGCGGCCGGTCGACAGCACGCCGTCGATCACGGCGAGATCGGCAAGCGCCTCGCTCAGCGCCTCGGTCTGGGCCTGGTAGGTCACCTTGAAGGCGTTGCCGTAGCGCCGCCACTCCCCGAGCCCTGCCTCCTCGCCCAGGCGAGTCACCAGCGCCCGCTTGAGCTCGTCGCTCCACGAGCGTGACACCGCGGCGATGCGCGCCTCGAGCGCCTTGAGGTCCAACGCCCGGCGCTGATGTCCGGAAAGTCGCACGATGAATTGCAACTGGGCCAGCGGCTGGTCGGAGAGCCGGGTGGAAAACGCCGTCACCGTTCCTTCGAAGGCCTCCTCCAGCAAGGCATGGATGCGCCGACGCTGCTCGGTGTCGTGACGGTCGCGTGGCACGAAGACCATGCACGAGGCGTAGCGGCCAGCCGCGTCAAAGCGCACCATAAGGGCTGTGCGCGGGCGAAGCTGCAGGCTGAGAATGCGCCGTGCGAAGCGCAGGAGATCGTCTTCGGAGGTCTGGAACAACTCATCGCGCGGGTAGCGCTCGAGCACCCCGCGCAAGGCTTTGAAATCATGGCTCCCGGGCAGAAAATCCGCCCGTTCGAGCACCCGCTCGACCTTCTGGTCCAGCAACGGGATATCGCCGACAGCATCGCTATAGGCCCGCGACGTAAACAACCCGAGGAGTCTCCGTTCGCCGAGCACCTTCCCGTCTTCACCCAGCCACTTGATGGCGATGAGATCCATGTGCACCGGCCGATGCACGGTGGCCCGGCGCGACGACTTGGCGATGCGCAGCACCTGGGGACCGGCGAGAAAATGTTCGGGCGCAGCTTTGCTGCGACGCAGGTCGCTGTACGCCAGGATGCCCAAGGCACTCGAGCGAACCGGTGCCAGTCGTCTGCGCCCTTGGCTGACGTCCAGCCGATCGTCACAGCAGCCGAGCAAGGTGAAGTGGTCGGCGAGCAGCCAATCCAGGAAGTTCGCTGCCAGCACGGCCGCTTCACCCTCGCCATCCCGCGGCGCACAGCGAAGGCCGCGTGCAATCTCGGCCACCCGCGCCCGCATGGGCTCGAAGCCCTCGACCGCGGCGCGCACATCGCCGAGGGTCTCGAGCAGCCGTTCCTGGATCTGCCGCTGCACCCCGGCACCGCCCTGCTGATTGATCTCGATGTGCATCAGTGACTCCACGCGCAGGCCCTCAGCCGCCGGCGTGGTGGGGTCGAACAGCGACTCGAGACGGCCGTCATCGCGGGCCACAGCGACCTGGGGATGCACCACCTGGTGGATCTCGAGATCGCGATCACTCAGCACAGAAACAACGGAATCGACCAGAAACGGCATATCGTCATTGACCAGCTCGATCACCGTATGCTCGCTGTGCGGCCCCTCCGGCTCCGCCGGCGGATTCCACACCCGAACAATGGCCTGGCCTGGCTCACGATGCTGTGCAAGCTCGAGCAACGAGACCACGGCGCCAGCCCGCTGCGCAGCGGGAACACAGGCGGAATCATCGTCGGTAATCCCGAACATGTAGGCGCGGGCGAGCGCCTCGGCCATTGCCCGGCGCGGTTTTTTGACCCGCGCGCGGGCTGCGGCAACAATGGCGTCGAGCGAAACCTCGCGCGGCGCGGATGAAGAGGAGGACATGAGGGCAGGCTCCGGGGTGGATCGGTGTGGATGGTCAAGGTGCGGCTAGGGCCAGAGCCTCGGTCTCGGGAGGGCAACTCCGGAGCGCCAACCCTAAAAACGCCAACCCCGCAATGCCAGCCTAGTGGCCGGCACCCATGTTGCGCAAGCAGCTGCAGCACCGAATCGACTCGCCCGTGGCACCGAATCTTCCACCAACCGCGCGTGAGCAACCCGCGCAGCCCGCCGGCTCAGCACGTGGCTGCGCTATGATCGCTCGCCCCGAACAGCAACCCTGCGCCCCGGAGACCGATTCCGGGCCGCCAGCCACGAGACCCCAGCATGCCCCTCGCGAAGTACTTCGAGCCCCCAGCGCACGAGCCGGATCTTTACCGCCGATGGGAGGAAAGCGGCGCCTTTCGCGGCGATCGCGATGGCGACGCACCAGCGTTCACCATCTCCATGCCGCCGCCGAACGCCACCGGCACCCTGCACACCGGCCACGCCGTGATGTTGGCGGTCGAGGACATGATGTGCCGCTGGCGGCGCATGGCGGGCGACGCCGTGCTGTGGCTTCCAGGCACCGACCACGCGGCGATCGCCACCGAGTCGGTGGTGATCAAGAAGCTTCAGCGCGCGGGGATGCTCGATCCGCGCGCCGAGCTCGGCCGCGACGGGCTGGTGGCCGAGATCGTCGCACACATCGATGCTTCCCGGTCGCGGATCCGCGAGCAGATCCGCGCCATGGGCTCGAGCTGCGACTGGTCGCGGGAGCGCTACACCATGGACCCGCAACTGGCGCGGGCGGTCAGCGGGGTATTCGCGCGCATGTTCCGCGACGGGCTGATTTACCGCGCGCCACGCATCGTCAACTGGGACCCCTACCTGGCAACCACGGTGTCGGATGACGAGATCTACCACGAGGATCGCCCGGCCACCTTCTATACGCTGCGCTATGGACCATTCCTGGTCGGCACCAGCCGGCCGGAGACCAAGCTCGGCGACATCGGCATCGCCGTTCATCCGGAAGACGAGCGGTACCGGCACCACATCGGCAAGCGCTATGAAGTGGCCTGGCCGGGCGGCACCACGATCCAAGTCACGGTGGTGGCCGATGAGGCGGTCGACCCCGAGACCGGTACTGGTGCGCTGGGCGTCACCCCGGCACACAGCCATACCGACTTCGACATCGCCCAGCGCCACAACCTGCCCCTGGTACAAGTGATCGGCGAAGACGGCCGGATGCGCCCAGAGGCCGGCGAGGCCTACGCCGGCATGAGCGTCAGCGAGTGCCGCGAAGCCTTCGTCGCGGCACTGCGCACAGCGGATCTACTCGCGGAGGAGCGGCCCTATGTCCAGTCGACCTCGCTTTGCTACCGCTCCAAGAAAGCGATCGAGCCGCTGCCCAAGATGCAGTGGTTCATCGATGTCTCGAAGCCGGCGGTGGCGTGGAAGGGAAAGACCCTTTCGCTCAAGCAGGTGCTGCTGGAGACGGTCGCTTCAGGCGACATCCGCATCCTGCCGGCACATGAGGAGAAGACCTACTTTCACTGGATCGACAACCTGCGCGATTGGTGCATCTCCCGCCAGATCTGGTGGGGGCATCGGGTGCCGGTCTACTACCGCGGCACGGAAGATCTGTACGTCGGCCACCGGCCGCCTGAAGGACCCGGCTGGCAGCAGGACCAAGACACCCTCGACACCTGGTTCTCCTCGGCGCTTTGGACCTGGTCGACGCTGATCGACCCGGAGCTGGCGCGCGACCCCGAGCTCGACTTGCGCGCACTGCTCGAAAACAGCCCGGACTACAAGCGCTTCCACCCGACCGCGGTGATGGAAACCGGTTACGACATCCTCTTTTTCTGGGTGGCACGGATGATCTTGATGACCACCTACGCCACCGGTGAGGTGCCCTTTCGAACCGTCTACCTGCACGGGCTGATTCTCGACCGCGATGGCGAAAAGATGTCGAAGTCCAAGCCTGAGACCTGCGTCGATCCACTCGATACCGTCGCCGAGATGGGGGCCGACGCCCTGCGCCTGGCGCTGATGTTGGGCAACGCTGCGGGCAAGGATCTCAAGCTCACCGCCGAGCGGCTCACCGGCTGCAAACGACTGGTGAACAAGATTTGGAATGCGGCCAAGCTGGTCGAGCGCACGGCCGGCGACCGCAAGCCAGCAGCGCTTGCTTTGCCCGCAGTGATCGAGCATCCGGTCAACCGCTGGCTGCTCGCCGAGACCCGGGCGTTGGTGGAGCGCATCGACCAGCGTTTCGCCGACTTTGCCTTCGGCGACGGCGCCGAGATCATTCGCACCGCCTTTTGGGGCACCTTCTGTGATGTCTACTTGGAAGCGATCAAGGTGCCCTCACTTGCCGATCTCGATGAAACCGCGGAAGTGACCCATCAAGTCTTCAGCACCTACCTCAAGCTCTTTCACCCCTTCATGCCCTTCGTGACCGAGCACCTGTGGCAGACCCTGGGCCACCCGGGCATGTTGATGTGCGCGAGCTGGCCCGAGGCCGATGCCTCGCACGACTGGCACCAAGACACTGCCGGCGTACGCGCGATGGTGCGCTTGATCGCCGCGGTTCGCGGACTGCGCGCCGAGCAAGGCATCGCGCCCGGAGCCAAGATCGAGCTCGAAGTGCAGACCCGCGAGCATCACGACCTGTTCGAGGCCTGCCGGCCTGTGATCGAGCGCCTGGCGCAGGCGAGCTCCGTCACCCTCACCCACGCCGCGGCCGAGGCCACCCAGAAGACCACAGCCGCGGTCGCGGTCGATCCCGCTTTCGCCGTCCTCGTACGCTTGGGCAGGAGCGACCGTGAGGCCGAGAAGGCACGGCTCGACAAGCAGCTCTGCGAAGACCGCAAGCGGCTGGCGGGCGTCCAGCAACGCCTGGCCAATGAAAACTTCGTCACCCGCGCTGCACCCGCGGCCGTTCAGGGGGCCCGCGACCTCGAGGCCGAACTCCGTACCACCATCGCCCAGCTCGAAGCGCGGCTGGCAACCGGCGACTGAAGGGCACAAGGATCAGCCCAGGTACCCGACCTCGACTGCTTTGAGCACAGCGCGCGTGCGGTCGCGCACACCGAGCTTGGAAAGAATACTCGATATGTGGTTTTTGACCGTTCCTTCGGCAAGGTAAAGCACCCCGGCAATCTTACGGTTGCAGTAGCCGCTGGCGATCAAAAGACCCACAGACGGTGCAAGCTGGTGCCGACCACCAGGTCTTGGGCGACGACCTTTAACCCTTCCGAGGCGACTCCAACGCCGCTTGCGAGAACCTGCGGGCGGTGCCGCTGGTGGGCCCCACGTGAGGGGTCTGTCTTCGGGGGGTCTGCGAAGTCGAACCAGCCTTGCGGGCCTTGAACATCCCGAACCTGAGCATACTCGTCATCTCGTCGACCCAGCTCGGCGCCCAAGAAAAACGCATCGACAACGTCATCCCGTTGATGCATGGAGATGGCGTGAAGCACTACTGGGGTGGCGAACAGCGCGTGGGCGCTTTCATCCAACCCCTGATCGAGGGCCTCGATTCCCCGGCCTGGGACTTGTGGAAGCTCGACGGGCCTGGCGTGGTCTGGGAAAAGGGCGAGGCGCTCGGGCCGGATTGGTGGGAGCAACAGCTCGGCTCCCTCGGCGCGGCGTACCCGGATCGCAGGCTCGACGCCGAGCGTTTCAGCGCCAAGGCGCAGGCCTTGGCCCGTCTGCCCGCTGAGGACTAGCCCGCCGCGACCGGTCTCCTGCGGCGGATCTCCTGCGATGGGGCCGAGCCCCGTGGCACAATCGCTTCCGATCATGCACACATCGCTCACCTTCGCACTCTTTGCCCTGGCGGCGACGCCCACCGTCTCACCGGGACTTACACTCGCTTGCGGCGACGTCAGCGAGCATTCGGTGGTGGTTTGGGTCCAGACCGACGCCGCGGGCCCGGTCGAGATCGAGGTCGACCGAGATCCTGCTTTCTCCGCCCCCCAGACCTTCCGCCTGAATGTGGATGCCAGCACCGATTTCGCTGGCCAGCGATCGATCCAGGGCCTTAGGCCCGGCAGCCGCTACCACCTGCGGGCGCGGGCTGGTGCCGCTTCGGCAGCCGGTCGATGTGCCACCGCGCCGGCAGCGGAGGCGGCGGTGCGCGTGCGATTCCTGGTCGGCGGCGATCTCGGTGGCCAGGGCTGGTGCCGCGACCCGCTCGAGGGCTACCGCATCTTTGACAGCATGGAAAAGCGCCATCCAGACTTTTTTATTGCTAATGGAGATATGATTTATGCCGATGGTTCCTGTCCTGCCATCGCAGCGGAGGGTCAGCGCAACCTGCCGGGTGGCTTCCCCGGTGTCAGCGACCCGGGCGTCGCATGGACCGACGCCGCGGCGCTGCGCCGGATCTTCTTCGCCCACTGGCGCTACAACCGGGCCGATTCCAAGGTGCGCGCCTTCCTCTCCAGCACGCCGATTTTCGCGCAATGGGACGACCATGAGGTGGGCAATGACTTCGGTGCCGCCTGGCCCGCGTCACCCCGAGAGCCCGCGCGCGCCGGCTTCCCCATCCTGGTGGCCGAGGGTCGCTCCGCCTTTGTGGCTGCGAACCCGCTGCGCACCGGCGCTGCCGGCGGCCGGCTGTATCGGCGACAGCGCTGGGGACGCGAGCTGGAGCTCTTCGTGGTCGATGGACGCAGCCACCGCGCGCCCAATGACCAGGTCGACGGGCCGCAAAAGACGCTGCTCGGCGCCGAGCAGAAGGCCTGGCTGGTGGCGGGTCTGCGCACCTCCACGGCGACCTTCAAGGTGGTGAGCTTCAACGTGCCCTTGTCCGTACCGACCGGCTCGCGGGCTGACCGCTATGGTCGAGACGGTTTTGCCAACGGCACGGATGATGACTTCTCGAGCCGCACCGGCTTCGAGCACGAGCTGTTGGAGATCCTCTCGAGCCTCGAGCGCGCGCGGGTGCGCAATCTGGTGGTGGTCGCCACCGATGTCCATTTGGCGGCCAGCCTGCGCCACCGCATCGACCTCGACGGTGATGGCCAGGCCTTCGTCTTCTACGAGTTGATCAGCGGCCCGCTGCGCGCCGGCCGCCGGGCGACCCTGCCACAGCTCGACCCGACCCTCAGCCCGGTGATCTTGTTCAGCGAGGGCAACCTGTTCAACTTCGGCGAGGTCGAGATCGTGCCCGCGCGCGATGCAAGCAGCACGCTGCTTTACACCGTTCGCGATCAAGACGGCCAGGTGCGCCCAGGCTCTCGCCTCGAGCTGCGCGCCGAGCCATCCACGCCGCCGCCTTGAGGAGCGCACGGGCGGCTCGGGCTACCGGCGGCAGCGCACGCGCAGCGATGACACGCGGTCGTTGCCGACCGGGGTGGCACGCAATTGGTCGAGGTCGTACCACAGCTCCACCGACGGACCCTGGAAGTAGCGATCCGTGTACAGCACGACGCGGCAGCCCGGATCGACCTCGATCGAGGACGCGACGTCGTTGCCCAGCTCGGTGTGTCCGAGGTCGGGGATGTCTTGAATGAAGGTCTGTCGGCTGCCGCGGAAATCGCTGTCGCGAAAAAGGGTCACACCACCGAGCGCTCCGCCGCAGCGGATTTGCAAGGAGGAGATGTCGTCGTTGGCCCGCCCAAGCTCGGGAACATCAGATTCTACATCCAAATAGTCGCCCCGGTAGTCAGAATCCTCAAACAACCGCACCAGACAACCGGGCGGCACCTCAAGCGAGGACAGACGGTCATTGCCGATGCGGGTCTGTGCCAGGTTGTGCACGTCGCCATCGACGCTTTCGCGCACGCCGCGGAAGTCCTCGTCACGGTAGAGCGTCACGGCGCGCCGGCCGTCGCCGGGCCGATAGCCGGCGCGGCAGCGCACCTGGACTGAGGAGGCGCGATCATTGCCCAGGGGCGTGGCGGTGAGATCGGGCTCGTCGAAGCGGATGTCGATATAGGTGCCACGAAAGTCCTCGTCCTCATAGAGTCGGGCCCAGCAGCCGCGACCGATGCGGATCGAGGTGGCGGCATCGTTGCCCACCCGCGTGGTGCGCAGCGCGAAGACGTCGCCCGTCACATTCTCACTGCCACCACGAAAATCTCGGTCGCGAAACAGCGTCACGCCGTGGCCATGCCGGCCACCGTAGTAGGGACGGTCGCCATACATCGCGCCGCCGTGGCCGTGGCCGCCATCATGGCCGTGGCCGCCATCATGGCCGTGACCGCCATCATGGCCGTGGCCGCCATCATGGCCGTGGCCGCCATCATGGCCGTGGCCGTGGCCGTGACCCATGCCACCGCGATCAACATCGAAGTCATAATAATCATCTTGATCATCGGTTTCCCCATCGTAGCGACCACCGCGATAGGTCACTTCGTCATCGCCCCAATCACGCCGCCAGCCGCAGCGCACCTTCAGTGACCGCGCCCGATCGTTGCCCAGCGCCGTGCGACCGAGGTTGCCTTCGCTGCCCAGGATCTCGACATAGTCGCCGCGAAAGCCCGTCTCCGCGTACAGCCGCGCGCGGCAGCCGCGATCGACACGCACCGACGAAGCGCGGTCGGCACCGATTTGGTTGTCACCCAGGCTCGGATCGTCGCGCACGAAGCGCTCGCTGTAGCCGCGGAAGCCGTTGTCAGTGTAGAGCGTGGCGCCGTGATTCTGGGCTGTGACCGGCGCACTCAGCGCGAAAAACGCCAGGACGGCGGGGATCGACAAGGCAGCATTTGCCAGCAGGCGGGATGTCTTCATCAGGTTTCTCCATCCAGAGGTCAACAAAGAGCATGGTATCGCTCCAGGCCGAAACCGGACAGCAAGAACTGTTCCATGGCGAGCGCACAAGGCGTTGGCGACTGGTGGCGTCGGCGGATGCCCGGGTCTGCGCTGGCGCAGCGAAGCGTTGGGGTGAGCGGCTGCGAACGTCACCCGAGACCTACATCGGCCAGCACGCCGAGGTGATCGGAGAGCTTGGCCGGCAGGCATTGGTGGCTGCAGAAACGCAGATGATCGGAGATCAGGATCCAGTCGAGACGGCGCCGCGGCCGGTAGGCCGGGTAGGTGGGGTGGCCGCTCTCCGGCTCGAAGGCGCGCAGGCCGAGACGGCGGATGAGTAGGCGCAGGGACTCGGGTTCTTGCTGCCAGCAGCAGTTGAGGTCGCCGAGCACCACCAAGGGCCGGGAAGGATCGCGCCCGGACAATGCCTCGGCCAGGGTGTCGATCTGACGGCGGCGGACCTCGGGGCGTAGAAAATCCAGGTGCACGGACACCATGTCGACTGCCTGCCCCCCCCAATCCGGCACCTCGACACTCGCCGCCACGAAACCCTTGGTGCATCGCCACGACGAGCCAAAGGGCTGCGAGCGGGCGCCACCGAGCGGCCAGCGGGCGACCAATGCCGTGCCCGAGGCAAGGTTGTGGCGACCGATGCGGAAGTGGTTGTGATCGCCGCGAAAATGAGCCCCTAGGTGGGTGGCCTCGGCCAGCGCTGCGACGTGATCGAAGTTGCCACTCCAGATCGATGGACCGTCGGCCTCTTGGAGTGCGACCACCGCGGCATCGAGGTGGGCGACCAACGCGGCGACCTCGTCGAGGTTGCGGCGCATGCGCTGCTCGCTGACCAATGCTTGGTGCGGCACACGCCGCCGGCCGTGCGCGATGTTCAGGGTCAAGAGACGTACGGCGCCCGCGGGACACGGCGCGATGGCGGCCACCGCCGCCTGCTTGTTCTGGCGCCGGCGCCGGGCCAGTCGCCCGACCGGTCGCAGCAGCTCACGTTCGAGCAGGCGGGCACGCAGGCGAGCGAGGGCCGGCGGCGGCAAGGCACGGGCCGGGGCGCGGGTGGCGTCGAGCGAGCGATCATCCATCGGGCCTAACCCAAGACATCCATGCGAGGACCGTTCAGACCTGCCCGCTGGCCGGATCCCGGACGGCATCGGGCCGGGGCGCGGAGTCCTCACCCGCAAACGCCGCGATCGCCTCGGGCTCATTGTCGTGCACAGGAAACAGTGGCAGGACCTGGCTCAAGGCGAGCACCTCGCGAACCCGCCCGGTGACATGCAACAGACGCACCGAAGCGCCTGCGCGCGCCGACCGTTTGATCGAGGCCACCAGCTCGCCAAGGCCCGCACTGTCGAGCCGTGGCACTGCGGAGAGATTGATCAAGATCCGCTTCCAGCCAGCGTTCACCAGCTCGTCCATGACCTCGCGCAGCAACTCATCGCCGGTGCCGGCGACCAGATCGCCTTCGAGGTCGACGATGATCACACCGCCCGCTTGCCGTAGGTCTACATGCATGGTCGAGCCCGGACGGAGCAACGCTCCCGGGCGAAGAGCCCAGGGAGCGTAGCACAGGGGAAGTAGCACAGGGGAAGCCTGCGCCGGCGACTCCGGGCGACGGGCAGCGAAATCCCAGTGGGCGAAATCTCGGTGGGCGAAATCCCGGTGGTGGCCGACAGCCCGGCACCCGGCCGTCCGTGCGCACCGCCGAGCGCTGCCAGCAGGGCATCGGCGATCATCTCGTTGCCCAATTGGTTCACATGGTAGCATGTATCCTCATAGACCGCGACATGAGTAGATTTGAATACACCTGTTAGGCTGTGGAAATCTACCCCGGCTGTATGTAGGGCAGCCGCCTCGGCATGCAGCGCCGGGTAGCCGAGTTCCGCTGTGGGCGAGTACGGGCCCGTCGAAACGGGCCGCCAGCGACCGCCGCAGGCGGCTCCAAACGGCGGCGCGACCGAGCGCAGCAAGGTCGTCGAGCGCCTCCCGATCACCGGGAAAAAGCGACCAGTTGCGCGGATAGGACGGATCGACCCCGCGCTCGGCGTTCTCGGCACCGAAGGCGACCTCGTTAAACCCGTCGAGGTTGACCACCAGATCGAAGCGCTTACCTTTCGCCAGCATCCAGGCCACGGTCAAGAGCTGTTGTGGTTGCTTTTAACCACCGAGCGCCAGGCTCTCGACGACCACCGGTCGCGCGCCCACCCGGTAGGCGTTCTCGGGCTCGGGCGGTTTGGTGAGCAAGGCGTGAAATCCCCAACGTGTGACGCGTAAATAACCGTTGCTAGCACTCGCGGCGCCGGCATCCTCGGTAAAACCGAGGTAGGGATGAATTCGCTTGCCCGCGATTGCACCGCGTAAACCACAATCACCCCCGCCACCAGCAGCAGCGCGAAGAGGATCCGCGCGTACTTGACTCTGCTTTTCACAGTGGCCTCCAGGTGTTTCAATCATAAAGCTTGGGACATGCCCTTCCCAGCTCGCGCGCCTCACGGCGAAAGCGTTACCAACGCCACGCCAGCCACCGCCACCAAGGTGCCGGCCAGCTCGGCCGGCCGAACCCGGCGGTGGTGGATGCCAGCGTCGAGCAGCAAGCTCCACATCGGCACGGTCGCGAGCATCACCGCAGCCACCGCCGCCGGCGCCCAGGCCACGCTCGCCATCATCAGCAAGAAGGCGATGTAGGTGCCGAGCATCGAGGCTGGCACCAGACGCCGCAGGCTGGCCGGCGAGACGAGGGCATGACCGGTCGTACGCAAGCGTCCGGACAGCGCCAACACCAGCGCCAGCCCCAGGGCGCCGGTCCCCATGCGCACAAAGCTGGCACTGACGATCGGCAAGGTCACCATCGCTTGCTTGGCGAGCACGATCCCCGCGGCCTGGCCGAAGGCGGCGAGCACGCCCAAGCCCCAGCCCACGCCCGCGTGGCCGATCGTGCCGCGGCCGGGCGACGTGCCGAGTCCGGCGGCGACCACCAGCACCACGCCAGCGAGAATCACCGCACCGCCGATGAGCTGCCAGCCGCCGATCCGAGCGCCCAGCGCCAGGTAGGCGATCAGGGCGGTGAACACCGGCGTGAAGCTCTGGAGCAAGAGCGCGCGCGGCGGACCGAGCCGCGCGACAGCGGAAAACAGCGCGGTATCGCCCAGAGTCAGGCCGAGCACGCCCGAGAATGCGACCCACGCCAGGCTGCGCGCGCTGGCACCCGCCAGCGCGCCACCTTCGCCCAGCGCCAGCATGGTGAGCGCCAGCAGCAAGCAGGCGATGGCATTCTTCGCCAGGTTGACCGCACGCGCTCCATGCTCGGCAATGGGCGCGCGAAACAGCGCCACTGCCACCGCCCAACACAAGGCGGCAGCCAGCGCCGAGAGTTCACCGGCGAGCGGGCCGGCAGCGTCAACCACGTGCCGCGGGTTCGCCCACGGGCGGCTCCAACCGATTGAGATCGGTCTTCATGATCGTGGCATGGCGCCCGCCCGCCCGGCGCTCGAGCGCGTATACCGCGCCCGGCACCGGGCGCAGGTCTGCACGCAATGACGCGAGCGCCCGGAGCTCCGCTGCACTGAGCACCAGCGCCGCAGCCTCGCGGTGGGCCGCGGTGTGGCGGCCGTCGCGCACCCCCACGATCGCCGCCGCCACCCGCGGGCGCGCGAGCACCGCGGCGATGGCCAGCGCCTCGAGTGCCACGCCGCGCGCGGCGGCCAGGCGATCGAGGCCGGCGAGCAGCGCCTGAAACGCCTCCCAGCCACCGGCCTCTTCGATCATCAAGCGGTACTTGGTGAGCGAGCGATTCTCGAACGGCTCGACGGGCGCCGCTCGCCCCAACCAGCGGCGAGACAAGAAGCCACCAGCCAGCGTGCCGTAGCACAGCAGGTGAACTCCATGGCGCGCGGCGAGCGACGCCAGCGCACCTTCCGCGCGGCGATCGAGCAAGGAGTACTGCACCTGGTTGGTGATGACAGGTATCCCGGCTTGAAGCACCGGTAGCAGATGCGCGGCGTCGAAGTTGGTCACCCCCAAGCAGCGGATCTTGCCCGCGCGCCGCAGCGCATCGAGCCCACCCATCGCCTCCAGCCAGCCAGGCACCGCGAAATCCCACCAATGAAACTGCACCAGGTCCAGCCGCTCGACACCCAGCCGGCGCAGCGATCGATCGACCACCCGCTCGAGGTAGTGGTGATCGAGGCCGGCGAGCGCTGCGCGGTCGGGGACCAGCTTGGTGTGGATTTCGAGCGCTTTCTTGCCCGCGGTGCGGCGGCGCGCAACCAGGGCACCGAGCAGATCTTCAACCCCGGTGTAGATGTCCGCACAGTCGAAGCTGGTGAGCCCGGCGTCGGCACGGGCGTCGAGGGCGTCGAGCACCTCCGCTCGCTCGAGCCGGTCGCCGGTCCGACGGTGATCGTCGGCAAGCTGCCAGCAGCCGCTGATCAGGCGCGCAACGGCGTAGCCGGGAACCAGCGTGACGCGTGGCACCGCCGGTAACGCGACGCTCATGATCCGCCCTCGCCCGAATCCACCGCGCCGGGCATCGCCACGGCGGTCACATCGCCGTGACGAAACGTCCGCTGCCGGGTACGTACGATGCGGAAGCGAGCGCCGCAGCGGGGATCCGGACATGCGACCTCGGTGTCGGTGGTGATCCAATCGGCCGGCGCCGTCATCCGCTGCTTGGCGCTCAGGATGGGCAGCAGCGCGGCCAGCGGATAGATCGGGAAGCTCTGGCCCGGAGGCAGGATCAGGTTCTCGCCCTGCAGCTCGAAGCCATCGCCGACGGCATGGTTGCACACCATCGGTCGCTCGCCCGCCACCACCTCGACGCGCAGATCATAGAGGGTGAAAGTCTCGTCGTCGCCAGGCCGCGTCATGCGCCGATCTCCGGGAGGGTTTGGGCGAGAAAAGGGTCGCTGAATCGCCTCTGTACGCTGTCACGCACCCGGGTCGCGCGCAAGCGAGGCTGTTGCTCTCGCCATGGGATCGCGGCGATGGGAGCACCAGGAGGCCCACATTCGGTGTCAGGATAGGGACGTTCTCGGCAGCTTCAGGATGGGTTCCCCACGCGCTGGACCGCGTGGCCAAGCCGTTGCAACCAAGGAGGATCCGCCATGAACAAAGGCCCATCGCCCGATCCCGGCGCCCTGCACCGTGTGCTCGACGCCCTGCACGCGTTCTTCGCCGCCCTGCGCCCGACGCGCTTCAGCCTGCTGATGATCGCTGGCGGCGTGATCGCTTTCCTGCTCGTCGACCAGGGCCAGGACGTGTTGCGCCGGCTGGCGGAGTCGGATGCCTATCTGTGGTTTGCCGCCATCAGCCTGCTCGCGGTGTGGGCCTGGACGCTCAGCGCTTGGTACTGGGCGCGCACCCTGCTCAGTCTCGAGCGCTGGGAAACGGGGAGCCGACTGCGCGTGTGGCTGCCACGGATTCTCGGCACCCTCGGCTGGCTGGGCTGGACAGCAGCCTTGGCGCGAGCCTGCCGTGCCTACCACTTCGACCTCGGCGGCCACAGTGCCCTGGTCTTCGACCCGCGCGTACGACTGGCCTGGCTGGCGGTGGTCTCGTCGCTCATGACCGTCGCCTTCCTGGGTCTCGTCATCGCCCGCCGGCGGATGTTCAAGGCGCTGCTCGCCATGCCTGAGGCCAGCCATCGCTTCCCCAAGCTGCAACCTCGTCAACGGTGGATCATCAAGCTCAACCTCGTGGTCTCCGGCGTCTTGCTGGTGCTGTTCACCGTATGGCCCGTGGCCCTTGCACCGTCGCTGGGCACCGTCGCGATCGTGCTGATCACACTCAGCATCGGGATCTTCGTCGGCACCGTGACCGTGCTGGCTGGCGATGCCTACGGGATTCCGATCGTCAGCCTCGGCCTGCTCGCCGCCCTGCTCTTCAGCCCGCTGAACGACAACCACGCCATCCGAACCCTCGAGGGAACTGCGCAGCTACTCGCCAGCCGCCCCACGCTCAGCGAGCGGCTCGCGCGCTGGACACCCGAGAGCGGTCCGATCTTCGTGGTCGCGGCCGAAGGCGGCGGCATTCGCGCGGGGTACTGGGCGGCCCAGGTGCTGGGCGCACTCCAGGCGTCCAACGAGGGCTTCAGCCGACATATCTTCGCCATCAGCGGTGTGTCGGGTGGCAGCCTGGGCGCGGGGGTTTTCGCCGCGCTCACCGCCGAGGGAATGGAACAAACCCAGACCATTGCCTGGCGCGCACGGGCCAAGCGCATTCTGGCCCGCGACTTCCTGTCGCCTGCGCTCGGCATGCTGTTCGGTCCCGACGCCGTGCAGCGCTTCTTGCCGCTGCCGATCGGTTTTCTCGACCGCTCACGGGCGCTCGAAGAAGGTTGGGCGAGCGCCTGGCAGCAGGAGATCGGAAACGATCGCCTGGAACGCGGTTTCCTCACCTTCAGCCACGCACACCGTGGCCAAGACACGGAGCGACCGCTGGCAGTACCGTCGTTGGTGTTCAACACCACCCACGTGGGAAGCGGCAAGCGCTGGCTGGAAAGCGATCTGGACTTCGGTGATGAGCTTCCCGACGCTGGCGATCTGCTCGCTCGATTGGGGACCGACACCTCTCTCGCCACCGCCATTCACAACAGCGCACGCTTTCTCTACATCAGCCCGGCCGGGCGCGCGGTCGACGCCCGGGGCCGGGTCCAGCGGGTGGTGGATGGCGGCTATTTCGAGAATTTCGGCGCCACCACCGCCCGCCAGATCACCGAGGCGATCGCTGCGCACTGCTCGGACTGTGCCCGGCGGGTGGTGGTGATCGCGATCACCAACGGCGAGCTGGGCGGCGAGGCCAGCGACCGTTTTGCCAACGAGCTGCTGGCCCCCATCCGCACCCTCCTGCGCACCCGCTCGGCGCGCGGCAGCCTGAGCCTGGCCGAGCTCAAACACGAGGTCGAAGCGACGGCGGGTGAGCGCGGCTCAGGCACGCAAGGATCACAGAGCTTCTTCCGCTTTGCCCTTTGCGGCCGCACCGAGCCGGAAGACGCAAGCGAGGGACGCAAGCTGCCGCTGCCGCTTGGCTGGGGGCTGTCCAAGATGGCGCAAGAGGCCATGTATCGCCAGATCGACCCGCCCGAAGACGGCGTCTACGTCTGCCCGGAGCACCGGCGAAACCTCACCAACCTGCACAGCGTCGCCGCGCTGCTGGCCGCCAGCCCAACGCCGGTGGACGAGGCCGAAGCGCCAGAGGGTCGATGACGACCCACGAAGCCACGCCATCCCGAGACCCTGCGACTGCCAGCGAGGGTGCTCCCCTGGCCTTTTGGGGGGGCACGCTGGGGGCGCTCGCGCCCTTCGCGCTGCTGCTTGCCGGGGTGATCACGCTGGGCATTGCGGGTGCCCCGGATGAGCGCGGCTTCTGGCCGCTGCTGGTTGCGGCACTCGGCCTCGGCGCGGCACTCGCCCGCGACCGCAAGGCCTGGAGTGAGGCGACGCTCGGGGGCATGAGCCGGCCGATCGTCATGCTCATGGTGCTGGCGTGGCTGCTCGCCGGGGTCATGGCGTCGGTGCTCGGGGCCAGCGGGCTGGTCGGCGCGCTGGTCGCCGTCGCGCGCTCGGTGGGGTTCAGCGGCGGCGGCTTCGCAGCCGCGGCCTTTGCGGTCGCAGCCTTTGTCTCGACCGCCACCGGCACCAGCCTGGGCACCTTGATCCTGTGCGCACCGCTGCTGTACCCGGCCGGCGTGGCCCTGGGTGCCATGCCCAGTGTGCTCGCTGGTGCCATCTTGGGCGGCGCAACCTTCGGCGACAACATCTCACCGGTCTCGGATACCACCATCGCCTCGGCCACCACCCAAGACGCCGCCATGGGCGCGGTGGTGCGCAGCCGCTTGCGCTATGCCCTGCCCGCGGCCGCTGCAGCGCTCGTCGCCACGGCCCTGCTCGGAGGCGGCGGCACAGCCACGGCCCCCGCCACCGCCGCCCATGGGTCAGCGCTTCTCATGCTGCTGGCACCGGTGCTGGTGATCGCGCTGCTGGTGCGGGGTGGCCTCTTGGTGCCGACGCTGTTGGCGGGCAGCCTGGTGTCGGCGGCACTGGCTGTCGCTCTCGGACGGGTCTCGCCCCACCAGCTCTTCCACCTCGAGCGCGCCAGCTACACCGCCCAGGGGCTGCTGCTCGACGGGCTCGAGCGCGGCGTCGGCGTCTCGATCTTCACCCTGCTGTTGATGGGGCTGGCTGGCGGGCTCGAACGCTCAGGGGTGCTCGAGCGCGCGGTCGCCGCGGCCGAGCGCCGGGCTGCGAGCGCGCGCGACGCTGAAGCCTGGATCGTCGTCCTGGTGTCCCTCGCGGTGCTGGCGACCACCCACGCCGTGGTCGCCATCCTGCTCGCCGGTCCCTTCGCCCGCGACATGGGCGCGCGCCACAACCTGGCCGCCACCCGCCGCGCCAATCTGCTCGACCTCACCGTTTGCACCTGGCCCTTCCTCCTGCCCTGGTTCATCCCCACCATCCTGATGGCCTCCATGACCCGCGGCCACAGCGCCGACCCCACAAGCACCGCCCCCGCCCTCGGGCCATGGACCATCGGCCTGTGGAACCTCCACGCCTGGGGCCTGCTGGCGATGGTGATCGCCGCGGTCGCCTTCGGCTGGGGTCGTCGGAAGGATCGGTAGCGTGTCTGCGATCGGCCGTACCTGCTCGCCCTGGCCCGTCTCGCTACGCTGATGAATCTGGTTCATGGTTGGTCCTCACAAGGAGGACCCATCATGGAGAAGCGAATGGCGTGATTCCGCCGGCAGGTTGAAGCCCACTTCGGTGGCCGTCCAGGCCGCGGAGCCCGGTATCCACTGGCTTTTCGAGCGTCTGCTGTCGAGGTTGCATCTGCGTGCCTGGCTTGTGGCGGGCTGCTAGGGCCGGGTTGCCACCGAGGTCGGGGTCGGCGTCCTGACGCTGCGTCGGTGGCGCGAGGCGGCCCCCGGGGCCAGCGGCAGACGTCTTCGACCGGTCG
>Ga0114931_10002413_pt1 | contig 23804 bp, 18 predicted proteins | sample 2SBtaG_FD_89579 | JGI IMG/M metagenome (GOLD analysis project Ga0114931, IMG submission 89579) | Deep subsurface microbial communities from Kolumbo volcano to uncover new lineages of life (NeLLi) - 2SBTROV14_V59a metaG | ecosystem: Environmental > Aquatic > Marine > Volcanic | place: Kolumbo... | reverse complement strand
GCGCCGGCGGCGATGAACAGCACGTGGTCGGTGCGCACCGGGCCGTACTTGGTGGTCACCGTCGAGCCCTCGACGATCGGCAACAAGTCCCGCTGCACGCCCTCGCGCGACACGTCGGGACCGTGGCGCGACTCGCCGCCGCCGCTGGCGATCTTGTCGATCTCGTCGAGGAAGACGATGCCGTGGTTCTCTGCCCGCGAGATCGACTCGCGGACCACGTAATCCTGGTCGATCAGCTTGTCGACCTCTTGCTCGGTCAGGGCGTCGAGCGCCTTGGGGATCTTCATCTTGCGCCGGCGGGTGCGCTTGCCGAAGTTGCCGAGCATGTCCTTGAGCCCGCCGAGGCCCATCTCCTCGACGCCCTGGCCGCCGAAGATCTGCAGGAACCCGCTGTTGTCCTCCTGCACCTCGACCTCGACCTCGCGCTCGTCGAGCTTGCCGTTGACCAGCAGGCCGCGCAGCTTGTCGCGGGTGGTGGGGTCGGTCTCACTCGGCGGCTCCTGCCCGGGAGGGGGCGGCCGGTCGGAGAACGATGTCGCCCGCGGCGGCAGCAGCAGATCGAGCAGCCGGTCCTCGGCCGCCTCGCGCGCCCGCGGGCGCATCTTGTGGGCCTCCTCGTCGCGCACCAGCTTGATCGACAGCTCCATCAGGTCGCGGACGATCGACTCGACGTCGCGGCCGACGTAGCCGACCTCGGTGAACTTGGACGCCTCGATCTTGAGGAACGGCGCCCGCGCCAGCTTGGCCAGGCGGCGCGCGATCTCGGTCTTGCCGACGCCGGTCGGCCCCATCATGACGATGTTCTTGGGCGAGATCTCGTCCTTGAGATCGCCCTCGACTTGCTGCCGCCGCCAGCGGTTGCGCAACGCCACGGCGACCGCGCGCTTGGCGTCCTTCTGTCCGACGATGTAGCGGTCGAGCGCGTCGACGATGGCAGCCGGGGTGAGTGAATGAGGATCCATCAGGCAGCCCCCAGCTCTTCGACGGTGAGGTTGGCGTTGGTGTAGATGCAGATGTCGGCGGCGATGCCCATCGCCGCCTCGGCGATGACGCGGACGCCCAGGTCGGAGTGCAGGGACAGCGCGCGCGCCGCCGCCAGGGCGTACGGCCCGCCCGAGCCGATGGCGGCGATGCCGTCGTCGGGCTCGATCAGGTCACCGGTGCCGGACAACAGGTAGGTGTTGTGGACGTCGGCGACGATCAGCATCGCCTCCAGCCGGCGCAGCACCCGGTCGGTGCGCCAGTCCTTGGCCATCTCCACCGCGGCGCGGCGGAGGTTGCCGGCCTGGGCGCTGAGCTTGGCCTCGAGGCGCTCGAACAGGGCAATGCCGTCGGCCGCCGAGCCGGCGAAGCCGCCGATCACCTTGCCGTCGCCCATCCTGCGCACCTTGCGCGCCCCGCCCTTCATCACCGTGTTGCCCAGGGAGACCTGGCCGTCGCCGGCGACGACGACGTGGCCGCCGCGCCGGACCGAGAGGATGGTCGTCGAGCGAATCCGTGGTTTCACGGCGCCTTTGTAACTCCGCTATCGGCCCCTGCCAAGGCGCCCGATCGGGCAGGCCGGGCTTTTCGACTCCGCCGGCGGCGATGCTTTGTCGGATTTCCTCCGGCCTGGCCTCTGCCTCATTGATTTCAGGTGCGTCGGCGGCGAACGTTGGCTCCGACCCCGGTCAGCCTTGATTTCAGGTGCGTCGGCGGCGAAAGCAGCTGCGTCGGCGGCGAAAGTTGCGAAAGTTGGCTCCGACCCCCGTCGCCCCCGTCGCCCTGGTCGCTGGCGCCGCCGGGCCCGTAGGGAGCGTCGGAGGGGGTGCCGGAGAAGTGGCCGCCTGGCGATCGCGGCGATGTTGCGGTTTGCGAGAACCGCCCCGGCTTCCGCCGAGAGTCAATTCGGCGGCGCCCATACCGGCTTGAAATGGAGCCCCTTGAAGCCGCTCGCCTTCCAGCGATCGACAAAGCGGTGGCTGAGAAACGTTGGGCTCACCGGTACACTCGGGATCTTGAAGATGTCAGTGTCGCCGATCACATCTGCTCGGAAGACATATCGCTGGATCATCTATGACGAGTGCATGAGCGCCGAGCCAGGGGAAGTCAGATTTCCGAAACGCTTGGCGCGGATCCGCTCTCACGCGTCGCACCTTCACGGGTTTCCAACCAGAAGCCCGCGGCGAACCGTCAAAACTCCAGAAGGTTTCATAGTCCGCGTCACGGCAGCAATTGATCCACTCGTATCCTTCTCCACCAACGGTTGGTAGATCACGTCACAGTCCTCCTGAGAGCAACGCTTGTCGGATCTGGCCAAGCGGGGCCTCCGCCTCGAGGCGCGTCGTTGCCGCGCCAAGGGCTTCACCGCCGGTTCAGCCTTCGCACAAGGGCAGTTAGGACGACCTACCTCCGAAGAACGTGGGGTCTTCAATGTGGAGTTCGACCTCGCACAAGCCATCTAAGGACTCGTCCGCAAAGTCGGCGATGTGAACCACAGACGTTGGAACCAACCTTCCGTCGGGCCCCGTGACGGTCAAGTCGAGCTTGTCGCGCTCGCGATAGTACCGGGCGATCATCTCCTGATCGCTTGGACCAGTATCGCGTTGCGCGTCTGCGAAGAGCCGAAAGATCGGCCGAACACGAGCGTACGCAGGAGAAGGCACAAACGTTCCATTCGCGGTGCCCATCGCTTCGTCGCGCTCCTCCAGCAGCATCGTGCCGATTTCTACTCCGTCACACAGAATTCGAAATTCGGGGTCCATGTTCGGCTTCCTATGGCGATGGTACGATAGTCAGATCTCTGATCGGAAGGTATCTGCCCTGATTGAAGATATTGAACCAGGATGAAGTTCCGCCGGGCTGGAGCACGTGCGCGGGCACCTCGAAGTCAGCTCGAACTGCGCTGCTGGCGGCCCCTGGCCTCGCGGCGCCGCGGATGGTCACCTGAGTCATCTTCCCTCGGGGTTGCGGGATGCTCGAACGGCCTTCCCAAACCGCCGCTTCCTCTTCCGACATCCATCGCGAAACCTTTGCCCACGCGCTCGACCCGCCTGCACCTCCCCCGCCACCACCGGCGGTGGATCCAGCGATCCCACCGCCTCCAGCCTCTGCAGCTCGGAGCCCTGCGCTGAGGCCTGAGAGTAGACCGCTGAGCACCATGCCAATCTTCTCGGCCCCGTCGAGGGCGGCGGCGGTTGATTGGCTGATGTTGACCACGCCGATGGCGCCGTGCATCTGGACGGGGCTGAGGTAGCTGCCCTCTCCACCTGCCTGGCCCTGGTCGTGGCCGCCACCCGGCCCGATGGGCACGGCGGGCGCCCCAACCATCGACTGGATATCGACGCCCGAGAACATCGCATGGGTCTCTGCGGCCGTCGCCGCGACCTCCGCCGGGACGTCGCCGCTGCCCGGTTTGTTTTGATCCGTGAGCTTGGCCTTGTCCCTGTCGATGCCGGCGAACCAGTAGAGAACTACTTGATCCCCGTTGGGGTACTCCACGAGATTGCTGCCCTTGTAGACTGCATGCTCATACCCTTTGCCCTTCTCGCGGACCGTCTTTTGCGCGTCAGGATCGCGGAAGTCGTCCCCGACGATCTTGCAGCCGCACAGCTTCTCCTTCTTCTCGCGATCGGAAACACCGTCCAGACCGTCGGGATCGACGTAGCGAACCGGGTTGTTGAGCGCGAAGGTGTAGAGGTTGCTGCGGCGCGGCGAGGTGAGGTCGACGTCTGGGGCGAAGCGGTAGAGGGGGTCGGCTTGCGTCCAGGTCATCGACGCGCGGTCGTAGTACCTGGCGCCGTAGTAGCTGAGGCGGGTGAGCCGGTCGAGCTCCTTGCCGTTGAAGCGGTGGCGAATCTCGTCTGCCTTGGGACCGGATGACTCCAGAATCTCGCCGAAGGGGCCGTAGCTGAACTTGGCTTCTACGGTGCCCGAGGCGTTGGTAACGGCGAGGATGTTGCCGAGGATCCCCGAGAAGACGTAGAAGACCCCCGACTTGTTCCCATTCTCGATGCGCGCGATGGGTAGGGCGCCCAGCGAGGCATGGACGATCGTCTTCTCGACGTTGCCGCTCCAGTCGTACCAGATCTCGGTCGGGCCGAAGTAGAAGCGGACCCGAGCGGGCTGACCATCGAGCGGGGTCGAGGCCACCAGCATGCGGGTGCCGTTCTGGTTGTAGTAGTAGCTCTCCGTGCCGGAGCTCGTGCTGGCTTTGCGCAGGTGATCGGCCCCGTCGTACACGTACTGCTGCGTCTCGACACCGGCGAGCTCGGCGCTGGTACGATTGCCGCGGACGTCGTTGGAATAGTTCGCGAAGCTTGCGCCTGTTGTTGGGTCGCGCAGGGACGCCACCGCCTCTGGGTCGTAGGGCGTAGCGGCGTACTCGTACCTGACCTCGCGCGGCAACACGTCCGTGCCGGGCACCTGCGAGCCGACATAGGCCTGCGTCAGGCGACCACCCGGCGTATACTGGAAGTTGGCGGCGTAGACAGCGGCGTTCGGCGAGCTGGAGACCGTCGCGAGCTGGTGTTGGCTGTCGTAGCCATACTGCAGGGTCAGCCCGCTGGCCAGGTTCGTGCTGCTGCGCAGGTTGCTCAGCGCATCGTAAGCGAGGTTCTCGCCCGTGATCGTGCCGGAGCCATCAACGCGATGCCCTGCAACTCGTCCGAGGACATCGTAGCTCCATCTGTGCCAAATTGGACTTCTGTATGGCCATGTGCTGGAGCCGCCGCTCTTGCAGCTGATCACCTTGCCCAGCCGATTACGCTGTAGCGTGGCCAGCTGCGTCGTGTTGAAGAACCAGCCCGGGAACTTCGCCGTGAGGGCGATCGGCAGGCCCCGCGCGGTGTAGTCGTACTGGAGTCGCGTCGGCCCTCCCGGCGAGTCACCCGTCGAAAACTCCGCGGGCAGACCCGCCTCGTTGTAGGTCCAGGTCTGCGTGCGCGTATCCGAGAAACTCTCGGTCTTGCTGCCTACGAATTGAAACGAGCGCTGCTCGGACGCGACCAGGCCCTCGATCGTGTAGTCGTAGTCGATTGTGGCGAACGGCAGGGTCACGCGAGACAGCCGCCCGAGCGAGTTTGCGTGGGTACCCAGGCCGTACTCGTAGCTCGTGACGCTGGCACGGATGGAGCCGGCGCCTGTGGCCTGACCGGCCGATGGCGTTCGTTTGCTGATCGGGCGATCCAGCTCGTCGTAGACCCACGTGGTCGTATACGCAGGCGCGAGGGTCGCATCCCCCTCGAACGGCGAGGTCTTGGCGACCATGTTGCCATCGAGGTCGTAGAAGAACCGCCACGGCCGCAGGCTGCCGCTCCGCTGGATCGAGGTGCGGTGCCCGGCCCAGTCGTGTGTGAACGTGGTCTCGATGCCATCCGCGTTGACGACGCGCGCGAGGTTGCCGCTCGGGTCGTAGTCGTACGTCGTGGTCGCGGTGCCGGTGTCGGTGTTCTCGGTGACCTCGACGAGCTCGCCGAAGACGTTGGTCCGGCGGCCGAGAATGCGCGAAGGGCTGTCGTCGGGGCCCAGCTCGCCCGGCGGCCCGATGACCACGGTCGAGGACAGACCGTCATAGTGGAGCTCGGTGGCGGCGCCGGCCGGTGGATCGTGACGCACGAGGCGACCGAAGGCGTCGTAGTGGTACCGGGTGGTGACGACCGAGGTATTGTCTGCGGGGCTGGGCGAGGTAACGCCGACGACGTTGCCGGCGCCGTCGTATTCGTAGGTCGAGACTGCGAAGCCGCCGCTGGTCGGCTCCGTAACCGTCAGCGGGCGATCGAGCGGATCGACCGTGGTCGTGGTCTGGCTCCAGCGAGCCTTGCTGCTGTCGACCAGCGTCTGGCTCGTCACCTGGCGGGGCGTCGAGGTGTCGTCGTAGGTCGTCTTCGCGACCGTGACGAGGTTGGTGCCGGAGCTCTCCGTGGTCCGGCGCGTCTCGATGAGCCGGCCCAGGGCATCGTAGTCGTTCTGCACGACCGGTGTGCGCCCCGGCTGCCCGGGGCCGGTGGTCGTGAGCGGCGCCCCGGTCGCGACGTCCGTGAAGATGATCGCACCGCGTCCGAGCTCGTTGAGCACCCGCTCGGGGTAGACCCGGTTGGGATCGTAGCTGGTGAGAATCTTCTTCGGGGTGCTTGCGCCAACCTGGTTGGGGCGGGTTCTGGCGACCTCGAGGCCGGTCTTGGGATCGAGCTCGCGCTCGATGGTCGCGACGGTGCTTTCATCGGTCCACCGGCGCGAGACAACCGGAAATCCCAGGCCCGTGTCGTCGTAGATCGTGTCGTCGCGGCCGAACACGCGCATGGCGCCAAACTGCTCCTCCCCGCCGGGTCCGGTGGCGACCTGCTGCTCCACCCGGGTGAAGAGCGTCTGGTAGGCATCGGTGCCGTAATAGACCGCGTACTCGAAGCGACCACCACGGTCCCCTGTCGCGATCGCGCCTTCGTGATCCATCAGGGCGGACCACGCCGCGATCCAGGCGATGGGCGTTCCGGATCCGCCGAGACTGGTCTTCATACGGCCGAGCGCGTCGAGCTCGGTGGACGCGGTGACCGGCGCGAAGCTCTTGAGAGATCGGTGGACGGGCGCGGTGGCGCGGCAGCCAGCCTCGCTGGCCGCGGACGCGCCACAGATCCACCTCCTCTTCTCCGTGGTCTCATAGGTGCGGACCAGCCCGCCGAACAGACTGAACGCATCCCAGGTCCATCGCGTGATGGACAGCGGCTTGCCCGCCTCGTCCGAGGTCACCGACTCGACCTTGCGCCCGGTCGGATCCAGCCTGTAGTCGTAGCGGGTCACGCTGCGCGCCTGATGGCCGTCCGCGTTGATCGGGCCGCGGGCAATGACCTGCTCGAAGCCGCGGAAGCCGTAGTGCCCGCGGTCGTCGGCGTTGTAGACCGGGCCGGAGTAGTCGTAGGTGGAGGTCGCAACGACCGGCGTCTGGCCGGGCGCGGCGAGACCGGGGTCTACGGCCATCGTGGTGACCACCCAGACCGGGGCCGGGGCGCGGCGGCCGCCGAGCGTGCTCGGGGCGACCTCGGTCGTCGGCGCGTAGGTGAACGTGACCGAGGCGCCGTAGCCGTTGTCGATCCGCTGGAGCATGTGCATGCCCTGCGCGCCCGTCCGCGAGTCCCGGGTGACGACGTTGGTGTAGCCGCAGAACGCCGTCCATTCGCCGCTGGCGTCCGGGTTGCAGAGGTCGACGATCGAGTTGCCGTTGTAGTCGTGGTCGGCGTTGAAGACCTCGGCGTCGCCGTCGAAGTCGAAGAAGTCGGTCTTGACGTGCCACTTCTGATCGTAGGTCAAGGTGATGCGCTCGAGCGCGTCGCGCATCGCGTCGAGCTTGGCGCTCGGGCCCAGCGGCAACAGACGGTCGCCGACGTTGACGTAGGCGACCGCGTGATCCGGGTCGCCGTCCGGGTCGACGTGCACCCACGGATTCGTCGTGCCCGTGGAGGGAACCGGCGCCGAAAACATGTCGACCAGACCGTCGCCATCGAGATCGACCATGCGGCGGGTCGCGACGCTGTAGCCGGTGTCGACCTCGAGCGTGTCCGGGTCCAGCGAGATCGGAACCTGCACCTCGCGGTTGGGGGTGTCGAGCTCACTGGCTGGCCGGTCGACGCTGCGGGTGAGAAACCAGCGTCCCTCGCTCGCGTAGGATTCGCCACCGCTGGTCGGTTGGTCGCGCGAATCGGCAGACTCACCAAAGTACTGGGTAACCCCCGTCGGCGACCTCACCCGCCAGTAGCCGACCGGCGACTCGCCGCCCAGGACGTGCTCGAAGCGCAAGTAGCCGGCATCGTGCTCGCCGCGATAGGTGATCACATCGGTTCGACCGGCAAACGCTGGCTCCGGAACCTGGACCAGCCGCTGGCCGCCCACCAGGCTGCTCGTGTAGGTGGTGCCCGCGAGTCGGCCTTCGGAGGTGTCGACCGAAATCGCGTCGATGGGCAGCTGCCAGCCGACCGCGATGCCGCCGCGGATCGGGTTGTGAGATGAGTAGACGAGCGACAGCGAGGGCTGCATCCCGCGCCGGCCGGCCGGCGTGAAGATCGGGATCGAGAACTCGGCGGCGCCGGTCGTCTCGCTCACGCCCCAGGTTCCCGACGGAACCGTGGTGACGTTGGGGCGATCCGGGCCCTTCACCGGGGCGCCGGTCGACATCACGTCGCCAGGATTGGCGCTGGCCCGCGCGCCCAGAAAGACGAAGAAGATCAGCGTCGGGGCGGCGATGCAGGCCCAGCGCGTCGCGTTTCGTGTCGTGTATCGCATTGCTCTCCGACCTCCTCGTCACTGTCCGGTGCCGCACCGGGTGGCGGCATGCAGGTCCTCAGCGTTCAGCATGCAGCGCAGCGTCGCTGCGGACTCGCTGCGACATTCGTCGAGCTCCCCCGGCGACATCGCGCGCTCGAGCGCAGCTCGGTGAGCCCGTTCGACGTCGGGCGACGTCGAAGGCGTGCGTGACGACGCAAGCTCCAGCTCGGCGACATGATCGTGCACATCGCGACAGAGCGACGCGCGATCGTCGGCCCGGTGCTCACTCGAGCACGCCAATAGGTGGGCCACCAGCATCCCGACGATGCCGGCCCAACGGATCTTGGACATACGAACCCCTTTCGCGCGCTGGTGGGGGGGAATGCGCGCGTGGTGCCCCTCGCCCATCGCCGACGCTCGCGGAGCGGCGCCATGTGATGAACGATGGCTTCAACCCAGCTACGACATCAGCTCGACGGCGTCAACAACGCTTCGGCGCGACCGACAAGAAAGTCGACCGTGCGAACAACGTGTCCGGTGAGCCGGACAAAAGTGTCCGGGACTGCAATCCGAGTGCCGGACACGTTCCGCAATGTCCATGCCGAACCGTCGGAAAATCTGGCTAGCGGCATTCACCGGTGCGGCACCCGCGCAACGCCAGATCGTGCTTCGCGTGCAGCGCCCCGGCCATTGGGTTCAGCGGATCACACGACCGTTCATGCGACGCATGCCCGTGGTCGAACTGAGGCTGCTGCGGGAGTTCGACCCACGATCATGTCAGATTCAGAGGCAGGCGCTTTCAGCCCTTTTTCGCCCGCGGGTGGGCCGCGTCGTAGACCCGGGTCAGATGGTCCATCGACACCTTGGTGTAGATCTGCGTCGACGCCAGGCTGGCATGGCCCAGGAGCTCCTGAATGCTGCGCAGGTCGACCCCGCCGTCGAGCAGGTGGGTCGCCACCGAGTGGCGCAAGGCATGGGGTGTGGTCCCCAGGAGGCCGGTCTGCACCGAGTAGCGCTCGAGGATTCGCTGGGCCGAGCGCGCGGTCAGCCGGCCGCCGCGGTAGTTGAGGAACAGCGCGCGCGGGTCGCAGGCGCCGGTCTTGGGGTGGCGGAACTTCTCGCGCGCGGCCAGATAGTCGGCGACTGCCTCGTCGGCCTTGCCGCCCAGAGGGACCACGCGGTCCTTGCCGCCCTTGCCGCGGCGGACCTGGATCACAGTGCCGCCGCCGTAGCGGCCGCGGTCGAGATCGTCGACGTCGAGGCCGACGCACTCGGAGACGCGCAGGCCGCCGCCGTACAGCACCTCCATCAGCGCGCGATCGCGCAGGCGCAGGTGCTCGGCACGAGCGGCGTCGGTGGCGCGGGCGGCCACCGGCGCCTCGACCAGGCGAAAGGTGTCGTCGACGTCGAGCGCACGTGGCAGCGGCTTGGCCCGCTTGGGCCCGCGCACCGCTCGCGCCGGGTTGCCGTCGATGATGCCGGTCTTGGCCAGGAAGCGGAAGAAGGCGCGCAGGCTGGACAGCTTGCGCGCGACGCTCGACGGGGCGTTGACGCCGAACAGCCCCGCCAGGTGCTGGCGGACGTCGGTGGTGGTCAGCTTCGCCGGCGCCGGCTCGCGCCCTTCCCGTTCGACGTAGGCGCGGCGAAACTCCTCGAGGTCGCGGCCGTACGCCTCCGCCGTGCGCGGCGAATAGGCGCGCTCGACCGCCAGGTAGCGGTCGAAGGCAACCGTCGCTTCGCCCCAGTCCACCCGCAGATCGTTGCCCACGAACGCTGCCGGGGCAAGTTAGACGTTGCCACTGGGCGGGCGCACGAGCAGCTCGTCGACGACCGTGTCCGTATGGGCGACGCAATCGACGATCGTGCGCGCGGCGGCCGCCGGCGTCAGCATGGCGGCGCGGTCGAAGCCGGCGCGGCCGTCCCACAGCGGCGTATCGACGGCGCCCAGGTGGACGCGGGTGACGAGGATGCCGCGCGGGCGCAGCTCCGCGGCCATCGCGCGGGCCAGCGCGTCCTGTCCCGACTTGGCCGCGGCGTACAGCGCCGAGTCGGGGAAGGTGAAGCGAGTCGCGGTCGAGCCGATGATCACCACCCGGCCGCCGGCCGCCATCGGCGCCAGCGCCGCGCGTACGCACAGGAAGGTGCCGGTGACGTGGGCGTCGAGCAACGCGCGCAGATCGGCGGCGCGGGCATCGGCGGCGGGACCGAAGACACCGCCGCCGGCCGCGCACACGAGCAGGTCGACTCGATCGAGCGCGGCGAACAGCCCCGCCACCGCGCTCTCGTCGGTGACGTCGCAGCCCGCCTCGCCCACGGTGCCGGGTGCGGGCATCGCCGCGGCGCCTTCGAACCGCCGCGCCACGCCCAGCACCGCCGCGCCGCGCGCCGCCAGCCCGGCGGCGATCGCCTTACCGACGCCGGAGGAGGCGCCGGTAACCACGCAGGTGGCGCCGGTCAGGCTCACGCCGCCACCTGCTCCAGGTCGGCCAGCCAGCGGTTGAAGTCGGCGACCGCGCGCTCGGCCATGAGCAGCTTGCGCTCGCGCTTCTTGATCCGCCCCGGGATCCTCGGCAACAGACCGAAGTTGATGTTGGTGGGCACGTACGCCTGTCCCGGCCCGCGCGCCGCGCGGATGTGATGGTACAGCCCGCCGAACGCGGTGGTCGGCGGCGGCGGCTCCACCGCGCGCCCGCGCAGCCGCCCGGCCAGGAACAGCGCCGACAGGAGGCCCATCGCGCACGACTCGATGTAGCCCTCGACCCCGGTGATCAGCCCGGCGAAGCGCAGGTCCGGTCGCGTGCGCAGCTCGAGCTCCGGCCCCAGCAGGTTGGGCGAGTCGATGAAGGTGTTGCGGTGGATCGATCCAAAGCGCAGGAACTCGGCCTCGGCCAGCGCCGGAATCATGCGGAAGATCCGCTGCTGCTCCGGGTAGGCCAGCCGGGTCTGGAAGCCGACCATGTTGTAGGCGGTGAGGTAGCGGTTCTCCGGCCGCAGCTGCAGCACCGCGAACGGCCGCCGGCCGGTGCGCGGATCGGTCAGCCCGATCGGCCGCATCGGCCCGTGGCGCAAGACGTCGCGCCCGCGGTCGACCATCACCTCGATCGGCAGGCAGCCCTCGAAGAAACGCGCCTCCTCGAAGGCGTGCGGCGTCACCTTGCGCCCCTCGGCGACCGCGTCGACGAAGGCATAATAGTCGTCGGCGTCCATCGGGCAGTTGATGTAGTCGCCCTCGGCGCCGGCCAGCTTGTCCGAGTCGGTGTTGCGACCCCAGCGCGAGGCGGTGAACGAGCGCTCACGATCGATCGACTCGGCCGCGACGATCGGCGCGATGGCGTCGTAGAAGTAGAGCCGCTCGCCGCCGAACAGCCCGCGCACCGCGTCGGCCAGGGCGCCGCCGGTCAGCGGCCCGGTGGCGATAATGGTCGGCCCCTCGGGCAGGCCATCGGCGGCCCGCCGTTCGATGCGCACGTTGGGGTGCAGCGCCAGCCGCCGGGTGACCGCGCGGCCGAAGCCGAAGCGCTCGACCGCCAGCGCCCCGCCCGCCGGGACCTTGTGCCGGTCGGCCGCCGCGATGACCATCGAGCCGGCCTGCCTGAGCTCGTGCTTGAGCAGGCCGGCCGGCGCGCCCAGCTCGTCCGAGCGCAGCGAGTTGGAGCAGACCAGCTCGCACAGGAGCGGCGTCTGGTGGGCCGGGCTCATCAGCGCCGGCTTCATCTCCACCAGCGCTACCTTGATGCCGCGCTCGGCCAGCTGCCAGGCGGCCTCACAGCCGGCCAGGCCGCCGCCGACCACCGTCACCTCTGGCTGGAAGTACGGCATCGCCGCCCTCGCCTAGGCTGCGGTCTCTTCGCCTGCGTTGTCGGTGTCCGACGACTTGTAGGTGCACGACAGGCAGCGCACGGTCACGCCGCGCTTGTTCTCGCGCTTGACCAGGAACTTGGCTCCGCACTCCGGGCACGCCTGCGCCACCGGACGGTCCCAGGTGACGAAGTCGCAGCCGGTCTTGGAGTAGTTCGAGCAGCCGTAGAACACCTTGCCCCGGCGCGAGCGCTTCTCGGTGAGGAAGCCGTTGCACTCCTCCTTGGGGCAGTCGACGCCCAGCGAGATCGCCTTGGTGGTCTTGCAGTCGGGGTAGCGCGAGCAGGCGAGGAACGCGCCGAAGCGCCCGCGCTTGACCTTCATCGGCGCGCCGCACGATTCGCACACTTCGTCGGTCACCGGCTCGGGAACGATCTCGAAGGAGCCGTCCAGCTTGCGCTCGATCTCCTTGGTGTTGCGACAGTCCGGGTAGCCCTGGCAGGCCAGGAACGAGCCGTTGCGCCCCCACTTGATGACCATCGGCGAGCCGCACTTCTCGCACACGTGGTCGGTGGGAATCTCTTCCCGCTTGACGTCGCGCATGTGCGTCTTGGCCTTCTCGAGGTCGGCCGAGAACGGCTGGTAGAAGGCGCCGAGCAGCTCGCGCCAGTCGCGCGCGCCCTCCTCCACCTTGTCGAGGTCCGACTCCATCTGCGCGGTGAACTCGGTGTCGACGATCTCGGGGAACGACTCGACCAGGAGCTCGTTGACCAGGCTGCCCAGCTCGGTGGGTGAGAACCGCGCCGACTCCTTGGCCACGTAGCCGCGGTCGACGATGGTCGACAGGATGGCGGCGTAGGTGGACGGCCGGCCGATGCCCTTCTCCTCCAGCTCCTTGACCAGCGACGCCTCGGTGAAGCGCGGCGGCGGCTGGGTGAAGTGCTGCTCGGGCTTGATCTTGTTCAGCTTGATGGCGTCGCCCTCTTCCAGCGGCGGCAACAGCTTGTCGGCGCGCTCGGCGGCCTCGGCGACCTCGTCGTCGGTCTCCCGCTCCATGTACACGCGGGTGAAGCCGGGGAACTTCATGATCTGCCCGGTCGCCCGCAGCACGGCGCGGCCGCGCTGGATGTCCACCGTGGTCTGGTCGTAGACCGCCGGCATCATCTGCGAGGCGAGGAAGCGCTGCCACACCAGCCGGTACAGCTTGGCCAGGTCGGCGCCGTCGCGATCGCCGGCGACCGCCTTGTCGACCATCTCCGGCGTGTACTGCATCGACGTGGGCCGGATCGCCTCGTGCGCGTCCTGCGCCCGCTTGGGCTGCTTGTAGGTGTTGGGCTTCTCCGGCAGGTACTCGGTGCCGTACTCGCCACCGATGAAGTTGCGCACGTCGGTCAGCGCGTCGTCGGAGATACGCGTCGAGTCGGTACGCATGTAGGTGATGAGACCGACCGGACCTTCCTCGCCCAGCTCGATCCCCTCGTATAGCTTCTGCGCCACGCGCATGGTCCGCTTGGCGGTAAAGCGCAGCTTGCGCGCCGCCTCCTGCTGCAGCTTGGAGGTGATGAACGGCGGCTGCGGCCGGCGGCGCCGCTGCTTCTTCTCGACCTTGGCGACGCTGGCGGGGCCGGCCTCGAGCTCGCCTGCGATGGCGCGGGCGTCGGCCTCGCTCTTGGGCTCGGCCTTCTCGCCGTCCCAGCGCCAGATCTTGGCCATGAACGGCGGCGGCGTCTCGGCCTCGCACTCGCAGTCGACCGACCAGTACTCCTCGGGCGTGAACGCGGCGATCGCCCGCTCGCGCTCGCACACCAGGCGCACGGCCACCGACTGCACGCGGCCGGCCGACAGTCCGCGGCGGACCTTCTTCCACAGGAGCGGGCTGATCTCGTAGCCGACCAGTCGGTCGAGGATGCGCCGCGCCTGCTGCGCGTCGGTCTTGTTGGTGTTGAGCGTGGTCGGGTGGGCCAGCGCCTCGGTGATCCCCTTCTTGGTGATCTCGTTGAACAGCACCCGCTGGATGTTGTCGTTGACGCCCTTGATCTCCTCGGCGATGTGCCAGGCGATCGCCTCTCCCTCGCGGTCGGGGTCGGGGGCGAGGAAGACGTGCTCGACCTCCTGGGCCGCCTTCTTGATCTCGGAGATGACCTTCTTCTTGTCGCCGATGACGACGTACTCCGGCTCGAAGCCGTGCTCGACGTCGACGCCGATCTTGGACTTGGGCAGGTCTTTGATGTGGCCGACCGAGGCCTTCACCGTGTAGCCCTTGCCCAGGTACTTCTTGATCGTCCGCGCCTTGGCCGGGGACTCGACCACCACCAGCGACTTGCCGGTGACATCCCGCTTGATCGTCTTGCGGCTGGTCTTGGGCTTGGCCGCGGCCTTGGCCTTGGTCTCCTTGGCCGCCGCCTTCTTGGCCGTCGTCGCCTTCTTGGCCGTCGTCGCCTTCTTGGCCGTCGTCGCCTTCTTGGCCGTCGTCGCCTTCTTGGCCGTCGTCGCCTTCTTGGCCGTCGTCGCCTTCTTGGGCGCGGCCTTCTTGGCCGTGGCTGCCTTCTTGGCCGCCGTCGCCTTCTTGGCCGCCGCACCGGTGGACTTCTTGGCCGCGGCCGGCTTCTTGGCCGTTTTCGCGGCGGTCTTCTTCTTCTCTGCAGCTGCCTTCGTCACTGGGCCATGAGCTCCTGCGCGAGGGTGGAACGTACGTAGGTGCGACCGGGCAGAAGGAGCGCCAGCCCCTCGAGCTCGAGCCCGGTCAGCGCGCGAGCCAGCGCGCCAGCGCCGAGCCCGGTTCGCTCGGCGAGAATCTCTGGAGGCGTCGGCGCCTCGTCGAGCGCCGCCAGCACCTGGGCCTCGTAGCTGCCGCGCTCGGGCAGCACCAGGTCCGGCCGCCGCGGGCGACCGTCGAGCGCGCTCATTAGATCCGCTGCGCCGGTCACCACCGCCGCGCCCTGGGCGATCAGCGCCTCGGTGCCGGGCGAGCCGGGCATCGCGGCGACGACGCGCCCGTATTCGAGCGCCGCGGCCGCGGTGTGCAGGGCACCGGACGTCGGCCCCGCCTCCATCACCACCACCGCGTCCGCCAGACCGGCGATGACCCGGTTGCGGCGGACGAAGCAGCCGGGGCGCGGCGCGGTTCCGCGGGCGAACGGACTGACCAGGGCGCCTCCGCGCTCGAGCAGAATCTCGAACAGTGGGCGGTTGCGTGCCGGGTACCAGTCGCCGGCGCCGACACCCAGCCCGCCGCCCAGCACCGCCACGGTCGGGCCACCGGCCTCGAGGGCTCCGGAGTGCGCCGCGGCGTCCACGCCGACGGCCCCACCCGACACGATCAAGGTTTCCCCGGCGGCCAGCTCAGCGGCCAGCTCCCGGGCCGCGGCGGTGGCGTGACCGGACGCGGCCCGTGCCCCGACGATGGCCACCGCGCCGCGGTGCTGTGGAAAATCACCGAGAACGTGGAGGAATTGCGGGGGATCGGAGACCCGGGCTAGGCGCTCCGGGTAACCGGGATCGGTCGGGCCAACAATGAGCTCACGGCGGGTCACGAGGTGACAGCCTTTAGCCAGCCCCCCCAGGCCCGTCAAGTCTCGAGGATCCGATCCCCGGAATTTCAGGCACTTACGTGAGCGCTATTCGGCCTTGCGCAGAAGCACCCGGTCGCCGGCTTCGAACTCCCGGAGCGAATCGACCACCAGCCCGGCCGACGCATTCTTGCCCACATCGACCAGCATGATCCGGCCGATCGAGCGGGCCGGGTAGTGGGTGTCGTTTTGACCCACGTTCGCGCGCCCCGCGTGCTCCTCCATGGCGTCGCCGCGGCGGACCACGTAGAGGATGTTTCCCCGGGCGACGCCCTGCTGCTTGCCCAGGTCGATGAACACGATCTCGCCCTGGCCGATGATCTGGTCGTGGCGAAGCCTCGCCACGATGGTGCCGGCGGCGTTCTTCTTGGCCGCCGTCGGAGTGATCTGCTCGCCGTGATAGCTGCGCTGGATCGGCCCGACGCGCGCGCCGCGCTCGATGACGTCGTTCGCATCCTCGATCACCGCGCGCGCGCGCTTGTCCTTCTTGACGCTCTGCACCCGCAGCTCGCCGAGGATGCGCACGTACGATCCGATCACCTTGCCGCTGTCGGGGTGACGAACCTGCTGCTGCTCGGTGTAGATGGCGTAGCTCTCGCCGACCTTTGGCGGCCGGCCTTTTGGGTACTCGACGTAGATCTCGTCACCCGTCGACAGCATCACCTTGGCGTCGACCGAGCCGACGATGGTGCCGGCGAACTTCAGCTTGTCCTTGTCGAGATACGCCAGCTGGCGCAGGGCGGCACTGTAGGCCGGGTGCCGAATCGGCGACGACACGTCGATCGGCTCGTTCGCGTCTTCGGGTGGCGGTGCGATGACCACCGGCGCCTGTCCCTGCGGGTAGAGGCGCACCAGATCGCCGGGATAGATCCAGTTGGGGTTGGTGATCGACGGGTTGTACGACCACACCTTGGGCCACTGCCACGGGTCGTTGAAGTAGAGCCAGCTGATGTCCCACAGGGTGTCGCCGCGGCGGACGACGTGGTGCTCGGGCACCGGGCCGTGGACCTTCACGTCCCAGTTCTGCGTGGTCTTCTCGCCGGTGTCCTCGCCTTCGCCGAAGAAGTAGCGCTGCGGCCCCTGGCCCTGGTCGTCGGGAACCATCACCGTGCCGTCCGGCTTGGTCTGGATGATCACCGGCTTCCGCGCCGCTGCTCGCGGCTGGGGTGGGGGCGCCGCCGGCTGGCTGCTGCCGTCGGGCTCGACGGTCGGCATCTGCGCCGCGGCGGGCACCGCCCAGATGGCGACCAGCGCCATCGAAATGGTGAGAGTGCGGTGAATCATCGGGGCGACTCCTACTTGCCGCCGGCCAGCTCGGCCAGGCGGCGCTGCGCCAGCTTGCCCGGGTTCGAGGCCGGATAGACGCGGGTGACTTGTTCGAGCACGTCGCGGGCCTTGCTGGTCTCGCCCAGCGCCGCGTAACAGAAACCGATCTTCAGCAGCGCGTCGGGCACCTTGTTGCCGCGCGGGTAGTTGTTGATCACCCGCCGGAACTCGCGCATCGCCAGCTTGTACTGCCGCTGATCGTAGAAAGCCTCGCCCAGCCAGTACTGCGCGTTGTCGGCGTAGTCGCTGTGCGGGTACTGCTGCAGGAAGGCGCGGAAGCCGGCGATGGCGCTCGCGTGATCGCCGGCGCGGAGCGCGGCGTACTGGCGCTGGTACAGAGCGCGGGCGCCGTCGATCTCGATCGATCGGCGGCGCGCATGGCGCATCTGACTGGCGACGGTCGGCACGCTGGCGGTCACCCTCAGGCGGTCGCTGGCGGCATCCGCACCGGGATCGACGATCGGCGGTCCGGACCGCACCGGCGTTCGCGACGAGCGGGTGTCGTCGTCGAGGTACTTGTCCAGGCGCGGCGACACCGTGCGGTCGCTGGCCGCGTCGCCGACGTAGACGATCTGATTGCCCTCGTCGTCGACGCCGACCACCTGGTAGCCGGCATCGGACGGCGGTGCCTGGTCCGGGGTCAGCACCTCGACCGGCAGCGGCGGCTCGGCGGCGTCGGCCGTCTCGTGCTTCTCCTGCTCCATCTTGTCGCGGAGGAGGAAGACCTGGTTCTCCAGGTCCCGCTTCTTGTTGCGATCGCTTCGGACCTGGGCCCGAAGCTGGTTCACTTTGGTCTGCAGGCGGACGTTGTCCGAGCGGAGCGCGGTCGCGCTACCTCCGCAGCCGGAGAGCACCAGCCCGAGAAAACTCCACGCGATGGCCCACTTCGACACGGTTCGTGGATGGTAGACGGCGATCGGACCCGGCGCAAAAAAGTAGCCAAACTACCTACATCATCACACATCGGCGAGCACGCCGCTTCGTATTTTCAGCTACTTGGGCGCGACAGCTGCAGCGGCCTCGCAGGCGTCGATGATCGTCCGCGCGCCTTGCGCCAGCACCGCTTCGGCCGCGGCCACGCCCAGAGCGGCGCCGTCCGCGCGCGGGCCGCTGCGCTCGTCGCGCAGCATCCGCGAGCCGTCCGGCTCTCCGACCAGCGACCGCAGCTGCATGGTCGGGCCGTCGCTGGTGGCGTACGCGGCCAGCGGCGTCTGGCAGCTGCCGCCGAGGTGGGCCAGGAACGCCCGCTCGGCGGCCACGTGGTCGGCGATGATCGGATCGTGCAGCGCGCCGTAAACCAGCGCAGCCAGCTCCTCTTCGCCGTCGCGAATCTCGATGCCCAGGACGCCCTGCCCGACCGCCGGCAGCGATATTTCCGGCGACATGAGCTGGCTGATCCGATCGGCGTGCCCCAGCCGGCGCAGCCCGGCCGCGGCCAGGACGATGGCGTCGTAGTCGCCTGCGTCGAGCTTGCCCAACCGGGTCGGCACGTTGCCACGCAGCGTCTCGATGCGCAGGTCCGGTCGGCGCGCGCGCAGCTGACAGGCGCGGCGCAAGCTGGAGGTGCCGACCTTCGCCCCCTCGGGCAGGTCGTCGACCCCGCGGCCGTCGCGGGTGCACAGCGCGTCGTGCGGATCCTCGCGTGACGACACCGCGGCCATGGACAGCCCCGCTGCCAGCTCGGCCGGCACGTCCTTCATGCTGTGCACGGCGACGTCGGCGCGGCGGTCGAGCAGCGCCTGCTCGATCTCCTTGACGAACAGCGCCTTGCCGCCGACCTGCGACAACGGCCGGTCGACGATCTTGTCGCCCTTGGTCTTGATGATCTCCAGCCGGGCGGCGAGCCCCGGCGCCGCTGCCTGGAGGGCGGCCTTGACGTGATGGGCCTGCCACAACGCCAGCTGGCTGCCGCGCGTGGCAATGGTCAGCTCCTTCATGCGCCTCCCCGATTCTTGCTCGGTGCCTCGGCGTGCTCGAGCGGCTGCTCGCCGTCGGCCGGGGCGTCTTCGTGGTTCAGGTCGAACAGCTGCTGAGCTGCGACCACCAGGTTCTCGATGTCTCGCTCGTCACCGTTGCGCAGCGCCAGGGTCGGCGCGTGCAACAGCTTGTTGACGATCAGCTCGCCCAGCCGGCGAACCGCGCGCTCGCGCTTCTCCATATTCTCTTCGTGGGCGATCTGCGCCGCCATCTTGTCGATCTCGGCCCGGGCCACGATGCTGAACCGTTCGCGCAGCGAGCGGATGGTCGGCACCACCAGCTGCGAGCGCATCCACTTGCCGAACTCGCCGACCTCGTGCTCGACGATTTGCTCGGCGGCCTCGGCCTCGCGCGCCCGTTCCTTGAGGTTCTGCGCCACCACCTGCTCGAGGTCGTCGATGTCGAACAGGTAGACGCCGTCGAGCTTGCCGATGGCCGCGTCGGCGTCGCGCGGCACGGCGATGTCGATGACCACGATCGGCTCGTGCCGGCGGGCGCGCATCACCTTCTTGAACAGCTGCTTGGTCAGCACCGGCTGCTTGGCGGCGGTCGAGCTGATGACCACGTCGCTCATCGCCAGGAGCGACGGCAGGTCCGCCCACGGCCGGGCCACCCCGTCGACCTCGACTGCCAGCTTCTCGGCCTTCTCGGGCGATCGGTTGGTGACCACGATGCTGCCGGCGCCGGCGTGGCGCAGGTGGCGCACGGCCAGCGCCGACATCTTGCCCGCGCCGACCACCAGCACCGTCTTGCCGCCCAGATCGACGAACACGCGCTTGGCCAGCTCGACCGCCACGGACGACACGTTGGCCGCGCCGCGGGCAATGCCGGTCTCGCTGCGCACCCGCTTGGCCACGCCGAAGGCGCGCTCCAGGCAGCGGCCGAGAATCGGGCCGACGGCGCCGCGCTGCACCGACACGCCGTACGCCGACTTGAGCTGGCCGAGGATCTGCGCCTCGCCGACCACCAGCGAGTCCAGCGCCGAGGCGACGCGAAAGACATGGCGGGTGGCGTCGTCCTCGAGATGCTCGAACAGCGACTCGGACAGCGACTCACTGGTGACGCCGCGCGAGCGGGCGAGGAACGCCCGCGCCTCGGCTGCCGCCGAGGTGACCGCCGAGGCCGGCGCCGTCTGCGGTGTGGAGCCGAAGATCTCGACCCGGTTGCAGGTCGACAGCACCACCGCCTCGGACACTGTGCCGGATTCGATCAGCTGCTCGAGCGCGATCGGCAGCTCGTCGTCGGGGAAAGCCAGCTTTTCGCGCACGGCGACCGGCGCGGTGCGCCAGGACAGCCCGATGACGAAAAGAGACGACGACATTTCAGTTCACCCGAGCGCGCGCCGCGCGAAGTAGATGCCGAAGACCAGCACCGCGGCGGTGAAGCCGACGATGGTGAGGATCGCCGCCTTGCGCCCGCGCCAGCCCCATGCCGTGCGCGTGACGATGAGGGAGCCGAACGCCAGCCAGGTGACGAGTGCCAGCGGATACTCCGGCCGATCGAAGCCGCTCTTGCGCTGGGATGCCCAGATGACGCCCAGCATCAGCGCGACGGTGAAGATGGGAAAGCCGACCAGCACCAGGCGGTGGGACAGCCGGTCGAGGGTCTCCAGCGCCACCCCCTTCTTGAACAGCACCTTGTCGAAGCGCTTGGACTTGAGCGCCCGCGCCTCGAGCAGATAGACGGTGGCCAGGCCGGTGGCGATGGCAAAGATCGCCACCCCCAGCGTGGCCAGCGAGATGTGGATGCGGCCCAGAGTGTTGAGCCCGGTCTCCGCCTCGCCGGTGGGCGACAGCCGCGCCGCCGCCAACACCGCCAGACAGATCGGCGCGACGAAGGCGCCGAGCACCCCCAACCGCCGGCCGCGCGCCGCGACCAGATAGGTGCCGACGATCACCCACGACAGGAACCCGAGCGCCTCGCGCACCGACGTGGCCGGGTGGACGTCATTCACACCGCGCAAGCTGATCTCCACCCCGTGGGCGAGGAATCCCAGGAGCAGAACGATCGGTGCCGCGCGCAACACCCACGACGGCGCCCGCGTGAAGTAGCCGACGTAGAGCAACGCCGCGATGCCGTAGAGGAAGACTGCGACGTGGAACGCCGGCGAGATGCCGGTCGAGACCGCCGGTGTCCCCCCCGCGGCAAGAGCCAGGGTGTGCACGTCAGCCTCCCGGAATCGGATCGCCGACGAAGCCGCAGACGACGTCGTAGGCGTGTTCTCCGCAAATCACGGAGTTGTGGTACTGCTCGGCGCCGATGCGGGCAAGCTCTTCCTCGTCCTTTACCTTTCCCAGCAGGTCGTTGGCGTCGTCCTCGCCGCCCGAGACCTTCTGGAAGAAGACAGCAGGGCGGATGGCGAACGATCGGCCATCGTACTGCAGGCGGTCGCCCGAGAGGTCGGCGCGGCCGTCGGCGTTGAGCTCGTCGAGCTTATCCTGCGAGATGAACAGGCGCGCCATGGGGATAACGTCATGATATTCGGTTCCGGGCGCTCCGGGCAAACCGGCCCGTTACCTGGGGCCCATTCACGGCGTCCAACCCGCAGGAACCCCAGGACACTTGCGGCCCCGGGGCTGGGACGTTACATAAGGCAGACACGTGGGGCCAGGCCCCCGCGGGAATCACGAAACGGAGCACCCACATGGCGAGCGACAACATTCTCGAGCTGACCGACGACAACTTCGAGTCCGAGGTTCTGTCGGCCGATGTACCCACTCTGGTCGATTTCTGGGCCGTCTGGTGTGGCCCGTGCCGGCAGATCGCCCCGACCGTCGAGGCCCTGGCCGCCGACTATGCCGGCAAGCTCAAGGTCGGCAAGATGGACATCGATCACCATCAGATTACGCCCCAGCGCTACGGCATCCGCTCGATCCCGACCCTGCTGATCTTCAAGGGCGGCGAGGTCGTCGGCCAGGTCGTCGGCGCCGTCCCCCGCTCGAAGCTGGAGGACGAGGTCAAGAAGCACATGGCGTAGCTCCGGCTCGCCAGCCGAGACGTTGCGGCCCGCCCCGGCGGGCCGCTGTCATTTCGGGCCCCCGCGCCGGAGTAAGATTCACCCATGCGGACGACCGTGTGGGGAAGCGTCGCCGCGCTGGTTCTGCTGCTGGCGACCGCCTCGCCGGCAGCAGCCCAGCGCACCGGCGGCAGCATGGGCGGCGGCAACTGGTCGAGCGGTGGCAGCTCCGGCGGCGGCAGCTCCGGCGGCAGCTCGGGCGGCGGCTACTCGGGCGGCGGCTACTCGGGCGGCGGCTACTCCGTCTCGCACTCGTCGTCGTCCGGATCGAGCGCGTCGCACTCGTGGTCGTTTGGCTCGCCGCGATCGAAGCGCTCGACGATCTTCGGTTCCGGCTACGACTCGTCCAACGGCTACTACTCCCACAGCGGCTCGTCCGCCTCGTGCGACGAGTTCGGCCCGGTTCTGATCGCCGTAGCCGTCATCTTCCTGGGCATCTTCGTCCTGAAAATGATCTGGTCCGTCGTCAAGGAATGGAGCTCGCCGCCACAGGTCTACCCGATCGCGATCGCGCCCAGCCCGCCCGCCGGCGGCTTCGTCCCCGGCGATCGCGTCGACATCAGCGTCCTCCGCGTCGGCGTCGACTGGAAGGCCCGCGCCTGGCTGCAAACGGAGCTCGAACGCATCGCCTCCGAGGCCGACACAGGAACCTCGGAAGGCCGCATGGCGATGCTGCGCGAGACCGCCCTGTCCCTCCGCCGGGTCAAAGACTCCTGGCTGTACGCCGGCATCCTCAACGCCAGCCCGATGTCGATGAACCGGGCGCGGCCCCTGTTCGAGTCCCAGGCCCAGGATGCCCGCGCCCGCTTCCGCGACGAGCTGGTGCGCAACGCCGACGGCGCCTATCGCGACGGCGACGTGCCCGACGACCTGGTCCGCCTCACCGAGGAGGGCACCGGCCTGGTCGTCGTGTCGATCATCCTCGCCGCCCGGGGCGAGCTGGCCGACTTTGCCCGCATCAACTCCGCCGAACAGGTGCGCGCGTGGCTCGAGACCCTCAACTACGTCAGCCCCGAGCGCCTGGTCGCCTGCGAGGTCGTCTGGTCCCCAGCCGCCGACAAGGACCGCATGAGCTCGATCGAGCTCGAAGCGCTCTACCCGGAGATGAAGAAGATCCGCAGCGACGCGCGCACCGGCCGGGCGCAGTGCAGCTACTGCCACGGCCTGTTCCCCGCCGAGCTGGTCACCTGCCCCCACTGCGGCGCCCCGACCACCAGCGCCGCCGCGTAGAGCGCGAATGGGGGGGGCGAGGCTCGGCGCCCCGCCCCCGAACGACCTAGCGGACCAGGTTCACGAGCGTGCCGATCACACGACCGAACCGATCGCGCATCCCGGCATCCAGCGGCCCGACATAGCCCAGCGCCTCGGCAACCTCGAGATTTGCCAGCGACTCCCTCGCCGAGCCCAGCGCATCGAAGTACCGAGCCCGCTTCGTACCCGCCCTCCCCGCCGACCCCTCGACGAGATTGAGCACGACCGACTTGATCGAACGCCGCAACTGCCGCGCCTGATCCCGATCGAACCTCTCGATCTGCTCGATCAACGGCGAAATCTCACGAACCAACTCAACCGACACCGGATAGATACGAAGCATTGAGAGCCTCTCCTTTCGAAAGTGAAGCCCCCCTCCCGCCCGGAGCGCAGGCGCTGTCAAGATCGCGCAGCGGCGCGCGAAGCGCGCGAAACCTTGACAGCGCCGAGCACCGGGCGACGATCGAACCTCACGAGCGGGAGCCCCCCCCCTCCCGCCCCCGCGCCCGCGCCCGCGCCCGCCCCCGCGCCCGTGTCCGCGCCCGCCCCCGCGCCCGCGCCCGTGTCCGCGCCCGTGTCCGCGCCCGCCCCCGCGCCCGTGTCCGCGCCCGCGCCCGCCCCCGCGCCCGTGTCCG
>Ga0114931_10002412_pt1 | contig 23805 bp, 27 predicted proteins | sample 2SBtaG_FD_89579 | JGI IMG/M metagenome (GOLD analysis project Ga0114931, IMG submission 89579) | Deep subsurface microbial communities from Kolumbo volcano to uncover new lineages of life (NeLLi) - 2SBTROV14_V59a metaG | ecosystem: Environmental > Aquatic > Marine > Volcanic | place: Kolumbo... | reverse complement strand
ATTTTACCTTTTTCGTGCTCTGATCATTGTTCGTCTCATCCATGAGGCTCACCCCTTCGGGGCTGACGCGATCATTCGCTCCAGGCGAATGATTCACGGATGAATTAATCAGAGCTTCCCTAGTTCAAAAAATCATGGATGATAAGCGCTCGAGTTGCCGTTTGTCTGGTTTTACCGAGCGAATCAACTGCAGGAAAACCCCGGATTAAGCTTCTGCGTAACGGTTTGTAATGCCTTATTATCGAAACAACAGCACAAATAATAGAAACAAAGGGTAGTGGCATGGCAACCGTTAATGAAATAGGATAGATGGGGATCGGCTGGCATTTTCTGGCCGCCATGGTGCTGGTCTTCTGCACCTATAACCCTGACGGTTATTCCTTTTTTGACTGGTTGTTTATGAAAGATGCCGGTCCCCTGGCGCTGAAGGCTGTTGTTGGCGTCATCCTGGTCATAGGCTGTACCATCTACCTGCGCGCTACACTGCGGTCACTGGGAGGCTGGGGCATGTTGCTGGTAGTTGCCCTGGTTGCCAGCTTACTGTGGTTGCTCATTACCTGGAATGTCATTCCGCACGATTCCGTTCGCGCTATTACCTATATGGCCGAGCTGGTGATGAGTGCGCTGTTAGCGGTTGGTATGGTCTGGTCCCATGTGCGCCGGCGCCTGAGTGGGCAGATGGATGTGGATGAAATCGATGGCTAAGTATCAGTATGTGCCATGTATACGCCGATAGTGTTGGGGGTCTTTCCTGACCCCAACCGAGGTGCTCTTTTAGCTTTTAATGCTTAATTCTCTATTCTTCATTCTAAATTCATTTATTCAGGTGCCCATACGGCGGCAAACTGATCAAGCGTGTATCCAGCACCGGTGTTCCCACGGTAAAGTGATACACCACCTGCAACACCTTGTTGTTAATTCCCAGGATCTCATGCACTGCATCATCAAAGAAACAACCAATGCCGGTGGCGCGAATGCCGGCGGCTTCCGCTTCCAGGTACAGGCTCTGGCCCACCATGCCCGCTTCCCAGAACAACTGGCGGTAGCGCCAGGGTTTTTCTGACAGGACCGAATCGTATTCTGCCAGCATGGTGACGCTGAAGGCGCCATCGGAAGCGATGTCCTGGTGACAGGAAACCGTGCGCGCGGCGTTCTGGCTATTGGCACTGACCAGGTGATACAGCGGCAGGGACTCGGGGCGTATGGCGGGGCGTGACCAGTCGAACTCGGCGCGCAGGTTCTGGGTTAACAGTTGCTGTCCGGTTTCACCTCTGGGAAAAGCGTACAGGCCCGGCTTGAGACCTTCGACACGATGCACGAACAACACCAGGTGTATGCGAGGTTGCCAGGGCAGGGCATCGAATGGCGTGGTGTTGGACCGTGGTAACAGGCTATCCAGCATACGATAAAATTTGCTGAGTGACAGTACTGACTTGCCATCGAATGCCTGGGCACTACGGCGCTGGCGAATGATGGCGGAGGCATCGTCTTCGGTTTCACATGGGGTGATTGCGGGATAATCCGGCGGCGCCCATGGACTCAACTTGGTTACCGGCTTTTCACAGGTCTGGTTTATCTCCTCGATCACACCCCAGTGAATACGATTGTCCGGACTCAAACAATTGGCCAGGCCTTTCCATTGTGCGGCATTAATGATGTCGGTGAGTGCCTGGATATCCAGTGCACTGGTTTCGCCGTTGGTGCTTACCTGGAGAAGTGCATCGGGAGCTTCCATTTCCGCTTCGGCGAAATCCTCAGCGCGATTCAGTCCCAGGGCGGTGGCTATCTGAGTATCGCTGACCTGATCCAGCAGTTTAACCTTCCAGCCCAGTACCGCGGCGGCGTAACGAATCGCGGCAATGGCATGGCCGACGTCGTGCTGACAATAACGAAACGCACGTTCGCCGTATTTCCAGGCTTCGCGCCAGTGAATGGAAGACAGGCCAATGAGGAAATCGTTTTCCCCCAGCAGGGTTCCGATTTCATCCGTGTTGGGTTTCAGGTTGCAGCGTTGTTCCAGGCAGTGGTCATGGCTGTGGTAGTGATACACACCGGCGGGAATGATGCTGGTGCCGCCAAACAGGATATAGGCTTCGGTGGGATGCAGGTTGCCGCTGGAGGGATTGACCCGTAACGCCCAACGATCCTTGCCGTAGACTTTCCAGGCCGACAGGCCCATGGACAGCTCGAACAGCGCGCCGATGGTGTTCTTATCCAGGATCGCGGGCTGAATGCGTTGCTGCTGATACACATCGTTGAAATCCACCAGCAGGTTTTTCGCCGGTAATGGCAATGAGAAGCGCGGGCTGTGGTCGAAAGTGCGAAACGGGTCTGGCTGGGTGTCCCAGTCCAGGCCATCGGGTCCGGTGGCGTATTTCTGCAGACTGTGTTTGCTGCGTTGGTGATACTCATCCACCGAGATAATGGGTTTGCTCATGTCTGCCTTGGTTTTCTGCATTGGGGGTTCCACTGTTTCACTCATTCTAACGTAGATAGGGATGTCGAATCGGTTTATCCATACTCAGCATATGCCAGGGGCTGTCATGTTTGTTGCTGCCATCACTGCTCAGTGTCTTATGAGGTGAATCATCGACAGCATCACTCCATTCTTCATCACCGGCTGGATTCAGGCATCTGCGTTTACTTCAGCACCGATGGGTGCTTCGCTTATCTCATCCGGCCAGCAGCCTACCGGTGGTCCCAGTTCGTTGTTTTCATCTTCGAAGCGCACCAGGTACAGCACCTGGCTGGGTTGCTCTTCCAGGTGGCCGGTATTAATGAGTACGCCACGGGTGCCGATTGTGGCGAAGCGGGTGTCCTGTGGTGCTTCCGGTACGCTGCCATCGTTGTAGATATCGGTGGCGGCAAAGACCATGTCGCCGGGTTCGAGATTTTCCAGGGCCATATTGGTTACCTTCTGATGTTAGTGGTTCGATTCATCTGCCTCGTCACTGAAAATCCATTGTCATTAACCTTACCAGAGCCGGTTTGGGTGTCGTAAACATTGTTGTATTTGCGACAAGCGTTATTTCTGCTCCGAATTACACTTCATACGAATCAATGACTTAGCCGTGTTTTTCAGTGTGGCATAGGCTTTGCACTAAAGCCTGTAAGTTAATTTGCAAATCACTTGCCAGATGAAGGAGCAGACATGCTGAACTTAACAGAGAGTGCCCAGACGGCGGTTAACCGGTTTATGACAGGCGCAGAGGAGCAGGTAAGCGGCCTGCGCATTGCGGTTACTGGAGGCGGTTGTTCCGGCATGCAGTATTCCATGGCACTGGAAAAAGAATCCAAACAGGATGACACCGTGGTTGAGTTTGGTGAAATCAAGGTTTTCGTAGATCCTGCCAGCCTGCCTTTACTGGAAGGTGTCACGGTTGATTTCCTCGACACCATGGAAGGCAGTGGTTTCAAGTTTGTAAATCCGAATGCAACCAATACCTGTGGTTGTGGTTCATCGTTTTCTTGCTAAGGAAACTCTGGTTGCCAGAGTTTCCGCAGCACACGGATGTGCTGTCATTTTCAAAGGCTGAAGCCATTGAAAATGAAGAAAAAGATAAAGTCGCATTTTATCTTTTTCGTGTTCTGATCATTCATGGATGAATTATTCAGAGCTTCATTAAATAAACAGCGCCCCCGGAGGTGAGACATGTGGGATTATTCGGAAACAGTTAAAGAGCATTTCTACAATCCGCGTAACGCGGGTGCGGTAGAAGCCGCGAATGCAACCGGCGATGTCGGTTCCCTTAGTTGTGGTGACGCATTGCGTTTGACCCTGAAAGTAAACCCGGAAAACGAAGTGATTGAAGATGCCGGTTTCCAGACATTCGGTTGTGGTTCCGCCATTGCTTCATCTTCGGCGTTGACGGAAATGATCAAGGGCATGACCCTGGAAGAAGCCCTCAAGGTGAGCAATCAGGATATCGCCGATTACCTGGAAGGTTTACCACCGTAAAAAATGCATTGTTCGGTCATGGGCCGAGAAGCCCTGCAGGCAGCCGTCGCCAATTACCGCGGCGAGGAATGGAAAGACGACCACGAAGAAGGCGCACTGGTGTGTAAATGCTTTGCCGTGGATGCGGTACTGATCGAAGAAACCATTCGTGCTAACAATCTCACTACCGTGGAAGAAGTGGCCCATTACACCAAGGCCGGCGGCGGATGCGCTTCCTGTCATGAAGGCATCGAAGAAATCCTGGCCATGGTTATGGCGGAAGCGGGTGAAACTTTCGATCCCAATTCCGCACCACCACCGGAGATGGAAACGACACCGGAAACCCTGGCGACTGGCACCAGCGGCATGACCAGCCTTAAACGCATCAAGCGTATCGAAACCATTATCGATTCCATTCGTCCCCAGTTACAGATGGACAAGGGTGACATTGAACTGGTGGAAGTCATGGGGGATACCATTTATGTCAACATGACCGGCGCCTGCAGCGGTTGCCAGATGGCGGCCCAGACCTTGGGCGGTGTGCAGCAGCGCTTGATGGAAGACCTGGGTGAATTCGTCAAGGTCTTGCCGGCGACCGAATTACCCAAAGCAATGGCGGGAGCATAAACATGGCGGACGTATATCTCGACAACAATGCCACCACCATGGTGGACCCCAGTGCCGTGGAAGCCATGCTACCGTTTTTTACCGAGCAGTATGGTAATCCTTCCTCCATGCATTCGTTCGGTAACCAGGTAGGCTTTGCACTGAAACAGGCTCGCAAGCAGGTGCAGAACCTGCTGGGAGCGGAACATGATTCAGAAATCATTTTTACTTCCTGTGGTACCGAGTCGGATTCCACTGCGATTCTGTCAGCACTCAAAGCACAGCCGGAACGCAATGAAATTATCACCACCGTGGTAGAGCATCCGGCAATACTGAGCCTGTGCGAACACCTGGAAAAAGAAGGTTACAAGGTGCATTACCTGAAGGTGGATAGCAAAGGCCGCCTGGACCTGGACGAGTACAAAAAGCGGTTATCGGACAAGGTTGCGATTGTGTCGGTGATGTGGGCTAACAACGAAACCGGTACTTTATTCCCGGTACTGGAAATGGCGGAACTGGCCAATGCCGCAGGTGTGATGTTCCACACCGACGCAGTACAGGCAGTAGGCAAAATTCCCATGGATCTCAAGTCCAGTAAAATCGATATGCTGTCTATCTCGGGTCACAAGTTACATGCTCCCAAAGGTATCGGCGTGTTGTATTTGCGTCGCGGTGTTCGCTTCCGTCCGTTGTTACGCGGTGGTCACCAGGAACGTGGTCGTCGTGCCGGTACTGAAAATGCAGCCGCTATCGTTGCGCTGGGCAAGGCGGCGGAGCTGGCCATGGATCACATGGAATTCGAGAACACCAAGGTCAAGGCCATGCGAGATCGGCTGGAGCAGGGCATACTGGATGCGGTCAGCCACTGTTTCGTCACCGGTGATCCGGACAACCGTTTGCCCAACACCTGCAACATCGCTTTCGAGTTTGTTGAAGGTGAAGCCATACTCATGTTGCTGAACAAACAGGGTATTGCCGCATCCAGTGGTTCTGCCTGTACCTCCGGTTCGCTGGAACCATCTCACGTGATGCGTGCTATGGATATTCCTTACACCGCGGCGCATGGTTCGGTACGGTTCTCCTTCTCCCGTTACAACACCATGGAAGAAGTGGAACGGGTCATCGAAGCGGTTCCGCCGATTATGGCCAGGCTGCGTAAGCTGTCACCTTACTGGGGTAATAACGGACCGGTGGAAGAACCGGAAAAAGCCTTCGCTCCCACTTACGCTTAAACTAATCACTTTTGTTTCATTATGCTCCTTATTAGCCACCTCTTTGAGGTGGCTCTTTTTTTATCCCGATGTTTTCTTGTGACATATGCGACAGGGCCTGATTTTTTGTCTGTTGCGATCCCGACAATTCCCTGGCGAAATTTTGTAAGTGCTTGATCATAAACAATAAAATGATATGGCACGGGGATTGCTCAGGTATTACCAAGGTTGTTTTCTTAATAGAGGAAACCAGGTAATGACACACACAGCTAGCCATAACGCCCCCCCGGTGATTATTGACGACACCACCTTACGCGACGGTGAGCAGTCGGCGGGCGTGGTTTTTTCCCTGGAGGAAAAACTGTGTATCGCCAGCCAGCTGGATGCACTGGGTGTGCCGGAACTGGAAATCGGCATCCCGGCCATGGGTGCGGAAGAACGGGAATCCATCAATGCCATTGCCGATTTAAATCTAAACGCGAACCTGCTGGTGTGGTGTCGCATGCGCAGTGACGATTTACAGCTGTGTACCGATCTCAATGTGAACATGGTGGATTTATCCATCCCGGTTTCCGATCAACAGATTCATAAAAAACTTGGCCGCGATCGCGACTGGGTGCTGGCGGAAATTGCCCAGCAGGTACCGGCGGCACGAGCCATGGGGCTGGCGGTTTGTGTCGGTGGTGAAGATGCTTCCCGCGCCGATCCTACTTTTTTATTACAGGTTGTCGAAGCGGCACAGAAAGCCGGTGCTCGACGCTTTCGCTTTGCCGACACCGTTGGTGTGATGGAACCCTTCGGCCTGAGTAATATTTTTCAGCAGATGCGCCGCGCCTGCGACCTGGAACTGGAAATGCACGCCCATGATGACCTGGGCCTGGCTACTGCCAATTCATTGGCCGCGATTCGCAGTGGCGCCACTCACGTCAATACCACCGTGCATGGCCTGGGTGAACGTGCCGGCAACGCAGCACTGGAAGAAGTGGTGATGGGATTGAAACACCTGTACCACCTCGATACCGGCATTGATCTGCACAACTATGCCGGGCTGTCCTCCCTGGTGGCAGTAGCATCCGGCCGTCCCATTTCCTGGCACAAGAGCCTGGTAGGGGATGGTGTGTTCACCCACGAAGCCGGAATCCATGTGGACGGTTTTATTAAAGATCCCTTGAACTACCAGGGCGTCGATCCGGCCGATATAGGCCGCAGCCATCAAATGGTACTGGGCAAACATTCCGGTACCCATGCGGTGTTACGGGTATACCAGGACATGGGCTTACAACTGTATCGCGATCAGGCCAGCAGCATATTGCAGTCGATTCGGGATTTTGTAACGCGCACCAAGCGTACGCCGGAGCTGGATGATTTGATGCAGTTTTACGATGCGCTACCGGAACTACAACGTATTACCGCTTAAACATGAAGACACAGGACGAACCAGTGGAAACCGTTTTGAAACAACAACAGACTAAGCAGGAACGCCGCAGTATCTGGTCGCTGTTAAAGGAAGATATTGCCTGTGTGTTCGAACGGGATCCCGCAGCCAGGAATCGGCTGGAAGTCATGCTCACCTATCCCGGCGTGCATGCACTTATGGCGCACCGCGTCTCCCACGCGCTGTGGCGCAGGAAACATTATTTCATGGCGCGATTCATCGCTTACCTGTCACGGGTGTGGACCAGTATCGATATTCATCCCGGTGCAAAAATCGGCCGGCGATTCTTTATCGATCACGGTGCCGGTGTGGTGATCGGTGAAACCGCGGAAGTCGGTAACGACGTCACCCTGTATCACGGCGTTACTCTCGGTGGTACTTCGTGGAGCCAGGGTAAACGGCATCCCACCCTGGAGCACGGTGTGGTCGTAGGCGCCGGCGCAAAAATCCTGGGGCCCATTACCCTCGGCACCAATGTCAAAGTCGGTGCCAATTCGGTAGTGATTAAAAATGTACCGGAACATAAAACCGTGGTGGGTATCCCGGCAAAAATTGTACAGAACAAGGCCGGTGGTGAACTCAATCCATACGGTGTGGATTTAAATCATCACCTGATCCCGGACCCGGTTGCCGGTGCTATCAGCTGTTTGCTGGATCGCATTCGCCAGCTGGAACTGGAAATCGGCAAGGTGGGTTGTGTTCCCGGCGGGGAATCGCTGGACGATGAATGTTACGACTGTGACGCACGAGATGTGTGTGATGACACCAGCGTCACACCCAAGATGAAAATAGACAAAGAGATTGCATTAGAGGACGCGAGGGCCTGAGCATGGATTTCCTGGATTTTGAAAATCACGATTTATATTTTGATGAACCCCTGAGCACGGAAGATACGGCCATGCTTGATTTAGCCGCTGAAAGTTATCCCGAGCCTGAGACAGAAGAGATTCTGCTCAAGCTGCATAACCGGCTTAACGACAACCTGACCATTATCGTAGCCCTGTACCGTTTCTACTACTACCAGCACCGTTACCAGGACACCCTGGATATCGCCGAGAAGGCCCTGAAGGTTTCGGCTGTGAAACTCCGGCTACGTGTTGACTGGACAGAGCTGACCGAAGATCACCTGGGCATGGGCGTATTTGTTTCCATGGGCCTGATTCGTTTTTACATGCTGGGCCTGAAAGCCTCCGCTTATGTATTAATGCGTATGGAGCGCATCGAAGAAGCCCATGCGCGCTTGAAGAAAATCGTCGAACTGGACCCCGCGGATCAGTTCGGTTCATCTTTTTTACTCAAGATTGCAGAGAGACGCTTGAGTACAGAGCATGCACGGCAACACAACGTCGAAAGCGTGTGTAACAGAATATAACTACGAGGACAAGACAATGTCGGAATCAGAACTTGAACTGGACATGGATGAATTACAAAGTGCCGAGGATTTCCTGGAATACTTTGAGGTGGAATACGACCAGAAAGTCGTGCACGTCAATCGCCTGCATATTCTGCAGCGCTTCCATGATTACATCTCCCAGGTAGAGGCCCTGCCGGAAGACGAAGACGAGCTGTACAAACTGTACCGGGATCTGCTAGTCGGCGCCTACGAAGACTTCGTTCGCTCCGATGCCATCACGGAAAAAGTCTTCAAGGTGTTTCATATGCATGAACCCCAGCAGACTTTCGTGCCACTGGGCGACCTGAAAATACAGAGTTAATTCGACAGCGGAAACAGACTTATGCTGCCACGCTTTCAATTCGGTGAATCAGTACGCTTAATTCGAAATGTGCGTAACGACGGCACCTATCCAGGTATGGAGATCGGTGACTTCATGGTCCGGCGCGGCAGTATTGGTTATGTGCAGAATGTCGGTACCTATCTGCAGGACCAGGTGATTTATTCGGTGCATTTCATGGATTCCAACATGGTAGTAGGTTGTCGCGAGGAAGAACTGATTGGTGAAGACGAACCCTGGACCCCCAGCCGCTTCGAGTTCAGGGACAAGGTGACCACCAACCGCATTCTTAACGTCAAGGGCGAAACTATCGCCCAACCCGGTGACGTAGCCGAAGTGCTGAAAGTATTACGGGACGAAGAAGCGGTGGAAGGCGCTGAAGTGCAATACCACGTGCGTTTTCCCGGGCACACTCTGCAGGTGGGGGAGTCCATGCTGGAACCGGCGGAAGTCACAACCAAACCAGAAGCTACCGAAGCAACAAACACATAAGCCGTATGTATCGATGATGTTGAGTGCAAACAAACCAAGCGAAACCCCTGAATACAATTACCACCTGTTACGTGGTGCACTGGAACGGTTTCACAAGAACCTGACCGAGCTGAACAGCAGCCAGTACCAGCAGGCGAAATCGGTGGCGGACAAAACCTTTGCCCTCGAATCCATTGTACTGTCCACTCCGGAAGCACGGGACATCATGGTACCGGAATCCAAACTGGATGCGGCAGTGGCCGAAGTGGCAGGGCGTTACACCAGCGCCGAAGCCTTCAAGCAGGACCTGAAAAACAACGGCCTGGATGAAGATGTGTTGCGCCGGGCGCTGTATCGAGAGTTGTTGTTCGATGCGGTAATGGACCGGGTAACCAGCAGTACCCCTCATGTCAGCGACATCGATATCCAGATTTTTTACCAGTTGCACAAAGACCGCTTCACCAAACCGGAGAAGCGCAAGGCCCGCCATATCCTCATCACCATCAACCCGGAATTCGCAGAAAACGATCGCATTTCCGCTTCGGCACGGGCGAGCGGTATTGCGGAGAAACTCAGCAAAAACCCGGCGCGCTTCGAAGCCCTGGCGAAAAAATATTCAGAATGTCCGACCGGCCTGGAAGGTGGGCGCCTGGGTGAAGTTACTCAGGGGACCTTGTATCCAGAACTGGATGAGGCTCTGTTCAAGATGCAGGAAGGGGAGATCAGCGGCGTGATCGAAACCGAAATGGGTTTCCATATTCTGCAGTGTGAAAAAATTAACAATTCCATTACAGTGCCCCTGTCACGCGCAAAAGAACGCATCAAGCTGTTACTGCAGGAACGCCAGCGAAAAGCGTGTCAGAAAGCCTGGCTGGAAAAAGTACAGGAGGAAGTTGATGACTGAAAAAGAAAAAATGCATTGTTCGTTTTGCGGTAACCTGCAATCACCCGAAACCCCCCTGATTGTCGGCATCGAAGGTCATATTTGTGAAACCTGCGTACGTCTCGCCAACCAGGTCGTCAGTAGCTGGGGCCGGCGTCGCCAGGTCGCCAAACCACTGAAGAAACCACCTATCCCCCGGGAAATTAAAGATCATCTGGACAAATACGTTATCGGCCAGGAAAAAGCCAAGGAGACCCTGTCAGTCGCGGTTTACAACCACTACAAACGCCTGGCGGCGGAAAACGAAAGCAGTGAAATTGAAATGGATGCGGAACGGGTGGAAGTGGATAAATCCAACATCCTGTTGCTGGGACCATCCGGCACCGGTAAGACTTTACTGGCCAGCACCCTGGCGCGCATCGTCGGCGTACCATTTGTAATCGCCGATGCCACCACCTTAACCCAGGCCGGTTATGTCGGCGAAGATGTGGAATCCATCCTACATCGATTACTGGATGCGGCGGAAGGTAATATGAGCCTGGCGGAATGGGGTATCGTGTATATCGACGAAATCGACAAGCTGGCGCGCAGCTCCGAATCATCTCACGGTGTGCGTGACGTATCCGGTGAAGGGGTGCAGCAGGCACTGCTGAAACTGGTGGAAGGCACCCAGGTGCGTTTGTCCGACAAAGCCAAGCGGAAGGAAGGGGAAGGCCAGGTGCTGGATACCCGCAATATTCTGTTCATCGCCGGCGGTGCTTTCTCTGGTCTAGAAAACCTGGTAGACAAACGCCTGCAACCGGAGAAAACCGGTATCGGTTTCCATGTGCAGCTACCAGCCAAAAAAGACGAGCAGGAAAAAGATAAAATTTTCCACGCAACCCATCCCGACGACCTGAAACATTTCGGCCTGATTCCCGAGCTCATCGGTCGTTTCCCGGTGATTGCTTCGCTGGAACAACTGGATGTGGATGCGCTGGTGAGTATTCTCACCGAACCCCGCAATGCCCTGGTACGCCAGTACAGCCAGTTGTTCAGTTACGACCATGTGGAGCTGGAATTTACCCCCGACGCTCTCACCGCCATCGCCGAACAGGCCCTGGCACGCGGCACCGGAGCGCGCGGTTTAAAAGGTGTGCTGGAAGGCCTGTTACAGAAAACCATGTTCGACCTGCCATCTCATAAAGACATAGGTCGTTGTGTCGTCGACCTGGATTCGGTGATGGGCAGCGGCGAGATTGAACTCATACCCGCCAGCGAGACGGAAGCGGCCAGCGTACAGGCGGACAGTTAAACGACAGCAAGTTCAAGGCTGTGGTATGACACGATGCAACGAGATTGTTTTATACGGCATCCCGGCGTCACTGGCTGCTTTATCCACCTTGGGCTGGATTGAAACTTTGTCACCAGCGTTTGGGTAGTCGCTGTTCTCTAATCCTACCTCCTGGGCCAACAGTGTTGAAGGAATAGCGGTTGTTTTAACTTTGACGGGCTTGCATCTGCTGAAAGATACCGAGGCGGTCAGCGATTTGGCAATGGCCAGTAATTCTATCATTGTCAAAATAATATACTGTTGCAACTGACATAAAGAGTTTTATGCCAGAAGCGGGTATACCGGCTATTTCCCCCAGGTGCGTGCCGCTCCATAACCATGTAATACACACGCTGTTATCATTCTCATACAAGGCCTGAATATCAAAGCATTGATCTGGAATCGGTTCACGAAATGTCGCTACTCGGTTTTGAAGTTCCGCGACATCCAGTTCTATTCCATCCCAGGGATCCCCCGGATCATGAATGACTTTATAGTTGTCGGCAATAAAATCCGGAATGGCATCGATGTTTCCTTCGTTCCAGACTTTTGTTATGAAGGCTCTTAATATACTTTCTTTACTGATGTCGTTTATATCCCAATATCATGGATTAATTTCTCATAAATTAACTTCTCAGGGCTAGGGCAGATGGCGTCTGGCATCCCACAATCGCTGGTGCCTCGTGGATGAGTTCATCATTCTTGAGAGCCTCCACCATGAACAGCGCGAAGTCCACGCGGCGCGTGATGTTGCTCCTGATGATGGGGTCCCCTACGTGTCGGCTCCAGACCGGCATGCCCTGACTCTCACCCTTTTCAAGATCACTCCCGCGAACCACGGTCCACTTCGTATTGCTATTGAAAATACGCCTGCATGCTTCTACCTGGTCATCTAACTCAGCGAATTGAAACAGCCTGGCTATGACACCAAAGACCTTAACGAAGGTTTTCAATTTCAGAGAGTAAACGTCCTTACCGTCCCGACTGATTTGCCAGCCACAGGAAAAAATCAGGCGTGCATCGGGTTCAGCATAATCGATTACCGCCTGGGCTGTTCCAGATGCGTATTGCTGGACGCCCCAGGGGACTAACACGGTGAGTACACCATCACATCCCGAAACAGCTCGCTCTATCACTTCGCGATCATTCGTTACCCCTGGGATAATGGTGACTCGGTCTGCGAAATCGGATAGTTTGGGTACACTTTACTCCCTGCAAACGCCGACAACCTCATAGCCGCGCGCTAGCGCATGCTGCACCATATACCTGCCGAGCTTTCCTGAAGCCCCAACAATGCAGATTTTCTTCATCGACGAATCCTTGTTTTACATAACGTTGATAAGCAGAGGCGACACTTGCGGTGTGCTGTTTGTTTTGTTCGTTATGTTGTGAGTTTATGTTCAACAACAGGTAGCAATCTGGAATCAATAATTGCCGCAGTTCTATGGCCAAGCCCGGCGACATACCCGGAATTGCTGGCAAATGAGAAAAAACTTTGAACTGAGCTTTGCCTGACGAGCATGACCATGTCCCAGTGTTCATTCCCTGGCCCGATAAAGTAACTCCCACCATCCCCTAAAAGCAGCAATTCGCCGCCGTATTTCTCTAAAAAAGGCAGCGCGTGATCAATGTATTTCTGAAACGCCTGCTTGCCCGAAATGGGAGTTTCTGGCGTTAATTCAGGATTGCTTGAATAATCCGCCACCTCTCTAAAACGAAGCAGATTTAACATGACAATTTCACCCGGAATATTTCGCTTTACAATGGCCGCTCCGGAGGCTTGTGTCGGCTCCAAAAAATACTCAAGCATGCGCTACACCACCTTCGTGTAAAGTTTTACCACTATCTCCTGCTGGCTCTGACTCAATTGAGAAACCAGATCGCCGGTAATATGGGCAAAGCTGACGCTCGCCTCTTCAAACAAACGCTGCCCTGTATCTGAAAGCCTTACCAGACTCTGCCTGGAGTCACGAGGATTCCTGACCTTTTCGATTAAGCCGTTCTTTTCCATAGGCATGAGCAGGCGCGTAACCCCGGATGCGCTCATGCCTAGATGCTCAGCCAGTTCAATTCGTGGCACTTCTCTATGAGGACAGTTGCTCAAATAATCCATAACCAGGTACTCGGTAAGGCTAATACCGTGAGCACTTAGCCGATTTCCCACTTTTCTCGATAACCTCGATGCAAGCAGTGCATTTTGAATGACAAATATTGAACTAATGGATTTTTGCTGCATAATAATGCTTCACTAATACTTGATAAAGCAAGTATTAGTGAAGGATGAGGTATGTCAAGCAGGGATTCTATAGAAAATCGTGAGTGCTTGAGTTAACCAGGAAGTAACCTGGTTGTATCGTCATGGTAGGGGAGGCCAGGGTGATTCAATATGTCTTGTGAAAGTTTACAAACATTTTCACAGAGCCCCAGAGACGCAGAGGTGTATTGAAAGAAATAGTGGTTTGTGTCTGGTTGGGTTATTCCATGACTTGCACGGAATGACCTGACCCTGGGGCTTTCTGTTTTATAAAGATGGGTGTCTGCTTTATTTGTGCTTTATTTGTGTGGCTAGACCGCTGCCTCGGCCGTTGCAGAATGCTTTATTTGTGGGTGTCTGCTTTATTTGTGGTGTCTGGTTGGGTTATTCCATGACTTGCACGGAATGACCTGACCCTGGGGCTTTCTGTTTTATAAAGATGGGTGTCTGCTTTATTTGTGATAAAGATGGGTGTCTGCTTTATTTGTGTTGCCGGTTTCCTCGATGGCGCTGAGGCTTAGTTTTTTTAAGCCGGCTTCGCGCGCTACGGCTATGGCTTTGTCGACCAGCGAACGACACACCCCACAATCTCGATGCAGCGGATGTACTGCAATACCCCGGATGTAAAGGCTGTTGTTTTTAATGACATACTCGGTGGTGCCGAGCAGGTTGTCGCACTTCCAGTGCAACCAGGCTGCCGGTGGCTTCGGTTCGAGATGCTGCTGTTGAACCGGGCTGGTATATCTGCCGTAGTTCCTGCGTGGCTGCATCAATGATGGTTGTCAGTGCCACCTGGTCCTGTGGCTGCGCTTCCCGCACAACGAACCTGATCATGAATTGGCAGTGAGATCTTCTGCGAAATGATAACCGGTGATGGCCATGCCTTCACGTTCATAAAATCGATGGGCATCTTTTCTTTGCACACCGGAATCCAGGTGGAATTGCTGACAGTTTTCACTGGCAGCATATTCTCTGAGCCATGTCAGCAGTTTCGCGCCATAACCTCTGGAACGATGTTGCGCAGCGGTAACCAGATCATCCACATACAGAAAGCGTCCCCAGGCCAGATTTTCGCTGATGCGAAACCCGGCCACAGCAACGACAGTGTCCTGATCCTGGATACAGGCAAGTATATAGCCGGTATTTTGCCGGTAACGCACGCGGGAAACAAACTGCGCTTTCTGCAGGTGAGGTCGAAGCTCTTGCATGACGGGAAAACAGGCATTGATGTCGGTATCGGTTTTTGCGATGAATATATTCATTGTTGTTCTTGTTAAGAAATCACTGATCAGTGATGGTTGGATAATGAGCTAATGCCCGGATCTAATTTTCTTCCTGGCCCGAAAAATAGTTATAAAACTGTTTTGCGGTTCTGCCGCTACGGGAAGCCCGTGAAGCGGCGAACATTTTCGCGGCTTCATGCAGCGGAGTGCGATCACCCGGGTAATCCGGAAAATAGCTGTCAACGATTTCCAGGAAACCGTCCTGGTCCGGGTGATAAAACGACAGCCACAGGCCGAACCGGTCGGACAGGGAAATGCGTTCTTCGATAGCATCGGAATAGTGCAGTTCGCCGTCGACAATTTTTGAATCCAGGTTGTCTTTCATGTATTCCGGCAACAGGTGACGGCGATTGGATGTGGCGTACAGGATGACATTGTCCGGCGGTAATTCGATGGAACCGTCGAGAATGGTCTTGAGGCCGATGTAGGAATCATCATTCACCTCGAAAGAAAAATCATCGCAGAAAATAATAAACTTTTGCGCCAGTTCACGAATGCCATCAACAATGTCCGGCAGGTTGTGCAGGTAGGTTTTGTGTACTTCGATCAGGCGTAGTCCCTGTGAGCTGTACTGGTTTAGCATGGCTTTTACCAGGGACGATTTTCCGGTGCCGCGCGCACCCCAGAGCAGGGCGTTATTGGCCGGTTGTCTGGCGAGAAACCGTTGCGTGTTTTGCACCAGTTCCTGTTTTTGCCGTTCGATGCCAACCAGGGAATCCAGGGATACCGGATCGATAGATTGTATTGCCCGCAGTCGGGTTTGCTGTTGTCTCCATACGGCGGCACTGGTCTGGGTCCAGTCGATGGTCATGCTTGTTGCCTTATGAATGGTCTGTTTCAGCAGACCACGTTAATGCTAATTGCGCGTAGTTTTCAGAAGCTGGATTATAGAATAACCCAACTCGCGTAAATTCCTGGGTTATTTCAATCAACCAGCCATGTTGTAATTAAACCTTGGTAAACTACCGCCTTTGGCGGTGAGACACGAAAAGGCTCTGCCGAAACGGCGTGCAGAGAGGAAAATGGCCTCCTTTGAACCGGCAAGTTCTATAGGAGGCCATTATGAGAGCTTGGCAAAGCCAAGCTCACGTTAAACATTATCCTGAATTCGCTTCCCATCCCAGCTCCTGCGCCTTGCGCCGCGCCTGTGCGGGAATGTCCGCTGCTACGAAATGTTGATGCAGGATCTGCACACCGATTAAATGATTAATCACCGCATCCAGTTGCACCTGGGTGGCGGCAGAGGTGTTGGGATCTTCGTGGATCTTGATCAGGTCGGCAACGCCATCGGCATCCAGCAGGCCAGCGTCGGCGATGGCTTGCGGGTTCAGGTGGCGTTTGGCCAGGGCACGCATGGCGGCCCATTTTTTGGGATCGGTGTGGGCCGGCGGTGCCATGAAGGCGAATTTTTCCCGCTTGTACAGGGTTTCCGGCAACAGGCCTTTCATGGCTTCCCGCAGCACATATTTTTCGGTGCGGCCATGGATGCGCATGGAGGGCGGCAGGGTGGCGGCGTACTCTGCCAGGTGGTGGTCCAGGAACGGCGGCCGCGCTTCCATGGAGTTGGCCATGTCGACACGATCACCGCCCCAGGTGAGGATCTGGCCTTCCAGCATGGTCTTGATCCAGACGTACTGGGCCTTGTCCAGCGGGTGACGGTTTTTGAGGGCGTCGGCATCAAAGGTATCCGCGATGGCGGCACCGGGTGAGTAATCTTTCAGCGCTTCGCGGTGGTCCGGGTGCAGCAGGGCAGGTACCCGCGCACTGCTGGCCAGCCAGGGTTGCAGGCAGGAAGGCGTGAAACCGATCTTGGCCGTGAGGGCCGGGTCGTCGATGCTTTCTTCCGCCAGCATAGCGCCCTTGAACAGCTTGTTGTTCTCTGCCAGCATGGCTTCCCATTCGCTGCGTTCCGCGGCGGACAGGTGATCCAGGCCGTGCAGGAACATGTCGCGGCGGAATGCCGGGTAACCGCCGAACAGTTCGTCCGAACCTTCGCCGGTGAGTACCACCTTGTAACCCACTTCATTCACCCGCCGGCTCATGAGCAACTTGGCAACGCCGAGGGTGTTGTAGATGGTGCGTTCGGTATGCCACAGGGTTTCTTCGAAGTGATCGTAGAGGTGGTCTGCGTTCAGACGCAGGATGTCCTGCTCGGCGCCGGCGGCCTCGGCCATTTCGGTGGCGATGGGGGTCTCGTCGTAATCGGCGCTATCGAAACCGATGGTGAAGGTTTTTACCGATCCCTGGGTGCTGACGGCAGCCATGCCGACGATGGAGCAGGAGTCGATACCACCGGACAGGTAACAGCCGACTGGCACGTCGGCTTCCAGGCGCAGCTCCACCGCTTCGATGAGTTTTTCCCGAACCGCATTGATGTAGCCGGCTTCATCGCCAGGTGCGCCGCGGTCGCTTTCTTCCGGGAATGGCATGTCCCAGTAACAACGTTCTTCGATGTGCAACTGGCCGTCGTTGCGGCTGACTTTCAGCACGTGACCGGGCTTGATCTGGTGTACCCCGGCAAAGGCGGTGGTGCCGGGAACGATGGTCTGCATCAGCTGGTGGTACAGGCCGGCGGAATCGAACTGGCGGCTGACTTCCGGGTGGGCGAACAGCACCTTGAGTTCGGAGCCGAATACCAGGCCGCCGTCGATTTCGGTCCAGTACAGCGGCTTGATGCCGAAGCGGTCCCGCACCAGGTAGGTGGTGTCTGCGTCGCGATCGTGCAGCGCAAAGGCGAACTCGCCACGTAGGTGGGGCAGGGTGTCATCCATGCCCAGCCGTGGGTACAGGTGCATGATGATTTCCGAGTCGCTCTTGGTGTTAAAGCGGGCACCGCGGGCGGTCAGGTCGGTACGGATGCGCTGGTAGTCGTACAGCTCGCCGTTCTTGGTTAGCATCAGGCGTTTGTCATCGGACACGAACGGCTGGCGTCCGCGTTGCTGGTGCAGGTCAATGATGGACAGGCGCGCGTGGCTGAAGCCAATGCCTTCCATGGCCTGCCAGCCGAAACCGTCGGGACCGCGGTGGTATTGAATGGCGGCCATGGCTACCAGGGTGTCGGGGTCGACAGGACGTTGCCTGTCTGCGTATATAAATCCGGCTATTCCACACATAATAGATTCAGTTCAGGTAAAGGTTTTCAAAATGGATGACAACAGCGCCATGCGCACGAACACTGCGCCGCGAGCCTGGGCGAAGTACCAGTTGTGGGGTGTATCGTCCAGGTCCCGCGCCAGTTCCTGACCTCGAGCCAGGGGGTGCAGGATGATGGCGTCTGGTTTCAGTGGCGATTGCCTGTTCAGGCGGAAGCGGCTGCCCAGTTCCTCGTAATCATCGCCAACCCAGGCGATGGCATTGATATACACCACATCGAGATTGGGTAGTTCCGGGTCCAGGTCGGAGACAACCCGTATCTTCAGGCCGGCTTGTTCCAGTTCTTCCCGCTGCCCTTCCGCAAATGGCTGTCCCTCATCGCTGATGATGACGATTTCATTGAAGGCATCGGCGAACAGGCTGAGGAAGTACATCAGGCTGCGTACCGTGCGCATGCGTCCCGGTACCCCGATGATACCCATGCTGACGCGTTGCCCGGCTTCGACCTTGGCGGCGCACAGTTCCGGTTTCCACTTCAGCAATGTATAGATATCCGACATCGCCTGGGTGGGATGCTCGTCAGTGCCGTTGCCGCCGTTGATGATGGGAATGCGCAGGGCTTCCAGCATTTCGTACACGGCGTTGTCGTCGCTGTCGCGCAGAACCACCACGTCGCCGTAGTGGTTCAACATCTCGCCAACGTCGTACAGGGATTCACCCTTGGCAATGCCGGTGGAGGCGGGATCGGTGATGGACATGATATCCCCCCCCAGTCGATGCCAGGCGCTCTCGAACGACAGTCGGGTGCGGGTGCAGGGCCCGTAGAAGCCGCTCACCAGGGTTTTGCCGGTGAGGGGCCGGGTGATCATCTGCGGCTGGGTTTCGTAACGGGCGGCCAGGCGTGATAGCTGCACCAGTTGCTCGCGGGTGAACTGCCTGGCAGACACCACCGGGCGTTGTGCCAGGTCCAGCAGGGGTACCAGGTCTTCTTCGATGGCATCCAGCAGGTCACGCGGACGTTCGAAGCCCTGGATATCCAGCGGCTGGTCTTCCAGCTGCTTGCGCAGCAGGGGATTGAGTTTGTCTACCATAGTCGGCCTTTTAACCAGTCTCTGATCCAGAAGATAATTAATACGATGGGGGCGAGTGCGGTCATTGCTGTGGCAATACTCACCAGCCAGCTGAGTGCCGTGACGGAAATGATCATGGATGTGCCTCCCTGCTGTTGGCCAGTATGGCCCAGTCGAAATTCGCTGGACGTAACCAGCTGCTGATTAACACAATGAACATGGAAACTGCGGCGGAAATCAGCGCCGCCACGTAGAAGCCTATCAGGAAGTAGCCTGCAAGACCTATGCCGGTGCCAGCCACCATCGCCAGGGTGGCACCGGTGGCATTGGCGCGCCGCAAGTACAGTCCGGCCGCGATGGGCCAGATGGTGCTGGCGACGAACGCGACAGTGAAATACAGCAGTTCTGCCAGGGTGGTGATGCGCGGCAGGCATAGTATCCACGCCAGGGCGCCCAGTCCCAGTACTACCCAGCGTGCCTTGCGCGCCAGTTCTTCTTCGGTGGCATGGGGCTTGATATGGCCTTTGTAGATATCCGTCAGGATCAGGTCCGAGGTAGCGGCCAGCAGCGAATCCAGGCTGGAAGCGAGGGCGGCGAATACCAGGATAAATACCAGGATGGCGCCACTGGTGCCTAGCAGCTTGGCGGCTACCAGCGGGCCTACCATATCCGCAGCCGGCACGTTAAGGTTCAGTGCCGGTACGGTCAGGGCCACAAAGCCGGCTACGATGGGGATGGGCATCCAGAAAATCCCGGCGATGAGATACGCCTTGAAACCAACGCCCTTGCGGAAAGCGAAGGCACGGCTCCACCAGACATTGGAATGGAAAATCTCGCCGACGCCGAACAGCAGGTTGTTGAACAGGAACATGATGGCCGCCGGCATCAGCAGGTTGAGTAGCTCGGGACGTTTTTGCAGCACTGCAGCGTGCATGCGCTCGAAACCCACATCGACAATAGCCAGCCAGGCCAGGATGACCACGCCGAACAGGATAATGAGGGTCTGGATGAAGTCGGTGCCGATAACCGCCCGCAGGCCACCCAGCATGGTATAGAGCACACACACCGCCAGGATCACCGTCATGCCGATGCGGTAATCGATGCCGGTGAGGGCATTTACCAGGACTCCGCCGGCCATGCCCATGGATACCAGCCAGCCGAAACCGTAGAACAATGAAATGGCCAGGAATACCCGCCAGGCAGCCTTGCCGTAGCGCAGGCGCACGAAGTCACCGCTGGTGAAGCCGGATGGCATCAGGCCGTGGATGAGTCTTGCCAGGGGAGCAAACAGCAGCAGGCCTACCGAGCCGAGGGAATAACCCAGCATGCCCCAGACTCCCATCTGCAGCGCCAGCTGGGGGGCTGCCATGGTGGTGTTACTGGTGACCCATGTCGCCATGGCGGTAGCAGTTCCCAGCGCCAGGCCAACTTTGCGGCCTGCCAGCATATAGCCTTCCAGGCCTTCCACGCGGCGGCCCAGGTAGGCGCCGAGTACAATCCACATTACCGAGAATATCGCCAGGATCAACCAGCCGATATCCGGATCCAGGGCGGCGCTGTGTATACTATTCATACTTCCACCAGTTCATGGATTTCACGCATGGCTTCATCGGCGCTCAGGACCCGGGCATAGCGATCTTTCATAGTGGTGATAGTGGCTTTCTGCAGCTCCGGGGTCACGGTGGCGCAGCCATCGGATATCAATGTGACATAGAAGCCGATATCGCAGGCATCACGAATGGCGGTAGAAACACACTCGTTGCTGTAAACCCCGACGATAAACAGGCCGGTGATTTCCAGGTTGCGAAGAACGTAGGCGATATTGGTGGCATTGAACACCCCGCTGGCAGTTTTGTTGATGACGATCTCATCATCAATGGGAGCCACCAACTCGATGAATTCGGCTTCTTTGGAGCCCGGTGCGGCGTGCAGATTCAGGCGTTTATGGCCAGGGCTGCGTTCACGGCCATCCTGGGTGAGGGACTGGATGCGGGTATGGATGACCTCCAGGCTGCGGGAGCGGAACGCTTCCTGCAGGCGCGCAACATTGGGCAGGACCGTGGTTTCCAGTCGATTGAAATAATATTCTTCCGCTTCTACCGGCACGCCCGAGGCTTCCACATCGGCGAACACACCATAACCACGGGCAGCGTCCAGGTACTGCATGTCGATGCACAGCAGTGCGATTTTGTGGTTTGCCAGTGAACGGGTGACGGCCGGGGCGTGGGTAATGGATTCACGGTAGGCGTCCCGTAAGGGATCGACTTCGAGAAAGTCTTCCTGGGTTAATGTGGGATTTTTGGGGTCGTTTGCCATGCTTAGCTCGCCAGTCGTTTTAAGGTGTTTAACAGGGTATTCGCGCCTGCCTCGATATCGTTCCAGGCCGTCCATTCTGCTGCCGAATGGCTACGGCCTTCCTTGCTGGGTACAAAAATCATTCCGGCCGGGGCGATACCGGCAATCATCTGGGCATCGTGGGCCGCGCCACTGCTGAGGTGGGTGGAGGGCAGCTCCAGTGCACTGACTGAGGCTTCGATGGCCGACATGATTGACGCGTCACATTGCACCGGGCTGATTTCGCTCAGCACCTGGAATTCGAACATCAGCCCGCGGCGTCGGGCGATGGCAGACAGGCTGCGGCGCAGGGCGTCCGCCAGGGCTTCCAGGATATGGCTGTCGGTATCGCGCACATCGAGGGAAAAAATGGCCTGTCCCGGCACCACATTGGCAGCGCCCGGTTTGAGTTCCACCCGGCCGATGGTGGCGGTGCTGCGGGGACTGCCATATTCTGCCAGCACCCGGTCCAGCTGGCCGGCGAATTCCGCCAGTCCCTGGAAGGCGTCGGCACGCATGTCCATGGGTGTGGTACCGGCGTGATTGGCGGCGCCACTTAAGGTGATTTCCCATTTGAACAGGCCGGTGATGGCGTCCACGATACCGATGCTGAGGCCCTTGCGATCCAGTACCGGTCCCTGTTCGATATGCAGTTCCACATAGGCATGGATGCTGTTAGATCTGCGCTGTGCTCGCAGTGCCTGGTTGGCATCCAGGCCGTATTGTGCCATGGCGGTGGTCAGGCTGATGCCGTCCAGATCACAGGCCTGGTGCAGGTATTCGGGGGTGACGCGACCGATAAATGACTGGGAGCCAAACATGCCACCGAAACGACCTTCTTCATCACTGAAAGACACCGCTTCCAGCGGTCGGGCGAGGGCGATGCCGGATTCCTGTAGCACCCGCACCGCTTCCAGGGCGCAGACGACGCCAAGGGCGCCATCCAGGTGGCCGGCGCCCGGCACCGTATCCAGGTGGGAACCGGCAATCACGCTGGGTGTTTTGTCATCCCAGTTGAGACGGGCATGCAGATTGGCGGCACCGTCCTGGTAAAAATCCAGGCCGCAGTCGCTAACGCGCTGGCGAAACCAGTCGCGACCCGCCATATCTCCTTCGATGAAGGCCATGCGGTAGATGCCCTGATCCTGGTAGCGGCCGATCTGGGCCAGGGTGTCGATGTCGTCACGCAGGCGCTCGACGTTGATGTGGAGTTCTTCGGCACTCATTCTGATTGCCCCGCGCCGCGTACAACCATCACCACGGTGGCGAGGAAAACCACAATGCCCAGAGCCAGGAACATGAATGCACGAGTAAGACTGTGGTGGGCCACGGTGACTTTGACGGAGTGACTCCATGGGCCTGCGCCGTTATCGCCAAGAACCCGCAGGCGGTAATACCACACGCCATTGGGTACGCCGGAAATTACGCTGGCGGTATCGTGGCCGGTATAACGCACCGAGGGCTGCTGGAAGTTGGGGCTTGTCGCTTCCTGCAGCTCAACTTTCTTGTCCTGGGTATGCCAGCTCAGGCGATAAAAACCGGCCGTAGCGACAGGGTTGTCGATGGATAGGACGGGGGGCGCTACGGTTACGGCCGGCTCGGCGTATACTGCCTGGCTGGCTGGCAGGCTCAGGGCTGCAAAAAGCAACAGCGACACCAATATGGATCGAACGGGGTGAGACTCCCCGTGAAGTCGGGCTGGCATTAAGCGTGTCCTTTACCCTGGCAGGTAGAGGTTTGAGGCGTCCACTTGAGAAACCGGTGTCCTGGGTTTTCCTGGGGCTGTTGTGTCGACATGTTCTCGGCCGCGCCGTTGGTGTCCTGGATGATGGAAGTTATTTTGTATCCAAACAAAATGATTCTGTCGAGTTCGAGATTAAAATACCGTTATGGTCGGCAATTATACGCAAAATGCCCAAAACTTTAAACCCACTGACTGGCAAGCAGCGGAATAATTGTTTACGAATCAAAATATTACCTGAATCCGTGACTTCACTACGGCACAGAGCACAAGCTCTTGATTCCACAGCGGTTTAAAAAATACCCGCTTAACCTAAGGTAACTCTGATTAATTCAGAGTTTCCGCAGCACAAGGATGTGCTGCCATATTCAATGGCTGTTAAGCCATTGAATATGAAGAAAAAGGTAAAATCGCATTTTACCTTTCTCGTGCTCTGATCATT
>Ga0114931_10002411_pt1 | contig 23808 bp, 20 predicted proteins | sample 2SBtaG_FD_89579 | JGI IMG/M metagenome (GOLD analysis project Ga0114931, IMG submission 89579) | Deep subsurface microbial communities from Kolumbo volcano to uncover new lineages of life (NeLLi) - 2SBTROV14_V59a metaG | ecosystem: Environmental > Aquatic > Marine > Volcanic | place: Kolumbo... | reverse complement strand
GCCGAAATCCGCCTGCCGCGCGCGATCCTCGGCGTCCTGGTCGGCGCAACCCTGGGGCTGACCGGCGCGGCGCTTCAAGGGCTTTTGCGCAACCCGCTCGCCGAGCCGGGGCTGCTCGGGGTTTCGAGCGCGGCGGGGCTGGGCGCGGCGATCGCGTTCTACGCCGGCCTCGGCGCGACGCTGCCGCTCGCGGTGCCTATCGGCGGCATGATCGGCGCGAGCCTCGCGGTGATCGCGCTGGTGGCGCTCGCCGGGCGTGATTCGAGCGTGCTGACATTGATGCTCGCCGGGATCGCGATCTCGAGCTTCGCCTCGGCGCTCACCGCGCTGGTGCTCAACCTCGCGCCCAACCCCTTCGCGGCGCTCGAGATCGCCTTTTGGATGCTGGGCTCGCTCGCCGACCGCAGCCTCGCCGACGTAACCCTCGCCGCGCCCGTGATGCTGCTCGGCTGGGCGCTCCTGTTCGGCATCGGCCGCGCTCTCAACGCGCTGACGCTTGGCGAGGAGACGGCGCGCTCGCTCGGCGTCGACGTCGCGCGACTGCGGCTCAGGGTCGTGATCGGCGCGGCGCTCGCGGTCGGCGCGGCGGTCGCGGTGAGCGGCGGGATCGCCTTCGTCGGCCTCGTCGTGCCCCATCTCCTGCGGCCCTTCGTCGGCCACCAGCCGAGCCGCCTGCTGGTCGCGAGCGCGTTCGGCGGCGCGGCGCTTCTGCTCGCCGCCGATATCGCCGTGCGGCTGCTCTCGCCGGGGCCCGAGCTCAAGCTCGGCGTTCTGACGGCGCTGGTCGGCGCGCCCTTCTTCCTCTACCTGATCGTGAGCACCCGGCGGGCGATGCGATGACCCTTCTGGCGGCGCGCGGGATCGGGGTGGGCTACGACGGGCGGGCGGCGCTCGAGGCGGTCGACTTCGCGGTCGACGCGGGCGAGTTCGTGGCCCTGATCGGCCCCAACGGCGCCGGCAAGACGACGTTCTTGCGTGTGCTCGCCGGGCTCCGCGCGCCCGAGACGGGCGCGGTCCTGTTCGAGGACGCGCCGCTCGCCGCCGCCGATCGCCGCCGGCTTGCGCGCAGTGTCGCCTATCTTCCCCAGAACGCGCCCGTTCATTGGCCGCTGACCGTGCGCCGGCTCGCCGCGCTCGGCCGCCTGCCCTGGCTCGATGCCTGGCGACCGGCGGGGGCCGAGGATGCGCGCGCCATCGACGCGGCGCTCGCGCGCACCGACATGGCCGCCTTCGAGGACCGGCCCGTGACCACGCTGTCGGGCGGCGAGCGGCTGCGCGCGCTCTTGGCCCGGGCGCTCGCGGGCGCGCCCCGGGTGCTGCTCGCCGATGAGCCGGTCGCCGCGCTCGATCCCTTCCACCAGCTCCAGGTCATGGAGATTCTGCGCGACATCGCGCGCGGCGGCGGCGCGGCGGTCGCGGTGCTCCACGACCTCACGCTCGCGGCTCGGTTCTGCGACCGCCTGGTGCTGCTGGCCGGCGGCCGCCTGGTCGCCGAGGGCCGCGCGGACCGGGTGCTGAGCCCCGAGAACCTCGCCCGCGCCTACCGGATCGAGGCGCTCGCCGGCGCGGTCGAGGGCGAGCCCTGGCTGGTCCCTTGGCGACGGCTGGAGGGGCCGGAGGCGGGGCCGTGAGCGCGCCCGCCCTTCCCGCGAGCCCGGCGGCGATCGGCCTCTCGCTCGCGCTGCACGCGGCGGCGGTCGCGGGCACGCTGGCGCTCGCCTGGCAAGAGCCCGCCCGGCCGCTGCCCATGATCCCGGTTTCCCTGGTCTTCGCCGAACCGTCCGCGCCCACAGCCGCGCAAAAGGCCGGGAAAGCGCCCCCCGCCGCACCCGAGGCCGCGTCCGCGCCGGCGTCCGAGCCCACGCCAGCGCCCGAGCCGGTCAGCAAGACGCCGCCCGAGCCCGCGCCGCCGCCACCCCCCGCCGCGACGGCCGAGGCGGCGCCGCCCGCCGCGCCCGAGGCACCCGACGGTCCTCCCGCGCGCGACGAGGCCGCGCTGTTCCCGCCGCCGCCCCCCAAGCCCGCGCCGAGGCCCAAGGAAGTCGCGACGCCCGCGCCCGCGCCCGCGCCCGCGCCCGTGATCGTTACGCGCGATTTCGACCCCGGCAAACGCCCGCCCGGAGCGGTGGAAACCGGGGCGGCCGCGCCCGAAGCAATGGAACCCGAGGCGGCGACCGCGATTCTAGAGCGGGATGATTTTAGGCCGGCGCGTCATTTCCTTGAATTGAATCGGCGCCTCTCGCGCTTCGCCTCGCGCCCCCACCCAACCCTCCCCCATCGAGGGGGAGGGCTTAATCAACCGAACGCGCCCGTGTTTTTCCTCTCCCTTGATAGGAAGGGAGATCGTGATACGGCCTCGGACCGAAAGCCCTCCCCCTCGATGGGGGAGGGTTGGGTGGGGGTGAAGATGAGAGCGCGGACCGCGGCCGCGAGAGGCGTCGATTCAATGCAAACACAGTATGCTCTGGCCTCGGCGCGCCCGGACGGGGTCGGGAGCGCCACCCCGCCCCTGGACACCGGCCTCGGCCCCGGAGATTCGGCGCTTCCCACCGCCTTCCCCGGCAACCCGCGCCCGGCCTACCCCTTCGCCGCGCGGCGCAAGGGGGTCGAGGGGCGCGTGGTGCTGCGGGTCTCGGTGCTCGCGAGCGGCGGGGTCGCGGGGATCGCGGTCGAGCGCACGAGCGGCTCGCGGCTTCTCGACCGCGCGGCACTCGACGCGGTGCGCCGCTGGCGCTTCTCCCCGGCGACCCGCCTCGGCCAACCGGTCGCCTCCACGGTCCGCGTCCCGATCACCTTCCGGCTCGACCGGTAGGGCATGTTTTAATGGAAGAATATGGTGCCGCCGGAGTGGATCGAACACTCGACCTCGCCCTTACCAAGGGCGCGCTCTACCACTGAGCTACGGCGGCACGGCATGCCTCGCGCGCTCGGCCGCCCGGGAGTGCGAGGCGGAACGGGGACCGTTGGTGAAGTTCCCTCCCGGCGGCCGATGGGAGACGGGCCGGGCGGGCAAAGACGGTCTTGAGCGGCGCGGGGCAAAATGCCACAGTGCCTCGGCCGACGCAAGCGCGGGCGCAGCCGATGGACAGGACCGACGACGAGCGCGAAAAAGCTGCGAAACCCGAGGCGCCTTCGGCCGCCCCGAGGCCCGTTCCCGGACGGGGCGCGGGCGCGGCCCAGGGACCGACGAAGCCGCGCGAGGACCGGCGCGCCCAGGCGCTGCGCGCCAACCTGCGCCGGCGCAAGGCCCAGGCCCGGGGCCGCCGGGAAGGCGGCAACGGCGAGCCGGACGACCCCGGCGCAGACCCGGGACGCGGGCGTGCTTGAGCGCCAAGCGGGCTTCGAGTAAAAGGGCGCAGGCCAACCCCGGAGACCCCGCATGCCCGTAATGCCCGACCACTGGATTCGCCGCATGGCGACCGAGCACGGCATGATCGAGCCGTTCGTCGAGGCGCAGAAGCGCGAGGGCGTGATCTCCTATGGCGTCTCGTCCTACGGCTACGACGCCCGGGTCTCGCGCGAGTTCAAGATCTTCACCAACGTCGATTCGGCGATCGTCGATCCCAAGCGGTTCTCCGACAAGGGCTTCGTCGACCGCTCGGCCGAGGTTTGCGTCATTCCGCCCAACAGCTTCGCGCTCGCGCGCACGGTCGAGTACTTCCGCGTGCCGCGCGACATGCTGGTCATCTGCCTCGGCAAGTCGACCTACGCGCGCTGCGGGATCATCGTCAACGTCACGCCGCTGGAGCCCGAGTGGGAGGGGCACGTGACGCTCGAATTCTCGAACACCACGCCGCTGCCCGCCAAGGTCTACGCCAACGAGGGCGCGGCCCAGTTCGTCTTTCTCAAGGCCGACGAGGCCTGCGAGACCTCGTACGCCGACCGGGCGGGCAAGTACATGCGCCAGCGCGGCGTCACCCTGCCCAAGCTCTGAAACCGGACCCGCCCATGCCCCTTTCGCGCACACCGTTCGCCCGCCCCCGCGAGGGCGTAGGCCGAGGCCGCCCGGAGACGGCCCGGTAATGGCCCGGTAATGGCCCGATAATGGATCGCATCCGCATCCAGGGCGGCCGACGCTTGCGCGGGCGGGTGGCGATCGGCGGAGCCAAGAACGCGGCGCTGCCGCTGATGGCGGCGACGCTGCTGACCGACGAGACGGTGACGCTCGCCAATCTGCCCCATGTCGCCGATATCGCGACGCTCGCCAGCCTCTTGCGCCATCTCGGCGTGTCGCTCACCCTCAACGGCCACGCCGCCAACGGGGGACACGCGGGGCGCGCGTTGTCGTTCACCGCCGCCGCGATCGACGACACCACCGCGCCCTACGACCTGGTGCGCAAGATGCGCGCCTCGGTGCTGGTGCTCGGACCGCTGCTCGCGCGCTGCGGGCGGGCGCGGGTTTCGCTGCCGGGGGGCTGCGCGATCGGCAACCGGCCGGTCGATCTCCACTTGAAGGGGCTCGAACAGCTCGGCGCCCGGATCGAGCTGGTCGACGGCTACATCGACGCCGAGGCCCCCGAGGGGCTGCGCGGCGCGCAGATTCAGTTTCCGACCGTCTCGGTCGGCGCGACCGAGAACCTGATGATGGCCGCGACGCTCGCCCGGGGCGAGACCGCGCTGGTCGGCGCGGCGCGCGAGCCCGAGGTCGTGAACCTCGCCCAATGCCTGATCGCCATGGGCGCGCGGATCGAGGGCGCGGGCTCGGACGAAATCCGCATCGAGGGCGTCGCGCGCCTCGGCGGGGTCGAGCACGCGGTGATCGGCGACCGGATCGAGGCCGCGACCTACGCGGTCGCCGCGGCGATCACCGGCGGCGAGATCGAGATCGCCGGCATCGAGCCCGAGTTCATCGCCGCCGCGACCGAGGTTCTGGACGCGGCCGGCGTCGGCATCGAGCCGGGCGAGGGCCGACTGGTGGTGCGCGGCGCGGGTCGGCGTCCCGTCGGGGTCGACGTGATGACCCAGCCCTATCCCGGCTTCGCGACCGATCTTCAGGCCCAGATGATGGCGCTGATGTGCATCGCCACGGGCGCCTCGATGATCACCGAGACGATCTTCGAGAACCGCTTCATGCACGTGCCCGAGCTGCGCCGCATGGGCGCGAACATCACCGTGCACGGGGCCTCGGCCCTGGTGCGCGGGGTCGAGCGGCTGATCGGCGCGCCGGTCATGGCGACCGACTTGCGCGCCTCGGTCTCGCTGGTGCTCGCCGGGCTCGCCGCCGAGGGCGAGACGGTGGTCAGCCGGATCTACCACCTCGACCGCGGCTATGAGCGGATCGAGGAGAAGCTCCGCGCGCTCGGCGCCGATATCGAGCGGATCGAGGGGTAGCCATGGCCGAGCCCCTGGTCATCGCGTTGCCGGCGGGGCGAATTCTCGGCGAGGTGATGCCGCTGCTGCGCCGCGCCGGGATCGAGCCCGAGCCCGCCTTCGACGACCCGGGCGACCGGCGGCTGCGCTTCGCGACCAATCGCGACGACGTGACCATCGTGCGGGTGCGCGCCTTCGACGTCGCCACCTTCGTTGCCTTCGGCGCGGCGCAGTTGGGGGTCGCCGGCGAGGACGTGCTGATGGAGTTCGACTACGCCGAGGTCTACGCGCCGCTCGATCTCGGCGTCGGCCATTGCCGCGTCGTGGTCGCCGAGCCCGCCGCGATGGCCGGCGACGACGACCCGGCGAGCTGGAGCCACGTGCGGATCGCCACCAAGTACCCGACCATCGCGCGCCGCCACTTCGCCGCCCGGGGCGTGCAGGCCGAATGCATCAAGCTCCACGGCGCGGTCGAGCTCGCGCCGTCGCTCGGGCTTTGCCGGCGGATCGTCGATCTGGTCTCGAGCGGGGCGACGCTCGCGGCCAACGGCCTGGTCGAGGTCGAGAAGATCGCCGACGTCACCGCGCGGCTGATGGTCAACCGTACCGCGCTCAAGACCCGCGCCGACACGGTCGGCGGCTGGGTCGAGCGGATCAGAGAGGTTCTCGATGGCGCGAAGGCTTGACACCCGGGACCCCGGTTTCGCGACGGCCTTCGCCGAGTTCGTCGCCCGCAAGCGCGCCCGCGAGGCCGATGTCGACGCCGCCGTCGCCCGCATCGTCGCCGAGGTGCGCGAACGCGGCGACGCGGCGCTCGCCGAGTACACGGCGCGCTACGACCGGCTTACGCTGGAGCCCGCCGCCTTCCGGCTGAGCGGCGACGAGATCGCCGGGACGGCGCGGCGCTGCCCAGCCGAGGTGCGCGCCGCCCTCGAACGAGCCGCCGAGCGGATCACGGCCTATCACCGCCACCAGCTTCCCGACGCCCTCGACTACCGCGACGAGATCGGCGTGCGCCTGGGCGCGCGCTGGACCGCGATCGGCGCGGTCGGGCTGTATGTTCCGGGCGGCACGGCGGCCTATCCGAGCTCGGTGCTGATGAACGCGCTGCCCGCGCGCATCGCCGGGGTCGCGCGGCTGGCCATGGTGGCGCCGACCCCCGACGGAGCGCTCGACACGGCGGTGATCGCCGCCGCCGAGATCGCCGGGATCGGCGAGATCTACCGCCTGGGCGGCGCGCAGGCGGTCGCGGCGCTGGCCTACGGAACCGCGACGGTCGCGCCGGTCGACAAGATCGTCGGCCCGGGCAACGCCTATGTCGCGGCGGCCAAGCGCCGGGTGTTCGGCGCGGTCGGCATCGACACCATCGCCGGGCCGTCCGAGATCGTCGTGATCGCCGACGGCGACAACGACCCCGCCTGGATCGCCGCCGATCTCCTGTCCCAGGCCGAGCACGACGAAGCCGCGCAGGCGATCCTGCTGACCGACGACGCCGCCTTCGCGGACGCGGTCGAGGCCGCGCTCGGGCGCCATCTCGAAACCCTCGCGCGCGCCGCCGTCGCGGCCGAGAGCTGGCGCGCCAACGGCGCGATCATCCTCCTCGAAAGCCTCGACGAGGCGCCGGCGATCGTCGACCGCCTCGCGCCCGAGCATCTCGAGATCGCCACCGCCGCGCCCGACGCGCTCGCCGAGCGGGTCCGCAACGCGGGCGCGATGTTCCTCGGCCGCCATACGCCCGAGGCGATCGGCGATTACGTCGCCGGCCCCAATCACGTGCTGCCGACCGATGGCGCGGCGCGCTTCGCCTCGGGCCTTTCGGTGCTCGACTTCATGAAGCGCACGACCTTCGTTCAATGCGACCCGTCGAGCCTCGCCGCGATTGGACCGGTGGCGGAAACGCTGGCGACCGCCGAGGGGCTGGGCGCGCACGCGCTATCGCTGCGCATCCGGCTGGGCGGGCGCGGCGAGACCTGACATGGCCGACACCCCGGCGCGCTCGCGGCGGAGAATCGCCGACATCACGCTCGACGAGCACAGCGTGATCCGCCGCTCGGCCGAGATCGAGCACGAGCGCCGGGTCGCCATCTTCGACTTGCTCGAGAACAACCACTTCGCCCCCATCGGCGACGACCGGGGGCCGTACACCCTCCATCTCGCGATCGAGGACAACCGGCTGGTGTTCAACATCACCGGCGCGGGTGGCGCGGCGCTCGACCGCGTGGTCCTGCCGATCCGCCCGTTTCGCGGCCTCATCAAGGACTATTTCACGATCTGCGGCAGCTATTTCGAGGCCATCAAGCGCGCCTCCCCGTCGCAGATCGAGGCCATCGACATGGGCCGGCGCGGACTTCACGACGAGGGCTCGGAACTGCTGCGCGAGCGTCTCGCCGACAAGATCGAGCTCGATCTCGAAACCGCGCGGCGCCTGTTCACGCTTCTCTGCGTCCTGCATATCCGCGGCTGACCGGCGATGGGCGACCTTCCCGGCGCGGTCCTGTTCGCCTGCACCATGAACGCCGTGCGCTCGCCCATGGCCGAGGCGATCATGAAGCATCTCTACGGGCACTTGGTGTTCGTCGATTCGGTCGGCGTGCATGCCGCCGAGATCGACGGCTTCGCGGTCGCGGCGATGGACGAGATCGGGATCGACCTCGGCCGCCACCGGGGCAAGACCTTCGACGAGCTCGAGGACGAGTCCTTCGACCTCGTCATCGCGCTCTCGCCCGAGGCTCAGCACCACGCGGTTGAAATGACCCGCTCGATGGCCTGCGAGGTCGAGTTCTGGAACACCTTCGACCCCTCGATCGTCGAGGGCAGCCGCGAAACGCGGCTCGACGCCTACCGCGCCGTGCGCGACCAGTTGATCGAGAAGATCGAAGCCCGCTTCGGCCGCCGCCCCCCGCCGGTGGTCTAGGGGGGCGGGGGTTTATGAACGGTGGCTGGGTGCGACGTTTCGGGCGTCAGGCTTCGGGGACGAGGTCGCAGACGATCGCCGTCGCCGGTTCCTTGCCCCGGTTCCAGAACCAATGCACGGTTTCCCGGTCTTCGAGAATCGCTTCCGCGTCGGCCGTGCCGTAGGCCCGCTCGCCGCCGGGGCGGCCTTCGGTCCAGGTGCCGCTGATCACCTTCACCAGGCCGGGGCGCGTCTCGTGGCTGTGCTTGGCGATCTGCCCGCCGGGCTTGATGGTGATTTCGCGCAATTGCAGCTTGTAGCCGCTCAACCCGATCTGAGCGTCCATGGACTTTCCGGAGACGACGCCGAGCGCCGCCACGGCGAGGCCTTTGTGCTCGGTCGGAACGGCCATCTGCGCCAGGCCGCGGCCGCCGACGGCGCCCAAGGCGATGCCAAGCGTCGCCGAAAGAGCGATGGTGGAAACGAGCGTCAAGGTCCGGCGATTTGCCCTGGGGTTTTCGTTTACGTCTTGCATCGAGGCCTCCATGGGTTGGATGTGAACGCGATCCAGGCTAGGTTCGACGACGACGCGCGCGCAAATGATCCTTTTTCACGCCGTCATGAAGCGGATTAACGTCGGTGAGACGCAAGCTGCCTCCCTTCGCGGCCATCCGCGCGTTCGAAGCCGCCGCCAGGCATCGGAGCTTCAAGAACGCGGCGGCGGAGCTCCACGTGACGCAATCCGCCATCAGCCACCAAGTGAAGGGGCTGGAGGATTTCCTGGACACCGCCCTTTTTTACCGAAGCAGCCACGGCGTGGCGCTGACCGCGAAGGGCGTCTCCTATTCGGGCGACGTCCGCGCGATCCTCGACCGCTTGGACGCCGCGACCGAACGGACGAAGGGCGTCGATAGCGTCGGCCCGCTTTCGGTTCGCACGACCCCGGCCTTCGCGTCGCGCTGGTTGCTGCCGCGCATGGGCCGCTTCAACGACGCCTATCCCGAGACCGAATTGCGGATCACCACGACGGCCGACCCGATGCACTTCCCCGACGGCGGTGTCGATATCCTGATCCAGTATGGCCAGGAGCCGGCGCCAGGCCTTCGGGTCGACCCCTTCCTGACCTCGGCCCGGTTCCCGGTGTGCAGCCCCGGATTGCTGGAGAAGCAGCCGGCGATTCGAACGCCCCGCGATCTCGCCCGCGCGACCCTGCTGCGCGATCTCGTGGGTGACGACTGGGATGCCTGGTTCGAATGCGCCGGCGGCCGTGCGCCCGAGCGTATCAAGGGGCCGTGCTTCGCCCATTGCGAGCTGACCTTGCGGGCGGCCGAGGAAGGGCAAGGCGTGGCGCTCGCCTACGGCGCATTAATCGGCGACGCGATCGCCGAGAAGAAGCTCGTAAAGCTTCTCGATCTGGAGACTCCGCCTAAGGTGATCTATTCGCTGACCTGCCCGGAAGGCTGGACCAATCGCCCGCGCATCGCGGCCTTTCGTAACTGGATCTTCGCGGAAACGGCGGCGAACGCAATCGCGCGCTTCGCTTCTCCCCTCGCCCCTCCCGCTTGACCTCGGCTCGAATTCCCCTATGTTCTACGCGGTTCAGAACAAGGCAAAGATGCATGGCGAAAGAGGATGTCCTAGAGTTCCCGGGCACGGTGACCGAGCTGCTGCCGAATGCGATGTTCCGGGTCAAGTTGGACAATGACCACGAGATCCTCGCCCATACCTCGGGCAAGATGCGCAAGAACCGCATTCGCGTGCTCGCGGGCGATCGCGTCACCGTCGAGATGACGCCCTACGACCTGACGAAGGGCCGGATCACCTTCCGGTACAAATAACCCCACCGCCGATGCCGGAGGACACGCGCAAGCCGGGCCTGGTCCTGGCCTCCGCGTCGCCGCGCCGGCTCGAACTTCTGCGACGGATCGAGATCGAGCCCGACCGGATCGAGGCCGCGACCTTCGACGAGGCCGCGCGACCCGGCGAGTTGCCGCGCGCGCTCGCCGCCCGGCTCGCCGAGGCCAAGGCCCGCGCGGTCGCTAGAGGCCACCCGGGGATGGTCGTGCTGGGCGCCGACACGGTGGTCGCCCGTGGCCGCCGCGTGCTCCCCAAGCCCGACGACGCGGCCGCCGCCAGGCGCTGCCTCGAATTGCTCTCGGGCCGCCGGCACCGGGTGATCGGCGGCATCTGCGTGATCGGCGCCGACGGCCGCGCGCACCGAAGGCTGGTGCTGACCCGCGTCCGCTTCAAGCGCTTGGCGGCGGACGAGATCGACGCCTATCTCGCGAGCGGGGAATGGCGCGGCAAGGCGGGCGGCTACGCCATCCAGGGACGCGCGGCGGCGCTGATCCCCTGGATCGAGGGCTCCTATTCCAACGTGGTCGGATTGGCGCTCTACGAGACCGCGACGCTGCTCGCCGCTTGAGGCATCCGTCCGTCCCTCCCATGATCGACACGATCGCCGTCGACGCCACCCCCGGCGAGATGCGCGTGGCCCTGATCGCCGAGGGCCGGACGGTCGAGCTGCTCTACCGCCGCGCCGGGCGCGAGAGCCGGGTCGGCGGCGTCTATCTCGGCCGAGTGACGCGCGTCGCGCCGGGGCTCGACGCCGCCTTCGTCGAGATCGGCGCGGGGCGCGCGGGTTTCCTCGACGCCCCCGACGCGCGGCCCGACCCGCAAGCTCCCATCGGCGCGATCGGCGATCATGTCCAGGAAGGCGCGGCCGTGCTCGTTCAGGTCGCGCGCGACGCGGTCGGCGACAAGGGACCCAAGCTCACCCGGCGCCTCGCGCTTCCCGGCCGCTTTCTCGTCCTCGCCCCGGGCCAACCGGGGATTCGCGCATCGCGCCGGATCGCCGACGACGCCGAGGCCGCGCGGCTGACGCGGATCGCCCAACGCCTCGCCCGTCCGGGCGACGGCCTGGCGCCGCGCACCGCCGCGAGCGGCGCGTCCGAGGACGCGCTCGCCACTGATGCGCGCGCGCTCTATGCGCTTTGGGACGGGATCGAGGCGGCCCGCGGCGAGGCCCGGCCGCCCGCCCTGCTTCATGACGACAGCGACCCCCTCGTCCGCGCGCTTCGCGACCGGGTGGGCGCGCCCCCCCAATGGCGCCTTGGGCGGATTGTCGCCGAGGCCGGGCCGGCGGCGGTCGCGGCGCGAGCGGCGCGGGCACGCCTCGGAGACGACGCGATATCGCTGCCCGCGATCGAGATCGACGACGGCGGCGGCGCGCCCCTGTTCGAGCGCCTCGGCGTCGAGGACGCGATCGAGGACGCGCTTTCGCCGCTGATCCCCCTGCCCTCGGGCGCGCGTCTCGCGATCGAGGAGACCGAGGCGCTCACGGCGATCGACGTCGACACCGGCCTCGGCGGAAGCGCGGGCGGCGAGACGACCACGCTACGCGCCAATCTCGAGGCGGCGGCCGAGATCGGCCCGGCGCTGCGCCTACGCGGCATCGGCGGATTGGTGGTGATCGATTTCGCGCGCCTGCGCCGGGTCGATCATCGTCGCCGGGTGCTCGCCGCGCTGAACAAGGCGCTGGCGTCCGATCCGGCCGCCGGCCGCGCCTTCGGCTTCTCGCGGCTCGGCCTGGTCGAGCTCGCCCGCCGCCGGATCGGCCCAAGCCTGAGCGAGCTGCTGTGCGAGCCTCGCCCACCCGCCGCCGACCGACGGCGCGCCAAATCGGCCGAGACGGTCGCCAACGAGATCGCCCGCGCGCTCGTCCGCGCCGCCCGGACCGCGCGCCCCGGCCCGCTCGCGGTGACGGCCGCGCCCGAGGTCGCCCGCCTGCTCGCCGATCCCGGGGGACCCTTCGCGGGCCTCGAGCGCGCGCTCGGCCGCGCGCTCGCGCTCGCGCCCACCTCCGACGGCGGGCGCGAGACATTCGAGATCACGGCGGGGTAGACCCCGCTTCGTCGAAGAACGGGGTTCTTATTGTCGGAGGCATCGGAAATGTTAGTATACGAACAAGCTCAAGTCGGCAGGCAGTGAGCTAAATCGGTGTGTGCCACGATCGTCCCTGGATCACGAACCGTTGGGGAGGGAGTTGTGGAAGACGGACCGAAGACAGAGCGACCACGGCGACGCGGGCGCGCCACGCCGACCAAGGCCAAGACACATCCCGATGCCTTCAATATGTACGCCGCCGCCGAGGCGCGCCCGCGCTTCGGGTTTCTCGACGACGCCGCGATCGCGCATCTGAAGGCCCGCGCCTTCGAGCTGCTCGAAACCCATGGCGTCATCATCATCCATCCGGTTGCCGCCGAGGCCTTGCGCAAAGCCGGGGCCAGGCCGGGGAGCGACGCCGACCGCCTGCGCCTGCCGCGCGGGCTGGTCGAGGAAGCCCTGGGGGCGACGCCCAGGGAGGTCGCGCTTTATGGCAAGAAACCCTCCCGCGATCTTCGCCTGCCTCAGGCCGACGGCGGATTCATCATGCGAACCGGGACCGGCGCGCATGGATACGTCGAGCCCGAAACGGGGCGCTACCGCAATCTCGATCTCGCCGCCGTCGCCGAGATCGCCGCCGTCGCGAACGGGCTCGACGAAGTCGGGTTCGTCGCCCATCCCTTCGTCAATGGCGTGCCGGAAATCACGTCGGATATCCACGGCCTGGCCGAGCTGATCCGACGGACCGACAAGCACGTCTGGGTGCAGCCCTATAGCAAGGAAAACGTCGAATACCTGATGCGCATCGCCGCCGTCGCGGCGGGCGGCGAGGCGGCGCTGCGCCGGCGCCCCTTGGCGAGTTGCATCACCTGCTCGTTCTCGCCGCTCGAGTTCAAGTACATGGACACCGAGGTGATCCTTCAGGCCGGGCGGCATGGCTTACCCCTTCACGCCTGTAGCCTGCCGTCGGCCGGCGGCACGGCGCCGCTCTCGATATCCGGCATGGTGCTGATGGCGGCGGCGGAAATCCTGGCCATGATCGCCATCGCCCATGTGTTGGCGCCCGGGATTCCGGTGATCGCCACGCCGCTGATGTTCACCCTCGACATGCGGACGGGCAGCGCACTTCAATCCTGCGTCGAGTCGCTGCAGGCCGCCAGCATGGCCATCCAACTGATGAAGCATGGCTTCGGGCTGCTCGCCCATACCTACGGCGCCGGCTCCGACACGCCCGACGTGGACGTGCAATCCATGGCGGAGCGCGCCTTGCTGGCCCAGACCGTGGCGCTCGCGGGCGCCGATATCCTGGGCGGCGTCGGCCAGCTCGAATGCGCGACCGTGTTCAGCCCCGTCCAGGCGGTCCTCGACGACGAGGTCGGCGCCATGCTGCGGCAATTCATCCGCATTCCGGACGTCGGCGATGAAAGCCTGAACTGGAATGAAATCTCGTCGATTCGGGCCGGAGGGCATTTTCTCGACAGCGCGCATACGCTCAAATACTGCCGCGACCAGTTCTCGCCGAGGGCCTTCCTGCGCCAGGACCGCGACGGCTACGAGGCGACCGCGCGGCGCGACGCTTTCGACCAGGCCCGCGATATCGCCCTCGATCTGATCCGAAACGCCGCGCCGGACGGACTGCTTGGCGAAGACGCGAACCGGGAAATCGCCCAAATCGTCGCCGACGCCGACCGCCACATCCTTGGAGCGGCCGCCGCCCACAAGGGCGCGGCCTCCGTGATCTGAATCGGCGCCCGATCGGACGGCGAACGGAAGGCTTATTTGAGGCGCGCCTGAACGAGCAGGCCGACGATCGTCTCCTCGCCGAGCGACCGGCAGGCCTCCAGCCGCTGCAACCCTTCCACCAGCACCAGGCGCGCGCCGTCGCGGCGAACCAGGATCGGCGTGCGCTGGCCCTCTTCCAGCATGCTTTCGGCGATCGCGTTCACGGTCGCCGGATCGAGCGTCCGCCGCCGCTTCACCGGCACGTAGATGTCCGCGATCCTGAAGGTCTGATCGTCCATCGGCGGCTGCAGCGCTCCCTCGCGCATTGGTGGCCCGAATATTCACCCTTCGAGCATACGCTCCAGCGCAAGCAAATGCCCGGGTTATCGCCCGGTCAGGCGCGCGGGGTTTCCAGGCTTTCCTCGAAGACCGCGCCGCGCTCGGGGCCGTGATGAACCGACCAGTCGACGCGATTCGCGCCGAGGCGAAACACCACCGTCGCCAGGGTGTAGCTGTCGCTGCTTTCGAACTCGCCTCGACACAGGATCGGCAGGTCGTCCCGGGCACGGTCGAAAAGGATCGGCAGCGGATCGCCGTCCGCCGCGACGCCCGCCGCGAGCAGCGCCTCGGCCCGCTCCTGGCGCGCCCCCGAGGACGGCGTCACCGTCTGGGCCAAGCCCGAGAACTCTCGCCGGATGAGATGATTGGCATGGGCCGAGGGCGCGTCGATTTCGACCACGGCGCAACCGCTCGCCGGCGCCTCCACCGACAGCAACCGCCCGCTCGCCGCCGCGCCGAGATTATGGTGAAAGCCGGCGGCCCGGTCCTTCCGGCGAAGCAGCGCGAGGGCCTCGTCGAGATCGCGACAGGCCAGCACGGCGCGCGTGATCACCTGTCTCGGAATGCCGTCGGTCAGGTCGTGCGGCCGAATATGGTTGATGGTCTGGACCAAGCCGGCGTCGTTGACGCCGAAGGCGTGGCCCGGAAGCATCCCGGGGTAACAGAAGGCGGTGAAGGGCAGCCCACCTTCCGACTCCACCCGGGCGAGGAAACCGTGACCGGCGAATTCGGGCGCGCCGTCCTCGTTGTGGCCGATGACGGCAGGCCCACCGTCGGCTCCCGGCAGCAGGACCGTGGTGCAGGCATCCTCCAGCTCGCGGGCCGGATCGGGGAAATCGCCCCGACAGTTCCAAAGAAACGCCTCTTGAAAGGCGACGCCGGCGCCGTCGGCGATCCCTTCGATCTCGCGCAGGAACTCCGGGAAATGCCGCCGCGCCGCCGCCTCCAGCCGCGCCAGCCGGTCGCCGCCCAGCCACCGCTTCAGGCCGACGAACTGGGCGGTGTTGAAAACCACGTCGCGGACCACCGGCGCGGCCTTTTCCCCAAGCCCGCGCCCGATTCGATAGGGATCGCCGCAGAGTCGTACACTGTCCATGGTTGCGCCTCGCGCCGTGGAACCAGACCTTCGGCGAAGGTAATCGCCATGATGTTGAAACTCAAGAAATCCAGGGCCGCCCCCCCCGCTTCGCTTCACGGCCCATTCCGGGAATGACGACTTTCAATCCCGTGGCGCGCGCGAGAAGCATGCTAGAATTATCCCAAACCTGGGAGCGCTGGAACCAATCATGGATATCGGAGCCTGGCTGAGGGAGATCGGCCTCGCGAATTACGCCCGCGCGTTCGAGGACAACGGCATCGATGCCACCCTCCTTCCCGAGCTGACGAACGAGGACCTCAAGGACCTCGGCATCGCGCGCCTGGGCGACCGCAAGAGGCTTCTCAAGGCCATCGCGACGCTTTCCGAAGGCGGCGGCGGCGGGCGAGACAAGGACGAAGCGTCTTCCCGGGGCTCGTACGCGGGCGAGCGGCGCCAAGTGACCATTCTGTTCGTCGATCTCGCCGGCTTCACCGAGCTTTCGACCGCCCTGGACCCCGAAGAGCTGCACGGCCTCGTCGCCCACTTCTACGAGGTCGCGGACGGAATCGTCGAGCGCTACGGCGGCGCCGTGGACAAGCACCTCGGCGACGGGGTGATGGCCTTGTTCGGCGCGCCGCGCGCCCACGGCGACGATCCCCTGCGCGCGGCGCGCGCCGCCTTCGATATCCACCAGGCCATGCCCGCGCTGAGCGCGGAGGCCGGGCGCGATCTTTCGATCCACGCCGGCATCGCCTCGGGCGAGGTCGTCGCGGGCGGGCTCGGGCGCGACGGCCACCAGGAGTACACCGTCCTTGGCGATTCGGTGAACCTCGCCTCCCGCCTCGATGGGCTCGCCAATCCCGGCGAGACCCTGATCGCCGACGCGGTGCGGCGCGCGGTCGAGGGCCAGGTCGACTGCGAGCCCCTCGGCGAGGTCCGGGTCAAGGGCCTGGACGAACCGGTCCGGGTCTGGCGCGCCAGGAGCCTGCTCGACAGTGGCGCGAGCGTCGACGGCGGCCGCGGCCCCTTCGTCGGGCGGCGCGGCGAGCTGCGGCAATTTTCGAGCCTGCTCGCGTCCTGCAAGGAGGACCGAGCCGGTCATGCGGTTCTCATTCGCGGCGAGGCCGGCATCGGCAAGACCCGGCTCGTGGAGGAGTTCGCCAAGATCGGCGAGACGGAAGGTTTCGCCAAGCACAGAAGCCTTGTCCTCGACTTCGGCGTCGGCAAGGGTCAGGACGCGATTCGCGCGCTCGTGCGCAGCCTGCTCGACGTCGTGGGCGGGGACGACGCCGCCCGCGCGGCGGCCGCCGACGCGGCGATCGCGGCGGGATGGCTGGAGGCGGATCAGCGGGTCTTTCTCACGGACTTGCTCGACCTGCCACAGCCGACCGAGCTGCGCGCCATGTACGACGCCATGGACAATGCGACACGCAATCGAGGCAAGCGGCGCGCGGTCGCCGACCTCGTCGGGGCCGCGAGCGCGCGCCGTCCGGCGCTTCTGATCATCGAGGACGTGCATTGGGCGGACACGCCCACGCTCGATCATCTGGCCGAGATCGCCGCCGCCGCGCGCGACGGCCGGGCGATCATGGTCATGACCACGCGCATCGAGGGCGATCCGCTCGACAGCGCGTGGCGCGGCTCCACCCACGGCTGCCCCCTGGTGACGATCGACCTCGGCCCCCTGCGCCGGGACGAGGCATTGGCGCTGGCCGACGAGCTGATGGACGCGCCCCGGAGCACCGCGCTGCGCTGCATCGAGCGGGCCGAGGGCAACCCGCTGTTCCTGGAACAACTCCTGCGCAACGCCGAGGAAAGCGAGGACGAGGCGGTGCCGGCCTCGATCCAGAGCCTCGTGCTCGCGCGCATGGATCGTCTGCCCGCGCGCGACAAGGACGCCCTTCAAGGCGCGTCCGTGATCGGCCAGCGCTTCGCGCTCGACATATTGCGCCATCTGATCGACGATTCGCATTACGCTTGCGCGGGCCTGATCGACCAATTCCTGATCCGGCCCGAGGGCGAGGACTATCTCTTCGCGCACGCACTGATTCAAGAGGGGGTCTACTCCTCGCTGCTCAAGAAGCGGCGCCGGGCGCTGCACCGCCGGGCGGCGAACTGGTTCGCCGAGCGCGACCCGGTGCTCATGGCCGAGCATTTGGATCGCGCCGAGGACCCCGCCGCGCCGGCCGCCTATCTCGACGCGGCGAAGGCGCAGGCGGAGCGTTATCACTACGAGCGCGCGATGCGGCTGATCGAGCGCGGCTTGGCGCTCGCGACCGCGCAGACCGACAGGTTCGCCTTGATCTGCGCGAAGGGGCGAATGCTGCACGACCTGGGGTCCATCGACCAGTCGATCGAGGCCTACGGCGACGCGTTCGAGATGGCCGAGGACGATACGGAGCGCTGCCGCGCGTGGCTCGGCCTGGCGGCGGGGATGCGCATCGCGGACCGTTATGACGAGGCGCTCGCCGTGCTCGACAAGGCCGAAGCGGTCGCGCATCACCTGGGCCTGGCGCGGGAACGGGCCGAGGTCCACCACATTCGCGGCAATCTCTACTTCCCGATGGGCCGGATCGAGGACTGCGCGACCGAGCACGGGAAGTCGCTGAGGCATGCGCGGGAGTCGGGCTCGGCCGAGGCCGAGGTCCATGCCCTGAGCGGCATGGCCGACGCGAGCTATGTCGCCGGGCGCATGGCCACCGCCTTCCGGTATTTCGGCCGCTGCGTCGGGGTGGCGCGGCAAAACGGTTTCGGCCGGATCGAGGTCGCCAATCGCTCCATGGTCGGCTTCAGCCGCCTATACCTGAACCAACTCCGCGAAGCCCTGGAGGACGGGTTGGAAACGGTCGCCGCGGCCGCCAAGGTGGGGCACCAACGGGCCGAAACGCTAGGCGAGACCCTGGCGACGCTCGTCTTGTATGAGATGGCCGAGTATGTCCTGGCCCGCCAGCACAACGCGCGGGCCCTGGCACTCGCGCGGCAACTCGGGACGCCCCGGTTCGCGGCCCAGGCCCTCATGTACGAGGGCAAGCTCGCGCGCGCCGAAGGGCGGCGGGAGGACGCGCTTCGGGCCCTGAAGGAGGCGCTGAGGATCAGCGAGGAGATCGGCCACGGCTTCGCCGGGCCGCGCATCATGGGCGAGTTCGCCCGCGGCCTGGACGATCCCCGGGCCAAACGCGCCGCCCTGGCGGAGGGCGAGTGCATGCTGCGGGACGGTTCCGTCGGCCACAACCACTTCTACTTTTACGCCGACGCCATTGAAACCGTGCTCGAGACCGGCGACTGGGACGAGGCCGAACGCTACGCCACGGCGCTGGAAGACTTCACCCGGCCCGAGCCGCTGCCGTGGAGCGCGTTCTTCATCGCCCGCGCCCGGACGCTCGCAACCTGGGGGCGCGGCCGGCGCGAGGCGGAGCAGGTGGCGGGGCTCCAACGCCTGCGCGACGAGGCCAAGCGCGTCGACCACAAGACCGCCCTGACCGCTCTCGACAAGGCCCTGACCGCCGCCTGAACGCCGCCGCCCCCGGTTGGGAGGCGCCTCGGAGCGGCCGTGGCGGCGCGCGGACATCACACGCGGTTCGGGCGTGAACGACGCCCCTCGAAGTCCCATATATCCGATATGGAATCCTGCCCGAATGGCATGAAGGGGAAAGATATGGTCGAACGCATCCGTCCTTTGATCGACCGCTATCCCGAGTACGACCAGGTGGTGCGGGACCTTTTCGAAAGCAATGGCCTATTCGTCGCGCTTTGCCAGGAGTACAGCGATCTTAATCGCGATCTCGCGCGACTTGAGAGAAGCGTCGGAGGGAGCCTCCAGAACGAAGTGAAGGGGCTCAAGGATCGGCGCCAGGCCGTCGAGGAAGAGATCCTGACCCTGATCGAAGGCTGCTGCCCTGTCTGAGCGAGGCCGCATGGCCCCGCCTCGGATTGCTGGCCGGCCGATCGGTTCCTAAACGGGAAGCGGACCCGCCGCTTCCGGATGACCCGCGTGCGTCGCCGCGGGCCAAAGCCCGGAGTTTATGTGTCCAACGGCATTGTATCCCCGCGCCGGGCCGATCCTCGCTCGCGCGTCACGGCGGACGCGGATATCCCCCCAGACACGATCCCCAATCCTGGAACCACATTCCCACAATTCCGATAACGCGTTGAGTTTATTAGGGGAGGAGTGGTGGGCCGGGCAGGATGAAACTAAGCACCGGGTTTTGGTTGGGGGCTGGCAACGGCCAGGCAGTGACTTGAATATCGGCTATAGCCCATGAAAGACCCTCTACAATCGCTTCGTGCGCCGAGCCGCAAAGGGAATGGGCTAGTATTGGGGCATGAAAAGGCCGACCAATACCGCCTGGGCCAAGCTGTGCCGGGCCGCTGCCTCTGCGAACGCCGCCGCGCCCGTGACCGCTTGGCACAGCCTGCCCGCCCATTCGGCCGACGTTGCTGCCTGCTTGCGCAGCCTTCTGGACGTGTCGACGATCGAACGCCGTCTCGCCACGCTTGTCGGCCGGGACGCATTGGACGATCGCACCAAGGATCGGCTGGCCGCCTTCGCCTTCCTGCACGATCTCGGCAAGGCCAACACCGGTTTTCAGGTGCGCTGGGATGCGACGGTGCGGGGGAGTGGGCATATCAAGCCGCTCGCCGCTCTGTTTGTCGAGAGCGATCCCACGCTCGGCGACCGTCTCTGCGCTGCGCTTCCAGTCGAACGGATGCTCGACTGGTGCGATGGCGACAAAGACCGCTTCGCTGACGCCCTGTGGGCCGTGCTGGCCCACCACGGCGCTCCACCCGACTTCGAGGGTGACGTCAGCAAGGGCCGGTCCTTGTGGCGGATGGATGGCGCCTACGATCCGTTCCAAGTGCTCGAAAACCTGGGGCAGGCGCTGATCGCCGCCCTGCCCGAGGCCTTCGCCGAGGGTGGACCGCCTCTTCCCCGAACGCCCGACTTCTGGCACGCGATCGCCGGGCTCATCATGCTGGCCGATTGGCTGGGTTCGGACTGCGGCGCCTTTTTCTACACAAACGGAGAGAATGACGACCGCCGCTATGCCTGGGCCCGTGAGGCAGCGCGCGACCTCATCCGCGCCATCGGCCTCGATCCCGTCGGCTTTCGCCTGGGCATGGCCGATGCCGACGCGTTTGCATCCGTCATCCTGCCTGGTTTCACGCCCACGAAAGCCCAACGCGCCGCCATGGAGGCGGAGGGACCGATCGCCATCATCGAGGCGGAGACCGGCTCGGGCAAGACCGAGGCGGCGCTTTGGCGGTTCGCGCGCCTGTTCGCCGAAGACCGGGTGGACGGCCTCTACTTCGCGCTGCCCACCCGGGCGGCGGCGACTGCTTTGTTCGAGCGCGTGCGCGCGGCGGTCGAACAGCTTTTTCCCACGCCCGACAACCGGCCGACGGTGGTGCTTGCCGTCCCGGGCTATATCCGGGCCGACGGCGCGACCGGCAAACGGCTGCCGGGGTTCGATGTGCTGTGGGACGACCGGAAGGATGGCGGCGATCCCCGGCGCGCGCGCTGGGCGGCCGAGCATCCCAAGCGCTTTCTCGCCGCCACCGTCGCCGTTGGCACCATCGACCAGGCGCTGCTCGGCGCGATCAAGGCGCGCCACGCCCATATGCTCGCCGCCGCTCTTCTGCGCTCGCTGCTCGTGGTGGACGAGGTCCACGCCTCGGATCGCTACATGGAAATCCTGCTGCGCAACCTCCTTGCGCTCCACACGGCTTCGGGCGGCGAGGCGATGCTGCTGTCGGCGACCCTGGGCGCGGCGGCTCGGGCCCGACTCCTCGACCCGACGCGCGTCGGCTTCACCCAACCCCCACCCCTCGACGAGGCCCGGGCCTGCCCCTATCCAGCGGTGATTTCGGGTGGCCCCGGACGCGCGCCGATCGTCCGCGCGGTCACCGCTTCGCAGTACGAAAAGACGGTGCGCATGCGCCCGGCTCCCATTCAAGGCGACCCGGCCGCAATCGCTGCCGCAGCCCATGAGGCGGCCGCGCTCGGCGCGAAGGTTTTGGTGGTTCGCAACACCGTGCGCGACGCCCTCGCGACGCTGCGGGCATTGCGGGACGCCGACGGAGACGCGCCGTATCTGTTCCGTTGCAACGGCGTCGTCACCCTGCACCACGGCCGCTTCGCACCCGACGATCGTCGCCTGCTCGACGAGGCGGTGGAGATGGTGCTGGGGCGCGAGCGCCCCGAAGGCGGGCTGGTCCTGGTCGGCACCCAGACCCTCGAGCAGAGCCTCGACATCGATGCCGACATTCTGTTCACCGATCTCTGCCCGGCCGACGTGCTGCTCCAACGCCTGGGGCGATTGCACCGGCACGAGCGTGCCCGTCCAGACGACTTCGCGACGCCCGCAGCTCATGTTCTAGTGCCGAAGACTGCCGAGCGCCCCAAGGACTTTCGTGGCCACGGCATGGGAGGTGAGAACAGCCCCTATCCCGATCCGCCGCCCTTGCTCGCGACCCGGCGACTTCTTGATCGCTTTCCCGAATGGCGCATCCCCGCCATGAACCGCCGGCTGGTCGAGGACGCCACGCATCCCGAGGCGCTCGCCGCGCTGGTCGCGGAGATGGACGACCCGGCCTGGGGGGAAGAGCTCACTAAGATGATGGGTGGGGCTGCCGCCCAAATCACGCAAGCCGGGCACGCGCTGCTGCCCTGGCAGACACCGCTTCGCGATCTCACCTTTCAATGGGACGAGCCGGCGGCGACCCGGCTGGGAGCGCGCGATCTGGTCGTCACCTTCGCCGAGCCGCCGCGAGGCCCCTTCGGCCAGACGGTGGCGCGGCTGGCGATCCCCGCCTATCTGTGGCGCGGCCGGGAAGGGGACGCACCACCACCCGATGCGCCCATTCCACCCGCCGACGTCGAAAAAACCGACGATGGCTTCCTATTCCGCTTCGGCGCGCGCCGCTTTCGGTACGGTCCTTACGGCCTCGAAACCATCTGAAGCCTTCGTTTTCAAGTAGGACCGAATCTGACACCTTGGCGTGGGAAAATGATTCCCATCGCGGGAAATAATCCGAGCGCATTGCAACCCGGAGGATTCCTTGTCAAGATCATGCTAAGGAGCGCCTCAGCCCAACGATGAGGTATCACTAAGAATAGATAAAATAAAATGTAATAAATATAAAATAGCAGGAAAGAAGATGAATTTATGGAACCTTATTGATGATCCATTTATCGATATTATTGAAACCGATGGTGCGCGAAAGTATCTGACGCTTCCCCAGATCTATGCACGGCTAATGGCCGACCGGATCAGTGCCTTTCCCGGTCTTCGTCCCCATCAGGCCCATCCCTGGCACGCCTTTCTGACCCAGCTCGGCGCGCTCGCCCTGCACCACGCGGCGAGCGACGCGCCGCTCGCCGAGCCCGGCGCCTGGGACGCGGAGGCCTGGTCCGCCTGTTTACGCGCTCTAACACCCGATGCGGCGGACGACGCGCCCTGGTGCCTGGTCGTGCCCGAACCCGACAAGCCCGCCTTCCTACAACCGCCGGTGCCCGAAGGGCGGTTCGACGTTCTCGCCAAGACCTGTCCGACGCCCGATGCGCTCGACATCCTGGTTACCTCGAAAAACCACGACGTGAAGAAGGCGCGCATGGCCGACGGCCAGCCCGAGAACTGGTTGTTCGCCCTTCTCACCTTGCAGACCAGCGCCGGCTATGACGGCAAGAGCCTGAACGGCATTTCGCGCATGAACAGCGGCTACGGCAACCGTCCGGGCTTGGGCGTCGCGCCGCCGGGCGGGCAGGGCTCCCGGGTGCGGCGCGACATCGCCCGGCTCCTCGAATTGCGTGAGAATCTCTTGCGCCAATACCCGGTCTACCCGGCCGAGGGCGGCTTGGGTCTTGTCTGGTTGCGCCCCTGGAACGGGGTCGATCAGCTCTCCCTCGGCGAGCTCGATCCCTGGTACATCGAAGTCTGTCGCCGGGTCCGCCTGCTCGAAGGCGACGGCGGGATCATGGCGCGGCGGGTGGGGACCAAGAATACCCGCATCCATATGGACAAGGACCAGAACGGGCTCACCGGAGACCCGTGGACCCCGATCGACGCCACCGCCAAGGACGGCAACCGCAAGACGCTGACCGTGGACCAGCGCGGCTTTCACTACAGCCGCCTGAGCAACATTCTGTTCGAACGCGGCTTTGAGGCCGCGCCCCTTCAGCGCATTGGCCCCGGCGATGCAAACACGGGGCTTACCATGATCTGCTTCGCCTTCGTCCGCGGTCAGGGCAAGACCGAAGGCCTGCATCAGCGCCGGGTGCCCATCTCGAGACACGGCGTCAGCCTTTTCAAGCGTCGCGAAACCGATGTGCTTGCCCGCATCGCGGGCGCGCGCATCGAAAACGCAGGCGACCTTCGCCGCCGCGTCCTGCGTTATGCGCTGATGGTGCTGTTCCAGAATGGCCCCGAGGGCGGCGACTTCGCGCATACTCATCCGGCCTCGGGTACGCGCGCCGAAGTGTTCTTGCAACGCTTCGACGACTTCGTGGATCGGGGCTTCTTCGACGATCTGTGGCGCGAGGCTGATGTTCACGACGACCCGGATGCCGCCCAGGCCGAACGCG
>Ga0114931_10002410_pt1 | contig 23809 bp, 19 predicted proteins | sample 2SBtaG_FD_89579 | JGI IMG/M metagenome (GOLD analysis project Ga0114931, IMG submission 89579) | Deep subsurface microbial communities from Kolumbo volcano to uncover new lineages of life (NeLLi) - 2SBTROV14_V59a metaG | ecosystem: Environmental > Aquatic > Marine > Volcanic | place: Kolumbo... | reverse complement strand
CGTCTTCACCGTTGAAACCATCGTCAACTTCGTCGAGCGCAAGCTCGTCGCGGCGAGCGCCTGAGCCCCCCTACGCCCTACACTGCCCCCACACTCCTCCCCCCGGAGCGACCCATGCGCTGGATGTGGATCGACCGGATCATCGAGCTGACGCCGCGACAGCGGCTTCTTGCGATCAAGCACATCAGCCTCGCCGAGGAGCACCTGCACGACCACTTCCAGGCAGAGCCCGCGCAGGGCCTGCCCGCGACGCCGATCATGCCGGCGTGTTTCATCATCGAGGGCATGGCGCAGAGCGCCGGGATCCTCGTCGGTCACGCGGGCGCTTTCAGGGAAAAGGTCGTGCTCGCCAAGGTGAGCAAGGTCGAGCTGACCGAAGACGCGGCGCCCGGCGACACGCTGCGGTACACGGCGACGGTTGAGCGGATGGACGACATGGGCGCGCAGACGTCGGGGGTGGTCGAGTTGCTGCCGGCGGGCGACTCGTCTTCTGCGCGGGAGATCGGCCGGATCGACCTGATGTTCAGCCATCTCGACAACAACATGAGCGGCCAGAAGTTCCCGGAGCACAACTTTGTTTTTTCGGAGTCGTTCCGGACGCTGCTGACGTCGAGCGGGATTGAAGTGGGGTTTTAGCGCAATGCCGATTGTCGTAGAGCGGTCGTCACAGGGATCAGAATGAAGTGAGGCGGGTTTCCAACCCGCCTTTTCTAAAGAAGCACGCTGACTCCTGGCGGGATTACCTTCACTCAGAGATGAACGAGATGTAGGCGGGTTGGAAACCCGCCCCACTACACGAAAGGTGAAACCGTTTAGATGTGCGTAGATTGATCGCGTTCGGTATCACAGCGCAGACGCTTGGTAGAACGCGTGTAACTATATCGACGCCACAAGATTCGAACGACAGGAACTCTTGAACACAACCGTGCGACCTTGTGATAGAGCACAACAGACCATGCGCACGAATAGGCCCGTTTGTTGTGTCTCCCCCTGCTTTTCGCTTCTTCTTGTGTGACGCAGTAGAGCGCAGGCGGGCCACCACCGTGCATCTCACCGTGCGGATAAGTCTGTTTCCAATACCGATCATCGGATTCATCGAGGTAGTAGGACTCCCACCCAGACCAATCAGAACCTATATATCTCAGGTCGTTTTCAACGAGTCTTAACACCCGTTCACATGCTTCATCACGGACCATTGTCTTTCCATCGAAGATCCAGCTGCCAACAATCTCAGTTTCGGATGGTTCAATGCCGGCCATCACAACTACCTCGTTGACCCCTCATCTCTTCGTGGCATCGAAGCGATACCACGGCGCCGATTCAGATTACTCACTCGTGCTTCTGCGTCGCGAACTCAAAGTCCACATCCACACCCTCCAGCTTCGCCTGACCTTTTTTATCGAGCAGGCTGACCACGACCGCGACGAGCATCGCCACCGCGAACGCAGGGAGCAGGACGTCGAGGGCTTCGAGGTAGGCGAGGGCGGACTCGGGCAGGAGTCTCGGCAGGGCGAACTTGATGAACGGGACCATCGCGAACCCGCTCGCCATCGACCACATGGCGCCGCGGGCGGTCAGGCGTCGCCAGAAGATGCTCAGGATCATGACCGGGCAGAAGGTCGCGGCGATGCCGGACCAGCCGAAGATGATGATCCAGAATGCTTCGTTTTCACGGTTCACCGCGATCAGGACCATCCCGATTGCGAAGGCGATCAGCGCCAGCGCGAACGTCAGGATCTGGCCGAGCTTGATCAGTTGCTCGTCGCTCATGTCCGGGTGCTTCGTCTTCTGCCAGTAGTCGCGGACCGCCGCGCTCGACGCGACGACGAGGAGCGAGTCGATCGTGGACATGATCGCGCTGAGGACCATCGCGATGTACACGCCGGCGAGGAAGCTCGGCAGGAGCGATTGGGACATGAACGGGAGGATGAACTCCTTGTCGCCGCCGATCTCGTCCATACTGAAGAGCGCCCGCCCCACGATCCCCACCAGCACGGCGCCCGAGTCCGCCAGCAGCGTCCACACCAGCGCCACGACGAGGCCCTTGTTGATCTCACGCTCGCTCTTGAGCGAGATGAACCGCACGAAGACCTGCGGCGAGCCCCAGAACCCGATGCCGATCGCGGCGAAACCGATGATGGTGGTGATCGTCAGCGGCGTCCAGCCGGCGCCGCCGGTGATGGTCAGGTGCTCGGGGTGCGACGCGCGGAGCGTGTCGAGCAGGTTCGTCACGCCGCCGATCTCCATGAGCCCGACGATGGGCAGCGCGACGAGCCCGAGGAACATCAGCGAGCCCTGGAAGACATCCGACCAGACGACCGCGAGGAAGCCGCCCTTGGTGATGTAAAAGAGCACGACGAGGAACCCGACCGTGGCGCCGAGGAAGTGGTTCCAGTCGAGGAAGGCGTGGAAGGCCTTGCCCGTGGCGAAGACCTGCGAGCCGGCGTAGATGGGGACGAAGATGATCAGCGCGGCGGCGGCGATCAGCCGGAGGCCGTGGGTGTCATCGCGCAGGCGTGATTCGAGGTAGTCGGGGACGGTGATGGAGTCGTATCGGTCGGTGAGCCGTTTGAATCTTCTGGCGAAGATCAGCCAGGCCCCGCCCACCCCGACACACTCGCCGAGCACCACCCAGAACCCCAGGGCGCCGACGGCGAATCCGGTCCCGGTGAGCCCGATGAGCAGCCACGCGGACTCGCCGGTGGCGCGGGCGGAGAAGGCGACGTTGATGAAGCCGAGGCGTTTGCCGCCCGCGAAGTAGTCACGGATGTCGTGGGTCCGCCTGGAGGCGAGCCAGCCCAGGACAATCAGGACGGCGCAGTAGAGGACGACGGCAAGGAGTTTTTGGAGTTGGTCGGGTGTGATGGCGGGGGTTCCGGTGGTGGTGTGACGGTTGCTCGTGGCATCGAGGCGATACCACGGCGCCGGACGGATCACGTCACCTTACACGATCTTTCCACCGATCACCGCTGCGCAACACCCTGCTTCATCGCCTCGAGTTCCGTCCACCTGGCGTACAGATCAGCGACCCGGTCCTCCGCTTTTCCAAGCAACTCGCAGACCTCCGTCAGTTTCACATGATCCGCCAGCACCGCCGGATCGCCGGCCTTGGCTTTGAGTTCCTCCGCCTCGTTCTCGGCGAGCAGGATCGCCTCCTCCATGCCGTCGAGCTCGCGCTGGAACTTGTAGCTGAGCTTCTTTGCTGACGTTGAGGTCCTCGAATCCTGCGGCTTGGAGGCTGGCCGGGCCGGGGCGCTGGCCTTGACGCTCTGGCGCTGCGCCTTTTCCCATTGCTCGTAGGAGCTGTGCGCACTGGCGTTGCCTGCGCCATCGAGGGCGAGGTACTCGGTGGCGATGCGCTGGAGCATGAACCGATCGTGCGTCACGAGGATGATGGCGCCGGGGAAGTCGAGGAGCGTCTGCTCGAGCGCTTCGATCGAGGGGATGTCGAGGTCGTTGGTGGGTTCGTCGAGCAGGAGGATGTCGGCGGGCTTGAGCATCAGCCTGGCGATGCACACGCGCGCCTGCTCACCGCCCGAGAGGTTCTCGACGAATGTCTTGAGCTGCTCCTTCTTGAAAAGGAACCGGGCGGCCCAGCCGGTGACGTGCATCGTGACGCCGCCGAACTCGACGCGGTCGCCGACGGGGCACAGCGCCTCGTGGAGCGTGTCGCGCTGGTTGAGCGACTCGCGGAGCTGGCTGAACGTGACGACGCGGAGGTTGTCGGCGCGGGTGACCGTCCCGGCGTCGGGCTCGAGGTCCCCGGCGCAGATGCGCAGGAGCGTGGTCTTGCCAGCGCCGTTGGGCCCGAGCAGGCCGATGCGTTTGTCGGGCGAGAGCAGCATGTCCAGCCCCTCGAAGAGCGGCTTGCCCCCCATCGCCTTGGCGACGCCAGACAGCGTGAGCAGCTTGTTGGTCTTGCGCCCGGTCGACTGGAAATCGAGCCCGGCGGTGGGCGCCGACGCGGTGTTGCGCGACTTGAGATCGCGCAGCTCCTCGCGCCGGGACGCCGCGTCGCGGACCTGCGTTTTATTGCGTGTCTGCCGGCCCTGGATGCCCTGACGGAGCCACGCGGTGTCGCGGCGGACCTTGTTGGCGACGGCGGACTGCTCGGCGGCCTGCGCATCGAGAAAGGCTTCCTTGCGTTTGACGAACTCGGTGTAGTTGCCCACGACCTCGAAGGCGCCGTCGGGGTAGGCTCGGGCGATCTCGACGATGCGTGTGGCGGTGTTCTCGAGGAAGCGGCGATCGTGGGTGATGAAGACGATCGCCTCGCGCGCCTGCCGCATGAAGCCCTCGAGCCACAGCACGCCCTCAAGATCGAGGTGGTTCGTCGGCTCGTCGAAGAGGATCGCGTCCGACTCGTGCGCAAGGGCGCAGGCGATGGACAGGCGCTTGCGCCAGCCGCCGCTGAGCGTCTCGACGCACTGGCTGAGATCGGCAAACCCGAGCCTCGTCAGCGTGATCTCGGCGCGCGTCGTCGCATCGGCGCCGTAGTGGTGCTCGCCCTCAAGATGTCGAACGACCTCGGTCAGCGGGGTGGCGCCCTCGGCGAAGCGGTCGTCCTGCGGGACGTAACGGAGGCGCAGCCCGCGCTGGCGGTTGATCTCGCCCTCGTCTGCGTCTTCGAGCCCGACGAGGATCTTGAGCAGCGTGGTTTTGCCGGCGCCGTTGGGCCCGATCAGGCCCAGCCGATCGTTCTCACCGAGGCGGAGATCGATCCCGCTGAAGAGGACCTGGGGGCCGAAGGACTTGCTGATTTTTCTGGCGGCGATGAGCATGGACATTCGGCCGATGGTAGCCCCACGACCCGCCCCCGATCTTCAAAAACCACGCACCGGTTCCCGGTATGATCACTGCCCGATGTCCATGATCACCGACTGCGCCTGTGTTGTCTGCGGCCAAACCGCCCCGCTCCCGAAGTCCGCGGGCGTCTGCCCGGCGTGCGGCGACCCCTTCGCCACGCTGGAGATCAACTTCGACATGGACCGCGTCAGGGCATCGATGACCCACGAGGCGCTGGCGGCGCGACCACTGAATCTCTGGCGGTACGCCGAGCTGCTCCCGATCGAGCCCGACGAGACCGCCTTTGCCTGGCCTGTGGGCTGGACGCCGATCCTCGAGTCGCCCCGGCTGGCGGCGTGGGCGGGGGCAGGTGTGGGGGCGGGGCGGTTGCGGATCAAGGACGACGGGCGGAACCCGACGGGGAGCTTCAAGGACCGGGCGTCGTCGGTCGGCGTGCTGCGTGCGATGCAGGTGGGCGACTCGCACATCGCCTGCGCATCAACGGGCAACGCCGCTTCGAGCCTCGCCGGGTTTGCCGCGATGGCCGGGATCGAGGCGTCGATCTACGTCCCCCGACGCGCCCCGAAGCCCAAGGTCGCGCAGCTGCTCATCTTCGGCGCCCACGTCAAGCGCGTGCTCGGAACCTACGCCCAGGCGTATGACCTGTGCAACGCTCAGTGCGACAGGCACGGCTGGCACAACCGCAACTGCGCGATCAACCCGTTCCTGGTCGAAGGGAAAAAGACGTGCGGGCTCGAGATCGCCGAGCAGACCGCCCGGGATCTGCCCGACTGGGTCGCCATCTCGGTGGGCGACGGCTGCACGATCGCGGGTGTCGCCAAGGGTCTGATGCAGATGCAAGAACTGGGGTTCATCGATCGTGTTCCGCGCGTGCTGGGCGTGCAGGCGGCCGGGGTCGACCCGATCGCGGTGGCCTTCGAGACGGGCGCCCTGCCCACGGACCTCACCGGCGAGACGATGGCCGACAGCATCGACGTGCCGGTCCCGCGGAACTGGCGCAAGGCGGTCGACCGGGTGCGCGCGTGCGACGGGGCCTTTGTGCGGGTGACCAACGACGAGATCGCCGGCGCGATGCGCGCCGCCGGCGCCATGGCGGGCGTCTTCTGCGAGCCCGCCGCCGCCGCTTCGATCGCGGGCGTTAAGCGGGCGATCGAATCAGGCGTGATCGACCCGGGCGCGAGCGTGCTGGCCGTCTCGACCGGATCGGGATTGAAGGACGTCGACTCGGCCATCGCGATCGCCGGCGAGCCGGACGACGTGCCGCCGCTGCCCTGACCCCGGCTCTCACGCGTTGACGTAGTTGACCGGGGAGTCGGCGCCGAGCAGCGAGTTCCGCAGCGCATCGATGATGCGGAGGTACGTCAGATCCACCGGGACCGTCGCGGCGCCCTCGATCGTGCCGACCGGATCGCGCAGGTCCAGACGGACATCGAACCCGGCGCCCGCAAACGCCGTGACCTGGCCGGTGAAGACCGCCGTGAACTCGGCGCCGTCGAACCGGCCGAGGATCCGCGACGAACCCCGGGTTTGTTCGACGTAGAACCCGTCGTGGTCGGCGAACTCGTAGAAGCCCGCCTCGGAGCCAAAGAACCGCGGCTTGAGAACGTACGGCCCGCCGTCCTCGGGACAGAAGACGTCGCAGTTGCCGCACTCGTTGCAGAAATCGGCGAAGTTGGCGATCTGGTGCTTCTTGTTGAGCACGACTGAATCGCCGGGCTCGCTCGTCCAGGCGCCGTCGGTCAGGCGGAGAATCTCGATCGGGATCTCATCGGGCGCCATCGTGAGCGTGAAGTTCGCATCGTTGGGACAGACCGGGATGCACTTGTCGCAGGTGATGCAGTTGAAGAGTTCGAGTGTGGATCCGATCTTCTTCGGGGGTTTGCTGTTCGCTTCCGAGCCGTAACGCGGGTCAACGACGACTTGCTGTGTGTATTTTTCGGTGTTGATCAGAACCGCTTGCGCTCGATCCGGGGGCGTTGTGTTTGTGGCGGCGGAGCTGATGATGAACTCATCGATTGTGCGCGCGCCCGCGTCGGCCATCCGCTTGGCGAGCGCCGCGATATAGCCGGATTGTCTCGCAAAGCCCCCTTGCCGGAGCAGGTCGGAGCAGACCGTGATGGGCGTCAGCCCCAGCGCGACCGCGTCGGCGAAGTTGCCCCGGTCGATTCCTGCGGAGAATGAAATCGGGATGTCGGCGCCGAACTCCTTGCGAAACTTGCCGACAAGGCTCATCGCGATCGGGTGCAGCGCGTGGCCCGAGAGGTACTTCTCTTTCTCGGTGGTGGGAATGAAATCGCCGTGGTGCTCGACGAGGAGGGTGTTGGTGAACTTCACGCCGAGCCCCAGCCCGAGCGAATCGGCGGTTTCTTTCAGCCGCGTGACAAAACCGACCATCTGGTCCCACTTGGTGTCCATCTCGAACGCCTTGGCCGGCGCGTTGATGTCGGCGTAGCCCATCCGATCATGGAGCAGCTCGTCGACGCGGTCTTTGCCGAGGAGCGTTGGGTTGAGTTTGATCACGCAGTTCAGTTTGTGGTCGCGCAGGAGGTGATCGATGATGCGTTCGATCTCGTCGGGCGGGCATCCGTGGAAGGTGCTGAGCGTGAGCGTGTCGGAGATGGTGGTCGGGAAATCGATCTCGCGCGCCCAGACGTATTCATCCGGGATCTGCGCGCGCAGGCGTTCGATGATCGGCGCGCAGTCGCGCATCTGTTCCAGGAACGACCGGACCGTCGGCGACTGGATCCCGGCCAGATCATAGCCCACGCTCATGTCGTAGATCGTGTCGCCGTCATCATCGCGCATCGCGATCTTGCCCGACGCCTTGAGGATCTCGATGAGCATCATCCCCTTGACGTACTCTTCGAGGGACTGCTCGAGTTTCAGTTCCTGCGACCACTCGACGTTGTAGCCGACGGTGCGCATGTCGATGCAGGGGCGCGGGATGTCGAGTTCATCGAGGATCTGAACCGTCTTGAGCTCGATGATGCGCGAGCCGCCGAGCCAGGCGAGGACGATGTTCTGCGCCATCTGCGAGTGCGGGCCGGCGGCGGGCCCGAGCGGCGTCGCGGCTCTCGATCCATGAAACCGGACCGAAAGATCCAACCCGTCGGCGCCGGTGTAGAACCTGGCCTTGGGCAGATCGAAGCAGGCGCCGCGCTCATCAAGCTCGCGCAGCATCCGCGCAATGAGCCGGTCGAAAGGATAAGGGATCAGTTCCGCCATTGGATCGGAAAGGATACCGTCACGGCGTGCCACACGGCGGATCGATCAACCAGCCTGGATTGAGATCAGTGGACTTCCCACGTCGAATCGCCGGTGATCAGTGACTGGAGGTCGCCGGCGTCGGGCCGGGCGAGCTCGGCGTCCATCTGCTCGCGGATGCGGGCGCCGTGGGAGGGCTTGTCCGCGTCGACGTAGAAGACGCCCATCGGCTCGGGGAACTCCGGGTGCTCCATGTGGGTGAGCAGGAACGCCATGCGGCGGTTGGTCTCGTCGTGGACGATCAGGTCCTCTTCGGTGAACGCGCCGCCGAGCTCGACGATCTCGAGGCTGCCGGCGTTGAGCCGGAGGCCCTTGTTCTTGTCCTTGCCGAAGATCATCGGCTTGCCGTGCTCGAGGTGGAGCGTGTTGTCGGCCCTGGTTTCCTTTTGCGAGGCGTAGAACCAGGCCTTGTGATTGAAGATGTTGCAGTCCTGGTAGACCTCGATCAGGGCGGCGCCCTCGTGCTCCATCGCCCGCTTGTAGATGACATCGAAGTTCTTGAGGTCCACATCGAGCGAGCGCGCGACGAACGTGGCGCCCGAGGCGAGCGCGAACGCCAGCGGGTTGACGGGCTCATCGACCGAGCCGAGCGGCGTGGACTTGGTGACCTTGCCGACCTCGCTTGTGGGCGAGGTCTGCCCCTTGGTCAGCCCGTAGATCCGGTTGTTGAGCAGGACGACGGTCAGGTCGATGTTGCGGCGGAGCGCGTGGAGCGTGTGATTGCCGCCGATCGAGAGCAGGTCCCCGTCGCCCGAGACGATACAGACCTGCAAGTCGGGGTTGGCCATCTTGACGCCCGTGGCGACCGCGAGCGAGCGGCCGTGGATCGAGTGGAGCCCGTACGTCTCCATGTAATACGGGAACCGTGCGGCGCACCCGATCCCGGAGACGAAGACGTAGTCTTCCTTCTTGTGTTGCAGCTTTGATAGGGCCTTGCGGATGCCCGTCAGGACGGCGTAGTCGCCGCAGCCGGGACACCATCGGACGTCCTGATCGGAGGCGAAATCGCTGGCCTTGTAGGTCGGAAGTTCGATGGTCGTTGCGCTGTTGTTGCTCATGTCAGGCTGGCCCGTCTTGTCGGGGGGGATGCGGGGTGTGGGTGTGGCTGCTCAGTGGTCCATGACCGCGATGATGCGCTCGGCCAGATCATCGATGAAGAATCCGCGTCCGTTGACGTCGTTGAAACCGATCGCATCGATGAGATACTTCGCCCGGATCAGCATGCGGAGCTGCCCGGAGTTGATCTCGGGGATGATCACGCGCTTGAACGAACGCAGCACCTCGCCCAGGTTCGACGGGAAGGGGTTGAGGTGGTGCAGGTGCGCCGTGCTGACGTCCCGCCCCATCGCGCGGAGCTTGTCGCCGGTGGAGGTGATCGTGCCGAACGTCCCGCCCCAGCCGAGCACGAGCGTGTCGCCCGAGGCGGGGCCGCGAACCGTCAGCGGCGCGATGACATCGGCGGCCCGGTCGACCTTCTCGGCGCGGAGCCGGACCATCTCGTCGTGGTTGTCGGGGTCATATGAAACGGCGCCGGTGCGGACCTGCTTTTCGAGCCCGCCGAGGCGGTGCTCGAGGCCCTTGGTCCCGGGGATCGCCCACGGGCGCGAGAGCGTCTTGGAGTCACGCAGGTACGGCTCGAACTGCTCGCCGGTCAGGCCCGCGTGCACCGGGTGCTCGATCTTGATCCGGGGGATGTCCTCGACATTCGGGACCTTCCACGGCTCGGCGCCGTTGGCCACGCTCCCGTCGGTCAGCAGGACCACCGGGCACATCTGACGGACCGCGAGGCGGACGGCCTCGATCGCCCGCTCGAAGCAATCGGCGGGGCTCGACGCGGCGAGGACGATGCACGGGCACTCGCCGTGGCGCCCGAACATGGCCTGGAGCAGGTCGGCCTGCTCGGTCTTGGTGGGCATGCCCGTTGACGGTCCGGCGCGCTGGACATCGACGACGACCAGCGGGAGTTCGTAGATCACGGCGAGCCCCAGCGCCTCGCCCTTGAGCGCCAGCCCCGGGCCCGACGTGCCGGTGACAGCGATATCACCAGCGAAGGCGGCGCCGATGGCGGCGCAGATCGCGGCGATCTCGTCCTCCGCCTGGAAGGTCAGTGCGTTCATGTGCTCGAGGCGCGCCAGCGCGTGGAGGATGTCCGACGCGGGCGTGATCGGGTAGCTGCCGTAGAAGAGCTGCTTGCCGGCCTTGCTCGCCGCGGTGACCAGCCCGAGCGCGGTCGCCTCGTTGCCGCTGATCCGCCGGTAGGTCCCCGGCTCAAGCTTCGCGGGCGCAACGGTGTAGCGCGACGGGAACAGCTCGGCCGTCTCACCGAAGAAGTACCCCGCCTTGAGCGCCTTGACGTTGGCCTCGGCGACCTCGGGGCGGTTTTTCTTGATGCCGTAGTAGCTGTTGATGTACTCGATGGTCGCGTCGAGGGGCCGCTCGTAGAGCCAGTACGCGACGCCGAGGGCAAACATGTTCCGGCAGCGGTCGATGTCCTTGGCGCCCATGGTCGAGTCGGCGAGCGACTCGCGCGTCATGCGGCTCATCGGGACGTGGAAGACCTTGTACTTGCTCGTGACCGCTTCGTCTTCGAGCGGGTTGTACCCGGGCTCGTAGCCGCACTTTTCGAGCGAGTTCTTCTCGAACTCGTCCGAGTTGACGATCACGATCCCGCCGGGCTCGACGCTGTCGATGTTCACCTTGAACCCGGCCGGGTTCATGGCGACCATCGCGTTGATCGTGTCGCCCGGGGTGAAGATGTCGTGGCTCGAGAACTGCAACTGGAACGCGGAGACCCCGTAGGTCGTGCCGCGTGGCGCCCGGATCTCGGCGGGGAAATCGGGGAACGTCGCGATGTCGTTGCCGAACAGCGCGGAGGTGTTGGTGAACTGGTCGCCTGCCAGCTGCATGCCGTCGCCGGAATCGCCGCAAAACCGGATCACGACCGATTCCAGCGGCGCCTCGGCGACCGCGCCATTCGTCTTGGGACTCATCTGTTTCTAGCCTCCTCGGGGGGGCAGAGTATAGGCGCCGAGAGCGCCGAATCAGGTTTCACGATCGGTCATTCATCGGCGATTTCGGACGTTTGCTTGACGGGCCGCCCAAGGAATCCATCCCGCCTGTTTACTCGCTGTCGCTCGCCCCGACCGTCAACGGCGTCGCCCCGTACCGGGACTCGGTCACCTCGGGGATCGTGAACCGGATCGTCCCCGCGCTCGGATCCACGCCGCGCTCGGCCATCATCTCCCGAAGCCGCAGCGGCATGGCGAACTCCATCTCCTCGTCGACCACGCTCGACACCTCGATCTCGGCGCCGAACCACTCGACCATCGCCCGGCAGACCCCCGCGACCAGGTCCTCCGGGGCCGAGGCGCCGGCCGTGACCAGCACCCGCTCGACCCCCTCGAACCACCCCCGGTCCAGCTCGGCCGTGTCGTCGATCAGCCTGGCCCGGGCGCCCTCGCTCTGGGCGATCTCCATCAGGCGGACCGAGTTCGACGAGTTCTTCGAGCCGATCACCAGCGCCAGATCACACCCCGGCGCCAGCGCGCGGACCGCCGCCTGCCGGTTTGTCGTCGCGTAGCAGATGTCGTCCGAGGGCGGCGCCTTGACCTCCGGGTGCTTCGCGTGGATCGCCCGGACGATCCGCTCGGCGTCGTCGACGCTCAGGGTCGTCTGGGTCAGGTACACCGTCCGCTCGGGGTCGTCCAGAGCCAGCCGGCCGACATCCTCGACCGACTGAACGACGGTGATCGAATCGGGGGCCTCGCCCAGGGTGCCGATGACCTCCTGGTGGTTGGCGTGCCCGATGAGCAGGATCCGCCAGCCGCGCTTGGCGTAGCGGATCGCCTCCATGTGCACCTTGGTGACCAGCGGGCACGTCGCGTCGATCGCCCGCAGCGAGCGTTGCTTCGCCTGCTTCCGGACCAGCGGAGAGACGCCGTGGGCGGAGTAGATGACAATGGCGCCCTCGGGCGCTTCGCCCAGATCCTCGATGAACCGGACGCCGCGCTCCTTGAAGCGGGCGACGACGTGCTTGTTGTGGACGATCTCGTGGAAGACGTAGATCGTCTCATCGGGGAGCAGGTCCAGCGCCTGATCAACGACCTGGATCGCCATATGGACGCCGGCGCAGAAACCCCTTGGATTGACGAGCAGGATTCGCATGGTGTCAGATCCTACGCCGATCAGCCTTCGATAATCTCAATGGCGTCCTTTGGAGAGACAATCGGGATGCCCTCGACACCGCCAAGCGAGAGCAAATGCGACTTGTCTCCTGAAACAAGCAGTTCTGCACTCCCCGCAATGGCGGTGGCGATGATCACGTTGTCGTCCGGATCAGCGGAATAACCGACCATTGGAATCTGCTCGACAATCACCGCGCGCGTATCGATGTGCGCGAGCAGCAACCCCGCATCGATTCGTTCGATCCAGCGCCGCATCCGCTCGCGCGACAGCACATCGGCGAGCTCTGCGAGCTGCTCCCGGGATGTGACAATCTCAACATCGCCGAGCTTCCAGGCGCCAAGAATCCGATCCGGGATGCCGCCGGGTGAAATCAAGGCTGAGATGAAGATGTTGGTGTCAAGGACGAGTCGCACGGACTTCCTTCAGCGCCATGTCGATGTCGCGCTGGATTTCATCAGGGCTGGCGCCGCGGTTCCGCTCCTTGATGTCCCGCACCGTCTCGTCAAACACCGCTCGGCGGACCGCCCGATCAACAAACGCGGATAGATCGCCCTTCTTCATGCCCCGCCGCGCCAGCCACATGCGCACGGATCGGTCGGTCGATTCTGAAACTGAGAGATTCCATCTGGTCATCGCAGCCCTTTGTGTATATGCGCCTATACACCTATTCTACCGTTTCATATCTCTGAGTCAACCCCGGCCGAGCGATCAAAGCGGGTGATCAATAAAAAACGCCAACCGGAGATCCGGTCGGCGCTGCTTATTGTCTGGATGTCGCGTCGCTCAGGCCTTGGCGGGCTGGGCCGTCGAGTTCGCCTTGGCCGTCTCGACGAGCTGGTCAAAGACCTTGGGATCGTCGATGGCGATCTGGCTGAGCATTTTGCGGTTGAGCATGATGCCGGACTTGGTCAGGCCGTTCATGAACAGCGAGTACCTGGTCCCGCGCATCCGGCACGCGGCCGTGATGCGGGTGATCCACAGGCGACGCATGTCGCGTTTGCGGTTCCGGCGGTCGCGGTAGGCGAACTTGCCGGCGCGCATGAGCGCGACCTTGGCCTGCTGGAAGTGGCGGTTCTTGGTCCCGTAGTAACCGCGGGCCTCACGCAGGACGCGCTTGTGCGCCCGTTTCCTGGCTGATCCCTTGCGTACGCGTGGCATGGCTGCTCTCCTTCGCGCCGGACGGAGCGGCGCTCGGCGCCGGCTTGATCCCGTCAGACATCTCGATTGATCTCACTGAAAAACTGACGTTTCGTGCGGGCGTCGTGCCCGCAGGCATACTTGCTTACTTCTTGTTGGCCCCGGCGGCCGCGGCTTCGCGCATGGCGCGTTTGGCCTCGGGCGAGGGGCTGCGACGGATCGCGGCGGCGGGCTGATCCCGGCCCCGCAGGCGGCGGTGCAGCAGCTTCTCGAGGCGTTTGGCCTCGGGGCTGGACATGCACTTGTCCTTGCGAAGCTGGCGCAGACGCTTGCCGGACTTGGTGGACTTGATATGCCCCGTGAACGCCTTCTTGTGCCGGATCTTGCCCGACTTGGTCAGCTTCACGCGCTTGAGAATGCCCTTGTGGCTCTTGTTCTTCGGCATCTGAGGTCGCTCCAGGCTCCGGATGAGCCGCTGTAACACCGCCCCCGACAGACGAAAACCGTCGGCTCAGGCGAGTCGCGGACTGTAGCCCCGCCCCGGGCCCGATGCAATAGCAGGCGAACCCCGGATCGTTCCGGCGGATGGCGCCGGGGCCGCTGGTGATCGTATGCGTTGATCGGAGTTTGGACCGGTGGGGCATCACCCCTGAAAGTCAGGGTCCGACAAAGGAATCACCGGCGCCGGCGGGGCGTTCGGTGCCCCGGAGCCGCAGCGCGCCGGTGGCCTCGATGGACCCCGGGAGCCAGATGTTGTCCCCGTTTTCGAGTATGGGCGCCACCAGCCAGACGATCGATCCGTCGTTGAACAGGACGTTCTCACCCCGCCCCAGGTGGTTCCGGGATCCCGCCTCGGGGTCGAACCGCTCGCCGAGCCTGGCCCGTTCGATCACCGGGGACCGATCCGCGAGCACCACGACCCGGGCCGGGCCGTCCCATCGCTGGGCGCGCGAGCCGGGGATGATGTAGCTGAACGAGACCTCTTCGGGCCTCCGCCAGTCCCGGTTGACGCTCGCGTCGAGCTCGGTCGGGGCGTCGTGGTTGCCCGGGCAGGCGAGGTGCCCGACCGAGCAGTAGCCCTCGGTGGCGAGCACGAACAGGTTCGCCGAGTTGGACCGCCCCTGGCCGACATTCCACCACGCGCCCGTCGATGCCGAGCCGTCCGTCCGGGTGGCGCGGGGGAGCTGCCCGCGGTGATCATTGCCGTAGAGCGAGAAGCCGAGCCCGGCCGCGCTGAGGTTCGTGGCGCACTCGGTCTGCCGGACGCCCTCGCGCAGGTTCGTCAGCAGCGGCCAGCCGATCGAGCCCACGATCAGCAGCATCGCGGCGACCGAGGCGATGTCGCGGAGCGAGTACCTGGAAGCAACCCGCAGACGCTCAGAGCCGAGCCGGCGGCGATCCTTCGCGCGGGTCAGCTCGATCATGCGGAATGTCCGTTCCGCCAGCGCCTCGGTTTCGGCATCCTCGAAACCGGGGGGATCGAGCAGCGACAGCAATCCCTCGATTCGCTCGGCCCGCTTGCGGAAGAGCCCGGGCGTCTGCGAGGCGTCCCAGCCGCTCTCAACAAGCGCATCGAGCGCATCGGCGTCCGGCGCCGTCAGGCGGGCATCGGTAGCGCCCGGCGCCATCGCGCCGGCCGCCTTCGGGGCCCTGACCGATGTGGCGCAAGCAAGCAGCGGGTTCGACCCGGGGTCGCCGTCGGCAGATTCGAGCAGACCCAGCAGCCGGGCGACGCGCTCGGCGCGGTCCCGCATCGGCTCGGGAACGGCGTCCAGCTCGTAACCCGCCTCGATCAGCGCATCGAGCGCCTGGGCGTCGTCATCGGTCAGCCCGGGCATGTCTGGCACGCCCGGAGCGTTGTCATGAGAGATGTTGTCAGGATCTGAGTGGTCACGCATTGGTTGTTTCACTCCGTCCACCGTCGATCTCATCATCCCCCGCGGCGGCTTCCTGCCACGCGCGCCCGAACGCCGCCACTGCGCTGTGGAGGCGTGATTTCACTGTCCCGAGCGGGATCTCGAGCGCATCTGCGACCTGCGCGTAGCTCATCCGCTGGAAATACGACATCAGCAGGATCTCGCGCAGGTGCGGGGGCATCGTGTCGATCACGCCCTGGACCAGCTCGCTCTGCTCGCTCGCATCGAGCCCGGCTTCGGGCCCGGGCAGATCGATCGCCATCAGGTCGACGAAGGGTCGCGATTCCCCGCCGCTGCGGATCGGCGCCGAGTACCCGACCGTCGGACGGCGGGCCTCTTTTCGCCGGTAATCCCGCGCGGTGTTGGCCGCGATCGTGAAGAGCCACGGCTTGAACCGTCGTGTCGTGTCAAAGGTCGCCGCCGAGACGTGGACCTTGATAAAGGTCTCCTGAAAGACATCCTCGGCGATCGCCCGGTTGCCGAGGAACCTGATCAGGAACCGCAGCAGCGCCCCCTGGTGCCGATCAATGAGCGTGCGGAAGGCCGCGTCGTCGCCATCACGATAATCCTCGAGCAACTGCTCGTCGGTGCGGTCATCGACGAGCCGCAGCCCGGGGGCATCGGAGCGGGATTGATCGCGGAGAGCGGCGATTCGAGAGGTCTCCTTGGGGAGCGGATTGACAGCTTGCGAGCACGGTCCGCGGACCTTCAGTCATACGAGGCCGGGCGTCGAGAGTTCACGATCGGGTGTGAAAGACGTGGAATCGTCCCGATTCTGCCGATTTCATGGGAGTTCTCCTTGATTCCGGCGTGTTGCATAGCGATTCTTGACCCGTCGAACCAAGGTTGGTCGCATTCATTTCTCCAGGCGTCCGAAAACCCCCATATCCCGGGATCAGATCACCATGCGCTGTAGCCACTTCCAGATTTCCCGCACCATCGCCACGAGCCTCCTCTTCGCCGGTCTGGCGATCTCCACCGCCACCGCCGATCAGTACGACCCGCCGGCAGGGTACTACAGCACCGCCACCGGCACCGGCGTCACGCTTGAAACCAACCTGCACAACATCATCGACAACCACGTCATCCGCTCGTACGGCGACGCCCGCTTCGCCCTGCCATCGCTCGACCCGGACGACAACGTCCCGGGCAATATCGTCCTGATCTACAACGGGCAGTCCGTCTCGGGGACCTGGGATTCCGGGGCCACCTGGAACCGTGAGCACACCTGGCCCCGCTCACGCGGGATCGGCACGTCCGGCGCCGACAACTCGGACCTGCACCAGCTTCGCCCGGCGAACCCGAGCGTGAACTCGTCGCGGAGCAACAAGCCCTTCCGGTCGCCCACCGACAGCACCTGGTGGGATCCCGATCAGCTTGACGTCAACAACTTCCAGTTCCGCGGCGAGATCGCCCGGGCGATGTTCTACCTCGAGGTGCGCTACGACGGGACGGACGCCAACACGGTCGACCTCCAGCTCGTCAACGGCTTCCCCGGGACGAACCAGATGGGCGACCTCGCCTCGCTGCTCGACTGGAACTACGAGCAGCCCGTCGACCAGCGCGATCGCCGGCGCAACCACCTGGTTTATTCCAGCGCCGACAACCCGCAATATTTCCAGGGCAACCGGAACCCCTTCGTTGATCACCCCGAGTACGTCTGGGCGATCTGGGGGCCGACCCCCAACGATTCGACCCTCTTTGTCGGCGCGATGCCCGCTGCTGACGGCTCCTCGAGCGACTCGATCGACTTCGGGCGCGTCATCGTCGGGACCACCCCCGGCGCCACGAGCGTCAACGTCATGAAGATCGGCGCCAACCCCACGACCTGGGAAGCCTTCACCGTCGGCGCCCTGCTCGCGCCGGACGCGATCGAACGGCAGACGTTCATCCCCGGGGCCCAGTCCGCCTCGATCCCGCTCACCTTTGTCGCGACCGCGTCGACGGGCATGACCAGCGGGCAGCTTGTCATCAACAACACCGACCTGACCAGCGCCGGCGCCGGCCAGGGCGTCGCCGACGCCGACGACACCTTCACCGTCTTCGCCACCGCGGTCGATCATTCCTCCGGCTCGTTCACCAGCCCCGCCGCGCTGACGACGACGACCGTTGACCTGATGGATGTCGCCCAGGGCGGCGGCGCCATGAGCCTCCCGTTCGATGTCTTCAACCTCGGCGGCGACCCGATCGACTCGGCGGACCTCGTCATCGGGACCATCTCCGGCTCGGGCGACACCGGCGTCCTGACCATCGACCTGACCCCGGGCTCGATCGCCATGGTCGGCTCGTCGATCAGCGCCAACGCGATCGTCGATTCCAACGCCGCCGTCGGCGCCTACGCCGCCACGTACACCATCAACGTCGCCGATGAGAGCATCCCCGGCGCCACGGCGGGCGCCCCGCTGACGCTGAACCTGACGGCCAACGTCGTCGCGGCCGGCTGCCTCTCGGATATCAACGGTGACGGCGTCGTGGACACGGCCGACCTCGGGTTGCTGGTCGCGGCCTTCGGAAACACCGGCGCCGGGCTGGCCTCTGATCTCAACGGGGACAACGTCGTAGACACGGCGGACCTGGGCATCCTCATCGGCGAGTTCGGGCAGACCTGCAACTGATCGGCCGCTCACTCAGACGCCGACCGATTCGATGGTCGTTTCATACCGCACACCGCGCTCATGAAGCTCGGTCAGGACGCGCTCGACGAGCGCCTGATCGTGGCCGAGCAGCTCCGGCGGCGCGACGCCCGGACGGTTGAGTTCTCCCCGGGCGATCATGCGCGCGAAGATCGCGCACGGGAACGCGGTGGTGCGCGACATGCTCGTGGCGTTGGTCGCCGGGTCGTAATAATCGAGCAGGTCCCAGGTGATCCTTGTGGCCACGCCGTCGAGGATCCCCGCGCCCGTGACGCGCATGACCGTCAGGTCGGCCTCGCCCGGCTCGTAGCTCCACATCGGGAACATCAGCGCCTGCGTCACTTCCAGCGGGACCACCGTCTGCCCGCCCACCTCGATGGGCTCTTTCGAGAAGAGGCCCATCGCGCGGAGGATGCGCATGATCTCGATGTGCCCCGGGTAGCGGAGGGTCTTCTCCTTCATGTTCGGGATGTCGAGCGTGTCGGCGATCGAGCGGAGCCTGTCGGTGTTGAACGCCTCGACCGTCCCGACGCCGGGCAGGTCCATGAGCTCGGGCTCACTGAGCGCCTCGCGGACGACCACCTCGCCGCCCTCGACGATGCGCGAGGGGCGGGTGTACTCCTCGATGACGTCCGCCGGGGCGAAGCCGGCCTTGTACTCGAAGGGCCACCGGCGCTCGACGGGCAGGCCCCCGACGTAGATCTCCAGATCGACGCACGCGTCCAGCGCCGCGACCGCCCGACCGCACAGCAGGTTGCTCATCCCCGGGGCGACGCCGCAATCGACGACGCAGGTGACCCCGTTGGCCCTGGCGAGCTCGTCGTGGTCGAGGGCGTCCTCGGGCATGAACGAGATGTCGGCGTAGCTCTTGCCCGCCTCGATGACGGTCCGGAGCAGCTCGTACCCAAGGTGGCTCGCGGCGGCGCCGAGGACGATGTCGAACGGCTCGATCGCCTTTTTCACGGCGTCCAGGTCGGACAGATCCAGCGTCAGCGTCTCGATACGCGGGTCCCGGGCCTTGGCGCGGGCCAGAGCGTCTTCGGATCGGTCGGCGATGGCGACGTTGAAATCGTCATCTCGGGCCAGGTCCCAGGCCATGACCGAGCCGACCATCCCGGCGCCGAGAACGATTGCGTTGGGCATTAAGGAATCCTTCGCGGGTTGACCCGGGATTCGCTGCGCTCATCACCGGGCGTTGGGGGTTGTGCTTGGGTGTTTGTACCCCCGGGACACGATCGGAGCAATCGTCGTCAGGCAGACGCTCGATCGCGTAGAATCCGATCAAGAACCACCATCCCGGGGCATCGCCATCGGCGCCGCCCTGTCTGAACATGTGAAGGAACCAGCCATGGCGAAAGTCGCAGTCGTGCTCTCCGGGTGCGGCGTCTTCGACGGGAGTGAGATCCACGAAGCCGTCAGCACGCTCATCCATCTCAGCCGGCACGACGCCGAGGTGCATTGCTTCGCACCGGACGTCGACCAGCCGAGCGTCATCAACCACCTGACGGGCGAGCCCGCTGGCGAGCGCCGCAACACGCTGGTTGAATCGGCCCGGATCGCGCGGGGGCACGTCAAGCCGCTCTCGCAGTGCCGGGCGTCTGACTTCGACGCGGTCTTCTTCCCGGGTGGTTTCGGCGCCGCGATCAACCTGTGCGACTTCGCCGACAAGGGCTCGGACTGCACGGTCAACCGCGATGTCGACCGGGTGCTCAACGAGTTCCACGACGCGGGCAAGCCGATCGGGATGTGCTGCATCGCGCCGGTGATCGCGGCCAAGGCGTTCGGCAAGGCGGGCCCGGTCACGCTGACGCTCGGCGATGCCTCGGACGCCTCGAAGGCGGCCGAGGCGATGGGCGCGACCCACCAAATCGCGGGCGTGACGGAGGTCGTCACCGATGAGCCGAATCACCTGTTGACGACCCCGGCGTACATGCACGGGCAGGCGCCGATCCACCAGGTCTTCGACGGCATCGGGCAGATGATCGACCAGACCCTCGCCATGGTCGGCGCGGGCGCCGCCGCCTGAGCCGCGAGGGAACCGATCGCCGATCTTCTTCGTATTCTTTGCATTGCGGCCGACCCCGCGCCCGCACCAACATCCCAGCCCAACCCCAGCCCAACCCCAGACCACGACCCACAAACCACAACCATGCCACCACGCCGTCAGAAATCCCGCCGCTGCCTCGGCGCCCTCCTGCTCGCCGGCCAGCTCGGCGCGCTGCTCGTCGCCACCGCGATGTCCACGGGGTGCGAAGCGCCCGTCAAAAAACGGGCCCGCGCCGTGATGCCCGACATGGACACGCTCCGCGATGTCCCCCAATCGCTGCGGAACACGATCGGCTCCTACGTCGCGGTCCGGGGCGACCGGCCCTTGATGGTGTCTGGGTTCGGCATCGTCGTCGGGCTCGACGGGACTGGTTCGGCGGATGTGCCCATCGCGCTGCGCGACCGGCTCGAACGCGAGATGGGCCTGCGCGGGGTCGGGTCGGAATCTCTCGGGATGGGCTGGGTCTCCCCGACGGAGATGCTCAACGACCCGAACACGGCCGTGGTGGTCGTCCGCGCCATCATCCCGCCCGGGAGCGTGGAGGGGCAGCGGTTCGATGCGCTCGTGACGATCGCGCCCGGGACCAGCACGACCAGCCTCGAGGGCGGCCGGCTCTGGAGCACGGATCTGTTCCGCGGGCAGATCTCCCCGTCCGGCCCGGCGACCGAGGTGCTGGCGCAGGCGTCCGGCCCGGTCTTCATCAACCCGTTTACCGACCCGGCCGGTGAGATCTCCGGCTTCGGCTCGATGACCGGTCGGATCCTCGCCGGCGGCGTCGTGACGCGATCGCTCGATCTGGTGCTCGTGCTCGACGTGTCTTCCTACGCCCGGTCGCGGACGATCACCGGCGTCATCAACAGCCGGTTCCCCCGCGCCCGGGCGGATCGCGAGCCGACCGCGCGCGGGATCTCGGAAGACGTGATCCAGCTCTTCGTCCCCACCCGCTTCGCCAACAGCCCGGCCGAGTTCCTAACCTCGTCATGCACACGCGGGTGGACAGCATGGTCCCGCAGATCGCGTCCGGGCTCTACGCCAGGGCCCTGATCGATCACCCCGAGCTCTCGACCGATCTCTCGTGGTGCATGCAGGCGCTCGGGCGGACGGCCCTGCCCAGCCTGCGCGACCTGTACGACCACCCGGACGCCGGCCCGAGGCTCGCGGCGCTCCAGGCGGGCGCCAGGCTCCAGGACGCCCTGGCGGCGCCGCATTTGAAAGATCTCGCCGAGAACGGGCCCCCGGCGATCCGCACCGACGCGATCGACATGCTCGCCCGGATGGACGCCGACCCCCGGATCAACAACGACCTCCGGCAACTGCTCGATTCCAAAGACGCCGACATCCGCGTCGCGGCATACCAGGCCCTCGTCGAACGCAACGACCCCTCGATCATCCGCCAGAATGTCGAGGGCAAGTTCCTCCTCGACGTCGTCCCGTCCGACGACCCCATGGTCTTCATCACCCAGCAGGGTGAGCCGCGGATCGTGCTCTTCGGCACAGGCCTGAAGATCCCCACCCCGACGTTCGTCACCGGGTGGGCAAACCGCCTGATGTTCAACGCGGACCGGCCGTCGGACAAGATCAACGTGTACTACCTCGATCACAAAACCGACGAATCGCTGACCGCCACCGTCCCGACCGACCTCGACGAGGTGATCTGGTTCCTGGCGCACCAGCCGACGCCTGACAGCCCCGCCCCGGGCCTTGGCCTGACCTACTCCGAGACCATCGGGGCGCTGTATGTGATCGCGCAGAATGACTCCCTGCCGGCGCCGTTGATCGCCGAGCAGGACGTGCTCGCGGCGGAACTGATCCACTCGATCGAGGGCGTGGATGTCAAGCAACGGCCCGAGTCCGATTCCGACCCCGGGTACGACGAGACCACGACCCAAACCGAGGATCCGAACCAGTTGCCGAGCGTCACCGAGTTTGGTCCTTTGCAATCCCAACCGGCCCAGCCGCCGGTCAAACGCACCTTCGTCGTCCCGATCCCGCCCAAATCCGGCAAGAAGTGACGATTTGTCGATCATTGGGCTACGGTTGACACTGGAAATTCACGGCCCAAACAGTGATACTGACACGCTCCGCTGTTGGCGGCGCCGATCGGACTCGGCGACCTGCGGAGAGGCAATCGTGGGCGGGCCGACCCGTCGCCCGTTCCCCCATGACTCCCCGGCAGGACAGACACGGAGGTCTGCACCAGTGATGCGGCTGGCCAAACTCACCCTCTCAGGGTTCAAATCATTCGCCGACCGGACCGAGTTCACCTTCGAGGAGCCGGTCACGGGCATTGTCGGACCCAACGGGTGCGGCAAGTCCAACGTCGTCGACGCCATCAAGTGGGTCCTGGGCGAGCGCTCGGCCAAGTCCCTCCGGTCCAGGGAGATGCTCGACGTCATCTTCGCCGGCTCCGCAGGGCGGAAGCCCTCGGGGATGGCCAGCGTCACCCTCACCTTCGAGAATCCCGTCATGGACGGGCTCTTTGAGCGCGACAACGACGGCGCGCAACGCCCCGGGAGGCCGCTGGCCATCGACTCGGACACCGTCGCCATCGAGCGGCGGCTCGACCGCGACGGGAACAGCAAGTACATCATCAACGGCGCCACCGCGCGGCTGCGCGACATCCGCGAGCTGTTCATGGACACCGGCATCGGCGCCGACGCGTACTCGATCATCGAGCAGGGCAAGGTCGACGCGATGCTCCTTTCGTCGCCGACCGAGCGGCGGACGATCTTCGAGGAGGCCGCCGGCGTGGCCCGGTTCAAGGCGCGCCGCATCGAGGCGACCCGCAGGCTCGACCGCGCCGAGGTCAACCTCGTGCGCGTCCGCGAGCAGCTCGAATCGACCGAGCGGCGGCTCAAGCTGGTCCGCCGGCAGGCGTCCAAGGCACGCATCTTCCAGCGGCTGACGACCGAGCTGCGAGGCCTGCGGATGGCCTCGCTCTTCGACGAGCACCACGACCTGCTCGAGCGCCTCGACGGGCTGACGAGCCGGCTGGCGGATCTCGAGGGCGCCCGTGCGCAGGCCCGCGACGACCTCGAGCAGGCCGAGGCCGCCAGGCAGGAGGCGGAGCTGCGCCGGCACGACCTGCACGAATCGCAGCGTGAAACCGAAGCGGACAAGGCGCAGGCGCAGCACGACGAGCAGCAGGGCCTCCAGCGCATCGAGCTCACCCGGCGCGCCCGCGAGGAAGCGCAGGCGCAGATCGAGCGCGACAACGCGACCCTGAACGATCTCAACGCCGAGGTCGGCGCCCTGGCGTCGCAGGCGGACACGCTCCGCACGGCGCTCGATGACCTCGTCGGCTTCGTCGAACGCGCCGAGGCGGAGCACGCCCAAGTCAACGAGCAGGCCAGCGCGACGCGCGAGCGCATCGCCACGCTGCGCCAGACCGCCGGCGAGAAACGCGCCGCCGCCGCTCGGATCGACCGCGAGCGGGCAACCTTGTGCGCCCGGATCGACGCGGACGCCTCACGGGTGACCGCCATCACCGCCGAGCGCGCCCGGGCGAGTGAATCCAAGCAGCGCCTCGAGATAGAGCGCGCCATCGCTGCGACCAACCTGTCCGAGGCCTCGGCCTCGATCGACGCGCGCCGGCTCGCCATGGGGGACGCCCAGGCGAGGCTCAGTTCGCTCGACGAGACAGCGATGTCGCTGGCGACCGACCAACGGCGCCTGGCCGAATCGCTCAACGAGCTCGAGCAGCGGCGCGTCCACCTCGAGAGCCGCCGGCAGACGCTCCAGGAGATGGACGAGGCCCGCACCGGCCTGGGCGACGCGGTCCGGCGTGTGCTCGAGCAGCGCGAGAGCGAGGGCGGAGGCGG
>Ga0114931_10002409_pt1 | contig 23814 bp, 12 predicted proteins | sample 2SBtaG_FD_89579 | JGI IMG/M metagenome (GOLD analysis project Ga0114931, IMG submission 89579) | Deep subsurface microbial communities from Kolumbo volcano to uncover new lineages of life (NeLLi) - 2SBTROV14_V59a metaG | ecosystem: Environmental > Aquatic > Marine > Volcanic | place: Kolumbo... | reverse complement strand
GCACCAAAGCCAATATGAAAACCATTTTTCGCGTTTTTTCCTACCTGCGACGCTATCCGGCTCTGGCAATCGCCCAGCTTTCCTGCGCCATTTTGATGACCGTTCTGATGCTCGTTTTCCCTCACCTGGTAAAAATCGTGTCGGGTGATGTCATTCCCAACAAGAAATTGGATCAGCTGTTGCCCTGGACGCTGTTGGCGGCGCTGGCCTTTGTTTTCACCAATCTGTTCAACTGTCTCCGCATTATTTTAAACAACACCTTCGAGCAGAAGGTCATTTACGACATTCGCTCCGACCTCTATGCGAAAATTCAAAGACTCCCCATGCGATGGTTTGACAACAAGCGGACGGGCGATGTAATGACCCGCGTTTCAGAAGACGTGATGGCCATGGAGAGGGTTCTGATTGACGGAATCGAACAGGGAGTTGTCGCCGCTTTACAGGTTTGGGTCTTTGGCGTGTATCTTTTCTGGCAAAGTCCAAAACTCGGCGCAATCGCGGTCATTCCCATTCCCTTTCTGGTGGCTGGAGCCATGCTGTATACCAGAACCGCACCGCAACGACATCGCAGGGTGAGGCGGGCCACCAGCGCAATGAATTCCCTGCTTCATGACAACCTGGATGGCATCCAGCAAATCAAGGCGTTTACCCGTGAAAAACCAGAACTGAATCGCTTTAACGCCAGCAGTAACAGATTGCGGACGGCGACTTTGAAACTGATGCGGGTCTGGGCGATCTACAACCCCTCGATGGAATTACTAAGGAACTTTGGCTATGTGCTGGTGTTGGGATTCGGAGGTTACTGGGTCATCAGAGACGTCGTTCCTATCGAGATATTTGTGACCTTTCTGGTCGCTCTGGGAATGTTTTATGAACCCGTTTCACGCCTTCACATGCTGAACCAGATTGTGCAGGCGGGACGCGCCGCCGCGGAGCGAGTTTTTGAAATCGTTGATGCGGAAGAGGAGAGCGATATTGATCAGGGGGAATCACTGGGACAAGTTGTCAGGGGACTCGTGGAATTTGACCGCGTCTCTTTCTCCTATGGAAACGAGACCGCCACTCTCAAGGAAGTTTCCCTCAAGGCTCAACCAGGCCAGATGATTGCGCTGGTCGGGCATACCGGGGCCGGAAAATCGACGATCATCAATTTGTTGACCCGCTTTTACGAATACGACAGCGGCTCCATCCGGATTGACGGGAAAGAGATTCAAAATTTGAAAAAGAGTTCCCTGCGCGGCACCATGGGATACGTCACTCAGGAGAGTTTCCTGTTCAATGGCAGTATTCGAGAGAATCTGGAACTGGCAGGCGGGAACCCGAACGATGAACAAATGTGGACCGCTCTTCGGGCAGCCAATGCGGCGACATTCGTGGAAGCTCTCCCCAATGGACTGGACACCAATGTGGGAGAACGGGGGGTGAAACTATCAGTCGGGGAAAAACAACGGGTCGCCATTTCACGCGTCATTTTGAAAAACCCACCGATACTTTTACTCGACGAAGCCACCGCAAGTGTGGATACCGAGACGGAAAGGCTGATTCAGGAAGCACTGGAAAAACTGATGATCAATCGAACGAGTTTTGTCATCGCTCATCGTCTTTCCACGGTAAGAAACGCGGATCGAATTTTTCTATTGGAACATGGAAAAGTGATGGAAGAAGGAACTCATGATGAGTTGATTTCACGAAAAGACGGCCTCTACGCCACCCTCTGCCGATCCAGTCTCCTTCTGGGAGACAGCTGAAATCCCGGAACACCGTTTCGGCTTTCCAATTGAAACAGACGCAGGTTCCGCGCAGTAACCAGGCTAAGAGACTGTGGAAAAACCTTGAAACGAAAAATCTTCTGTGTGTTGGATTGGAAGACAGCGGCCTTGCCGGAGGTGTTTTTCAATCGACCCTTCGGGCTGCGGCCCTTTTGTCCACTGGCCTCGTTGCGATTCAGTCAGGTAGCAGGCAGGCTACCTTCCTTCACCGCGCCTCGCCATCGATCAAAATGACTCGCAGTTTTTCATTCCACCGTTTTTCCACAGTCTCCTAAGCCGGAAATTTCGTGAATTTTCCCTCGCGAGACGCCCCGAGCGCCCATTCTGCCAAGGCCCGCCAAGACTTTTGTGCAGGACTGTAAGGCAACAACCTGGCCAGACAAAAATCGAGCGGAACGCAGGCGGAATGAGGCGCAGCAAATCGCAGCAGGAAAGTTCGTGAAATAGTTGGGCTAAAATCCACCGAAGCCAAAATTTACGAGACCGGCCATTTTTGTTAAGATAATTCCGATTTCTATAATTTTAAGGCTTGTAAATATTTAAGATATAAGCAATACTTTAGTATGGAGACTGCTGACGACCCGTTTTTTCATGTGAATGATCGTTCTTTCACGGGCAGATCAATTGATCTGGGCTATCACGATGATCGGGCCGATCAAGAGCCAAAACGCCACCACCATCACCACAGTCCCGCCGGAAAATTGAGGTTGCCGCTGGAGGAAACCAATCGTGTCACATCACCGGCGCACCAGGGATTATTAATCGGATCACTTGATCAGTTCAGTCTGGGAGATCTGCTGATGCCTCATGTTGTCTCCCGATTGCTTCATCTGAACCGCCTGAGATGCGCCGGACTGGTGAACTCCGATTTTACATCAATAGGTGGCCACACCGTGCTGAACTACGGGGAATCAGCCATCGAAATGATCGGAAAAGACCTGAGATTGATCCATGTCGGCGGGGAGACACTGTCACAAGATCTCACATCCGGATATGCCATGGCCAGCCGTGGCGAAGAGGCGGAGCGGTTTTCCAGCCTTCTGCAAATTGGAGACCCCACTGCTCTGAGGCACTTTGTCAGACGCCGAACGGGACAGGTGGATGATTTTGCCTACCTGCTCGCCGGAACCGGCCAGTTTCACGGGTCCCGAAGCTGTTTTCATGCCGTGGGCCTTTCCGAACCCGAAACGCTGTCGGATTCCATGCGGACTCGGCTCATCGAAATCCTCAAGGAAGCCGATTTTGTGGGCATCCGGGACAAGTCAGGCGCCTCCTTTCTGGAAAACCAGGGAGTGCAAGTGGAGCGAATGCCCTGCGGCCTCACCGCTTTGGATCTGGCCTGCCCCCGTCGTCTTCGAGAGGCATTGGATTCGGCAGCCATGACGGAAGTCAAACAGCACTATCCGAACGGATGGATCGCGGTTGAAACCAGCCGGATCCCCGGATCAGGATTTGACCGAATGGTAGCCGCGCTTGGATCCGTCGCGGAAAAGGAACGAGTCGGTCTGGTATTTTTCAGAGCATCCCACCGAGTCGACCCCTCTGATCAATCCCCGCCCAACAACAAGTGGGCGGAGGCATTCCGCGAAAACAAGGCAATGGATTTCTCCACTCAAAATATTTGGGAACTCAGTTCATTGATTACCCATTCCCGATTGTACTGTGGGAGCAGTTTACACAGTCGGGTGATTGCGATGTCGGCAGGCATCCCCAGAATCAACCTGCCGGTTGGTTTGAAAAGCGTGCGCTCCTACTGTGATCTGTGGGAACATGACGCGGTGCAGGTGGAGTTATCGAAGGAGGGAAGCGACTGGGCAATGCAACTGAGGGCTGCCATGAAAGTGAATCCCTTCGTTCTGCAACAACACACCCTCAATCTACAGAGACACTATTTTCTTGCTCTCGAAAAACTCTGCCAAAAAACCGGATTAACTGCCCGGTTCATCCTGTCCGAAAACGGCGATGAAATGACGTCACGCCCGGAGATTCAAGTAACGGAGAACGGATTCCCGAAGCGAGAATTGGTTGTCGAAAGGCGGCGGCAAGCCTCTCAGGCAAACGCTTACCGCGCACTGAATCGAAACAGCAGCCCGCTCACCCTCCTGGGAAAGGCCATTCATCGCATTTTTGGAAAAGTGGAAATGTGAAAGACCCCGCCGGGTTCACAGTTCCGAAGCCCTCATTTCAAAGCCGACCCCGGGCAACAATCGCGGCGCCAGCGTCCGATAAATATCCATTGACCCGCTCGTTTCAATAAATACCTCGGCATTCCTGGTTGTTCCCGCCCGCGGCAAAACAGCCTGAACCCTCCTGGCGACCGCGTTGCCTGTCTCGATCAACTTCGTTCCCTCTGGAAGAACTGACTCGATCACCGGCTTCAAAAAGAGGTAATGGGTGCATCCGAGCACGAATACATCAGCGCCTCCATCAAGTAAGGGAGTGATGATGTTCGAGACCGCCAGTTCAACTTCTGGTCCGTCCAGAATGCCTCTTTCAACCAGCTCCACAAACTCCGGACAGGGTTGAGTGATCAGCCTAACCCCCTTTTGTCGCGCGTGAAAATCAGCCAGTTGATGGAATTTCTCTCCGGCGATGGATGCCTCCGTAGCCAGTACGGCCACCACTCCTGTTTTGGACGATTCAGCAGCGGGTTTCACCGCCGGCTCCATTCCGACGATTGGAATCGGGTAAGTGGATCGCAGTAATTCAATCGCGTGAATCGTCGCTGAATTGCAGCCTACCACCAACAATCCCACTCCTTTTGAAAGAAGGTAGTCGGTAACGGTCAAAACCCGCCGTTGAATCACCTCTGGTGACTTGCTGCCGTAGGGGCACCATTGGGAATCGCCAAAATAAAGCACGGAATTCCCCGGCAACAGCGCATGAATTTCTTTCAAGACCGAAAGTCCGCCCAGTCCGGAATCGATGACCCCGATCACAGTGCCGCCGAGCGGTTCGCCTACCTTTTCTCCGGCCATTTGCGGCTTAATATGAAGGATTCACACCCATTCCGCCAGTGATTAAATTGGGATCAGGATTGAATTGAACGAAAGGAGGCATGAGCTAGTCTTAGGTGCGACGCGCCGACATGACATCATCCCCTTCTGCCCCCTTGTATCTAATCGACGCGGTCGGTCCTTTCTTTCGCGGTCACTCAGAAGGATTAATCGACTGGTCCCGAACACCGTGGGAACGATTTCGCCGGATGAGCGAAGAGGCACGCAGGGAGTTTTTTCTGAATCTGCGGGCAGATATCAAGTCGTTTTCCCGAACTGTATCCAAAATCGGATACAACGCCTTAATTCTTGACGATGTGTTCCATCTGACGGACCACCCTTCCTACGACGACCGCACCCGTAAGCAGATTTCATTTTATAAAAAAGAATTTGAGCATCTTCTCGCGATTATCCGCGACGAGGGACTGCGGATTTTTCTGACCATGGACTTGCTCTACTCCGTTCCCGCGGTCCGGGGACGAAAATGGTCAAGCGCAAAAAAGCGAAATCAGTTCGCGGCGGATTTGTTGCCCCGGTTTCTGCGGGAATTCCCCGAGGTATCGGGCGTGCTTCTCCATTTCACGAACTCCAGAGACAGCTCCACCGCTGTCCCATCCTTGTGGAATCGTCGGTCATTGAATCATTTTCTCCGCTCCGTTCTTCCCGTGTTTGATTCTCACAATCGCCTCTGCATTCTACGGACCTGGTCGCCCGGTAAACGCCCGGGCTGCGACTTAATCTGGAAGAATGCCGCCATCTCCAGGACTCTTGAAGGAATTACCAGCAAGGCTTTGATTCTGTCGTTCCGACACAGTGAAACCGGATTTTTTCGATTCACCACGGTCAACAGGAATTTTTTCGCCACCGAATTTCCCGCGATCGTCGAGCTGCAAGCCAGACGAGAGCACGAGGGCTGCGGCGAATTTCCCTCTTTCGTTGGATACCAAAGCGAAAAACTGGCCCATCAACTAAAGAACGTCCCCCATATTGCCGGAATCTCGGTATCCTGCCAGACCGGGGGACGCTCTGCCTTTGGAAGGCTCGCCTTTTTGGATGAGAATGCCATCTGGACGGAGATCAATGCGTTTGTGATGCTTCGGCTTTTCAAATACGGAGAGTCGGTGGAAGAAGCAATCTCCCGCCTTCCCAACGTGAACAACCCGATGCCGCTTCTGGAACTACTCAGGCTCTCTGAGGAGGTCGTCCGGGAACTCCTTTACGTGCCTGAATTTGCCGCTTGTCGTTTCTATCTCCGTCGCCGACGTCTCCCTCCGCTCATCGGGGTTTATCACGATCACCTTTTGGTTTCAGCGTCCATTAAACGGCTGTTTCAGTATGCGGTTTCCCAGCCGGATTCCGCCATCCGCTCCGGAGAAACCGCCCTGACCCATATCCGCCGAATGAAAATGTTGGCTCTCCAGTGTCACCTCCCTGAATCAGATATTGAATTGATGGAATCCACCTTTGATACCCTTGCTTTTTCACGGGACTACTATTTTCGACCGGACAGCAAAGTCATTAGAGACGATTTGGAGGCCTCGGTGAAAAGATACCGTTCCAAATACCACCGCAACGGCGTCCGGCGCCGTTTCGCTGTAAAACTCGATCTTGATCCCATGCCGTTGAATCGCCGATTCATTGTCCTTTTTTCTCAATGGATCTGGGCCAAGAAACCCGGATTTCGCGTGATCGACGAAATGATCAAACTGCGGATCCTGAGCCTTTTCAGTCGATTTCTGAGGCGTTCCCGGCCCACCTGGACTCCAACAATTGGAGAATAGAACCAGCAATTGACGGAGACAACTGAGAGGGTAGATTGCCCGGTGATTTCCCCATCCCGGAGATTCCTATGCGAGTTGTCCCTCTTCTTCTTTTCCTGTTCCACCCCTTTTGGCAGGGCCACGCCGCTGATCGGCCGAATATTCTTTTCCTCGCCATCGACGACCTTAGAACGGAACTGGGAACTTATGGCAGTGATACCATAACCCCGAACTTTGACCAGCTTGCCAATTCCGGAGTGCGGTTCGACCGCGCTTACTGTGTGCAGGCCGTCTGTGGAGCATCCCGGCTCGCCATCATGGGCGGGCTCTATCCCACCAAATCAAAAGAACAATCTTACCATGTAAGCGGCTGGCGGAAACGGCACCCTGATCTCCTGACACTTCAACAATATTTTGGAAGCCAGGGATACAACACCATTGGCCTGGGAAAGATCTATCACGGCACGGCGGGAGAGGGCGTCGATCCCGCACATTGGAAAAAGTGGATCAAGGTTTCCGCCCCCCAGTACGCTCTCAAGGAGAGTGAAGACGCTGCCAAGGAAAACAAAAAAAGAGCCAAAGGATCGGGCAAAGACCTTTCCAGATTCAGAGGGCCAACCACGGAAAATGCCGATGTTCCGGATAATTTCTATGTTGACGGAAAGCGGGCTGCCATCGCCGTTGAGCAAGTCAAGGAGCTGGCATCACAGGACGCTCCCTTCTTTTTGGCGGTCGGATTCACCAAGCCCCACCTTCCATTCGTGGCCCCCAGGCGCTATTGGGACCTCTACGAACGGGATTCTTTTTCCATGCCAAAAAACCTTTCCTGGCCGCCCGGTTATCCTGAATACGCCCGAAACGCTCTGGCCGGAGAAATGAAAGCCTATTCCGACTATCAGGGCAAATCACCGACCGATTTTTCAGATGCCCTCAACAAGCGCCTGATCCACGGCTATCACGCCTGCGTAAGCTACACGGACGCAAATCTGGGACGTGTTCTGACAGCCCTGGATGAAAACGGTCTTGCGGAAAAGACCATCGTGGTAGCCTGGGGGGATCACGGTTGGAAACTGGGCGATCACTCCAGTTGGTGCAAGCACACCAATTTTGAGTGCGACACCCGGGTTCCCTTAATCATCCGGGTCCCTCACAGCAAAGCGGGTTTCGGCAAGGCGACGGATACGCTCGTGGAATTGATTGACCTCTATCCCACTCTCTGCCAGCTGGTCGGCCTTCCGATTCCTGAACATTGTCAGGGGAAAAGCTTCGCCAAACTGTTTGACGACTTGAATTGGAAGGGCCGAGACAGTGCCTACAGCTCCTATCCTCACGGAAAAATGATCGGCCAGAGCATCCGGTTCGGTGATTATCGTTACACCGAGTGGAAAGATCAAAGAACCGGGCAGGGAAGCCAACGAGTTCTAACGGATCTCGCCGCCGATCCCGGCGAAGAGACCAACCTGATAGATGATCCGGCCCACGCAGCAGTATTGGAACGGGGGCATCATATGTTGACTGACCGAATTGCAAAGGCCTTGCAATAGGCCACGGCCTGTCTTTCTTTCTGGGAGTCTGTCGGACTTACCTTGATTGACTGTGGAAAACGAGGGTTTGGCCCAAATTTCCCTTCGTTTTCGTCACTTGTGTTCCCACAAACTCCTCCAACGGATGAACATTTTGGCTCCAACCTCGATTCCCTCGCTCAAACCATCTAAGTCCGACAGACTCCTGGGAGGACCGAAAACCACTCGGCGGAATTCGATTCTCAATGCCCCGTTGACCTGCTCCGCCACCCCGATCCCAACCCGGCCACCTTTTTGCATGAAATCTGTTTTACTCAGGCTTGTTCCTGTTGCTTTGATTCTGGCCATCTCTGCCCCGTCTCCCGCACAGACTGCTCCTCCTCATCCGAACATCGTTTTTTTTCTGGTCGATGATCTGGGCTGGTCCGATACCGCTTGTTACGGCAGTGACTTTTATGAAACACCCCACATCGACCGTCTCGCGGACGAGGGAGTGCGATTCACTCAGGCGTATGCCGCATGTCATGTCTGTTCGCCCACCCGTGCCAGCATTCTGACCGGGAAGTACCCGGCACGACTCCACCTCACTGATTGGCTGCCTGGACGGAAAGATTTTTCTTTTCAAAAGCTCAGATCCGCCAAGATCACTCTTCGCCTTCCATTGGAAGAAGTGACGCTGGCAGAGGCGCTGAAAAAACACGGCTATGCCACCGGACATTTTGGCAAATGGCATCTGGGAGAGTTTCCGGCGGGACCGTTGCAACAGGGATTCGACGTAATGATCCCTCGGAACTGGTACAGAGGCTGGCCGAAATCCGGATACCTTTCGCCTTTCCATTTGGATGGGATCTCTGATTCGAAAAACGCCTACCTGACTGACCGGCTCACCGACGCAGCGCTGAGGTTCATCGAAAAAAACAAGGAGCAGCCATTCTTTCTCTACCTATCCCACTTCGCCGTGCATGATCCGATTCAAGGCCGCCCGGACCTGGTCGAGAAATATCGTAAAAAACTGGCAAAGCGGGCTTCCCCCAAAGGTCCGGCCTTTATCCTCGAGGGGAACCCGGATGATTTGACGCCGATGACGCGGGAACAGTTGAATCAACTGATTGAGAAGCCTTCCTACGCAGGCTTCCAAGTTCTGCCAAAGCGCACCGTCAAGATTAAGCAGATCCAGGACAATGTTGAGTTCGCGGCCATGGTGGAGTCGATGGATCAAAGCCTCGGCAGAGTCATGGAAAAGTTGAACTCCCTGGGATTAGAAGAAAATACCCTGATTGTTTTCACCTCGGATAACGGAGGCATGTCGGGTGCGAACTTTGGAAATCCCCGCCGAATCATTGACAGGAATCAACTCGATGACGCTTTCTCTACCTCCAATCTTCCACTTCGAGGAGCCAAGGGCTGGCTCTACGAGGGAGGGATCCGCATACCGACCATCGTCAAGTGGCCGGGCCACGGGAAAGCTGGTAGCGTGTGCGGGGAACCGATCATCAGCACGGATTTTTATCCAAGCATTCTCGACATGGCCGGACTCCCTGCTTTGCCCGAGCAAACAATGGACGGGGTCAGCTTTGTTCCGGCGCTAAAAGGGGAACCCTTCGAAAGAGGCGCCATATACTGGCATTTTCCCCATTACAGCAACCACGGCATGCAGAGTCCCGGGGGAGCTGTTCGGATGGGAGATTTCAAGCTGTTGGAGTATTTCGAAAACGGTACGGTGCAGTTATTCAACCTGAAGGATGATCCGGGCGAACAAAATGATCTCGCTCGGAAGCAACCTGAGATGGTCGCCGAATTGCGGAAAAAACTTGGGAATTGGCGAAAGAAAGTTTCAGCCAATCTGATGTCATCCAAGCCGGACACGCCACCTGAGTCTCAATCTCCTACGACCCCGTCGGGGAATGGTTCCGTGCCGACAGTCACCTTTCAAAAACTACGGGAGATGAATGTGCGGATACTGGATTCCGGGGCATCTCTGAACCTGCTGGTCCGCACCCTTGGATCCACAGAAGATCCCGGCGTTCAGACGATGCTTTTAAGCGGAATGCTCAAGGGATTGGAGGGGCGCGGGAAGGTGACAATGCCCATCGGTTGGAAGGAGACGAGCCTTCACCTGTATCAAAACGGCGACTCCAGGATCAGGCAAATGACCCGGGTTCTCGATCAGATTTTCGGGGACGCAGCAGCGACCAAAAAGGCCTTTGCCATTCTTCGCGACACCGCCGCCCCCGTCGATGAGCGCAGCGAGGCGCTGAAATCTCTCGTCACCCAGAATCAGGCCGGCTTGAGGCGTGTTTTGAAGCCTCTGCTGAATGACCCTGCCCTCCAGATTGAAGCCATCCGTGCTTACAGTTCGTTCGAAGATCCGCATGCTCCCGACCTTCTTCTTTCGCATTATCCAAAACTGGGTGCTCAGGCGAAACGAGCCGTCATCGAAACGCTGGCAACCCGCGCGTCTTATGCGAACGCACTGCTTACCGCTCTGAAAAACAATGATATCCCCAGGAAAGACGTGCCTGCCTACATCGCCAGATCTCTTTCCTCCCTTCTCGGAAAGGAATTTACCGAATTTTATGGTGACATCGGGGAGATCTCCAAAGACAAGGCCGAACTGATCGCCAGGTACAAGGCCATCCTCACCCCGAAAGCTTTGTCCAAAGCGGATGCCTCACGCGGCAGAGCGGTTTTTCAGACCGCCTGCGCCGTTTGCCACCATCTTTACGGAGAAGGAGGCGAGATCGGACCCGACCTGACAGGATCCAATCGTGCCGACCTCGACTACATTCTCTTCAACATGATCGATCCCAGTGCCGATGTTCCCGATGCCTACAAACTACTTACCCTCAAATTGAAAGATGGAAGGATTCTTGCGGGAATTCTCTCTGAAGAGGACGATCAGCGCATTGTCCTGAATACGATCGGCCAGAAGTTGACCGTGTTGAAGACCGACCTTTTCGGACGGGAACTTGCCCCCGTTTCCATGATGCCCGAGGGGCTCCTGCCAAGTCTGCGGGATTCCCAGGTCCTTGACCTTGTGAAATATCTTCAAACTACCAAGAAAGTGGCCTTACCAAAATGAAACACTTCTTCTGCCTCATTTTCCTCACACTCGCTCTCGCCCGCCCGGCCCTGGCCACCGAGCAAAAGAGCAGCAACTCCCCTTTTCTCACACCGGCGCAGGCTGTTTCGAAAATGGAAATTCCCACCGGCTTTCGAGTCAGCGTCTTCGCCGCCGAACCGGACATTGGAGAACCGATCGCCTTTACCTTCGATGACCGGGGACGTATCTGGGTGCTGGAAAATCTCAACTATGTGAATCGCCACTCCCATACGGCGGATCCAGTCACGCGCGTCGAGATTCTGGAAGACGCGGACGGCGATGGTGTTTTCGACACAAAAAAGCTCTTCACCGACAATCTCACTTTCAGTTCGGGAATTGCGGTTGGTTTCGGGGGGATCTTCGTCGGTACGCCGCCCAATTTGACCTTTATTTCGGACGCCGATGGTGACGACAAGCCGGACGGTCCACCCCAGGTGCTTCTCGATGGCTGGGGGATCCATGATCGGCACGAAACGCTCAACAGCTTCATCTGGGGACCGGACGGCTGGCTCTACGGATGCCACGGTGTATTCACTCAATCTCTCGTGGGCCCGCCGGGATCTTCCGAATCAGAGCGGAAGTTCATCGACGGCGGCATCTGGCGCTATCATCCAACGAAAAAAAAGTTTGAGGTCTTCGCCTGCGGCCTCTCCAATCCCTGGGGCTTCGATTTCAATGATGTGGGCCAGGGCTTTGCCACCTGTTGTGTAATTCCTCATCTGTATCATGTGGTTCAGGGCGGCATCTACCAAAAGCAATCCAAGCCCCATCTCAATCCTTATGTCTATGACGACATCAAGACCATCCGCGATCACACGCACCGATCCGCCCACGGAGGCGCCCGATTTTACCTCGCCGATGCCTTTCCGCCCAGGTACCGGAATCAACTTTTCATGTGCAACATTCACCAACATCAGGTGCTTACCGATGTCATGAGACCAAAGGGATCCAGCTACGTCGGCAGTCACGGAGAAGATTTTCTCAGCGCCAATGACCTGGCCTGGGTCGGATTCAGTGTGCAGATCGGGCCGGAGGGCGGCGTCTATATTCTTGATTGGTACGACACTGATATCTGCGGGAATGCCGTCAAATTTCCCAATAGCGGACGCATCTATCGCATTCTGCCCCAAAAGGAAAAACCCACCCTTCGTCAGAATATCGGCGACCTGAGCGATGCTCAACTCGTCGCCATGCAGGATCATCGTAATGACTGGTATGTGCGCAAGGCCCGGTTGCAACTCCAGATGCGGGCCGCGTCCGGAAAACTCGATCAGGAATCCGCCAGGGCCGCTCTTGAAAAATTGCTGAGTCACGCAACAGCTTCCGGGAAACGGCTTCGCGCTCTCTGGGCGCTCCATGTTACGGGAAATCTGGACGAAACCCGCCTGATCGAGTTGCTGAATCACTCCGACGAATACCTTCGCTCCTTTGCAATTCAGTTTCTTTGCGAAGACCGGCATCCTTCCGAGGCGGCACTGATTCGTTTTTCCGAAATGGCGAAGAATGATCCTTTGTCCGTCGTGCGGCTCTATCTTGCCTGCGCTCTGCAACGACTCGATTACGAACAACGCTGGCCGATCCTGGCGAACCTTTTGCAGCACTCCGAGGACATCGGTGATAACAATATCCCGCGAATGTTGTGGTTTGCGCTTGAGCCAATGATCCCCGGCGCTCCTGAAAAAGCGCTTCAACTGGCGATCGCCGGAAAACTACCGAGAATCCAGGAGTTTACTGCCCGTCGTTTAGTCAGTGGCGACCTTTCCTCTCAACCTGCAAAAAAAGAAAAGTTGCGCCGTGGTGACGCGCCAGCCGGGGCGCAAGCCGAACTTCAACACATTGCACCGGGTTTCAGGATCCGAGATGTCGGCGCAGGCGGTGTTCGCCTTCTGGACAGCTTCCGGAATGAACGCGCCCTGCAAACGCATCCTTATAATCGCAGCATCCCCTGCTCTATCTATCGAAATCTGCCTGTTCCGGCAACGGGGAAAACCAAGCTCAAGATTCGTGCCAGCTATCATCCTCATGGCGACTGGCAGCTTCGGGTGATTGCAGGGAGTGACATTGTCGCCAATCAGGTAATCAGTTACGAAACCGTCAAAGAAGAGTGGCTCAATCTCGAAGTCGACCTGTCTTCCTATGCCGGAAAGACCATCGAACTGAATGTCGAAAATGGGGCCAACGATTGGCACAACGAATTCGCCTACTGGAGTTCGATTCAGATTGTTCACGAAGCGGAATGACCTGATGACATTTCCCGCATTCGCCCGTCGGGCAGCGGAGTCTTTTCCTGATGAGAGGCAAGGCGCCAAAGTAAGGCACACCCAAAAGTCACTGCTCAAACAACGGGTTGTTGCCTTGGAGCAGGATGGGAAGACCGAGACGATCACGACTCGCTACGCCATGATCCGCTCCTGCAAATCGTAGCCGGATCGGCCAAAGTGCTGGCAAGCTCACCCACAACCACTGCCCGCGTGGTTGCGACCCGCCAATATTGATGCCGCACGAGGAGTCTGGCTGGCTTTGAAATGCCTGGTGGAAGAACTTCCGAGCCGAGTGGCCGGAAATCTCGTGGAGATATGGAAAATCGGAGCGGTAATCATCCGAAACACTCGCCGCATACGCATTCAATGGGTGCGTGGCGCCGCCTATGAGGGTCCGGTCATCGTCGCCGGATCCAGCGCTCTGTCCAATTCATCAGGCGGGAGGACTTCCATCTCCCGACAGATCTCCCGCACCGTCTTCTTCTCCTCAAATGAGCGTTTCGCGATTTTTGCGGCTGTTTCGTAACCAATGATCGGCGCGAGACTCGTCACCATGCTCATCGACCACTCGATCAGATCTGCGCAGTGCTCCCTGTTCGCTTGAATGCCCTCGACACATCGTGTTTGCAGAAGCGTTGAGGCGTTCGTCAGTAGCTGGACCGAGTTCAGCAAATTTTGCCCGATCACCGGCATCATGGTATTCAGCTCAAGATTGCCGTTCGCGCCGCCCCAGGTCACCGTCGCGTCGTTGCCAATGACCTGCGTGCACACCTGCATCATCGTCTCGGCCATGACTGGATTGACTTTCCCCGGCATGATCGACGAACCCGGCTGGGTTTCCGGCAGTGAGATTTCCCCGATCCCGCAACGCGGTCCCGAGGCCAGCCAGCGCAGGTCATTGGCGACTTTAAAAAGTGAGACAGCCATCGTTTTCAGTTGACCCGACACCTCGACGAGCGCGTCTTTTGCCGCCTGGGCTTCGAAATGATTCTCCGCCTCGACAAAATCCAGTCCTGTCTTTTTTGCGATGAATCCGATCGCCAGCTTGGAAAATGCCGGGTGGCAGTTCAGCCCAGTTCCCACCGCCGTGCCACCCAAGGGCAGCTCATGGAGCGCCTTCAAGGCCTTATTCGCCCGTATGACCGCGAGGTCCGCCTGCCGCGCGTAACCGCCGAATTCCTGGCCCAGCCGGACTGGGGTGGCATCCATCAGGTGTGTTCTACCGATTTTCAAGACATCGTGAAACTCATCCGCCTTCGCGCGGAGTGAGCCCCGCAGGCCTGCCAATGCGGGGAGCAGTTCATCGTGCAACGCCAGTGCCACGGCGATGTGCATGGCCGTGGGAAAGGTGTCGTTTGACGACTGCGATTGATTGACGTGGTCGTTGGGATGTACCGGCTGCTTCGAGCCGACTTCCGTTCCCGCCAGTTGTGAGCAACGGTTCGCGATCACTTCGTTGGCATTCATGTTGGTACTCGTGCCTGAGCCAGTCTGGAAAACGTCCACCACAAAATGTGCGTCTAACTTTCCGGCGAACACTTCCTCCGCGGCCGTTTCGATCAGATCGGTTCTTTCAGCATCCACCGTCCCCAGCTTCCGGTTAGCACGTGCGGCCGCCCATTTGACCAGCCCGTAGGCATGCACGATTTTGATGTTCACCGTGGTTCCCGAAACCGGGAAATTCAGCACCGCGCGCTGGGTGGAAGCGCCCCAGAGTCCCTCCGCCGGAACTTCCATTTCGCCCATGGTGTCGCCCTCGATCCGTGTTTTGTTAGATTGACTGTCCATGGTAGGAGCGATAAGGGATCGATTGGAAAAAAGCAAATCAATCTCACTGCGCAATGGGGGTGTCAAAAGCAAGCTCGATGGTGGGAATGGATTTCCGAAAGTAAGAGGCGGGAAATTGAAACATGGAAAGGCCTGGGAGTCCGACAGACTCCTGAGCATATCGGTCGCCGAAAAGACCGATGGCGCGGCTTAAGAGACTGTGGGAAAACGCTGAAACGAAAAATCTTCGGTTTGTTGGATTGGAAAACAGCGGCCTTGCCGGAGGTGTTTTTCAATCGACCCTTCGGGCTGCGGCCCTTTTATTTAAGGACTTCGTTCCGACTCGGTCAGGTAGTAGGCTATCCTCCCTCATCGCGCCTTGTCAGCAAATAAAATGACTCGCAGTTTTTCATTCCAGCGTTTTTCCTCAGTCTCTTATCCGAGTGCCATTGCTCTTAAGCGTAAGCAACTCAAACTGAACAACACTTCACAACCGCGCGATTCTTTTTCTGAAATATTCGGATTAGCGACAGCGAGTGAGCGCCATCACCGCGAAAGCGGTTCCGTATGCCTGGTGATAGGAATACAGAGGATAGTCCCACCAGGAACCATCCTTTTCCTCCAGAGGAATCAGAATTCCGGCCAGCATCTTCTGATACCGCGCTCGTTCGTTCTCAGGAAGCAATTCAATACAGCGGGCCGCATAGTAATGCCCGTAATAAAAGAAGTATCCGGCCACCGAAAACCACGACTCGTGAGGAATGGGTCGTTTTCTCCCCATGTCGAGCCAGCCATTCCGGGTTCCCAACCTGACGAGCCACTCTTTCAACACCTCATCGGTAATGGATTTGTCTCCCCACAATCTCAGTGCAAAATTGCAGGCCTGACTGCGACCCAGGCTGCCTCCCGGTCTGTTGATGCCGTAAAAGGGACGCGATTTCAGATACTCTCCGTAGAGATAGCTGTGGTCGGGTTTTTGCTGCCGAAGAGTGGCCGCCACGGCCCGATTCACCAGTTTTTCGGGAATCTTCACGCCATCAATTTTTTTTGCCTCCCACAGGGCGACCAAACAGGCCGCGTTGACAAAACTGGTGGAACTGGATGACGGTGTCGCCGCGCCAATGTTGAAATCGTAGTATCCCCATCCCCCATCCACTGATTCATAACGGTCCAATCGGTCCACCTGGCCGCTGATCAGATCGCGAATTTGCTCGCGGCGGTGCGAGTCACTTTCGGGAGTAAGCCAGTACATTTTGACGAGGGCTTCAATTCCGTAGGCGTGAGTCCATACATTATAAATGGCATCGGCGGTGGCACGCCTGACTCTGGGGAGTTCCTTGATGAGGAATTTTTCTCCCGCATTCAGAGCGTCCGCTTCACGCCCCGGATGATCGGCCAGACCCGATTCGATGATAGCGGACACACTCATCGACGTCACCGCGGCTCGGAAAGCCTGATGGGCGCCCGGAACCGGCGCATAGATGTTCAAGCCCTTGGTATGGCGGGCTGAGCCCCAACTTCCGTTTTCGTTCTGGTCGGTCAGGAGAAAGTGTATACCCGAACGAATGGCCCCTTCCACTGTCTTTTCCCGGGCGCCGACGAAAAAGGGAAGGCAGCAGGTTATCCCGATGACGGCTATCGGAATGATTCGGTCCGCGCTGTTTCGGGTGACAACAACGGATTTCATTTTTCTGGCAACCATGATGTTCCCAATCACTTCCCGGCTTTGGCTGCCGTCGGGGTCTTCGATTTAACGGACGGCAGCACGGTGGGAACCTCCACCACTTCGCCGGCCTTGATCCCGCTGAGGATTTCGGTGGATGTGTTGTTGGAACGACCGGTTTCCACCTCCCGTTTTTTACCGCCTTTCAGCGTGACAAAGTATTTTTCGCCCTCCTTCTTCACCGCGGCTTTTGGCACGGTTAAGGCATTTTCCTTTTCAAAGACTTTGATTTTGACCACGACGTTCATGCCCGGATAAACCGGAGAATCGCCCTTCCCTCGCCTTGTCAAATTGAAAACAGCGTCGTAGGATTGACTGGAGTTCGGCACGTGGGAGAGCGACCGAACAACGGCGTCCAGCTTGATGTCGGAATTCCATTTCAGAGTGGCGGCTCCCTTCTGGCCCACAGCAAGATCTTTCAATTTGTTTTCCGGGACGGGAACGTGAAGCAGTAAATTTTCGGGAGACACAATCGTCATGACAATTTCTTTCGGGGTCACTTTTCCGCCGGGAACCAGTTTTCGTTCGAGGGTGTAGGCGGTGACCCATCTGCCGCGCTGGCTGATTCCCAGATAGACGATCCCGTCGCGCGGCGCCCGCACACTCATCAGTTTGAGGTCTCTCTCCAGATCATCCAGATCTTGTAAAGTTTTTTTGTAATTCCGGTGGGCCTGCTCCGTTTCCAGACGCTTTTTCTCCAGTCCTTCGCGAAGTGATTGTTCCCCCGTTCGCCAACTGATTTGCTGACGCCGCAGATTTCTGATTCTGTTATCGTGATCTCTTGGAATCGTGGTGCCCAGTGATCTGTCCATTCGGATTTTCGCCCGTTCCAGAGACCACTTGTACTTGTCCACATTATTTTGAGCTCTTCGCAGAACGATCTCTTCGGTTTCTTCCGTGACGTCGTCATTCTCATACATTTTTTTGAGTTGCTTCAACTCTTCCTCGGCGTATTCCAGATAATCCTTCGCGGATTTGACCGTTTCCTTTTCGTTTCGAATCTGCATGGGCATCTCAATATCTTCATAATAAGCGAGGTTCTCCTCCGCCTCCATTGTGGAGCGACGCCCTTTTTCCAGGTCCATCGGATTGGTCTTTTCGGCCAGTTCCAGTTCGCGTTCAGCCGTCTTCAAAGTCAACTCGGCCAGAGGCAGGGAATCCTTCTTATCCCGGATTGTTTTTTTCAGTTTTTCGGTCTCCAGTTGCAGGATCACATCACCCTTTTTTACGGGAGATCCATTTGCCCTTGCCCGGACAACCGTGAGATCCGTCCAGACCTTTGGAGAAACTGAGATGGGAGTCGATGACGCCGCCCCGACTATTCCTGAGAGTTCCAGAACCACTTCAAATTTTCCAGACCTGACCGTATGGGTCTTGCCCGATGAGGCAGGAGTGCTCGCCGTAGCCCGGGCCTCTTTGGCCTTTGCTTTTTCCGTGTGCCCGACGGACCGCGAATCGGCTTTCGGCTTTTTTATGGTTGGAACGGGTTTCCTGGCTGCTTTTTTTTCCTGAGCGAAAACGGTAGAGCCGATGGACAGCAAAAGAGCAGTGGTCAAAGCCAGCGTTGTGGGAGGGGGAATCCTGAGAATATTCATATTTTGAGGGGAAAAAACGGTCAATATTCAAGAAATACTAATTATTCTGAATATTAAAATTATAAAGATACCCTCTAATCGTGCCAATGGGAATCGAAAAGATGAAAAATTTCAGCGGTGATAGGGTTCTCCTTTCAGGAGGGTGTGGGCGCGATAAAGTTGCTCGAGCAGAACCACCAGGGCCAGTTCATGCTGGAGGGTGAAGGAACTCATCGAAAGCAACAGGTCCGCACTTTCCCTGACCTCCGTGGAGTGTCCTTCCGATCCACCGATCAGGACGGCAATTTTTTTGATGGCCCCGTCCATCCGCCAATTTTCGATTTTTTTGGCAAATTCAGGCGTACTGAACGGACAACCTCGCTCGTCCATCACCACGCGAAAACATCCTTCACTGGTATCCAGCAAAGCACGGCTGTTTCTTTCCTTTCCCCCTTCTTTGGCAACGCTCCGTATCAGAACCGGTGCATAATGCCGCAAGCGATCGAGATACTCCTTCACACCTGACTTGGCGTAAACGAGTGAGGGCCTGCCGATAGTGAAGATTTGCCATTTCATAAAGAGGGCTCCAAGGTGGGAGAAGAAAAGCGCTTATGAAACACCCGGCAAACTTTTTCCCCGCTCTTTTTCTGGCACTCACCTTTTTGGGTTCGACTTCATCCGGCGATGATCTCCGCGTTTTTTCCGCCGATCAAAAACCGAATGACCGGCGACTGGGACCTCCCCTGACTCTCAACGGATACCACCCCTTCCAACCTGTCGCGTCGAAGGACGTCTGGCTCAACCAACGTCAGCAGGAGATCCGGGAGCGGGTGATGCTGGCGGCGGGTATCCTGCCAATGCCGGAAAAGACGCCGTTGAGATCCCGTCGTTTTGGGAGGCTGGAGAGGGATGGCTTCGCGGTGGAAAAAGTCTACTTTGAATCATTTCCCGGGAGTTTTGTGACCGGAAATCTGTTTTGTCCTACGGGAGATTCACTGGCTCATGGCGAGAAACTGGGGAAACGTCCCGGCGTTCTCTGTCCTCACGGACACTGGAGGGACGGGCGCTTTTATGATGTCCTGAAACAGGGCGACGCCGCGGTGAACGCCTACATCGCGCGCGGGGAGGAACGGTTTTTTAATGCGGCGCGCAATCCGATCCTGGCCCGCTGCGTGCAACTTGCCCGAATGGGTTGCTATGTTCTGCAATACGATATGCTGGGCTACGCCGATTCGACTCAATTCGCCGAACACCGGCGCGGTCCCCGGCCCGAAATGAGTTCATCCAGGCCGGGGCAGTGGGGCTTTGTCAGTCCGCAGGCAATCTTGCGCCTCCAGACGAATTTTGGTTTACAGACCTGGAACAGTGTCCGGGCACTCGACTTTCTGAACACCATCGAAGACCTCGATCCGGCCAGGATCATGGTGACCGGCGCCAGCGGAGGAGGAACTCAAACCATGATGGTCGCGGCGGTGGATGATCGAATTTCAGCCGCTTTCCCCTGCGTCATGCCATCCACATCCATGCAGGGCGGTTGCACGGGAGAAAACGGGCTCTATCTGCGAATTGGGCAGGGGAACATGGACATCGCGGCGGCGCTCGCACCGAAACCCCTGGGGATGACCGCGGCGGATGACTGGACGATTGAGTTGGAAACGAAGGGTTATCCCGATCTCGTTTCTCTCTACAAAATGCTGGGTGCGCCAAAGAATTACGAGGCGCACTTCAACATTCAGTTCAAACATAATTACAATCATGTTTCCCGGACCCAAATGTATGATTTTGCCAACCGACATCTCGAACTCGGATTGAAGATCCCGGTGTTGGAAAGTGATTTCAAATTTCTGGGCCCGGATGAAATCAGTGTATGGAAGAATGAGGCTGACAAGCCAGCCAATTGGAAAAGCGGACCCGAATACGAACGGGCTGTCAATGCAACCTGGGCCAGGGATTCTGATACCAAAGTGGCAGACGCATTGGATAAGGCGGAGAAAGGCGACCGATCGGGAATTGAAAATGTGATTGCCAAAGGTTGGAAGATCATTCTGCGGCGCAGTTACCAAGATGTGGGCCAGGTTGAATTTACTCTGGCGGGGAAAAAGAAGACCGAACATTTTATCGTAATGTCCGGATTAATTTCCCATAAAAAGGAGGGAGAGGAGATCCCTTCTCTGTTTTATTATCCGACAGACTGGAATGGGGAAGTCGTTATCTGGTTGTCCCGCAAGGGCAAGGCCGGACTTTATAACGGAGACGTTACTCAGGCAATCAAACCAGTTCGGGCTTTGATTGACTCGGGGCTTGCGGTCGTGGGCCTTGACCTGTTCATGCAGGGCGAATTTCTCCATGGTGGAAAGCCGGAGCAGGTCCAGAACCCGGATGGAACCTTCGCCGGAAAGAAGGGAGTCCCGGCAGACAGTTGGCAGCGATCACCAGTGTACTATTACGGCTACAACGATCCCATCTTTGTGCGGCGAGTTCACGATGTGTTGTCCGCGGTGAAAATGGTGAAGACCAACCCGAAGTGGAACGTGAAGAAGGTGTCCCTCAGAGGAGGGGCCGATTCCTCTCATTGGCTGGCCGCTGCCGGAGCGATGGCAGCGGAGGCTGTGGATTCGGTTGAAATCAGTAACGAGTCCGGATTTCATTTCGGCCAAGTGGATGATTTTTGGAATGAAGATTTTGTTCCCGGCGCTGTGAAATACGGAGACATCGAAGGCTTGATTGCCATGATCCCGACTGAAAAGAGACTGCCGACCGCACAGGGTCAGTAGTGCATTCCTCGCAAAAACCTGTGTCCGGGTGTGGTCGGCGCATTTGGATTCAGTCACCGCCCCTCTCGGAAACAGGGTCAGGGCAACCTTGTGCCCGACTCTTGGTGCGGGCCGGACGAGTCCTTTCAATCACTCTGTTCCGGATCGCTTATGATGCTCGGATCACCCACCGCTTGCGCCGGGTGATGGGAAAAATTCGCCTGAGCCAGATTGCCAGCCCTTCCCGAATCCTGGTGCGAGCCATTCTTTCCAACAACGGCTTCCCTGAGAATTGATCGTAAATTTGGAAACGAGTAAAATGCCGGTTTATTATAAGAAATTTAATTTTTTATGAATTTTCTGTTGCAATTACATTAATATTATCTATATAGTCAGAATATCTTAAATAAATTCCGCGATAAAAACCGCGGATTAAGACCACAACATCAACCACCCCTCGATAAATAATGAAAAAAGCAATTCTAACTGCGATGATCGGAGCACTCACCTGCGTAGTGAATGCTGGAGACTGGAGCGGCAAAGCCCCCATTGACGATAAAAACCCCAAGGCGCCAATTGGCTGCCCGGATACCAACGGTGAAGTGACCGTCGGATACATGACGGACTATCTTCTTCACGGATTCCGGATGGATCGGGACACTGTCTGGCTGGATGTCAATTACACCTTTGACGGCATCGTTCCCGTGACCATCGGAGTGACTCACTTTGATGGCATCAATGGTTTCGCTACCGGACCCCTGTTCGGGACCCTCGTTCAGGGCCTTGGCAGTATTGACGAAACGGACGTTTACGCAGCTGTCGCTCTTCCGGATGTCGGGGGTTTCAGTGCTTCCCTGACTTACACGCACCGATTTCTCAACCCTTCCTTTCCGTTTCCGACCTCTCGCAACGGCAGTTTCGGAGAACTCAGCCTTCAGCTGCGTCGCGACATCGGCTTTGCTGATCTGATCCTGGGAACGGCTTACGGAATCAATTCTTCGGCGGCCTTCGGCACCGGAGGCGGAGGCTGGTATCACAACGCCGGCCTGGAGAAGGCAATCGGGATCACCGACTCAGTAAGTCTGGTTCTCGGTGCGGGAGTGGGCTACCACGACGGCTACTTTTACAACAACAGTGGCTGGAGCAATTACTACCTCAGCGCCGCTCTTCCCATTCAGTTGAACTGCAGTGCCACACTGACTCCCTACCTTGGTTACAATGGGGTGCAGCAGTGGGATCAATACGATTTTCAGGGAGACGTCCTCCACGCCGGAGTGAGCCTGACGGTTTCTTTCTAAGGTATTGTCCATTCATTGAATCTTTGTTCCCCCGGTCTGAATCGCCCCCTTGAGAAAGGGGGCGATTTTTTGTGCTGGCACGAAACGCCAGAAGCGGCATCTTTGGGAGATTTATTGTCCATGGAGAACGTCGCACAGGTCCTCATTGATGGCGCTAAGAGCGATCTGACTTTTTCCTATCTGGTTCCCGACGAATTGGAACCGGTTGCCGAACCCGGAACACGGGTGGCGGTTCCATTGCGTGGACGACAGGCAGTGGGAACCATCACCTCTGTTGCGACCATGGATGTGTCTCAATTGGACTACCATCTGCGCCCCGTGACGAAAGTTGTCTCTAACGATCCTTTTCTGACGCCGGGCCTGATGAGTCTCGCAAGATGGATGGCGGACTATTATCTCAGCCCGGTGGAAAGCGCCTACAGAGCGATGCTCCCCAAGCCATCCCGGGGCGAACAGGAGAAGCAGAAACTGGCCAAGTTCGTCAAACTCGGACCGGTCACGCCGACGGGTGAGGCACTGGAGATCTTGCAGCACAGAGCCCGGAAACAATTCGCGTTATATCAGGCGATCACCGATCGGGGCGAGCAGTTGTTGTCTTCCCTGACCGGGGAACAGGGATTCGGAAGATCCGTCGTCAAAGCGCTGGAAGATCGCGGTTTTCTGGAGGTCCAGGAAAAGGTCGTGACCCGAGATCCCCTGAACCAGATCGAATATGTGGAATCCCAGCCTCACGAATTGAATCCTGAACAGGCGGCTGCCCTGGATTGCGTTATCCGCTCGGGTCAGGCCGCCGAAAAGGGCGAATGTCCCCAACCGATTCTCCTGTATGGAGTGACCGGAAGTGGAAAAACAGAGGTTTACCTGCAGGCGATCCAGCGGGTGGTCCATCAGGGGAAGGGGGCCATTGTCCTGGTACCTGAAATTGCCCTCACACCACAAACCGCGGACCGCTTCAAGCAGCGATTTGCCAAAATCAAAGATCAGGTTGCGATTTTGCACAGCCATTTGTCGGAGGGTGAAAGACACGATGAATGGCGCAAGGTCCTCGATCAAAAAGCACGAATCGTCATTGGGGCCAGGAGTGCCATCTTTTCACCAGTAAAAAATCTCGGTCTGATCGTGGTCGATGAGGAGCACGAAAATTCCTATAAACAGGACACCGTTCCCCGCTACCAAGCCAGGGATCTGGCTGTCGTCCGGGCGCATCTGGAAAAGTGTCCCGTCGTTCTGGGAAGCGCCACCCCCTCTCTGGAATCCTGGAACAATGCGCTGAATGGGAAATATCAG
>Ga0114931_10002408_pt1 | contig 23820 bp, 29 predicted proteins | sample 2SBtaG_FD_89579 | JGI IMG/M metagenome (GOLD analysis project Ga0114931, IMG submission 89579) | Deep subsurface microbial communities from Kolumbo volcano to uncover new lineages of life (NeLLi) - 2SBTROV14_V59a metaG | ecosystem: Environmental > Aquatic > Marine > Volcanic | place: Kolumbo... | reverse complement strand
CGCGGCCAAGAACCCGTGCGCGATGAAGAACCCGTGCAATCCCTGCGCGGCCAAGAACCCGTGCGCGATGAAGAACCCGTGCAACCCCTGCGCGGCCAAGAACCCGTGCGCGATGAAGAATCCGTGCAACCCCTGCGCGGCCAAGAACCCGTGCGCGATGAAGAATCCGTGCAACCCGTGCGGTGCGGCGAACCCGTGCAATCCGTGCGGCGGAAACCCGTGCGGTGGCGGCGGCGCGAACGCGGCCGCGATCACGCAGCCCTCGGGCGTCAAGATCGCCAGATCGACCCGTCGGCTGATCGCGCGTGGCAAGAAGCTCTGGAACGACAAGTCGCTCTCGTCCAACGGTCTGGCCTGCGCGACCTGCCACGTCGGCGGAAGCCAGTTCAACGCGAGCTTCGCCACGCCGTACCCGCACCGCGTCGCGATGCCGGCGCAGCAGGCCGGCGTCACCCAGGTGAGCGCGGCCGAGATGGTGCAGTTCTGCATGCTGACGCCGATGGCGGCCCAGGCACTGCCCTGGGATTCGGTCGAGCTCGCGGCGCTGACGGCCTACGTCGGCGAGCTGCAGAAGACCTTCGTCCCGGCCGGCCACATGCCGGCGAACCCCTGCAACCCGTGCGGTGCGAACCCATGTGCCGCCAGGAACCCCTGCAAGGGCTGAGCCGCGTCGCTCCGCTGCGGTGCGGAGCCGCCGACCAGGCGGGCACCAGGAGCGGCCGCGGCCGCTCCCGGTGCCGCGCTCAGAGGGCGACGCGGGATTCCGCGAGCACGTAGACCGAGTCCGACGCCCGTTCGAGTGCAGCCGCGATCAGGCGGCGCGCCTCCGGATCCGTCAGCCCGGGCAGGTAGGAAGCGAAGACCCCGCGGTAGTGGAAGTCGGGATCGACGGTCACGCGGCCCAGCAGCGCCGCCGCGCCCGCTGCCCGCGCGTGGCGGTAGGCCAGCGTCGCGGTGCCGCCCGGGGCGACCCGTGTATCGAAGACGTCCACGTTCGTTGCGAAGTCGACCTGGCGGCCGATCACGCTGGTCTCCGTGGTGGACGGGATTGCGGCCCCCGACGCGTCGACCTGGAAGACCTCGAGGAAGATGCGGGGCGTGACGTAGGTCGGCAGCATGTGGCCCACCCGGACGCTCCGCAGCGCGAGCCGGGCCGAGACCCGGCCCTCGGGCGAGGGATCCAGCACCAGGGTGACCCGCGTCGCGTCGCGCACGGTGTCGGGGTCGTGGATGCCGCGCCACAGGTGGGCGCGATCCGGCATGTGGCAGCGCTGGCACGTTTCGCCGCGCTCTGCGAACGGGCTCTGCTGCCACTCGACGAGCGTGTTCTGCACCGGTCGACCGCCGGGCCCCCGCTGGCCGAAGAACTGGTGGCACTGGCCGCAGAAGCGGGAGTCCTCGAACTCCGGCCGCACCTCGAAGCCCCCGTGCGGGAGGTCCGCGGCCAGCGCGGGCAGTCCGCTCCGCCGCGGTGGGCCGAGGCGCCGGTTCCCCCGCACGTGGCAGGTCGCGCAGACCATGCCCTGTGCGCGGAGATTGCGGTCGAAGTGCGGAGAGGGGGCGCCGGTCGCCGTCACGGGTTGCTGTTCGGCGAGCGGCGTGTGGCAGGTCTGGCAGTGCCGCACGTTGGCCGGGCTCGCGAGTCCGCCTTCGATCAACTGCCCCGCGAACCCGGGCGAGAAGGCGCCCGCGTGCAGCGTCGTCTGCCAATCCGCGTACTGCTGGGGATGGCAGGCGCCGCAGGAGGCCGGGTCGAGCGACTTCTCGAGTGGGGCCCAGCCGTCCGGGGCGCTGCCCTGCGGCGGGATCGGCACGTTCCAGTGCCTCGAGAGGAAGGGACCGAGCGCGGCTTCGCGCGACAGGCCTCCGGGCCCGAGGCCGCCGCCGCGCATCGCGTCCGCGACCGGTGCCGGGGGCATGGACGGTGCGGCCGAAGGGGCCGGGTCTTCGCGTGCGCACCCGGCGGCCGCCGACGCGACCATCAGGAAGACCATCGCTCGCTTCATCTGTCTCCTCTTCGCCCGGGACCCGGATCGCGAGCGGACGCCCCCCGCCATCGCCCGCCTCGCGGTACCGCCGGATCAGATGGCGACCAGGACGCGGCGTTTCGCGACCGAGCGGGGCCGGCGGATGTGGCCCGCGGCCCCGTCAGCGCAGGGTCCACCGGATCGGTGCCCGCTCGATGCCGCCCACGAACGAGGAATGGACGCGCTCGGCCGCGCCCGCGGTCGCGATTCCGCAGATCCGCTCGCGAAGCTGCGAGAAGATCGTGTGCAACTCCAGCCGCGCCAGGTGCGCGCCCATACAGACGTGGGTGCCGCGGCCGAAGCCGATGTGATCGTTGCTCTCGCGATCGATCCGCAACACGAACGGGTCGTCGTAGACGTCCTCGTCGCGGTTGCCCGAGGCGTAGAAGAGACCGACGGATTTCCCATCGTGGTGGGATGCGGCGGTCATGCGGTCCTCCCGGGCGGACCGGAGGATAGCCCACTTCGCCGGACGCTCCGGCGCGTCACGATCCCCGGTGCGCGTCGCTGCGTCGCCGTTCGCGGTCTCGATAGGCGGCCACCGTCGCACGCACGTCGATCGTATCGACCTCGAGATCGAACGCGATGGGCCGCGGCGGAAATCCCACGCGATACGCGCGTCCGTCGGTCGTGCGTTCGAGGTGGCCGTAGTCGACCAGCAGCCGCCGGAGCGTCACGTGGTCGGTCTCGATCGCGGGAGCGACGTTGCGGTTCCATTCGAGGAGGGCATCGTCGATCTCGGACTCGCGGTAGGTGCACGCGCTGTCGAGTCCCATCAGGAAGCTCTTGAACAGGATCTCCCGGTCGCGAGGGTTGCGCGGGAAGCGGCGCGGGCCACGGTCGGCACCGAGCCGGCACAGGCGCAGTGCGAAATCCACCGGCGAGATCATCCCACGAGCCTAGCGAGCCGACTGCGCGGCGGGTCGACTCGGCCCGCACGGGCGTTCGCGATCCATTGCGCTAGCTCTTGGTCGTGTGTGTGACATCCTGATCGTGGCGGAGCCCGGCCGGGCGCCCTGGATCGCGAAGAACAGCGATCGCGAACCCGGCGAGGCGCAGGCGGTGGAATGGATCGCGGGGGAGGCGCGCGGCGACGGGCGTCGCCGCTGCACTCACGTCGAGGTCGCGGTCCCCGCCCGCAGGCACGCGATCGTGATCGCGCGGCCGGTCTGGATGTGGGGCGCCGAGATGGGCGTCAACGCGCGCGGGGTCGCGATCGCCAACGAGGCGGTCTTCACCCGCGCGCCGCTTCCGGCGACGGGCCTGACCGGGATGGACATCCTGCGCCTCGCCCTCGAGCAGGCGGACGACGCCCTCCATGCGGTCGCGATCCTCGAGGAGCACGCCGGCGCCCAGGGTGGGCGTATGGGCCATCGGCACCGGGGCTTCCGCTACCACAGTTCGTTCGCGGTCGCCGACGGCACGGAGGCGTGGGTGGTGGAGACGGCCGGCGCGGCCTGGGCCGCGCGTCGCATCGAGGGGACCGCGAGTCTCTCGAACTGCCTCTCGATCCGGGCCGACGCGGACGAAGCGCGCTGGGTGGACGCTGACGGATCGGGTCCGGGGCCGGGTGCGGCCCGGGACTTTGCGCGCCGGTACGCGCGCCGCGGAATGGAGGTGCTGAGTGGTGGCCATCGCCGGCGCGCTGCGAGCCTCGCTGCGTTGCGGGCCACCGGCGCCCCGGTCGGCCCCGAGGCGCTCGCGGCTGCGCTCTCGAGCCACGCGGGCGCATCGCCGGCCGCAGGCTGGCGCATGCAGATGCCGTGCGCGCACGCCTCGTGGTGGCCCACCCGGAGTGCGGGACAGACGACGGGCTCGATGATCGCGCGCGCCGGCGGCGCGCCGCGCGTGTGGATGACCGGGACTTCGGCTCCCTGTGTCGGGGTCTTCAAGCCGGTTTCGGTGGAGGCCGACGTGTTGGCCGCGGAGCCGCCCGTCCCGGAACGCGCAGACGGCGAGAGTCTCTGGTGGCGCGCCGAACGCCTGCATCGCCTGGTGCTCGAGGACCCCGCACGCTGCAGTGCCGCGATCGCGGCGCAGCGCGCGGCGCTCCAGCGGCCGGCCTGGGATGCAGTTTCTCCGGCCGAGATGGCCGCGTGTTGGGCCGCACATCGCGCCGCGATCGCGCCGATGCTGCGCGCGGCCGCTGCGGCCCGGCAGCCGCGTCCGGGCCCCTTCCGCACGTTCTGGCGCCGGCAGAGCCGGGCGGACGGGCTCACGCCGGATCCGTGCCCGCACACCGGCGTCCCGACCTCCTGAACGCGGGCGGATCCGCTACCGAACGACGATCGGTCAACTCCCCTCCGGCCCTCAAGCTGGTCCGCATCGCGGCCGATCCAGGGGCATGCCCGAGCCCGCCGGTTTCTCCCTCTACACCGACGACGGCTGTCCGTACTGCACCCGGGTTCGGGAGGCGATGGCGCGCCTCGATCTGCGGATCGAACTGCGCGACGTGGTCGCGAACGCCCGGCACGCCCGCGCACTGAAACGCGCGACCGGGCGGCGGACCGTTCCCTGTCTGCGAATCGACGCGCCGTCGGGCGAGGCGCTCTGGATGCACGAGTCGCGCGACATCGTCGAGTACCTCGAAGAGCGCTTCGGAGGCTAGGATTCCCCGCGAGAAGCGGGGAGGATGCGATGTCGGTCAGAGCAGGCGAAGTCGGGCTCGGATCGGGCGGCCAGACCGCCGCCGACGGCGCGCGAGCCGACGCGCCGACGGCGCCGTCTTCCGGACCCGGCTACCAGAAGCAGCGCGCTGCGGTCCTGGGCCACGAAATGGCCTACATCGAAGCGGGTACCGGCCGCCCGATCGTGTTCCTGCACGGAAACCCGACCTCGTCGTACCTGTGGCGCAACATCATTCCCCACACCGAGCCGCTCGGCCGATCGATCGCGCCCGACCTGATCGGAATGGGCGATTCGGACAAACTCCCGCCCCGTCGGGAAGATGGCCGCGATGGCCGTTACCGCTTCGTCGAGCATCGACGCCACCTCGACGCCTTCCTCGATGCGGTCGTTCCGGACGATCGCATCGTGTTCGTGATCCACGACTGGGGCTCGGCGCTCGGGTTCGACTGGGCGCGACGGCACCCGGGGCGGGTCCGCGGCATCGCCTACATGGAAGCGTTCCTGCAGCCGCTCGAGTACGCGGACATGGGCTTCGTCGGCAGCCTCGGCTTCCGGGCGATGCGTTCGCGGCTGGGCGAGTGGATGATCCTGCGCCACGACTTCTTCGTCGAGCGCGTGCTGCCCGGAGCAGTGAAGCGAAGGTTGTCCGAAGCGGAGATGGAGTGCTACCGCGCTCCCTACGTCCGGCCCGGAGAGGACCGGCGGGCCACGCTGACCTGGCCGCGCGAAGTCCCGTTCGGGGGCGAGCCGGCGGACACCCATCGCGTGATCGCGGACTACGCGGCGTGGCTTCCGACCACGTCCGATCTGCCGAAGCTGTGGTTCGACGTCTCGGAGCCCGCGCTCGTCGCGGGCCCGCGCCGGGACTTCGCCGCGAGCCTGCCGAACCAGCGGACCGTCCACGTCCGCGGCCGCCACTTCGTCCAGGAGGATGCGCCGGACGAGATCGGCCGCGCGCTCGCCGCGTGGATCGCCGAGTTGCCCTGAGCCGGATCTCCGGGCGTCAGGGCATCTCCTGTGGGAGTCCGTCCGCCCGCCACGCCCGCATGTCGCCGGCCAGGTGGCGGATGTCGCGGTACCCGGCGCCCTGCAGCACGGACGCGGCCACGCTCGCCCGTCCCCCGCTCTCGCAGTAGACGACGACGGGCGCATCCTTGGCTGCGCCGATTTCGCCCAGGCGCGAGGCCAGCTGGTCGTGTGGGATGTTCACGGCCCCGGGGACGTGGCCGGCCGCGAACTCCTGCGGCGTCCGCACGTCCAGGATCACGGCCCCCTCGGGCGGTCCGGCCAGCAGATCGTCCGCGGATATGTCGCGGACGCCGGCCGCGGGCGCGCCGCACGCGACCGCCGTGAACAGGAACACGAGCAGGAACGGTGTGCTTCTCATCGGGTCTTCTCCATCGGAAGGGGAAAGGGGGCGGGGCCACGCGACCCCGCGACATCAGGCGGCGTCTTCCGAGAGCCCCCCGTGGCCAGCGGACGCTCCGCGATCCGGTGGAAGAGGCCCATGCCGACGACCATCGAAACGACGAAGAGCGCGACCCGGCCCGAACCGGTGACCAGGGACGCGAGCGCGGGTCCGGGGCAGAAGCCGGCAAGGCCCCAACCCAGCCCGAAGACGCTCGCGCCACCGATCAGCCGCGCGTCGATGCCGCGGTCCGCAGCCCCGGCCGCGCGTCCGCGCAGCCGGTTCGCCGTCGCGGAGACGAGCAGCGCGGCGCCCATCACGAAGGCGAGCGAGGGGTCCCACGCGCCCGTCACGTCGAGGAAGGACAGGACCTTCGCCGGGTTGGTCATCTGCGAGATCGCGAGGCCGGCACCGAACACGGTCCCGCAACCGAGCGCGCCCGGCATCGACCTCACGACGTTGCTCCGAGCACGTGACGGACGACGAAGACCGTCAGGCCGGCGACCGCCATGAACGTGGCCGTGGCCGCGATCGAGCGCGCCGACCCGCGCGAGACGCCGCACACGCCGTGGCCGCTCGTGCAGCCGTTGCCGAGCCGCGTGCCGAAGCCGACCAGCAGCCCCGCCGCCACCAGCACCGGGGGGCTGGCCTGGACGTCGACGACGAGCGGCGCGTCCACGAGCGAGACGATGCCCGCGCCGAGCGGAAGGCCCAGCGCGAACGCGACCCGCCAGCCGCGGGTCTCGCCGGCCGCCGGCCAGAGCGCCTGGCCCAGGATGCCGCTGATGCCGGCCACCCTGCCGTTCGTCCACAGCAGGGCTGCGGCGGCCAGGCCGATCAGCAGGCCGCCGACGGCGGAGGAGATGGGCGTGAATTCGGTCATGGGGCCTCCTGGGCGTTTCGTTTGCCGGGGGTGGCCGGAGCGGTCAGATCCCGGCACCCTGCGAGAAGGAGAGTTCCGAGTGGGACTCGGCCGCGCGCTTCGAGCCGCGCCCCGCGAGCACGCCGAGCACCAGCATCGCGAGCGCGAACGCCACCTGCGGCCAGCTCGTCGGCAGCGCCGGCCCGAAGGTCTGGGCCACCAGCGTCCCCTCGCGGACGAGGATGAAGGCCCCCATCGCCATCACGAACGCGGCGAAGGCGCGCCGCAGCGACGACGGTTGGATCCGCGTCGCGAGCCACGACCCGAGGAACGAGCCCGCCACCGCGATGCCGGCGACCGCGGTCACCGTCGGGTAGTCGACGTCCACGTGGCTGAGTGCGCCGAGGAAGCCGGCGCCGGTGTTCAACACGATGATCAGCAGCGAGGTTCCGACCGCGGCCGACATCGGAAGCCCCGCCCAGAGCGCCAGCGCCGGCACGATCAGGAAACCGCCCCCGGCGCCGACCAGTCCGGTGAAGGATCCGACCGCGAACCCCTGCAGGCCCAGCTTCGTCGCGGAGTGCATCTCGTAGACGCCGTCGTCCCGCGGCTCCTTCCGACCCCGCCACATCGCGGTGGCGGTGAGCAGCATCATCGCCGCGAAGAGCAGCAGCAGGAGTCCGCCATCCAGGAAGGCCGCAGCCCGCCCGCCCGAGTAGGCGCCGATCATCCCGGCGACGCCGAAGAGCAGCCCCTCCTTCGGGCGGACATTGCCGGCCCGCCAGTGCTGGACGGCCCCGGACGCGCTGGCCACCCCGACCACCAGCAGCGAGCTGGCGATCGCCTCCTTGGGCGACATGCCGAAGACGTAGACCAGCAGCGGTACGGTCAGGATCGATCCGCCGCCGCCGAAGAATCCGAGCGACACGCCGATCAGGACGGAGAGTGCGAGCCCCAGCGCGAACAAGACGGCCTCAGAGCACCGCGAGCGAGCGGCGGAACGCGGCCAGGCTCAGGTCGAGGTCCGGAAGGCCCGCGTCGCCGAGCGTCTCTGCGACGAAGCCGAGGAGGTCCTCGACGGCCGCGTGGGTGGGCGCTTCGTACGCGACGCCCTCGCGCTCGAAGCGCTCGCACACCATCGCGAGCGCCGCCTCGGTGGTGAAGGGACCCACCTGCACCACCCACGAGACGATCTGGTCGACGAGCTCCGACAGCGCTGCGGGCTCCGTGCGACGGGCCGGAAGGCCGGCCCGGTTCCAACCGATCATTCCGCCGGCGAGGTTCGTCACGGCTTCGATCCCCAGCTTCTGGAGCATTTCGCAGGCCATGCCCGAGCGCTTCCCGGAACGGCAGACCAGCAACAATGGTTCCGGTCCGCGGAGCTTGGCAGCGCTGTCGGCCACCGTCGAGAGCGGCACCAGCTCTGCGCCCTCGATATGGCCCAGCGGGCCCTCGAACTCGTGCGGTTCGCGGACGTCGATGATGCGGGTTCCCGAGAGCGCCTGGTGCGCCTCGGCGGGGGTGATCTCGGGAATCGTCATGACGGGGATCCTTGTGCAAAGGCGTTGAGTGGGATCTTCAGGTACGAGCGGCCGTTCTCTTCCGGTTCCGGGAACGCGCCCGCGCGGACGTTGGCTTCGCGCTGTTCGCCCAGCGTCGATTCGTACGCCAGCTCGCGCCCGCCGGCTCCGTCGTCGTGACCCGTAAACAGGCGCGTCTCCGCCGGGAACCGTCGGTAGAGGCCCTGGATGGATTCGGACCACGCCGCTGCCGAGCCGTCCGGGACGTCGCAGCGCGCGGTGCCGTAGTCCGGCCGGAACAGCGTGTCGCCGATGAAGACCGCGTCTTCGATCCGGTAGCTCATGCGGGCGGACGTGTGCAGGGCCTCCAACGCGAACGGGCCGAGGTCGAGCTTCTCGCCGTCCGCGAGCAGGCGGTCGAACTGGCGGCTATCGGTCGGCAGGTCGTCGCCGAGGTTGAAGAGATCCCGGAAGGTGCGCTGGACGTCCACGATGCCGGCCCCGATCGCGGTCTGCGCGCCGAACCGGTCCTCGAAGACCGGCAGGGCGGAGAGGTGGCCGGCGTCGGCGTGGGTGTCGAGGACGTAGGGCGTCCGGATCCGCTCTTCCTCGAGGAACCGCGCGACGCGATCCGCCGAGCCGGTCGACGGGGTGCCGCTCGCGCCGTCGAAGTCGAGTACCGGATCGATCACGCGCCCACCCGCTCGCCCGGGTGGCAGGCGACGTAGCTGAGCGTCGAGGTGGCAGGGTCGAAGAACGCCCGGATCTCCATCGGCTGGGCCTCCCACGGATCGACGGATCGATCCGATGCCCCATGAAGTTGCACGAGATGTGCCAGGGCGCGGCAGGAGAATCGGCCCCCACGCGACGCAGCTTCCGGCTGTTCGCGATTCAGTGCGTTTCAGATGAAACATTTCGTGAATCATGATGTATCATCTGATACGGCATGAAACACAGGCATCCATGGCCGACGCACTCGAAGCGCTGCTCCAGACGATCGGGCCCGAGCGGGCGTTCCGCACGTTGTCCGATCTCCTCCCGGACGCCGCGGTCTTCGCGGTCGATGCGGAGCGGACCGTCGTCCACTGGAGTGACGGGGCGCAGAGGCTGCTGGGCTTTACCCGCGAGGAGGCGCTGGGCCGGTTGTGCCTCGCGTCGATCCGCTGCCGCACCTGCACGATCGGGTGCGGCATCGCCAAGCACCGGACCGTATCCGGGGCCGCGCTCGAACACTACCGGGCGGACGAACGCTGGGTCCCCACGAAGAAGTACGCGCGGGGGTTCTTCGCCGCGGACGGCAGCTTCCGGGGCGGGATCGAGGTTCTCGTCCCGACCGGTCCGCCCCAGGTCGAGGAGGGCGTCGTCGCGGACACGGTGCTGCTGCCGCCAGACGCCGAGGAGTTCCACGGCCTCGTGAGCCGGGACGCCGCGATGCAGCGCGTCTTCCAGACGGTGCGCAACGTGGCCGAGACCGACGCGACCGTGCTGGTCCGCGGCGAGAGCGGGTCCGGCAAGGAACTCGTCGCACGCGCGATCCACCGCGAGAGCCAGCGGGCGACGGGGCCGTTCGTGGCCGTGAACTGCGCGGCGTTGACCCCGGGACTGCTCGAGAGCGAGCTCTTCGGCCACGTGCGCGGGGCCTTCACGGGCGCGGTCAAGGACCGCAAGGGCCTCTTCCAGCAAGCCGACGGCGGCACGCTGTTCCTCGACGAGGTGGCGGAGCTTCCGCTCGAGACGCAGAGCAAGCTGCTCCGCGTGCTCGAGGAGCGCGTCGTGACACCCGTCGGTGCGTCCGCGGAGCTGTCCGTCGACGTGCGCGTCGTCGCGGCGACCCACCGCGCGCTGCAACGCGAAGTCCACGCGGGCCGTTTTCGCGAGGATCTGATGTACCGGCTCCGCGTGGTCCCGCTGATGCTTCCGCCCCTCCGCGATCGCCGCGGCGACATCGAGGTGCTGCTGCGGTTCTTCCTGCGCCGCTTCAACAAGGCGGGTCCGCGCCACGTCGAGACGATCGCGCCCGAGGCGATGCGCGCGCTGCTCGCGCACGCGTGGCCCGGCAACGTCCGGGAGCTCCGCAACGTCGTGGAGTTCGCGTTCGCGGTCGGCCGCGGCCCCGAACTCCTCCCCGAGGAGCTTCCCCCCGAGTTCGGCGAGGGCCCGGTCGCGCCCGCGAGCGCCGCCGCACCCACGGAACGCGAACGGATCCGCGAGGCGTTGCAGCTCGAAGGGGGCCGCGTCGGCGCGGCCGCCCGGAGGCTTGGCATGAGTCGTGCAACTTTCTGGCGCAAGCGAAAGAAACACGCCCTTTGAACCGGAGGAACCCGATGCCGAACCTCGAGCGCTTCGGTCCGATCTCGGATCTCGCCTTCCGCGGCCTCTTCAGCCTGATCTTCATCGTCGCCGGGTTCGGCCACTTCGTCCAGCAGGAAGTCATGCTCGCGCGCCTCGAAGCGGCCCCGCTCGGCGACCTGGCGACCCTGTTCGGCCCCCCGGAACTGCTGATGACACTGACCGGTGTCGCACTCGTGGTCGGAGGCCTCTCGCTCGCGTTCGGCTTCCAGGCCCACTGGGTGGCGGCCGGACTCTTCCTGACGCTGATCCCGATCACGGTCACGGTCCACGTCGGCAACCCCGGACACACGGGGCCGCTCTTCAAGAACGTGGCCCTGTTCGGGGGGCTGTTGCACTTCCTCGTCCGCGGGGCCGGGGCGTACAGCCTGGATCGGCTCCGGGCCCGAGCCTGATGTTGGGATGAAGTTCCATAGATTACAATTAATTTAGAAGAAAGTTCTCTAGATTCAGTCATGCAAAGCATTTTTGGGACCATTTTCGCCGCCCAGTGGACGATCCTCGAGAGGTCATCGAGGACGCCGATGGGATTCCGGATCCGCCACTTCCACTGCCCCGAAACCGCGACGCTGAGCTACCTCGCGTGGGACGATCGGGCCCACGTCGGCGTGGTGATCGATCCGTCGGTGGGGGCGGAGCGGGCCCTGCTCGCCGCGATCGACGAACTGGGGCTGGCGATTCCGCTCGTGCTGGAGACGCATCTCCACATGGACCACGTCTCGTGCGCGCCCTCGTTGCGCCGGCGCTGCGGGGCCCGTGTCGCAATCGGGGCCCGGGTGCGTGAACTCGGGGTCCTGCTGGTCGGCCGGCCCGTCGCCGACGTGTTCGACGACTTCCTCGAAGACGGCGACACGCTGGCGGCGGGGCCGCTCGACATCACCGCATTCGATACCCCCGGGCATACCGGGGCGTGCGTGAGCTACCGGATCGAAGACGCGCTCTTCGTCGGGGACCTGCTGCTGCGGCCCGAGCGCGGCACCGGCCGCTGCGACTTCCTCGGGGGGTCCGCGGACGCGCTGTTCGACTCGGTCTATCGCATCTACCGCGATCTGCCCGACGGGACGCGTGTCTTCCCCGGGCACGCGTACGGGGCGGACCGCGACGACCTGCGGCCCGAGACCACCCTGTGGGAGCAGCGCGCGCGCAACGTGTTGTTGAACGCATTCACCTCGCGCCGCGAGTTCGCGGGCAACCGCGCGGAGGCCGACGCACGGCTCGGGGTTCCCCGTGGCCTCGTCACATCGGTGGCGGCCAATCTCGAGGGCACCACGGTCGCTCCGGACGACGTCCTCCTCTCGGAGGAGGGCCTTCGCGCGGTGGCGGCCACGCCCGATGCCGGCATCGGCTGGAACCGGCGGCTGCGGCTCGCGTAGCCCGCGTGCCGGGGTGCGAAGCCGCGCGGTCGCGCGGCGCACTGCTGTGCTAATCACAGCCCGTCCCTCCTCCACGACCGCGAGGCGGCGAACCAGGAAGGCCCCGGCCGGGACGCGCGGCACGCCGCGCCGAGCCCGGGGTCCCACTGCCCCGCGTCGGGCCGCCGCGGCTCCGGCGTCGCCTCCGCCAGATGCGCCGGCCGCGCCGGATCGCGCGGGTGGGTGGTCGGAAACGATCGACTGCACAGGACCCCGAGCGGATGAGCCAACCCGAGACCGGCAGCGAGACCGGCCGCGAACGCCCGAAGGGGCGTCCGCGGACGGGTCTCGCCGCGCTCGTCGGGTGGCTCGGCGGGATCCCGGGCCTCCGCGGGCTGGGTGCGCTGCTGACGAGCATCAATCCGCGGACGATCTACCTCTACTCGGTGATCATCGGCCTGCTGGCGGGTCTCGCCGCGCTCGTGTTCAACGAGGTGCTGCACGCGCTCGTCGACGTCACGATGGGTTCGTGGGCCCAGCTCGCGGTGCCGATCCCGTTCGGCGAGGGCGGCGAGGCGCCGGTTCCGCTGGGCCCGACCCGGCGCTGGCTGCTGGTCGGACTCCCCGTCGTCGGAGGACTGATCGCGGGTCTGCTGGTCCGCACGTTCGCGCCCGAGGCCGAGGGGACCGGAACCGACGGCTACATCGACGCGTTCCACAACCAGGCGGGCTCGATGCGCGGGCGGGTGCCGCTCATCAAGTCGTTGGCCACGCTGGCCACGCTGGCGTCCGGGGGCAGCGCGGGCAAGGAGGGGCCGATCGCCCAGATCGGCTCCGGCATCGGCTCGGCGCTCGGCCGGACGCTGAAGATGGGGGCGCGGGCCCGCCGCACGATGATGGTGGCCGGCGCTGCGGGCGGCCTCGGCGCGATCTTCCGCGCGCCGCTCGGCGGGGCGCTGACCGCGGTCGAGGTGCTCTACAAGTAAGACCTCGAGACCGACGCGCTGACGCCCGCGATCCTGTCCTCGGTGACGGCGTACACGGTCTTCTGCTCGGTGAACGGTTTCGAGCACGTCTTCGCGTACCAGGGGATCGCATTCCACACGCCGGCCCAGCTCGCCTTCTACGCGGTGCTCGGAATCGTGTGTTCGGGTGCCGGCTACCTGTACGTCTCGTTCCTGCACGGCACGAAGCGGCTGTTCTTCGATCGGCTGCCGATCAACAAGTACCTGGTGCCGCCGCTCGGCGGGTTGCTGGTCGGCGCGATCGGCTACTTCTACCCGCAGGCCCTCGGACAGGGGTTCGGCTACGTTCAGCAGTTGATCGTCCAGCAACCGATCGCCGGGATCCAGGCCACGGCCGGGACGCTCGCCCTGCTCGCGATCCTGAAGATCGCGACCACTTCCTTCACGATCTCCTCGGGCGGCTCCGGCGGTGTCTTCGCGCCGAGCCTGTTCATCGGCGCGATGCTGGGGGGCAGCATCGGGACCGTGAGCCACCAGCTCTTTCCCGGACTCGTACCGGAGGTGACGCCGTTCGTCGTCGTCGGGATGGGGGCCTTCTTCGCCGGCGTCGCCAACGCGCCGATCGCGTCGCTGATGATGGTGTGCGAGCTCACCGGCGCCTACGAGCTGCTGCCGCCGCTGATGGTGGTGGCGACGGTCGCACTCGTCACGTCCCGGCGCTGGTCGATCTATACCACCCAGGTCGACAACAAGTTCGATACCCGGGCCCATCTGTGGGAGATGAATCCGAACGTGCTGAAGCGCGTGACGATCGGGGACGCGATGCGAGGCAGCTACCATCAGTCCGCGATCGTCTCGAACGATCTCCCGCTGCGCTCGCTGCAACAGTTCGCGCACGACGCCGGCGACAGCGACCTCATCCTGAAGGACGGCCGCGGCGACTTCGCCGGTCTGCTCTCCCTCGGCGACCTCGAGGAAAGCGAGGACCTGGAGCACCTGGGCCCGCTGGTGCTGGCGGACGATCTCGTCAACCGCCGTCCCGTCTTCCTGACGCCGGACGACAACCTGATCCGGGCGCTCGAGTTCTTCGGCGAGGACGAGTTCAACAAGGCCCCGATCGTGCGGGTGGCCGCGGGGCAACAACGGTTGCTCGGGCACGTCGGATACCAGGACATCATCGGCTTCTATCAGCGCGAGCACGACGCGGCCCCGACGGTTCCGGGGTCTCCGGCCACGCCGTGACACCCTGCTGCCGGCGCGTCCGGAGGCACGAGACGACAGACATGGATACCCCGACCCTCCCTCCGCTTCCGGTCCAGCCGGAAGGCATCGCCTGGCCGACCCGCGAATGGCCCGAGGCCCCGCTCCGGGGCCGGCCCGGGGTCGATCACGACGCGGTCGCACGCGAGATCGATCGCCTCGTGCTGCCCGGGGCCGCGCCGCGTTCCGGCGAGACACACGCGCTGCTCGTCGTCCACCGCGGCGAGTTGGTGGCCGAGCGCTACGACGAGGCCCACGACCGCGAGAGCACGCTGATCTCCTGGTCGATGGCGAAGAGCATCCTGCACGCGCTGGTCGGGATCCTGGTCGGACAGGGCCGGCTGGACATCCACGCTCCGGCCCCGGTCCCGTCCTGGCAGGATCCGGAGGATCCTCGCCGGGCCATCACGATCGAGCACCTGCTGCGCATGGTCGACGGTCTCGACTTCGTCGAGGACTACGTCGACTCGGGCGTGTCCAACGTGATCGAGATGTTGTTCGGGTCCGGCAAGACCGATGTCGCCGGCTACGCCGAGGCTCTCCCGTTGGCCTGGCCACCGGGGACGCACTGGAGCTATTCGAGCGGCACGTCGAACGTCGTGGCCGGGATCGTCCGCCGCACCGTGGGTGGTGGCGGCGCGGGCATGGAGGCCTTCATGCGCGCGGAACTCTTCGATCGCATCGGAATGCGGTCCGCGGCGCCGCGCATCGACGATGCCGGCACCTTCGTCGGATCGTCCTTCGTGTTCGCGACCGCGCGCGACTTCGCCCGCTTCGGGCTGCTCTACCTGCGCGACGGTCACTGGGAGCGCGAGGTGCTGCTTCCGGCCGGCTGGGTCGACCACGCGCGCACGGCCACCGGCCCCTCCGCAGGCCAGTACGGGGCGCACTTCTGGTTGGCCACGAACGGTTCCGGGATCTTCCACTGCGCCGGCTACCAGGGCCAGTACGTAGCGATCGATCCGCGACGCGACCTCGTGCTGGTGCGCCTCGGTCTCTCCGCGCCCGACCAACGCGGCGCCGTCTTCCGAAGCCTCGATCGCATCGACCGCGCCTTCCCCGTGCTCACGCGCGACCGGGGTCGCTCGTGAAGCTCCGACACACGCTCGGGAATCTCCTGCTCGCGGCGGGCGCCGCCGCGTTCACGCTGCTGCTCCTCGAGGGAGCGCTGCGCGTCCTCGGTCTCGGAGCGGCCACGGAGCAGGCGACCCTGCTCACCCGGTACGATTCCGTGCTCGGCTGGTCGAAGACGCCGGGCGCGTCCGCCACCAACGTCACGTCCGAATACCGGGCCACGGAACGGATCAACGCCCACGGCCTCCGCGGGCCCGAGCGCAGCCTCGGGAAGACGCCGGGAACGCGGCGCGTGCTGCTGCTGGGCGATTCGTTCCTCGAGGGATACACCGTGGAGGAGGAGGCGCTCCTCTCGACCGTGCTCGAAGAACGCCTCGCCGCCGCCGACCCCGAAGGCCACTACGAGGTCATCAATGGCGGAACCGCGGGCTACTCCACCGACCAGGAGTTGCTCTTCTTCGATCACATCGGCGCCGGCTATCGGCCAGACGTCACCGTGCTGCTCTTCTACGTCAACGACGTGTGGTTCAACGGTCAGGACCACTACTGGCGGGGCGCGAAGCCGTACTTCGAACTTGCGGAGGACGGAACGCTCTCGCTCCACAACGTGCCGGTTCCACCGCCCGACCCGGACGCATTCGCGTTCGCGGTGGAAGGGGGGACCGGCCTCACCGGTGCGATTCGCAGGGTCGACGGCTGGCTCGGCGCGCACTCCCGCGTCTACTTCCTGCTCCGCTCCTCGGTCCTCCAGACGCCGATCGTCCGCGGCTTCATGATCCGCCAGGGATTGGCCGAGGTTCCGGGCGAGTGGGCCGCGTGGTCGGCCGACCCGGGCCCGGCGGTGGTTCACGCGTGGCGCTTGACCGAGGCGCTGCTGGCGGAGCTCCGCGACCACGTGCGCGCCGCGGGCTCGTCCTTCGTGGTCTACTACGTGCCCTCCCGCGCCGCGGTCGACGATGCGGACTGGCAGCGCACGCGCCGGGCCTACGCGATGGACGGGGCCGAATGGAGTCCGTCGCAGGACGCGACCGTGCTGGCCCGGGTCTGCACGCGCCAGGGCCTGGACTGCCTGATCGACGTCGACGGCTTCCGGACGGAGCAGGCGCGTCTCGCGGCCGAAGGCGCGGCGCTCTACTACCAGCGTGACGCGCACTGGACGGACCAGGGCCATCGGTTCGCGGCCGACGCGATCGCCTTGCGGGTGCGGGCGCTGCTGGCCGCCGCGCCCGAGGCGGAGCGGGGAGCGGAGCCGAGCGGTGGAGCCCGCCCGCCCTCCGGCTAGAAGATCGTGTAGATGAAGGGCGCGAGGACCGAGCCCTGGGCGAACACCAGCAGCGAGCCCACGAGCACCAGCACGATGATGATGGGCATCAGCCACCACTTCTTGCGGACCCGCATGAAGGCCCACAGTTCGCGCGTCAGTCCACCCTTTGCCATGTTGCGCCCTGTCCGTGCGGCCGTCAGAACTGACGGTCGAGATCGCTCTTGAGGTTGTCGTCCTTGCGCCGGTCGTGCCAGAAGCCGTCTTCCTGCTCCTGCGCCGCGATCGGGTTCTTTCCGAACATCCGCATGGCCAGGCCGATCGGGACCACGGAAAGATAGTAGGCGACGCCCATCAGGATGGGCGTCGTCACCTTCGAGATCGCCTGGGCCATCGCCATCCAGGCGCGCTCGACCGGGGCCAACCACGCGGGAACCAGCGCACCGGCCAACACCAGCGCCGTGCCGACGGCGCCCAACACGCGGAACGCCTGCGGGTGACCGCGCCAGAGCGTGATCGCGGCGAGGAGCAGGAAGGCCGTCCCCACGGAGAGGCCGAATTTGCGTTCGCTCGTCATCGCTCAGTCCAGCACGAATTCGTCACGCCAGTCTCCCTCTTCCTTCCATTCGGGCTGGTCGGTCTTGGCCAGCAGGAAGGGGCCCAGGACGAGATGGTCGATGTCGGTGCGCATGAAGCAGCGGTAGGCATCCTCGGGCGTGCACACGATCGGCTCGCCGCGCACGTTGAACGAGGTGTTCACGACCACGGCGCAGCCCGTGAGCCTCTCGAACTCGCTCACGACGGCATGATAGGCCGGGTTCGTCTCCGCCGTGATCGTCTGCACCCGGGCGGAATAGTCCACGTGCGTGATCGCGGGCAGGTCGGAGCGCGCGACGTTCAGCTTTTCGATCCCGAACAGGTCCTCCTGCTCCTCCGACATCGGGATCCGGCGGTCCTCGCGGACCGGCGCGACGATCAGCATGTAGGGAGACTCTCCGTCGATCTCGAAGTAGTCCCCGGCGCGTTCCCGGAGCACGCTCGGCGCGAAGGGCCGGAAGCTCTCGCGGAACTTCACCTTGAGGTTCATCTGCTTCTGCATGCGCGGGCTCCGCGGGTCGCCCAGGATGCTGCGTCCGCCAGCGCGCGCGGACCGAACTCCATCCGCCCGTTGAGCCACCCGACGATCTTCTCTTCCGAGAGCAGCCGCGCCACCCGCGCCGGGAGGTCGGCCGGATCCGGCCGTTCGTACCGGGCTCCCTGGCGCTCGAGGAAGGCCTCGATCTCCTCCGGCGGATACTCCGGGCCGAGGTAGGCCCCGCGCATCGCGTCGCGTCCGGGCGCGACGCTCCGCTCGCCCTCGAACTTGCGATGCCAGATCAGCTGCGCCACACCCAGCGCGCCGCCGGCGTCGCCGGCCGCGGGCTGGATCCAGAGGTTCTCGAACGGACCGTCGCGCAGGATCTTGCCGTTGGAGACGCAGTTGAGCGCGACGCCGCCCGCCAGGCAGAGGTTCTTCGATCCCGTCACGCGGTGGGCGGTCCGCGCCATGCGCATCATCACCTCCTCGGTGACGACCTGGACCGACCGCGCGAGGTCCATCTCTCGCTGCGTGATGCGGGCCTCGGCCTTGCGCGGCGGCCCGTCGAACAGCGTGTCGAAGCCCTTGCTCGCCATCGTGAGGCCTGCCAGGTAGTCGAAGTACTCCTGGTTCATCGTGAACGACCCGTCTTCGCGCAGATCGATCAGATGCTCCAGGATCCGGTCCACGTAGCGGGGCTCGCCGTAGGGCGCGAGTCCCATCACCTTGTACTCGCCCGAGTTGACCTTGAAGCCGGTGAAGTACGTGAAGGTGGAGTAGAGCAGCCCGAGAGAGTCCGGCCAGCGCAACTCGTTCAGCAGTTCGAAGTCGCTGCCCGAGCCGTGCCCGATCGTGGCGGTCGCCCACTCGCCGACGCCGTCCACCGTGAGGATCGCGGCTTCCTCGAACGGGGAGGGAAAGAACGCGCTCGCGGCGTGGGATTCGTGGTGCTCGGCGTAGTAGAGCTCGCCCGGGTACCCGAGTTCCTTCCGGATGGCCTTCTCGAGGTGGAGCTTCTCCTTGACCCACAAGGGGCCCGCCATCAGGAAGGAGCGGAAGCCGCGGGGTGCCACGCCGAGATAGGTCTCGAGGATGCGTTCGAACTTGAGGAGCGGCTTGTCGTAGAAGCCGACCGCGTCGAGGTCCTGCGGCGCGATGTCGCCTTCGCGCAGGCAGTAGGCGATCGCGTGCTCGGGATAGGCCGCGTCGGCCTTCTTTCGCGTGAAGCGCTCCTCCTGGGCCGCGGCCACGATCTCGCCGTCCCGTACCAGACAGGCCGCGGAATCGTGGTAGTAGGCCGAGATGCCGAGAATGGTCGTCGTCACGTCGTGCTTGCCTGTCGCGTCCCAGGTGCGGCGGCGAGGAAGTCGGTGCCCGGCGCCGATCCCGGCGCGCAGCTTCCCCTCGGAGGCGCGCTCCGGGCCGACGCGCTTCGAGTTCCTTCTTCGGAAGACCGCCCGGGGAACTTGCGCCCCGGACGGGCGTTCCGGCGGAGAGGGTTCCTCACGGCTACGCGGCGCCCGGCACGCCGCCGCCGGGGTCTGGTACGTCGTCGGGCCAGAGCCGGCAGTGGAACAGCCGGGTGTAGTAGCCGACCGCCACGAACCAGCAGATCGCCAGGGACCAGATGTCGTGGGAGGGGTAGTGGGCCCCTCGCGTCCATTGGCCGAAGGCCCACAGGAACCCCAGTCCGATCGCGCCCCCGAGGGCGGCCCGTGCGTGCCGCCGGCTGCGCTCGCGGAGCACGAAGTAGAACGCGACCAGCGAGAAGGCGCCCGAAGAATGTCCGGCCGGGAAGCAGCGACTGCGCGGCAGGTCGTCCGGTTTGTCCTCGAAGAGCCGCGTGTAGGGCTTGGACGCCCAGTAGATCTTCAGCTGCCTCGGGCAGTCGACGTTCGTCGTGTCCTTGCCGATCGCGACGATTCCGGGGCCGGTCGCCATGCACAGCGCGACGAAGAGCGCGGCGCGTCGCCAGGGCCGCCAGTCGTCCCGGACGAAGGAGCCGGCCAGCACGAGCAGCACGACGGCCCCGATCGAGAGGATGAAGATCGCACCACCGCTGTGGAGGAACTCGTTCGTCCACCAGCTCTTGCCCCAGGTCCAGTGGTGCGCGCTCTCGTCCCAGAAGAGCCGCGTGAACGCGAGATCGATCTGGGTCGACTCGAACACCACGACCGAGGCCACGAAGGCCAGCGCGGGCAGGATGACGTGTTGCATCCGGAAGCTCAACGGGCGCGGATCCTCCGGCCTCCCCGCGGGTTCGCGGGACGGGCGGTGTCCCGCCGCGGCGTCGGACGAGGCTAGCGGCCTGTGATCTCCGTTCGCAAGGACGGGACCCCCGCGCCACCGTCGCCGCCGGCGATTTGCCCGATCGCGCCGGCCGCATAGACTCCTCCGGCGAGGGGCCGCGCGGGCCCGCGGGAGGGGACGGGATGCGACGCACGGGGCTCGCCGGAGCGATCTGGGTCATCGCCCTCGCGGTCGCGGTCCTTCCGGGTTCGGGCGAGCCGGCGCCGTTCGTGCCGGAAGCGGTCGGCCGCACGGCGACCTTGCCCCCGTTCGGCGCGCACTGGGTCTTCGTGCCGGATCGCCTGCTCGGCCACAGCGCGCTGTTCGACGGCGACAGGGGCGAGATGCTCGGGGCCGTCTCGAGCCCCTCGACGCTGACTCCGAAGCTCCCGCTCGTGTCGCGTGCGCGCGGCGAGATCTATTCGGTCGATCTCGACTACGACCGCGGCCTGCGGGGACACCGGATCGACTACGTCACGGTCCACGATGCGCGCACCCTCGACGTCACCGGCGAGGTCGTGCTGCCGCATCCGGTCTCGATGAGCAACACGAGCCTGCACCACGCTTCGCTGCTCGACGGGGACCGCTTCCTGGTCGTCTTCAGCCAGTTTCCGGTCACCGTCGCCACGGTGGTGGATCTGGAGCGCAGGGAGGTCGTGGCCGACGTCCACATCGCCGGTTGTGCCGGGGTCTATGCCGCCGGTCCGCGACGCTTCGCCACGTTGTGCGGAGACGGAACCGCCGCCCTGGCACTGCTCGACGGGGCGGGCCGGCTGCGCGAACTGGTGCGCAGCGAGCCGTTCTTCGACGTGGTCGCCGATCCGGTCGCGATGGCGGGCGCCCGCAACGGCACGCGCTGGGTCTTCGCTTCCTTCGCGGGGCAGCTCCACGCGGTCGACTTCGGCGGAGACGTGCCGCAGCCGAGTCCACCGTGGCCGCTCGCCAGCGAATCCGAACGCGGCGACGGCTGGCGCCCGGGTGGGCTCCAGCCGCTGGCCGTGCACGCCCGCTCGAACCGGCTCTACGTGCTGATGCATCGCGGCGGCGCCGGGAGCCACAAGGACCCGGGCCCCGAGATCTGGACCTTCGACCTCGCGGCGCACGAGCGGGAGGGGACCATCGCGGTGCCGAACCTCGCGGCCGCCTTCCTGGGCCCCACGCTCGGAATCGCGGAGGGCAGCATCGTGCAGACCCTGCTGCGGTGGCTGGTGCCGAACCAGGGTGCGCAGTCGATCGCGGTGACGCGGGACGAAGCGCCGCTGCTGTTCGCGCGCCACGGCGGACTCGGCGCAGTGGCCGTGATCGACGCCCGGACCGGTGAGCATCTGCGGACCCTCACCGAGGCCGGTCTTTCCGGTCCGACGCTGGGCGTCTACTGATGGATCCGGTCCTCGTGTGGTCGGGACGCCTGGCGTTGGCCGTGCTCTTCGGCCGGGCCGCCGTGCACAAGCTTCGCGATCGCGAGCGTTTCGACGCGGTGCTCGCCGACTATCGCGTGTTGCCGCGCGCGGCCGTGAAGGCGGCCGCGCGCGGGCTCGTCGCGGCGGAGCTGGCCACCGCCGCCGCGCTGCTGCTCCCGGGGGCGGGCGCTGCTGGGGCCCTGGGCGCTGCCGGCCTGCTCGCGGTCTACAGCGCCGCCATCGGCGTGAACCTCGCGCGCGGCCGGCGCGAGATCGATTGCGGCTGCGGCGGCCCGGCCGAACGTCCGCTCGGTCCGGGGCTCCTGGCGCGCAATGCGCTGTTGATGGGGATCGCGGTCGCGGCGGCGCCGGGCCCGGCCCCCCGCGACTTCGTCTGGATCGACGTCCTGACGGTGGCCCTCGCTCTCGGCACCGTCGTGCTGCTGTGGCACGCGGCGGGTCGTCTGGCGACGTTCCCGTTCCCGTGGCTTCCCCTCCGAAGGAGGATGCATCCATGACCGATGCCCTGGTCGTTTCGCAGGTCGTCCTCTGGCTCGTCGTGCTCGCGCTCGCGGGGATGGTGGCGGTGCTGGCGCGCCAGGTCGGCGTGCTCCACGAGCGCATTGCGCCTGCCGGTGCGCTCGCGCTCTCGAGTGGACCGAAGGTGGGCAAACCGGCGCCCGAGGTGGCCGCCGAGGCCCTCGATGGCACGCTCGTGCGCATCGGGGCCGCGGACCCCGCCGGACGCGCACGCCTGCTGTTCTTCCAGTCGCCGCGGTGCCCGGTCTGCCGGACGCTGCTCCCGATGGTGCGGCGGCTGGCGGCCCAGAAGGGTGCGCGCCTGCTGTTCGCGAGTGACGGCTTCGACGAAGACCATCGCGGCCACGCCCGCGAACACGGGCTCCCGCCCGCCGACTACTTCGTCTCGTCGGAACTCGGCATGCGCTACCAGATCGCCAAGCTTCCCTACGCGGTGCTGATCGACGGCTACGGGATCGTCCGGGCCCAGGGGATCGTCAACCAGCGCGAACACCTCGAGAGCCTCTTCGAAGCCCGGGATCTCGGGGTCGCATCGCTCCAGGAGTACCTGGCGCGTGCCGAACCGGCGGGGTTCGAACGGGGAGCGAAGGCATGAGCCGGATCGACGACCGCTTCGAGACCTGGGCCCGCGCGCTCGCGCGCCGCACCAGCCGCCGATCGTTCTTCGGCCGCGTGGCGGGGTTCGTGGCTGGAGCGTCCGCGCTGCCGCTGCTCCCGATCGCGCGCGCCGCCGCGGCCGAACCCGACGCGGGACGGCGGGCGGGCGCTCCGGCCGAGGACATCGCGGGCGACGCCGGCGACCCGACGAAGTGCGACTACTGGCGCAACTGCGCGATCGACGGCTTCCTGTGCGCGTGCTGCGGTGGCAGTACGACGGCCTGTCCGCCCGGGACCGAGATGTCGCCGGTCACCTGGATCGGCACCTGCACGAACCCGGGCGACGGCAAGGACTACGTGATCTCGTACAACGACTGTTGCGGGAAGGGCTTCTGCGGGCGCTGCGGGTGCAACCGCAACGAGGGCGACCGCCCCGAGTACCACTGGTACCGCAGCAACGACATCAACTGGTGCGCGGGCGCCCGGTCGCAGGCCTATCACTGCTCGGTCGCGATCGTGGTCGGACAGGCGACCGAGGCGCAGCCCGAACAGTGACGGTGGGGCCGTGAACGCCGGGGCGGGCCGGGCCTGCGGGTGGATGGTCCTCGTGGCCGCGGCCGCCCTCGCGCATCCGGCCGCGGTCGCTGCCCAGGTCCCGCCCGCCGAGGCCTACCAGCTCCATTGCTCCGGGTGCCACGGCCCCGACGGCCGCGGCGACGGCCGGATGATCCCGTCGCTTCGCACCCTCGCGCCACTGCTCGAGGCTCCGGGAGGGCGCGCCTACATGGGCCGCGTTCCCGGGGTGGCCCAGGCATCGCTGCCCAGCGCCGAGCTGGCCCGGTTGCTGAACTGGATGCTCGGGACCCTGTCCGGCGCGACGGGATTCGCACCCTTCGAGGCGGACGAGGTCGAAGCCCTGCGCCGGACCCCGTTGCGCGATCCGGTCGCCGCCCGCCCGCGGATCGACCCGCCATCGGGGCGCCGGCCCGGCGTCGACCGCTCGCTGGCCCGATAGGCGCCACCCCTTCGCGGGACGGCCTCCCCGCGTCTTCGCGGGACGGCCTCCCCGCGTCTTCGCGGGACGGTCTCCCCGCGTCTTCGCGGGACGGTCTCCCCGCGTCTTCGCGGGACGGTCTCCCCGCGTCTTCGCGGGACGGCCCCCCGCGTCTTCGCGGGACGGCCTCCGCGCGGGCAAAGGGGGCCCGCTGGG
>Ga0114931_10002407_pt1 | contig 23825 bp, 23 predicted proteins | sample 2SBtaG_FD_89579 | JGI IMG/M metagenome (GOLD analysis project Ga0114931, IMG submission 89579) | Deep subsurface microbial communities from Kolumbo volcano to uncover new lineages of life (NeLLi) - 2SBTROV14_V59a metaG | ecosystem: Environmental > Aquatic > Marine > Volcanic | place: Kolumbo... | reverse complement strand
GCATAAAAAAGGGGTGGTTGAACCTGATACCATTAAAATATTTAAGGATAAATTTCTTAGGATACCCTTTGAGCTAGAATCTGCAACTAATTAAATGAACATAGTTCAAGTTGATTGGACAGACAGCATTAACGAGGCGGCCTGAACGTCGTCGGTTTCGCCGTCCGGCGTCCCAGAGCCGTTACGCCTCTCGCACCCCGTCACCCATAACCTCTTGTTTCACATGGCAATTTTGATACAATAAAAGTGCCGGCAAAGACGGCGGCGCGGTTTGCGTGCCGATGCGCCCTCCGGCAATTTTAATCCGCTCCCGAAAAAAATCATGGCACAGGAAAGCAAACAAAAACCCTCCGGCAAAAAGCTCCGCACGTCGCAATTGACGTTCACCCTCCCCAAGGAGCTGCACAACGAACTCAAGGCCCAGTTGGAGGAGGCCAAGGCCCGGGAAAAGGCCGCCACCGAAAAAATGCAGGAATTGCTCGAAAAGGAAAAAGCCGTCGAGGCACTCCGCCTGGAGCTGGAAGAGAAAAAAACCGCGTCCAGGGTGCAAGTGCAAGAACAGATGGCCTCGCTGCAAAAGCATTTCGAGGAAGAAAAAAAACTCTCGCGGGACGAAATCGCCCGCCTGAAAAAAGAACTGGAGGAAAATCAAAAACAATGCGCAAGCCTCCAGGCCGACCGGGGAAAAATCCTCGAAGAATACCAAAAACAAAAATCCAAACTGGAAAACGAGTTTTTCAATGAAGAGGCGGCGTACAAGGAAAAATTCAACGCCCTGACGGAGCGGCTGCGCGCCCTCACCGAGGATGAAACCGAATTCCTTGAACAGAAAAAACGCGACGAGCAACGCGCCGCCAAAAAAGCCGCCGCCGTCAAAAAAGCCGCCGCCGAACAAACCAAAAAAATCCGCGAAATCGAAGCCGCCCTCAAGGAAGCGGAAAAAACCAAGAAAAAATATAAAGCCCAACTGGATAAGGAATTCCAGGCCAAGGCCGAAAAACTGGAAAAGGAATTCGACGAACGCTCCGAATATCACACCCGCCGGCTCGACGAGGCCCGTGAAGAAGAACACCTGCTCGAACACGAACGGGAAGCCCTCCGAACCCGGGAACAAGGCCTCGCCCTGGAAGCGCAAAGAAAAAGCGACGAACACGCCAAGGTCCGGCAGGCCGAACTGGATAAACGGGACAAGACGCTGGTCAAGCTGCAAAAAGAGCTGGCCAAGCAGGAGAAAACCCTGAACGAACAAAGAACCAAGCTGATCAAAACCCTGAAAGTTCCCAAGGGGGCCAAGTTTGTCGCCGCCCAACTGAATGCCCTCGCCCAGGAAGAAGAAGAAATTTTAAAGAGCAAAAGAAAATTTCTCCGGTCACTTAAAAAACTGCACGTCCCCGACGACGAAATCATCCAGAAAAAAATACAGGTCTACGAAAAGGAAAAAGACGCGGCCCTCGAAAAACTCGGGGAAGAACGGGAAAAACTCAAAAAAGAACGCGAGAGGCTCCGGAAAAAAGAAAAAACCCTCATCCGCCGCGAAGCCGAGGAAATCAAACGCCTCAATGAAGAATACGAGGAATTCAGGGATTCCCTGGAAATCGAACAAATCGAGCAAAATGCCGAATTGGACGAAATGCGGGACAAGCTCCGCCAGGAGGAGCAAAACATCCTCGAACGCATGCAGCAACAGCAGCAAAACGAACTGGAGGCCGCCGAAAGAATCAAGGAATACGAAGACCTGGTCATCAAGGAACTCGAGGAAGTCCAGGAAATCAAGGAAACCCTGTTCTTGAAACAGCTGGAAATGGACGACTTCCTGAACAATTTCCAAACAACCTACAAACAACGGCTGGACCTGCAGACCGCGGAATTTGAAACCTTCAAAAAGAACCTCGACGCCCTGAAAGCCGAAGCCGAAAACATGAACCGATCCCTGAAAGAAAAAGGGGAAAACATCCGGGAAAAATCCCGGGCCAGCGAAGAAGTCATCTCCAAAAAACTCCGGGACCGCGAAGCCATGATCGATGCCATGGAACAGGAACTGCGCGGCAAGGTCGAAGAATACCACGCTTATGTGACGGAGTTGCAAAACGCCAAAAATGAAATCCTCACTCACGACCAGGCGCGGCAAGCCGAATACCTTGAAAGCCTGAGCCACTACGAAAACAAACTGTTCAATCTGGGCAAGGCGTTCGAGGACTTGTCCGCGACGTTCCAGGCGGAAAAGGAAAGCGGCCGGGTCGAAATCATCGCCGATGACGACGGCCAGACCAAATACAAAACCCGCATCACCAAGGACGGCGATCTGGCAAAACTTGAATGGCCCTTCGCCATCCGCTACAAGCTGGACCCGGACTCCATGGACATCGACCGTTCGATGCTCAAGGAATACCTGGACGGCGCCGCCGAAAGCTGGGACGAATGGATCAACGTTCCACCGGGTGAGTATTGGATGGGCTTGCCGAACTCCAGGGAATCGTCGCCCTATAAACGCATAAAAATAGAAAAATCCATCGCCATCGCCAAATACCCGCTGACCAACGCCCAGTTCTATCAATTCATCCACGCCACGGGCTACAAAACCGAGGCGGAACTGACGGTGAACGGCATTGTCTATCACGACGGCCGGCATGCGCGCACGGACGCGGCGGGAAGGGTCGTCAACCGGTCCTACGCCAACCCCAGCCTCAACCCCGAGGCCGCGGCGGCCTGGTTCCGCCCCAACGGGCAGCCGGAATCGCTCTTCGAAAAACACAATCACCCCGTCACCCAGGTCACGTGGAACGACGCGGCGGCCTATTGCCGGTGGAAAAGCGAGGAACTGGGGGCAACGGTCCGCCTCCCCCGGGAAAGCGAATGGGAGTACGTCGCAAAAAATTTCGGCGCACTGCCGCCGGAGGAATTTTATTGGAGCCAGGACGAGATCAAGCAATACTGCAATATCGAGGAAACCGGGATCGGCGACACCACGCCCGTCAATTACTTTCCCGAACCGGAGATGGGCGTTCAGGATTTATTCGGCAACGTTTATGAATGGGTGATGGACGCGCGCGCGCAAAATCCGCTGCACCCCGCAAAAAACGGCCTCGAATACAAAATGGTGCGCGGCGGCAGCTACATCACCAATTACCGGCACATCGCCCCTTGGCGGCGGCTGCCGTTCGCCGTCAATTACTGCACCTCCTTTCTGGGGTTCCGGGTGGTGCTCGAAGAAGATTAACCCTGTCCCGGACGCGGCCGTTCCTTGATATCGCTATTGAAACCTGTTATAAAACCGGACTTCGATCAAGCGTCGATTTCCCATTGACAATCGGCAGTCCCCTTCACCCGGAGCGAACCGTCCATTGAAAAAACCCGTTGTCGGCATACTGATGGGCAGCGACTCGGATTCCCCCGTCATGCAAGAGTCCTGCAACATCCTGGACCAACTCGGCATCGCGCATGAAACGCGGGTGGCCTCGGCCCACCGTTCGCCGGAACGCACACAGACCTACGCCCGCGAAGCCAGGAAGCGGGGCATCAAGGTGTTGATCGCCGGCGCCGGCGGCGCCGCCCACCTGGCGGGAGTGCTGGCGGCGGAAACCATCCTGCCGGTCATCGGCGTGCCCATTGCGTCCACCACCCTGCAAGGCCTGGACTCGCTGTTGTCCACCAGCCAGATGCCGGGGGGCGTTCCCGTGGCAACCATGGCCGTCGGCAAGGCCGGCGCCAAAAACGCCGGCATCCTCGCCGCGCAAATCCTCTCCCTGAACGATCCGAAACTGGCAGGCAAACTCCAACGCTTCAAAAAAAACCTGGACCGGGAAGTCGAAGCCAAAAACCACAAACTCAATTCCCGCGATGCCTAACAGATTGCTGAAAAACTCCAAAAATCGTCATTGCGAGCGTAGCGACGCAATCCAGGATTCTGGATCGCCGCGCCGCCCGCCGGCGGCTCGCGATGACGTTCAGGCCAAAGGAATCAGAACAACGCGCAAAGTCGTTTTTCAGCAACCCGCTAAAATCGTTACGCTCGATTTCGACCGCCCGGAGAAAACCCAAGCCTCGCTTGCGGCCATTCGGGGCGTTCTGCAGGCGGGCGGGGTCATCGCCTTTCCCACGGACACCTTTTATGGCCTGGGGGCAAACCCCATGAGCGGGCGGGCGGTGGAAAAAATTTTCCGCATCAAGCGCCGGCCGGCCGGCAAACCGTTGCTGATCCTGGTGGCGTCCCGCAAACAAGCCGAGACAGTGGCGGCGGAAATTCCGGACGCCGCGGCAGCATTGATGCGGGCGTTCTGGCCGGGTCCGCTGACCCTGCTGTTGCCCGCCCGCCCCGGCCTGCCGCGCTCCCTGACCGCCGGTTCGGGGAAAATCGGCGTGCGCCTGCCGGCAAGCCCTTTCGCCCGGCAACTGATCGAAACCCTCGGCCACCCGCTCACCGCACCCAGCGCCAATATCAGCGGCGCGGAAAATATTTGCGGCGCGGCGCAGGTCCGCCGGTCCCTGGGATCGGCCCTCGACCTGATCGTCGATGGCGGCCCGGCGCCCGGAGGCCGGGCGTCCACCGTCCTCGACACCACCCTGTCGCCTCCCGAACTTCTGCGCGCAGGCCCGGTGACGCGGCAACACATCGAAACGATCCTGGGAACAAGCGTCGCGCAAAGCGTCCCCATCCATTAACGGCCCGCGCCAACCGGCGGCGGACGGCAGGCATCGGAAAACACCATGATCCACGGCACCGGCATCGACATCATAGAAATCGCCCGCATCAAAAAATCGTTACAACAGTTTGCGGGCCGGTTCGAGGAAAAAATTTTCACGGAGCGCGAAATCGAATACTGCCGCGGCAGAGCCGATCCCGGCAAACATTTCGCCGCCCGCTTCGCCGTCAAGGAAGCGGTGTTGAAATCGTTGGGCACCGGGATGAGCCGGGGAATCGCCTGGAAGGACATCGAGGTGCTCAACCACGCCGCAAGCGGCAAACCCTACCTGCAAATGGGCGGCAAGGGCAAGGCGGTTTTTGAAAACCTTGAACTCAAAGACATTCATATTTCCATTTCCCACGAAAAACATTACGCCGTCGCCCATGCCGTCGCAGAGAAATAAGCTCCGGCGCAAACCGTCCGGCGCGGCCCGCGGCCAACGAAACCCTTATCAACCAACTGCTCCAACCTTGAAACACCCGCTATTAAAACGAATCCGGCACCGGTTGGAATACGGCGCGTTTTTGTGTTTCCCCCTGCTGGTCAGCCCGCTGTCCGCCCGGGGCGTGCTGCATCTCGGTCGCATCCTGGGCGGCCTGGTTTACGCCGTCGGCCGCAAAAGAAAACGCATCGCCATGATCAACCTGGGCATCGCCTTCGGAAGCGGCAAAACCCGCGCCGAAAAAAAACGCATCGCCCGTGAGTCTTTCCGCCAGCAAGCGGTGTCCTTGCTGCAATGCCTTTGGCTGCGCCGCCGGCCCATGCAGCGGCTGGGCGAACTGATCGACGGCGCGCCGGAGGGGCTGGACGTGCTGCGGGATTGTCTGGAGAGAAAAAAAGGCGTGCTGTTTCTGACCGCCCATTACGGCAACTGGGAGGTGATGGGGCATTACCACGGCTCGCTGGGCATCGCGCCTCTCGTCTCGGTCGCCCGCAAACTGGACAACCCGTTGCTGGAAAAAAACGCCGCCGCGTTCCGGGCGCTGTTCGGCAACGCCATCCTGCATAAGGACGAGTCGCCGTTGAAAATGGCGCGGGCGCTGAAAAACAATCACTGCGTCATCGTCATGATGGACCAGAACATGGCGCGCGACGGCGTGTTCGTCGATTTTTTCGGCAAACCAGCCGCCACCACCGACTCCATCCCGCGGCTGAGCCTGGCCACGGGCGCGGCCATCGTCCCGCTGTTTGCCCTGCCGAACCGCGCGGGCCGCTACAAAATCAGGTACGGCCCGGAAATCAAACGCCAACCCACCGGAGACAAGAAGGCCGATGCCTTGAACCTGACACAGGAGTGCGAAAAATTTATCGAATCGGTGATCCGCGACCGCCCCGAACCGTGGATGTGGGGCCACCGCCGCTGGAAAACCCGTCCGCCGCAAGAACAGACCCCGCGCCTCTATCCACGATAACCGCGGCGCGGCATGATGTGCGCCCGGATCAATCGTCCCTGCGGCTAAAATAAAAAACGACGAAAAGAGCCGTTAAAGACCAATCCCCAACCGGGGCCACCGTTAGACGAATGCCATCACTGTACATGAAATTTTTTCACCCCCCTTGTCCCCGACAAGAAGTGAATTTTCCTTACACAACCGCGGCAACACCCGTTATAATGCCGGAAGTTTACGGAGGTTAAATTGCATTCCCTACCCCCTGGCGTCGTCGGCAAGTGCGACGCCATCAAAAAAGTCTTCGACCTTGTCCAGAGAGCCGCATCCTCGGACAGCACGGTCATCATTTCCGGCGAAAGCGGAACGGGCAAGGAGTTGATTGCCCAGGCGCTGCACCGCAACAGCCCGCGGGCGCAAGAGCCTTTCATTCCCGTCAACTGCGCCGCCATTCCGCACGATCTTCTGGAAAGCGAGATGTTCGGATATGAAAAGGGAGCTTTCACCGGAGCGGTGAACACCCGCATAGGCCGGTTGGAGATGGCCAACAAGTGGACGATCTTCCTCGATGAAATCGGCGACATGCCCGCCGTCTTGCAAGTCAAGCTGTTGCGGGTCCTGGCGGAACGGGAGGTCGACCGAATCGGCGGCGCCAAATCCATCAAGGTGGACATCCGCGTCATCACCGCCACGCATCAGAATCTGGAGGATTTGATCAAAAACGGCAAATTCCGGGAGGACTTGTTCTACCGCCTGAATGTCATCCCGATTTTCGTCCCGCCGCTGCGGGAAAGAAAACCGGATATCCCTCTCCTGGTCAATCATTATCTGCGGCGTTTCAACGACAGCAAAAATAAATCCATCAAGGGAGTCCACGACGACGCCATGGAAGTTCTGGTCAATTATAATTGGCCGGGAAACATTCGAGAGTTGGTGAACTTCATCGAACGCATGGTGGTTTTAAGCTCCGGGGACACCATCATGGCGCGGGACTTGCCGGAGAAGCTTCTGGACGGCGTTCCGCGAATTTGCCCGCCCGCCGAGGCAGAGCCGCGGGAAAGCCCCGCCGAGGCGCTGCGCCGGTCCATGGGCCAATCTTTTTTTATCGGCCTGCCGGAGAACGGCATGAACCTCAAAAAGGCGGTGGAGGATTTTGAACGGGAAATCATCCTTGAAGCGCTGGAAAAAACCGACTGGGTAAAAAACAAAGCCGCGGGCCTCCTCAGCCTGAACCGAACCACGCTTGTGGAAAAGCTTAAAAAACTGAAGATCAAACGCGACGAAATGCTGTGAGGACGCCTTGCCGCGGGAGACCCAAGATCATGCCTTCCGCATTCGCATCGTTTCCGGCATCTCCTCGCCAACGGCTCGCAGGAAAAACAGGGCCGTCGATCCTCCCAGAAAGGAAAACCGTTTGACCAGCGCCCGGCAAAGCGCTTCCTCCCCATCCCGGCCGGTTGTCTTCAAATAATTTATAAAGGATCCGTGTTCCTTGCGCACGATTAAGAATTCCCGCGCATTTTGAACGGTAGCCGTCACTTTCCGGTAATTGCGGATGATCCCGGAATCCTGCATCAGCCGGTCGATATCCGGTTCATCGAATCGGGAAACCTTTTGGACGGAAAAGTTGGCGAAAGCTTTGCGGAAGCCGGGCCATTTTTTATCGACGACATCCCACTTCATCCCTGAGCAAAAAACCGTTTTCGTCATCTTTTCAAAGTAACCGTTGTCATTTTTGGGGCACGCCCCAAGCCGGCAACGGGCCACATCCTCCGCCTTTGACAACGGCCACTTTTTTTTCTGTTCCTTTTGCATCGCTGCCTCTCACATTCGTGGTTTATTGAGTAAACCTATTCGGCTTCAACGATCAAAATACCGAGATCGCCAAACCCTTCGTCTCGCAAACAAACGACCGTTTTATATTCGGGATCGTTAAAAGCGTCTTCAATTTCTTGCCTGCCGGGAAAAGCCACCCGGGTCATAAACGTAGGCCGAGGCGCCCCGGCCAAAACCTTTAGAACCTGATAATTTTCGGGCGGCATTCGCCCGCCATATTTTTTCATGATCGGGCCGGCCACCTCTTTGTATTTAGCAACCTTCTTTTGATCATCAATGCTGCCGGAAACAAGCAAGTAAACATTCCCCATAAGCCACCCCCCCCCTTTTTTATTTGAGTATTTACTCAAATATTCTACAGCCCCGCCCGCATGTCAAGAACTATTTTTGAGTGAACACTCAAAATTGGTTATACTGAGACCGACTGGGAGGGTGGCTTATGGGCAGACTCAAGGAATTTGAAGTAAACAGGGCGCTGGATAGAGCCGCGCGGCTTTTTTGGCGAAAAGGGTATGAAAACACGTCTTTGAAAGACATTCTCGCCGAACTGGAGATTCTGAACGGCTCTTTTTATCACACGTTCAAGAACAAGAGGAGCCTCTACTTGAAGTCCATGAGGTATTACAACGAGGTTATCATTGCCGAGCGAACCGCCCCGTTTGAAGAGCACGAGGATATCCGGTTGGCCTTCCGCGGTTTTTTTAAATCCGTTTTCAAGACTTTTAAAAACGGCAGGAACCCCAGGGGATGCTTAATGGCAAACAGCATAACGGAAGAAGTTCTACAACATAAGGATTTGAGAAGATACGTGGAAAATCAGGTGAGCGCTTTTACCGGATATTTTGAAGCTAAAATTCAGGATGCCATGGACCGGGGTTTTAAGTCCAGAATGTCGGCGGAAGCATTAGCTTCATTAGTTGTCATTTTTCTCCAGGGCGTTTTGCGGCTTTCCCGCCTGAATACTATTTCGACAAAAAAACTGGAACAACGTACTGAAAACTTTCTCAGTTCGATCGGCCTGTAAAAAACCTGCCGGACGATCCAGGAAAAATATTAAGGGCATCTCTAAAAATCGACTAAGTCCCGAGTATTTCACGCAACCCCAATGAGCGCCGTTGTGAACGGGCGTTTTACTCTATCCGGGCGTTAGCCAGGTCCTTGGCGATGCGCACTGCCTCCTGGGCGAAGGTCTGAAAGGCCTTGTCGTCATCCTTGTGCTGGGTTTGTTTGACGATTTTTTCCTCATCTGTTTCAATTTCCAAGTCCAAAACATTCACGCCCGGCGTCACATGGTGTTTTCTGATCTCGATTTTCAGTGTCTTGACTTCCATACACGGTTCTCCGCAAAAATAAACTTAAACGCTGGTTTGAATTTCAAAAAGGAAGTCATTTAATAACATTTCGGGGTCATGCGGTCAAGCTCATTTGTCCCGCCCGGAAAAGCGCCGCGCTTCCGGCAACCCGGCGGTGCCGCAACCGGCTCATCCTTGAGTATTGAGCAAACGGCCGACCAGGTCCTGGCTGAGCCGGTTTTGAATCCCCAAGGCTCTCAAAGAAGTTTGAATCTGGGTTACACTTTGCTGCAGGCTGGTTATTTCCTGGGGAAGGTTGGTGCCGGACAGGCTGGATTCGGCGCTGGCGAGGTTTCCGATGGTATTGCCCAGCCCGCGCATTGCCGAGTCCAGGCGGCCGGCAACGGCGCCCACTTGGCCGCGGGCGGCATTGACTCTGGACTGCGCCTGCTCGAAATCGCTCGCCGCCTGGAGAGCGCCTGCGGAAGTGGAAATGTCCGCGCCGGCAATCCCCAGGGACTGTGTGCTTGTGCTTTCAAGAACATTCAGGTTGATGCGGCTTTCGGGGCCGCTTGTCGAACCCACCTGAATATCGACGCGATTGGCCGAATTGGGAGCCAGGTTGCCGTTCAAAAGGCTTTGCCCGTTGAATTGGGCCGACTGGGTGATGCGGTCGATCTCGCTGGTGACCGCATTCAGTTCCTGATTCAAGCTTTGCCGTTGCGCGCCCCCCAGGGTGCCGTTGGCCGCCTGCAGGGACAATTCGCGTCCGCGGGCGAGCAGGTCGGAGATACCGGAGAGGCCGCCTTCCGCCACGCGAACAAAATTTCCTCCCGTTTCGGCGTTTTGGGTGGCCTGGGATAAAACCGCGATCTGCGACCGCAACCGGGTGGAAATGGAATTCGCCGCCGGGTTGTCGCCGGCAGAGGCAAACCGGTTGCCCGACGCAATCCGGGTGATCGACTGCTGGGAACGCCCCCGGGTTTGCCGAAGGGTATTTAAAATCGATTCGGAGCCGCCTGGCCCCACGGGGGAAGCCATCCTAATCCTTTCAATCCGTTATGAGAAGTAACCCCAATTTTACCGGCAACCCACTTTTTTGTCAATGACGGCAGGGGGCCGCGGCTCATGTCCCGGTTGCATAAATCCCGGCCTCATAATAGAATAGAAAGCCGTTCTCGGAGAAATTCAACCGCTTAGGAGCCTAGATGAAGATTTTTATTAACGGCTGCGAGGAAACCTCAGAATATTCGGGAGACAACCTCGGCAACCTCCTGGACCAAATTCAAAGCGCCAAAGTCTTGCCTGGAACGTACATCAACACGCTGCTTCTCAATGGCCGGCCCATCGAACCCGACGCGGAGAAGACACGTTCGACCCCCATGACGGAAATCGAAACGCTGGAAATAGAAATAACCACCATCCTGGATATTTTGAACAAAAATATTACCAACGCGGAAGATTATCTCAAAAAACTGATCCCCGGCATTGAAAAAACGGCGGAACTGTTTCAAATGGGGAGCGACCAGGAAGCGAGCCAACTCTTTGTCAAAATTGTCGATGGAATCGAATGGGTCTCGCAAGTCCTCAATGAAATCCTGAAAGCCCTGATGGCGGACCCCAAGGCGCTCCAGCTCAACGGAAAAACCATTCAGGAACGCCACAATACACTCATCGACCTGACCAACCAACTGCTGGAAGCCCACAAAAACAAGGATTGGGTTCTGGTAGCCGACCTGCTGGAATATGAAATTGCCCCCTACTACAAGGAATGGCAGGAAATCATTCCGCAGCTTAAAAAGATGGCGCAGGAAATCGTAAACTGATCTCCAGCCACCGCCTCCCGGAAATAAAACCGCATTTAAAGGGCATCTCTAAAAATTGACTCCATGCTCCTAATCGTCAATTCAAAGAGGCGGCTTTGTTTTAGTGGGACAGGCTTTCCATTTTAGAGATGCCCTAAATTCAGCCCGTTAAACCGATTCCTCCTGCAAAAAAAAACCGGCGGAATGGGTCCTCACCGCCCTTCCCCGCAAGTTTTTTTCGGAAATTTTCAAAAAAAAATTAAAGTTTAAGGAAATCTTGCCGTTAAGCCTATCAGGGGGATTTTACCTTGAGCGAAGGGCTTACGTTCCTCCCTCCGCATCAGGAAACTTTTTGAAAATTTGCAAGTTAGACGATTTTAATGCTGTATTTTCAGATTTTGTCACCTGTTTGCAAAAAATTTGTTCCAAGAAAAACGCGGAGTAAATGGTCAAACCCTGATCAAGGGCGATGAACTGGGGAAAAACCGTTCCCCCATGAACCGGATTTTGCGATAAGATTATAATAATAAGGTTGTTTACAACTTTTCCCGTCCTGCACATGCAGCAAGACGAAGGAACAACCGATTAGGAAAGAAAAAAATGTCGCTTTTTGTCACCGGTTTATAAACTTTTTTTCTCGCCGCAAAAAGCCTTATTCTGCTTATCGGCGTAGAAAATCAAAACTTTAGACTTCGGCACAGAAGAAAGAAAAATAAATTTTAAGGAACAGCTAAAGTTTTATCCGAAATCTGCCGATAGGAAGTTAGGTCGGTTTTAACCCAGGCTAACTGAGGGAGGTGGAGAACATGGCCGAACAAGGTGGAATCAATGCGATCCGAGTCATTTCAGATGCTAATCGAAATCAAACCAACCCGCTTGAGCGCCGGCGGGAAAATAATCCCAATGCCGCAAATGCCCAGGCGCCGCGCCAGCAAGAGCCAACGGCCGGCCGCAACCGGGCGAATCAAGACCGGGTGGAAATCACACGCGAAGCCCGTCAGCAAAACATCCGGCCGACGCCCGCAACCGATCAAACTCCCGCCGAGAGAACCCGGCAAGCTCAACGGCCGCAATCCACTCCTCCGTCCGGCGCACAAGGAACCCGGGACGCCCAGGAGCGCCAGGGAACACCGCCTGCCGCACCGCAGCAAGGACAGCAGGGCAACCGGGTCGACGGTGGACAAGCTCAGGCAGCCGGCCGCCGCGGGAATCAAAATGAACTCAACCCCGTAAGACAAAATGAAAATCCGTTAAACCGGCGAATACAGGCGGTGCAGACAAACCAGCGGCCCCGTGTCAGAAATGAATCCAGGCAATTTCAGCCGGGGCAGGACGCCATTGGGCAACGCAACCAGGCGCGGGAGGCGCAAGCCAGACAAGAAGACCGCGCCCGGTTCGAAGCGGGACTGAACCAGGCGCCCGGCCAAAATCCCAACACACAAAGAACCGCGGCCAATCCTCCGCAAGCGAACGGGCCGGGGCAAAGCCAAAACGCGGAACAACGCAACACAGAGCAAGCCCCCGACCTGCAGCGAGCCATTGAGACGCAGAATCGAGACGGGAACACGGCCCAGCAAAGCACTCCCGTTGATTTAGGTCCGGAAGGGGATACTCAGACGAACGTCCAGAGAACCCGCGCCGCCCTGGAGGAAAGACAAGCGCAACAGCAAGCCCGGGAAACACCGGTTTTTGAAACTCCGCCGCAGAATATCGGCCAAATCCAGTTGAACTCGCAGGCAAACCAAAATCCGCCAACCCCGGGCCTGGAGGGCAGTGTCGCCCAAAGAGCCGAGGCTGCCGCCCAACGGGCACAGGTTGAGCGAGACCGGGCTGATGCGGCCCGCGAAGCGACAAGGCAACAAAGAGAACAGGTCACCAACGGAAACAACACAAGAACCAACCGTGACCCGCGGGCGGCGGAAAACCGCAATCCGGCCGCCGCGCAAACCCGGGTGGGAGAAAACGTCGACCGTCTGGTTTAACCCCGCCCGGGAAACCCGGTCTCTTTTGCAAGTGAGGAACGAATTGATTTTTTTTGGCCGCTTCGGGGTCCACAATGTCTCACCCCGTCTTAATGTTCTTATCGGCTGAAAACTTTAATACATTAATAAAAGTTTTCCTTTCACCTATCGGGAAAAGATGCAAATCTTCGGGGTCAAAAATTCGAACCTGGTAATTTTGAGGACCTCGCCATCCTCCAATACCATCGTGCCCGCGAGGAGCACCGAGGTGTCGCCGCGGGTGGTGAATACACCGTCCCGCAGCAACGATATCCTGCTGAATTCGTTTCTTGCCTCATCGCGGAAAGCCGCGACGGTTGAACTGGCCAGCGCCCCCGGAGTGTTCCGGGTCAACGAGGCGTTTCAATTCCTCAGGAAAAATTTCCGGGTGCCGGAACTGCCGATAACGCAAAACCTGCAAAACAAATCCTCCATCACCGACCTGAAGCGGGAAACGCTGCGCGGCATCAGGAGCGCTTTGCAAAACCTGGCCTCGAACGTTTCGAGCCTGCGGGAGCCTGGCTCGCTGAACATTCGTTCGGCCAGTTCCTCGCGCCCCAAAATTGTGGAAGCGTCCGCCTCGGGCGAAAGCCCCCTGGGAAAGTTTTCCGTCGGCCCCATCCGCACGGCCGCCGGCAATGTACTGGTATCCGACGCACAGGACCCCGCCCTGGGGCCGCTCGGGCTTACCGGCAGCTTTGTCATCAACGGATTCAAGGTCATCGTCCAGAGTTCCGACTCTCTGGTTGACATCAAAAACAAAATCAATTTCGGCGAGGACACAAACCGCAACGGCCTCCTGGACCCCGCAGAAGATTTTAACGGCAACAACCGCATCGACACCCTGGCGGTAGCGCCAAGCGAATCCGGAGCCGGGATTTTCGTTATTGAGGACAAAAACGGCAGCGGCATCCTGGACCCCGCCGAGGACGCCAACAACAACAAGCGACTGGACGGCGGGAGCGGCGAGATCAAGGTTGCGGCCTCCATTCAGGCCAACCGCCTTGTCCTGACCAGCCTCAAGGGCGGCGCCGGCACCATCGACTTGCAGGACAATAACAACATCCTTTTGACCCTGGGATTTTTCCAATTGAACGGCAAGGATTTTCCCATCCTAAAAGAACAGCAAATCGATTTTTCATTCAATCCGCCAAAAGATTTAAACCGGCCTCCGCGAACCGCCACAATCCAGGTGGACGGCAAAACGGTCACCAACAATTCCAATACAATCGACAATGCGATCGCCGCGACCCGGCTGACACTCAAACAAGATTCACCCCTGCAAACGCGAATTCGTATCTTCACCAATACCGACCAGGCCGCTGAGCAGATCAAAAATTTTTTCGACAGCTTCAACGAATCCATAATAAAAATCAATAAGGCGTTGCGCAGTCCCTCTTTATTTGCCAGGGACCCGGGCATTCAACGCATCCGCAACGATATTCTGGATAACGCCCAGCAGGATATCCGGAAGGTCGAAAACAGAAAACAGGCCATTGACACGGTTCGCGCCAACCGGGAAAATAATTTGGCTCTGGGATTGAAAAGCGTGAACACGGAAAAAAGCATCATCCAGGAGGCCGGCCTCACTCGTATTGTGCAGGCGATAAAAGACGGGATCACCCTGCCTTTCAAAAACACCGGCAAGGACCTGTTGCAACGCCTGGCTTCCGTCGGCATCCGCACGCAACAGGACGACACCATCAGCGTGAACAAAGCTCAACTGCAACGCGCCCTGGAGATCAACCCCCGCGGCGTTTTGGATTTATTCGACAACCCGAAGACCGGGATACTGCCGCGCCTGAGCGGGGAGGTTTCAAGAATTCTCAAAACCGGCCTGGGCGATATCGACCTCAAAAAAACTCAAGTCAAGCTGACGTCCGCTATTCCATCGAAACTGGGAAGCGAATTTCAGCGTTTTGTGACCAACACAACATTCAGGGATAAAGTGCAAAATTTAATTGCGGTGGCTTGAACTTGAATACCGGGAACAAATCCGAGCGCGTTCTTTCCTGTTTGCGGCAGGAGCAGACTTGCTACCGCAAACTTGTGGTCAAAATGCGGGAGCAAAAAGCGGCCATCGCCGCCGGCAACGAATCCGGGCTGCTTCCCATTATTCAGGAAAGCGATGCGCTGATAGGAAGCATCCGCGAACTGGATCGGGAAATCGAGCGGATTTTGCCGGAGATTTCCGGCAGCGAGCGCGACAGCCTGATGGCGCAAGCTACTCCCCTCAACGACCATATGCAGGCGGCCTTGCGGGAAATCATCGCACTGGAAAACAGTTGCCGGGATATTCTGGAAAATCAAAAAGCGGGGATCAGCAGTCAAATGAAAGCCCTGAGGGAAAGAAAACCTCTGTTGAAAGGCTACGGGGCCGCGGCTGCCAAAGACTCCCTGTTTTCAAAAAACGCTTGAAACCCCGTTAAGCACAAATTCGTCATGGAAATTTCCAGCGCTCAAATCAGCCAAATTTTCCGGTCCTATCTGAATCAGGCCCGAATTGCCGAGTTGAACAAAAAAGCGAATATCAAGAGCGTTCAGGGACAAGTGGACCGGGTGAGCATCTCTGCCACGGCCAGGCAACTGGCGGCGTCGCGCTCGCTGTCCGGAGCTGCGTCCGCCTCAACCGATTCGGGTGAGCCGATCAACCGGGAAGAGCAACCGGCGGATGGAAACCCCGGGTAGCGTCTATTCCCTGCTCGTGCAGACACTCCTTAACCACGCCCTCACAACAAACGGATTTTCATAAGACCCTTTCATGATCTGCATCCCTATTGTCGGCCCGTCCGGCGACCAAGCCCTAAAGGATATTTCAGAAGCCCGTTCGTTCGGAGATATTATCGAACTCCGCCTGGACCTCATTCAAGACGCCGATCTCCCATCCCTTTTGCAAGCCGCGGACAAGCCCTGCATCGTAACCAACCGCACAAAGCTGGAGGGCGGGCAATTCAAGGGAAGCGAGGAGGAACGGGTGCGCGTTCTCCGCCAGGCCATGGATGCCGGCGCCGATTATATCGACATCGAAAGCGCCACGCCGCGTCAATTCCTGCAACCGATTCTCGAGTCCAAGGGAAAAACGAAAACCATTCTCTCGTTTCATCACTTCTCACAAACTCCGGACAACCTGGAGGCGATTTACGAGATCATGTCGGAAACTCCCGCCGACATCCTCAAAATCATCCCTTACGCCCGGGACATCAACGACAACATCGTCGTTTTCAACCTGCTGGCGCGGGCCAAAAAGGACAACCGCCGCCTGATTTCTTTTTGCATGGGTGAGAAGGGGGAAGTCAGCCGCATCCTTTCTCCCCTGCTGGGCGGATTTCTCACGTTCGGCTCGCTGGATACCGGCAAGGAAAGCGCGCCCGGCCAAATCCGCGCCTCCATTTTGAAAGATATTTACCGAATCGGCCGGGACCGGCAAGGCGGCAAAGTCTATGGAGTCATCGGCGACCCGGTTGCAAAAAGCATGGGTTACCTGATCCATAACCGCGCCTTTGCGGCACGGGACCTGCCGCATATTTACGTGCCTTTCTGGGTGGAAAACCCGCAAAAATTTTTTCCCGCCTTCGAACCCTGGTTCGACGGCCTCAGCGTCACCATGCCGCACAAGGAAAAGATCATATCCCTTCTCGACCGCATCGACCCTACGGCGGAAAGCATCGGCGCCGTCAACACCGTGGTGCGCGAGGCCGGCGGCTGGGCCGGTTACAACACCGATTGCTCCGGAGCCATGCAGGCGCTGGCGGCTCATTGCGACCCGCGGGACAAGCACACGCTAATCATCGGCTCCGGCGGCACGGCCAAGGCCATCGGTTACGGAATCGTGCAACGCGGCGGACGGCTGGCCGTCACCTACCACAAAAACCGGGAACGCGGCGAGCGCCTGGCGCGGGAATTGAGCGCCGAGGCGGTGGACGTCCGCGCGCTGGACCACCGGAACATCGACATATTGATCAACTGCTCGCCGGTGGGCATGAATCCCGATACCGGCCAAACCCCGTTCCCCGCCCGCCTGCTGAAGCCCGGCATGGTCGTCTTCGATTCCGTATACAACCCCATGGAAACCCGGCTGCTGCGGGAAGCGCAGGCCGCCGGCTGCATCACCATTTCCGGCGTGGAGCTTTTCGTCAACCAGGCGGCGGAGCAATTCGAACTGTGGACCGGCCAGAAAGCCCCTCTCGATGTCATGCGCCAGGCGGTCGTTGAAAAACTGACCGCGGCCTAACCTGCCGGCCGGTTGAGTTCGTGAATCATCTCGTTGAGCCGGCCAAAGTTTTGTTTGTTGAAATTCAGCACCAGGCGGGGGAGATCCAAAAATTCTTTCCTTTCGATTTCATCCTTGAGCGGAGACGAGACTTCAATGCGGCCCTCCCGCAGAATGTCTCCATACTCACGATTCAAACGATCGAGCAGAGCGGATGAAATGCTTTGGGTGAGGCGCAGTACGGTGAGGTTCTTGACGTAACGGAGCGAATGAAAAATCCGATAATAGCCAAGAATATGGGACACGGCGTCCTCCACGGAGCGGGTGTGATAAAAAAATTTGAAGTCATCGGGTGAAATGAATTTTTTTTGCAAAAGCTCGTCCCGCAGATAATCAATCCAGCGTCCCCAATAATTTTCCCCGGCGGGTTCCATGAGCACGATGGGGCGGAGCATACATTTTCCGGTTTGAAACAGCGTCAGGTTTTCAAAGCCTTCGTCCAGGGTTCCAAAACCTCCGGGGAAAAGCACCGTGGCATCCGATTCCTTGATGAAAATCAGCTTACGGGTGAAAAAATATTTGAAGGTCATTAACTTGGGGTCGTCCTTGATGTATGGATTGGATTTTTGTTCCGCGGGGAGCTTGATATTGATACCGAAACTTTTTTCCCGCGCCGCTCCGAGATTGGCGGCTTCCATGATGCCGCCGCCGGCGCCGGTGATGATCATGAAGCCGTTTTGCGCCAGGCGTTCCGCCAATTCGCGGGCCATGAGGTACTGCGGATCGGTTTTTTGCGTGCGGCTCGAGCCGAACACAACCGCCTTCCGCGTCTCCCGGTAGGGAACAAAAATCCTCATGGCATGGCGGAGTTCCTTGAGCGTCGTGTTGATCAGCCGGTAATCGCCGACATCCTTGTGCTCGCAACCCAGCTTGACCACGGTGGTCAGGATTTCCCGAAGCATTTCGCCGCTTTCTCCCGGAGAACAAAATTCAATCAGTTCCCGGATCAGCTCTTCGGCCCTGGGATCGCCAACTTTGTATTGCCGGTTGTAATCATTCATTGTCGTAAGGAGCGGACGTAAATTTTTCGGGAATGCGTATCTTGTATATTATCAAGGCCAGGATCGCCGAGGCTATTAAGATACCGCAAAACCCCAGAAGATACTCGCCGATGTAAAAGGTCACCGCAAGATTAAAAACGATAACGCCGAAGTAAATCGCCGGGCCGAACAGGGCCTTGGCCGGCGCGTCCCGCTTGCCGAAATCTTTAAACCCCTTGACCCGGTCCAACCGGGAATCCACGGCGCTGAACGCGAACAGGATAGCCGCGCCAACCAGAAACCAGCCGGCAAAATTGGTCAAGGGAATGTTGAAGTATTCGCCCTCCTCCTCGTAGGTATAAATTTTTCCGAGGAACCAGCGGTCGCCGTGAAATGCCACGGGATCGATAATCACGTCCAACAGCATAAACAGGATCGCTCCCGAAACGATCACCCGAAGCGACCGTTTAACCGGCTCGCTTTCGACGATTTGCACGTCCCAGCCATTTTTTTTCAAGGGCGACCACAGCAACAGGCTCATGGTGTAACTGATATAAGATAAAAACGAGTAGGATAATGAATCCATGAAGGGAACATTGGTGATCCACAGTTCCTGATTGCGGGTGGTTTCGATGTAATGATAAAGCCCGTAGGGAAACCCGTTGCGGGTGGAGGAGTATTCCGACAAAAAAGCGATGCCGTAAGCCAGGACCGTAAACAGCAAGGCCCGGACAAACCCCATGTTGAGGGTGGCAACCGTCAAATAGGCGGCAAGAAAAATGAAGACATAGGGGCGAAGCCGCAACGTGCCGTAAAGCAAGTCCAGCCATTCCATTAAAGAGGACCGGGGGCTGCGCCCTGACTGGAGCGGTTTTTCTCAAACCATTCCACGGCTTCCGCCAAGGCGGTTTCCACGGGAGTTTGCGGAAGGCCCAGCCGGTGGATGGCTTTGGCGGGGTCGAAATACATTTTGTATTTCGCCATTTTCACTCCGCCGAGAGGCACCGCCGGCTCCCGGTGGGTGACCCGGTCGGCCATCATTTCACTGGCCCATCCGGCCGCGTAGGCGATCCAGTAGGGCATTTTGACAACGGGAGCCTTGAGTCCGGTTATTTTTTCCAGGGCCAGGAGAATTTCCCTTAACGACATATTCCGATTGCCCAGGATATAACGCTCGCCGTCACGGCCCGATCGCTCGGCCAGGATATGCCCGCGGGCGCAGTCGTCGACGTGTATGAGGTTTAATCCGGTATCGAGATAAGCGGGCATTTTGCGGTTTAAAAAATCCAGGATGATTTTTCCCGTGGGCGTGGGCTTGATGTCCCGGGGGCCGATCGGCGCGGTCGGATTGACGATGACGACCGGCAAGCCCTGGCGAAAGAAATCCATGGCAAGGTTTTCCGCCTGGAACTTGGAGCGCTTGTAATCGTTGGACAGGGTGGCCGCGTCCAGGGGGGTTTCCTCGTTGGCGGGCGCGCCATCCGGCAAAAGGCCGATGCAGCCCACCGTGCTGGTGTAAACGACTTTTTTCAGCCCCGCCTCCAAGGCCGCCTGAAGAATGTTTCGCGTGCCGTTGACGTTGATGTCGTAGATGAGGGTTTTGTCGCGGTTCCAGAAACTGTAATAAGCGGCGGCATGGTAAAGCACCTCGCAATCCTTCAAGGCAGCCTCGAGGGAACGCTTGTCCCGCAGGTCGCCATGGACTTTTTCCACGTCCAGGCCGTCGATGTTTCGCGTGTCGGCATTCTTCCGCAGAAGAACTTTGATCGGCCTGCCGTCGCGCAGGAGTTCACGGGCAATGGCGGATCCCAAAAATCCGGTCGTTCCGGTGACCAGGGTTTTCATTTATCGATTCAGGTTTGGGTTGGCGGCGGGGGGCGGCCATTCACCAAAAACCGCCGGGGAAACCGGTTCAAAGGAAAATTTTTATGTCCGCCTTCTTTTTCAGCGCGGCAACATACTCGCGCTTTTTCTTCTTCACTTCTTCCCGCAACAGCGCATTCATAATATCGGTTTTCATGTTTTCCAGCGGGATGGGTTTTTGCGGGTTGATATGGTTCAGTTTAAAAATGTGAAAGCCGTCGTCATATTCGACGATGTCGCTGATCTCCCCCACTTTCATCTTGGAAATGACGGCCGCGAAGGCGGGCACGGTTTGGTGGGCGTAAATCTCGCCAATATCGCCGTCCCGGGGCTTGGTGAATTCATCCTCGGAATATTGCCGCACCAACTCGACGAAATCGGCGCCGTCCCTCAATTTCCGGAGAATCATTTCTATTTTATCGCGGGCTTCTGCGTTGACGATTTTCACCATTCGGTCGGCTTTTTCCTGGCTTTTGCGGTCTTCCGCCCGGCCCCGGGTTTTGGGATTGATTTTGGCTATGTAAATCTGGCTGACCTTATATTTTTCCGGTTCGATAAACGAATCTTTAAAATGGTTGTAGTAAGCCTCGATTGCGCTGTCCGGCACGTCAACGTGAGGCGCGATTTCGCGCCGGATGATTTCATCCTCGGTCAGGTCCTTTTCGACCCGTTCCGCCAACTGGTTCAAGGTGAGGTGCTGGAACGCCAGAGCCATAAGAAACTTTTGCCGGTCCGGAAATTTCGATTGAATGTTTTCGATCTCCTGCTGGATGGTTTCCGGCTCGACCTTGATGTTCAACTCCTTACCTTTTTGATAGAACAGCTCCCGCTCGATAGCCTGCGCGATGGCCTCATGGGCAAATTTTTCTTCCAGCTCGGGGGTCACCTGCCTACCCTGCTGCCGGGAGTCCATCCGCCACATGAACATCTTATTTTTGAGATAGTCCGCGGTGATGTTCGTTCCGTTAACCGTGGCGACGATCTCCGGAACGGGCTTTCCGTTGACTTCAAATTTTTCGGCGGCAGCGGCCGCCAGGGGAAAGCACACCGCAAACGCCAGCAAGAGCGTTAACGAGCGCCGTATGAATATGAAAAGGGTTGTCATTTTGCTTTTATTTCATCGGTGAATATTTTTTTCAAAAACCGCATTTTCCGGTCGATTCCCTTGATGTTCAACAAGCCGTTGGGCCACCACTGGCCCCAGCCCACCGAGCCGACGTTGTTTTTGAAATTTCGATAGGACTGATAGTAGGCGGTGTAGGCGCCTTTTTTGCCCTTTCGCCGGACATCAACCCATATTTCCGGCGAGAAGTTTTCCAGGTCGACGATTTCCACCGGCAAATTGTCCCTTTTGGTGACGATGATGAAGCCTCTTTCGATATCGAAATCCTGCATCCCGAACAAGGTTACGGTGGTGCCCTTCGGGCCGAACAAGTCCAGTTGGTAATTGCCGCTTTGCTGGTACAGATTGAATTGGCTGAAGTCATCGCAATTTTCGTTTTGCCGCAAATTGATGAAGTCCGCGCAGTGGCCGCAGGGACCGTAGAGAAACGGGTCCCGTTTCCACAGGTTGATTTCGGCCTTGGGAGAAAAGCCCAGGGCAGGAGCGGCGGCAAGCAAAAATATCCACAGGGTCAAATGAGCGATGGTCTTCATGGGATTCGACATTTTTCACTTCGGCGGTTTTCAAGTAAATATTATTATAGAGGCTTTCGCCACAAGGCTCAAGAGCGAACCCGGCAGGGGAAAGCCCACGTCCGAGAGAGTGAAAGTCTTTCGACATTCATTGGCGAAGGGGGGACTTTTTCGCCAATTTCCTCCCACGGCCTCCATTTTTTGGATCGGGTAAATCTCCACTTGATTTAGTAAGAAATCTCTTATACACTCTGCTGATTTCATTTTTCGATATTCCCTTTTTGGGGATTTTCGACATTCTTAAAAGGGTATTTTATTCGCCAAGGGTCTTACAATTTCCGCCAAAACGGGAGAATCTAATGAGAAAAAAAGTTGCTCGCGGGTTTGTGACGGTTGTTACTTTAGCTGCTTTGACGTTGACGCTGTCTTTCCCATCACCCGCAAAAGCCAAGGCAAGAATCTTTGCGGAAGAGGTCGCAGTAAAGCCGCCGGCGGCAGTTCTTAGAGATTTCACAAAATCGTTCACCGCCGGCTTTGGCCTAAAAAGCAGTTTCCGCTCCGTGGAGAATGGAGCACCGAATGGAGACAACCGTTTAAACGATTTCTCGATCCAAAACCTGCGGCTTTTTCTTAATGCAAGACTTCTCAAGGGCGTCACATTGACGTTCAACACCGACACGTTCAACGTCGGCACGGGGGCCAACAGCAGCACCGTTATTCTGGACGCCGTCGCGAAATTCAAGTTCAACAACTGGTTTAACGTCTGGGGCGGACGGTTCCATATTCCCAGCGACCGCACCAATCACAGCGGTCCGTTTAATTTGAATGCCTGGGACTTGCCGTTTACGCTGGTGTTGCCTGCGATCGCCTTTGGGCGCGACAACGGCGCCGCCGTCTGGGGAACCACCACCAACGGCAAGTTCAAATATGAGTTCGGCGCCTTTGAGGGCGTCAGAAGTGGGGCAAGAAACCAAGCTACCACACCCAACCAAGCAAGCCGCCTGCTTTATGCGGGAAAATTACAGTACAATTTTTGGGATACGGAAACCGGATATGGCAATCATAACTCCTATTTCGGCAAAAAAGACATCCTGGCTATTTCAATCCAGGCAATGCAGCAGGACGGTGGCATCGGAACGATTCAGAACCCGGGGCGTTTTCTAAACTGGTCGGTCAGTTTTCTCTTGGAAAAAAAATTGGTCAACCAAGCCGTTATCACATTGGATTCCGCTTACTATGATTACAACCTGGATAATAGGCCCGACGAACGGCTGATCGGCGGCCAAGCTTATTTCGCTTCCCTTAATTACATGTTCCCGCAAAAAATCGGCTGGGGGCGAATACAACCCTACGTTCGCTATCAGGAATTTAACCGCGACTCCACCAACCGGGTGGGCCAACGCGGCAAACATGACCGGATTGAGGGAGGGTTCAATTATATTCTGGATGGACATAGCGCCAAAATCGCCTTGTTTTATTTCAGCGATGACCCCGGGCCTAACCAGGAACATATTGATACCATTAAGCTGGGAGTTCAGCTCCAGTTTTAAGACCATTTCCTAGATGATCCTCATTCCCCGGCCGGGAGAATGCCGACACCATCAAAATCGACGCCCAAGTGCAATTTTAGGCGCCCGTTGTTTGTGGGGAAGCCTCTTTGACGGGTTCGCCCCTCGCCTTCATCCTGACCGGTGTGAGCGTCGATTACCTTTGGCGTGCAATCTCAGGCCAATTTCCCTCCCAGCTTCCCCTTAAACGCAGCACACGCTTGAGCAAAGTCTCCTTTCCAGGGAGGGGATTGTGTTTTTGGGGACAACACCAGCGCTGACTATCTATCTGGCCTTGGCTGCCGTGGAGCCTTTTTTTGGGCCGTCGAAGTGTCTGGGCTTTCTAACGGGTGGTAACCCTCCCGCTTGATCTCCCGCCTGCGTTTATCTTTTTTTAATAATTCCTCACGCCGGTTTTCGTATTGATTATAACTTTGCATTTCCGGGCAGGGGCGTGAGGGTTCTTTTTTGCATTGTTCTCTGTGAAAATAACGGTTCGATTCATAGAGCTGCCTTTTTAAGAAATC
>Ga0114931_10002406_pt1 | contig 23830 bp, 29 predicted proteins | sample 2SBtaG_FD_89579 | JGI IMG/M metagenome (GOLD analysis project Ga0114931, IMG submission 89579) | Deep subsurface microbial communities from Kolumbo volcano to uncover new lineages of life (NeLLi) - 2SBTROV14_V59a metaG | ecosystem: Environmental > Aquatic > Marine > Volcanic | place: Kolumbo... | reverse complement strand
TTCTTGGTCAGGAGATTGTTAAGTGGAGTGGTGAATTAATCAAAGGCAATTATAGTGTTAAAGCTAATGGTGGAAGTTCAAAAGTTGAATTCGCAGTTGTTCAAACAAAAAATGGTAAAAGAACTTTTAAGATGATTAATCTTGGTGGTAATTCAACTCCTTTTATTGAAGTACCAAATTCAAGTGGTAATGATTTGAGCAGTTATGTTAATAAAAAATCAAACAACAATCTTAAAAATATAGAGAAAATTGCAGATGGACCATTATGGGTTATGGACACATTGGCAATAGATTGGGGTGCTCCTGGTTATTTAGGAGATGTTTTTTACGGTATTCCTATAAATGGAGTTACTAATGGAAGAGTTGATTCCTTGTATGATGATAGAGGTGGCACTTATGTTAATAAATACATATACATTCCAGGAAAAAATGGTGTTGACACTGTGAAGAAATTTTTAGATGCTAAGCCAAATATTTTTGTTGGTCAAATCCTTCTTTACGGAAAAGGTGATGGAAGCGCAGCAGACAGTATAAAAGTCAAACTGCCTTTAGGACACGATTAGGAGTTTTTTCCCTATAACACTTAAAAATATTGTTAAAACAAGTTTGGTCGTGATTGATACTTTGTTCTCTTCTTAAAAACCATAAGGTTTTTAAAGCGTCTATTATTCCTAAAGCCCAGGTTTAGAGGTTCTGTCGAGTATAAGAACCAAAGGTGAATTTAAAAATGAGAGATGTCAGTCATCAATACATAATAGAAAAACTTGCAAAAAAGCTAGGAGAAATATCAATTCCTCCCTCATGGGCTGAGTTTGTAAAAACTGGTCATGGAAAGCAGAGACCTCCAGTAAGAGGAGATTGGTGGCAAATAAGATCTGCCTCTATTCTAATGAGCATAGACAAACTAGGACCAGTAGGCGTATCAAAATTAACCGTTAAGTACGGAACAAAGAAAAATAGAGGATTTAGACCTGAAAAGACAACTAAAGGCTCTGGGTCAGTTATTAGAAAAATATTACAACAACTTGAAACAGCAAAATTGGTTGAACAAACAGTTAAAGGAGCTCATAAAGGCAGAGTTTTAACAAATGCAGGAAAGAAAATGATTATTGAAAGCATAAAAGAAGCTAAAAAAGACATGCCAAAAGAAGAGCCAAAGGTAAACGTTCAAAAAGCAGTTAGCAGCGAACCAAAGAAGGTAAATGAGAAAGCTAAAACTGAAAAGAAACCTGAAGCTAAATCAAAAGAAGAAAAACCAGTGGAAAAGAAAGCTGAGAAAAAAACCTCAGAGAAACCAACTGATATTAAGGGGAATTAAAGATGGCAAAAGTAGTTCATTTAAGCAAAAAACTCAGATTAGCAAAGTTAGGTCGTCAAACTAGATGGGCGCCTTTTTGGACAGTTCCAAAAATATTTGGTACAGGAAGAAGAATTCATCCAGGTAGACAGACAGCTATTAAGAGACACTGGAGAAGAATAAAGACAAAGGCATAAGAAAATGGCAACACTAGAAAGAACATATACAATTCCTTTAAGAAGAGATTTCATAAAGGTTCCTAAGCATAGAAGAGCTAAAAGAGCTGTTAGTGAAATCAAATCATTCTTAGTTAAGCACATGAAAGCTGATGAAGTTAAAATCGGAAAAAATCTTAATTTATCTGTCTGGAAAAATGGAATTAAAAATCCTCCTGGAAAAGTAAAAGTTAAGGCAATCAAAACTGATGGCGTTGTTACAGTTGAACTTGAAAACTTTGAATACACGACTGAAAAAATTCAAACTGAAAAAACAGAAGAATCAAAAGGTCTTAAAGGAAAACTTCAACAAGCAATGGGCGTAGACAAAACAGAAAGTAACGAAAAGAAGACAGAAAGCGCTAAATCTTCTGCAGAACCTGAAAAAGAAAACTCAGAAAAACCTAAAGTTGAGGAAAAGAAATCAGAACCTGCAAAAAAAGTCGAAGCTAAAAAGGACACGCCTAAGAAGGAAGATAAACCTTCTAAATAATTATTTTATTAAAATGTTTTAATAGAAACAGTTCTAGGCTTTCCGTAAATTGTGTTAAGAACTTTGTCTATAGAAATAATTTTTTCTTTAGTCGGGAGTTTAATAGTAATGTTCCCTCCTTTATTCATTACTTTGAAATCACCTATACCCTCGTATTCAAAATCTTTAATATATTCCAAAAAACTTTCTCTTTTTCTAAAATTATCAGCATATTCCCATTTTGGTACTTCACTAGGTTCTAAAGTAAAGTGTTCATTTACATATGATTTATTTTTATCTTTTAATAAGGTTCCAGGAAATATTAAGTTTTGAAACGAATCGCCATCATTTAGTCTTTTAATCATTATATTATCCTTATGATTCAAAAAATCAGCTGTTTTTGGAATTCCTCTTCCAAAATATTTGTCTTGGTCAAAAAGCAATAATAAAATGTCAAGATATGTTCCTCTGGCTAATACCATACTTGGCTGAAAGTTTTTTTCATCAGTAACATAAGTTAATATGTCCTCAATAGGACTAGAATTGTTATCTTTTCCTAAAAAAAACACTTTTTTATTCTTGATTTCTTTATTAAATCCTACAGAATAATATTTTGTTTTAAGAAAATTTTTATCTAGTTTCTCATAATTTTTTATCATATAACATAGAGTTAATTCTAAATTTTTTTCATTTTTTATTTGTTTATTATAAAATCCTTCTATGGCTTTGTATAATAATTCGTTGTGATTTTTACTTGTTCTTATTAGCAAATCTTTAAAAGTTATTTCTTTTTTTTCGGTTTTGGAATGTGCTTTATATTCTAAAATTGGAGCTATTTTTGTTGATTCTTCAAAAGACTCTTGAACAAGTTCTTTTTTTATAATTTTAAAGTTTTTGTTTGTTAGAATAGGATTCATTTTAGGTTCATCATCCTCTCCAGAAAAGAAATTTAAAAGTTTTTTTATGTTCAGTTTCCCCATCCTAGATAAGACTGATTGAAAATCACTTATATAATTTTCTATTAAATAGTAACTACAGCACTAAATATTCTACCTTTTTTAACACAGCATCTACAGCTACAAACACATTTCTTTCCGTAATCTCAGAAGTTTCTATTTTTCCTTTGTAAATAAGCTTACAATGTACTTCAAATTTCTCTGAACCCTCAGTTTTATGAATCGATTTCAGGTTCATAGACAAAGATTCGTATCCTTCCAAATTATCTGAGAACTTTCTTGCATAGCTACCCACTATTTTCTTTATAACTATCATCTCTGCTTTAGGAATATCCTTAAAGCCTGAAAGATTTATATTTCCACCCAGCTCAATCTTGTCCTCTATATCTTCCATTAACTTTCCCCTAAGATGTTTACGAAGTTCTCAGATATATAAATTTTGTTGAAATCAATGACCTAAGTTATAATCATCAGAGCCCAAACTCTTTCTAAACACATCATTCATTTCTCCAGGTTTAGGTCTGTAATTTCCTTTTTTTGATAAAAATTGCTCTAAGAATCTTATATATTCTAATTCTTTTTTTGGTATTGATGGAAATACTTCAACTAATTTATCTAAATCATTATCTGAGTATTCAGCAAGCACATTTGGAAGCTCATTAAGTTGTTTATAAGGAAAAGGTTCTGCTAAATTAATATGTTTATCCTCAAATTTGAGCCAATCTTTTCTTTTTGATAATTGAACTTCTTTAATCACAGTGTTGTCTAAATATTCTTTTTTAGGCACTATTTTAAAGCTTCCTTCAGAGGAGTATTCAAACATAGGCATAGAATTGTAATGTGCTTTTCTTAACAAATCAAGTTTTTCATCACTAGACATTTCTTTTGCTCCAAGAGCTTTTGCAACTGTTTCTAAAGATATTTTTTTAGTTGTTTTTGTATCTATGATTTTGTAGTTTTTTGACATTTTTTAAGAAAAGTAAGATAAACTATTTATTATTTTATATTCTAAAAAACCAATAACATTTATAAATGAAAAGCTGTTTCTAAGGCATATTCGATTGGTGTGGCGACGACTTCGCTGAAAATCGTGAAAAAGATAACAATGGAGGATGACCAAAATGGGTTATATTAAATATCTAAAGCAAACTTGGAATAAACCAAGTACAGAAGTATCAGAATTAATGAAAGAGAGACAGATTGAGTGGAGAAATCAACCCACAACTGTAAGAATTTCTAAACCAACAAGAATTGACAGAGCTAGAGCTCTTGGTTATAAAGCTAAAAAAGGATTTGTTATAGTAAGACAAAGACTAAAAAGAGGAGGAAGACAAAGACCAGACATTAAAGGAGGTCGAAGATCTGCTCATTCAAGTCAAAGAAAAGTTGTTGGTAAAAACTATCAACAAATCGCAGAAGAAAGAGCAAACAAAGCGTATCCTAACTGCGAAGTTCTAAACAGTTATTATATTACAAAAGATGGAAAGAATATATGGTATGAAATAATTCTTATTGACAGAGACAGTTCTACAGTTTACATGAGTAAAAACACTGCTTGGGCAAGAGATACTAAAGGAAAAGTGTTCCGAGGCATGACAAGCGCAGGTAAAAAAGCTCGTGGACTAAGAAAAAAAGGTATTGGCTCTGAAAAAACTAGACCAAGCAAAAAAGCAAACAAAGGCAGACATTAGTTCTGCTTAATTTTCTTCTTTTATTGAAATATATTTATATATTACTTAGGATTTCTTTTTTTTATGGAAACAATAACATATACAAATCCAGAAAAAGCTTATGGCTTAATGAATCAATGGACGCGAATGAAAACTAGTTACAAAATCCAATTTCAAGGAAAAAAAGTAACGAAAATAGATATACAATTTAAAAGAGATCAGCCGCGTTTTGCTTCTGTTCATTATAAAACAGATACTTCAAGGGGTATTGCATATATTGACTTGTCTAAGAAAATATTGCTAGATAAACCTGAGAAAAATTCTTTAGATAATATTTTATCTACGAGAAAATAAAGTTAATTTTCTTCTTTTTCAATTATTATTTCTCTGTATCTTATAATTTCTGTTCCGTTATTAAGAACTGTCTTATACTCTCTAATTATTTTGTCAAACAAAGCTAATTCCCCCAAATTAATTTTCTTCTTCAAAAATTGATTCTTCAAAAATTGATTCATCAATGTCTTCGTAGATAATTTCACGAAAACCCTCTACTGTAGCACCACAATTTAAATTCTTCTTAAACCGTTCAACTACTATATCTTTCATTATTACGACCCCCTAAGCCTAATTTGGATAGTATTATTTATATATTTTAATGAAAATAAGTAAAAAACATTCTAATCCCAAAGAATTATTGAAAATTTGTAATTTTTGCATGAATTTTAAATAGGAAAAATTATTAAAAAGTAAGAAAATTAATGGATACAAAATAGCGTAGTTTTTTGTGTTCATGAAAAATAAGATGGGAAATATAATGGCTAAAAACATGAGAGAACTTGTAACTAAAGGGTACGATGAAGGAAAATATGATAAGGTTTATGCTAGAAAAAATACTAAACTTGAAGCGTTTGAAAAATATATGTGTGATGAATTAATTTCAAGAACAAAAAAAGGTTCAAAAATCTTAGATTTAGGCTGTGGAGTGGGCTTGCCTCACGACGGATATTTTGTAAAAAATAAATTTAGTTTAACTGGTGTTGATATTTCAAAAAAACATATTGAACAAGCTAAAAAGAATGTGAAAGCAAAATATTTTGTAGGGGATTTTTTTAGTGTTAAAGGAAAATTTGATGCAATAGTTTCATTTTACGCAATTTTTCATATTCCAAGAAAAGAACATAAACAGCTGTTAAAACATATTCATTCAATGCTAAAAAAAGAGGGACATATTTTGATTACTTTAGGAGTTGAAGATATGAAATGTGATGTTTCAAAAGATTTTGTTGGCGCACCTATGGCTTGGAGTTCATACACTGTAGAAAAAAATAAAAAATTAATAACAGATGCAGGATTTGAAATACTCATAGCAGCAGAAGACTATCGAACTGAAAAACATTTATGGATACTGGCGAGGAAAAAATGACTTATATAAAATCAAAAAAACTTCAAAAAGGAGATACAGTAGCAATAATTTCACCATCTTGGGGAGGACCAAGTGTTTTTCCCAAACCATACGAATTGGGATTGAAAACATTGGAAGAATTTGGTTTGAAAATCAAAGAATTTCCTTCAGCAAGAAAAGATGCAGATTACAATTATAATCATCCTGAATTCAGAGCTAAAGATATTAATGATGCATATGCCGATAAAGATGTAAAAGCTATTTTTTCATCAATAGGCGGAGACGATTCAATAAGAATTCTTCCTTATCTTGATTTAGAAGTTATAAAAAATAATCCAAAACCTATTATGGGCTACTCAGATAACACCACATTACTTACTTACATCAATCAGCAAGGTATAATAACCTTACACGGACCTTGCATTATGGCAGGATTATCCCAATATCACGCACTAGAAAAATCTTTTCAGGAACACATAAAACAATTACTTCTTGAAAACCCAGAAAATTATTCTTTTCACCCATATAAAAAATTCAATCATGGATATCCTGATTGGTGAAAGGAAAAAAACATAGGAAAAATAAAAAAAACAATAAAAAATAAGGGTTGGAACTGGCTTCAAGGAGATTCTGTAGTTAAGGGAATATTGTATGGAGGAAGTTTTGAAGTCATGGAATTTATGAAAGGAACAAAATATTGGCCAAAAAAAGAATTTTGGAACAATAAAATTTTGTTCTTAGAAACATCAGAAGACAAACCTTCTCCGAGTAATGTTAAATGGATGTTAAGAAACTACGGCATTCAAGGAATATTTGATCAAATATCTGCATTACTTATTGGAAGACCAAGAGACTATTCTGAAGAAGAGGTAAAAGAATTAGAATCCAATATATTAAACGTTGTAAAAAATGAATTCAAAAATGATACTCTTCCAATTGTTTCAAACATGGATTTTGGACACACCGATCCTCAATGGATTATACCTTTAGGAATTAAAGCTGAAGTTAATTGTAAAGATAAAACTTTCAAATTAAAAGAGAAAATCTTTGAAGACTAATATGCCCAAAAGCTTAAATATTATTCTCTATTTCTAGACTGCAAATGGTGTTTACTCAGATTATTCCACAGTTATTACAATATTTAACTTTGATTATGAACGTAGTAATCTTATTGTTTGTTATTGCATATTTAATAGCAATTTTTTCTAAGAAAAGAAAAGTTTTAATGAAATATTTAGATAAATATTTAGGAAAACACTCAATAAAATATGCATTTATTGTTGCTTTATCTGCAATGCTAGGAAGTCTGTTTTATTCTGAAATAATGCACTATACGCCTTGCGAGATGTGTTGGTATCAAAGAATACTTATGTATCCTTTAACATTACTCTTATTTATTGCCATAATAAAAAAAGATAAAGGAATAACAAAATATGTTGTTCCAATGTCAATTATAGGCGCTATTCTATCTGGTTGGCATTATATAATTCAGAGATATACTTTTGCATCAACTTGTTCTATTGATGCAGTTGTTCCATGCACAGCGAAATACACATTTGCATTTGGATACATCACTATTCCAATCATGGCTTTAACAGCGTTTATTCTAATTATATTCTTAAGTTTAATTTGGAGTTATTCCAAAAAAAGAATTTAATATGAAGTAAATAAATTGTGTTTTTCTTCTCCTTTGAGTTCTTTAATTATTCTTTTAACTAAAACTTTTTCTGGGTCAGGCATTAATTTTACCCTTTTTTTAATGTCTTCAAAACTATTAAAATCTGCTTCTCTTCTTTCTTCAACCAGTTCCATCATGTGTTTTTTACCAACACCAGGAAGTAATTCAAAAATGTGCATTCTAGTACTAAGCGGTTGTGCTTTATTAAAGAACTCAACGAAATCTTTTTCATTTAATTTAACAATTTCTGCAATTGCGTGTTCAAGCTCTGCTTTAGCTGTACTAGAAAGTCTTTCATATTTTAATTTACCATTAATATGATGGATTTTTTCTCTTTTTGCTTCTCCAATATACACTCTTTCTAAAGGTTGTAGAAATATACCTTTTTTTGGAACTAATTCAAGAAGTGTGAATCCGTTTGTACCAATGGATTGACCAATGGGAGTTTTCATGTGTGCAGGACTCTTATCATCCATATATCCATGTAACAAGAAATCTAAAACTATAGCTTCTTCTTCTTTTTGCCTTTGCATCATGTGTTAAACCCCCTTTTAATTCTATTCAGTCTTATGTTTATATACTTTATGATTTTTTTAGAAAATAAACCAGATTATTCGTTTATTGCCTTCACAATCTTAGTCATGTTCTCCTTTGTGACTGTAATTGTATATCCTTGCAATAAAACTGCTAGTTCCTTAGCATTTTTTGGCATCATATCAAGAATTTTAACAATATGATTTTGTTTAAGCCTGGGAATATTTAAATCTTCTAATTTTTTCGTTAATTCGCCGTACTTTTTCCTTGAAAGTTGAGAAAACGAGTTTACATAATCTAAAGTCTTACCTGACCTGAAGCTCATTTCTTCATCCCTTTTTGAGATTTTAGATATTTCTCCTTTCAACTCTGTTAAAGTTATAGGTATTTTTTCTATCAGTTCTGCTTTAGACATTTTTTGATTTCCCCTCAAAGTTTTTTTAGATGAACAGGATGTACAACAAATGATTTTTCTTTTGTCATATCTTTAATTTTAACTTCATAACATGAACCTTTCTTTCCTAAAACTGTGGCTATTTTTCCGCTAAATCTTGGATGAAACATTCCTTTTTGTATTCCTGGTTCAATTGTAAGAGATACTTTATCTCCTTCTTTAAATTCTGCTAAATATTGTTTTTGGCTTATTTTACCTTTATCTCTAACAGATTTAGTTAATATTGATACTCTTTTCCTTCTTGATCCGCCTTTTCTTGCCATTTTATTTACCTTTTTTCTCTTCTTCGGCCTTAGGAGCTAATTTGTTTATAATTTCTTCAGGAATATTCGCATCATGCAATGCTTTTGTCACAACATTTGGTTCTTTTCCTGTATTTTCTTCAATTATTTTTTTCGCTTGAGCCTCATAGACAGCTCTCTTTTCTTCAAGTTCTGCTTGCATTTTTTCTTTTTCTTCTTCAAGATGTTTTTGCTCTGCTGCTGAAATTTCGGTTTTTTCAGTTCTGATTTCCTCGTCAAATTTTCCTTTATTTACAAGGTCAATTGCTTCTTGAGGACTTACGTTTTCAACTTTTACACCCATGGATCTACAAGTGCCAATGATTTCTTTAACTCTTTCTTTGAGTGTTTTTCCCATAAGAGCATCTTCTTTCATCTTAGCTATTTTGATTATTTGCTCAATTTTAAGGTCTGCTACAAAATCTTGATGTGGTTTTCCTGAACCTTTTTGAACACCTGTTTCTTTTTTAATAAGAGCTGATGCAGGTGGAGTTCCAACAGAAATAACATATTCTTTTGTATCAGAATCAACAGTTAATTTAACAGGAACTTGCATTCCTTTGAATTCAGCTGTTTTCTTATTAATATCTGCTACAACTTGACCAATATTTACTCCCATCGGACCTAAAGCAGGACCTAATGGCGGAGCAGCTGTTGCTTTTCCACCTTCAATTAATACTTCAATTGCTTGTGATGCCATAATTATACCTTTCTTCAAATTTTAGTATCTCCTCGGAATCATCTTTTATTTATAAAGCTTTCTTAGGAGAATAATCTATTCTTCATCTCTTCTAATGACTTTTACAGCGTCCATTTTCAAGGTTATAGGAATTGGAACTGCTGCTTCTAAAAGTTCAACAACAACCTCTTCTTTAGCCTTGTCAACTCTTGAAATCTTGCATTTTTCACGTTTGAAAGGTCCTGATATTATTTCAGCAATATCATTTTTCCTGATATTAACATCTTTTTTAACCTGTTCAAGCATATGCTCTATTTCCTTGTAGCCAACTTCTGCTGAAAGTATCCCTCTTGCATAAGGTACTCCGAAAGAACCCTGTTCTGCATCTGCTTTAGATGCTGCCTCTAAAAATATGTATCCCCTCATACCATGAGGTCTTATAACTGAATATACTTTCACGTTTTTTCTTTGAACGTTACTTGATACAAAGCTCATAACCTGATCTTCTCTGTTTGCAGTTACTCTTAATGCATAAATATGTGTTTTAATATCCTCTTTGTTTTCATCTTGACTTTCTTCCTTTTTGGGCTGGTTATGCTCTTTATCCATCTCTTTAATTTTTTCTAACTCTTCTGCGTCAGGTCTGTTACTTTTTAAAATATTTTCTTCTTCCATTTAAATCACTGTCCTTTTTTAATAAATAAAACTGCTGATATCAACAAAATTGTAATAATTGAAATAATTGCAAGAGACGTTGATGAATTTCCTATGTGCAAAATTGCACCCAGAAAACCAATTACGAGGATTCCTATTCCTGATACTTTTGAAATAGTCAAATACTCATCCTTTGTTGGCTTTTTTGTTACTCTTAATACTCTTTTTGATTCTGATACAAAATGTTTAAATTTTTCAACATAGCTCATCTATTTTCACCTAATCTACAAAAGTAATTCCTAGTTCGGATTCTACTTCTTTTCTTTTTTCTCCAGGTTTTTCAGGAGAATATCCTCCCATTATTTGTGGAGATTTAACACCTGTTACTACAAGCATAACTCTAATTGATCCTTGCAAATCTGGGCTTATTTGAGCTCCCCATATCATTCTTGCGTCTTCATCTAATCTTTCTGATATTTTTTCAACGACTTTTCTTGCTTCTTCAAGAGTCATATCTGATCCGCCAATAACGTTGATTAATGCTCCTGTTGCGCCGTTTACATCAACATCAAGTAAGGGATTGTTTATTGCCTTTTCGACTGCTTCAAGTGATCTGTTTTCTGAATCTGATTCTCCTACACCCATCAAAGCAACACCACCATCACCCATTACAGCTCTTATATCTGCAAAGTCAAGGTTGACTAATCCTGCTTTTGTTACTAGTTCTGCAACTCCTTTCACTGCATTTGTTAATATTTCATCTGCTATTTTGAATGCTGTGTGAAGAGGCAAATCTGGTGCTAATTCAAGTAATTTGTCATTTGGTATAACAATTAATGTGTCAACTTGTTTTTTTAAGTTATCAAGGCCTAGGATTGCGTTTTCATATCTTCTTTGACCTTCCATTTTGAAAGGAATTGTTACAACACCTACTGTTAATGCACCTGTTTTTTTTGCAATTTCCGCTACAATTGGTGATGAGCCTGTACCTGTTCCACCACCAAGTCCACAGGTAATAAATATCATATCTGCTCCTGCCATTGATTGTTTTATTTCGTGTTCTGATTCTCTTGCAGCTTCTTCTCCTATTTTAGGAATGCTTCCTGCTCCTAGTCCTTTTGTTAGGTCTTTTCCTATGAGTATTTTTTTATCTGCTGATGTGTATAGCAAATCTTGTGCGTCTGTATTTACAGCTATCGTTTCCGCACCAACAACTCCAATTTCAGTTATTCTGTTAATTGTGTTATTTCCACCGCCACCACAGCCAAATACCTTGATTTTTGCTTTTTGTTCTGCTAGAAGTTGTTCTAGTTCTACATCAAGAGCATTTGATTTATGCGGTACATCAGCGCCTTTTATGTTTTTGATTTGTTCATCGTTTTGAAATTCATGGTCCATTCGGTGCACCTCCCCGGAATATTAAACCTTTATTTAATACAACTTATTGGATTTATTAAATTTATTGTTTATTTTCAGTTTTTGGCTGTTCATATTTAAGTGTTAAGCCTGTAAGTCTTTTTACGTCATCAGAGAACATTTTCAGATATTGCTCTGGAGCGACTTGGTCAAGTTTGATTGTTACTACACTATCTTTTATTTCAAAGCCTGAATTTGGAAGTCTTACTAGTTTTAAAAGCGCTTGCATTTTTTCTTTGTTATCCGTAATTATTTTTTTTATGTCTAAGTCGTAAATTATGTCTTTTGAGGCTAAAGGATGGTTAAAATCTACTAGCACTCTTCCTCCGCTTACGCTTCTAACAATGCCTAATCTGCCGTCAATATTAAGTTCTAAACCAGCAAAGGGTTTTATTTCTTGTTTTTTAAATAAACTCATTGGTAAAAGTGTGACTAATTTTGCATCTTTTTTTCCAAATGCGTGAACATCTTCTAAGTTTATTGTGTGTTTTCCTATGTCTAATCCTTCCATTTTCTCATCAAGTCCTGGAAGCACATGTTTTTCTCCTACACAAATTTTTACAGGAGAATATTGATCGGAGTGATCGTGATCGTGTCCTGGTTCATGTTTATGAAGTAAACCAGCGTCTTCAGCTACTTTTTGAATTGTTGTGTCAAATATTTTGTTATCATCTTTTATTTTTCTGTATAATCAAGTTCAACGAAATCTCCTTTTTTAATTGTCATTTTCTCTTTTCCCCTAAGTGTTCTCTCTAGCTTGTGAAATACAAGTTAGAAGTATATTAGAGGAGAGAAACAACATTGTTTTATAAATGTTTCGAGATGACAATAATATTTAACTTCAGTATTGAAAATAAATAGTTTATTTATCATCGACATAAATATAAATAAACATAAACCACATAAAGATATGCAAGAACAAGAAACCAAAGAACCAAGAGGATTAATACTTAAACCTAAGTTTGAAGAAAGATACAAAACCCTTTTAGGAAATAAAACATTTGAATGCTACAAAGAATTCAGTTCAAAATACATAAAAAAAACAATTAGAGTTAACACCCTAAAAATTTCTATTAACGATTTAAAAAAAAGATTAGAAAAAGATTGGAAATTAACACAAGTACCTTGGTGCAAAGAAGGATTTTGGATTGAATACAAACACGGAAAAAGATTTGACATAGGAAATCTTCCTGAACACCAATTAGGATATATCTATGTTCAAGACGCAGCATCAATGATACCGCCTGTTGTTTTAAACCCAAAAAGTGACGACGTAGTTTTAGATATATGTGCAGCGCCAGGCAGTAAAACATCACAATTAGCTCAATACATGGAAAATGAAGGCTTAATTGTTGCAAATGACTCTCAAGGTAAAAGACTAAGCGCGTTAGGAATTAATATTCAAAGATGCGGAATTCACAACGCAATTATTACAAAGATGAATGGGGAACGAAAATGGAAAGACAAAGAAGTTTTTGATAAAATACTTGTTGATGCGCCCTGTTCAGGAACAGGAACTATAAGAAGAAATTTTAAGATTGCAGAAATGTGGTCTCCGGGACTTGTAAAAAGAATGGCAAACACACAAAAAAACATTCTGAAAAACGCATTTAATATTTTAAAACCAGGAGGAACAATAGTTTATAGTACTTGTACACAAGAACCTGAAGAAAACGAAAAAATAGTTAGTGATTTACTAAAAGAAAATCAAAACGCAGATTTAGCAGATATTAACTTAAAAATTAATAGAAGCAAACCTATATTAGAATTTCAGAACGAAAAATATGATCAAAGAGTAAAAAAATGTTTAAGAATTTATCCTCAAGACAACGACACAGAAGGATTTTTCGTCGCAAAAATACTTAAGAAATAATTATTTTCTAGCTTTATCTATTTTACCATGCAATAAAGCATCAAGGCTTTGATCATTAACCTTGATTACTTGCCATCTAACTCCAGGAATATCTCCTTTACTTCTACCCATAGAGCCCCCCATACATTCAATGACAACTTCGTCGTGTTCATCAACCATTTTTTGAGCGCCATCACCAGGTAAAAATGCGGTTACTTGCTTTCCATTTTTGATTAATTGAACTCTAACACATTTTCTCATAGCAGAGTTAGGCTGTTTTGCTTCTCTTTGAACTTTTTCAAGAACAATTCCAGATGCTTGTGAAGCTCCTGATAAAGGATCAGATTTATCTTTTAATCCTAATGTTTTTTTAGCATACCATTTATACTGTTTTTTAGCTGTACTTCTTCTTTTCTTTAATTTGCTTCCCGCATTGATTCCGGATGCTTTTTTTCCCATATTATACCACTTTTATTTCTTTAATATCAAAATATTTTCTTGTGATTTCTTCGTAATTTCTCAGATTTTGTGCACGAGCACCAATCATAAGGCCTTTTGTTTTTGTATCTGGACCTTTAATTATGATAATTCCATCTTCCTCACTCATTTCGAGTATTTTAAGCGGAAACATCAAATTTCTGATAAACTGCTGAATCTCAGGATTGAATTCCACTATTTTAATCTTTCTATTTAAAGCCTGCTCTATTTTTACCAAGTTTGTTTTATGTTTTCCTAGAGCTTTTCCCATATCTCCGTGGTTTACAACAAAAACAAGTTTATCTTTATTAAAAAAACAGTCTTTTAGATGCGCTTTTGTAATTTTCTCAAACATATTCATCAGATTAAGAAGTTCCGCATCATATTTTATTTTCATTTTTCAAGTATTTCCAAAAATTATTTTTTTAGTCCAATAACAGCTATTGAGAAAGGTTTTTTACAAATAGTTCCTAACTCTTCATTTGTTTCTTTGAGATTTATTACTTCAAATTCTGCCATTTTCTTGAAATGTTCTATATCTTCAACTATTTTTTTGTCAGCGTTTGATGCAAGAAATATCTTTACCAAATTTCCATTTCTTAATTCCTTCATAGTTCTATCTGTTCCAAGAATTAGATTTTCCGATCCTAATAATTTTTTTATTTCATCTATCATGATTATTCACCTTTAATTGACAATCTGCTTTTTGTTTTAATAATCAGTCCCGGCAGTCCAGTCCCTATAGGTACCGGTTGATTAAGCATGACGTTTTCAATAACACTATTTAAAGAATCTGATTCTCCTATTAATCCCGCATTTATAATGTGTCTGATTGGTGTTTCAAAAGATGCTCTAGCAAGAACAGATGGTTTTTCTTTAACAATACCATATCTGTTTATACCAAGTATTTTTCCACACATACACATTGTATCTGCAACAAGCATAATATGTCTTATATCAACATTTAGTCCTTGTTCTTCAATAACTTTCATTAATTCTCTTATAATTAATGATCTTACAGCTTCAATACCAAATATTTTTTCCATCTCATACAAATTATTTGTAAATGATCTTGTACCATCCACATATTCAAGATCTAAAACAGCTTTTAAGTTTGAACCTGCTGCAACAATCATAAATTCATCATCTTTTTTAACAGGCAACACTTGAGTTATTCCTTTTATACCATGAACATAAATTTTTCTAAGTTTTTCTTTTAATTTGTATAACTGTATAATATCTTTATCTTTTCCGGTTTGCGCAACACTAATATTTCCGTCTTTTTCTAATTTGAAAGAAAATGATTTAACAGATTTTTTAAGAACTGCAAGTAACTTGTTTACATCAAGTTTTAACAAGTCCATTTTATCTTTGTCAAGAATTATTTTTAGTTCTGATTCTGTTATGTTAACAATTATTTCTTTTAAGAAATCATTTAAGGTTAATTCTTTTAGTGATTCTGCAATAATCTTTATATCCTTTCCTTCACTATATGGTTTTTTTAGGAAAATATTCATGAGTTCAGTAGAAATTTTTTTTCTACCATCGAGAACTTCTATTAATCTTGGTAGACCTGTTGTAACGTTCATTTCTGCAACGCCTGCAAAGTGGAATGTATTCAATGTCATTTGTGTACCAGGTTCTCCAATTGATTCAGCACTAACTATTCCAACACACTCTCCTGGAACAGCAATAGAATTGTAGTATTCTTCTTCTATTTTTTTCATTATTTTTCTTAACTTAGCAACTCCACATTTAGGAGGTAAGTTTTCTTTAACTTCCACTATTAATTTATCAGGAAGCTTATTTTTGTATTCCTTGAATATTAAATCCATATCAGCCATTTTGTTTTCCTCGTTTATTCCATTGAGTCGATTATTTTTTTAACATTAATATTTCCTGCTTCTGTTTTTGAAACATCAAGTCCATCTTCACCATAGTTAAATTGAATAAGTTTTCTTGATGCATCTCTAACTGAGAAATCATATTCTACCTTTAAGTCTTGCATTGCATTTGCAAGTCTTCTGTACAAGTAACCGGATTTTGGTGTTCTTAGAGCTGTATCCATTAAACTGTCTCTTCCCGTCATTGCCATAAAAAACATTTCGTGAGGCTTTAGACCTGATTTGAAACCATTTCTAATGAAGCCTCTTGATTTTGCACCAAGATCATTTTTCTTAAAACATGAAAGAGCTCTATGTTGATAACCTTTACCAATTCTTCCTCCTCTTAGAGCTTGTTGACCTACACACGCGGTCATTTGAGCCAGGTTAATAGTGTTACCTCTTGCTCCACTTCTAACCATAACCATAGTATTACTGCTTTGAGGAGATGTTATTTCAACTATTTTACCAGTATCATTTCTTGCTTTGTTTAATCTTTCTAGAATTCTAAGTTCTAAAGTTTCGGCAAGAGTTCTTCCTGGTAGTTGTTCTAATTTTCCTTCATTAAAATCTGAAATTAATTTTTCTACATATTTCTCTGCATCAACTAATGCATTTTCAACTTGTTTTTTTGCATCAGTTCCTAAATCCATATCAGATATTTTAGAGGTAAAACCATACTTTAGTAAAACTTCTGCACCAAGACCATTAATTAATCTTAATAATTCAATAATTTTTTCTTGTCCATATTTTTTATGAAGATTTCTAAGCAAAAGACCTGAACCTTCTCCTAAGTTAGCAGAATCAAGTACACCTGATACTAATTTTCCTTTTGTAATAACTACAACTGAATCAGGATCATCAGGATTTTTTGAATACATTCTTGATTTTCCCCGGAAGTTAAAATCATCAGGTAATACAACTGAAAAAATTTCTTTTCCTGTAACATAATCTTTTTTTGGAAGTTTGCTAAAATCTTCAACTCCTGATGCTGAAAGTAAATCTATTGCTTGGGTTCTTTTAACTTTAAAGCCTTTTTTTGTTAAAAGATAATTTCCAGAAATACTATCTTGTTTACAAGCAATAATACTAAGTCCATATCTTGGACTGATAAGTTGAGTTTGAACTTCCATCAATATTTCTGCTTCTGCTCTTGCTTCTTCTGTTTGAGGAATATGTAAGTTCATTTCGTCACCGTCAAAGTCTGCGTTGTATGGAGCACAAACCGCAGGATTTAGTCTTAGTGTTAATCCTGGAAGAACTCTTACTTTGTGTGACATCATGCTCATTCTGTGAAGACTAGGTTGTCTGTTAAACAGTGCAACATCTCCATCCATTAAATGTCTTTCAATTATAAAGCCTGGCTCAATTTCTTCTAAGAGTTGTTCTTTTGTTTCATCAGTTATTCTTTTTCTTTTTCCATCCGGTCTAATAATGTAGTTTGCACCAGGATAATGTTCATGACCTCTTTCAATAAAACTTTTTAGATATTCTATGTTCCATTCAGTTACTCTTTCAGGAACAGTTAATTTCATTGCAATAACAAATGGAACTCCTACTTCATTAATATCAATTTTTGGGTCCGGACTAATAACTGTTCTTGCAGAGAAATTTGTTCTTTTACCTGCTAAGTTATGTCTAATTCTTCCTTCTTTACTTTTGATTCTGCTTGACAAAGTTTTTAGTGGTTGTCCTGATCTGTGTCTTGCAGGTGGAAGTTGTGCTACTTCATTATCAAAGAATGTTGTAATATGATATTGTAATAAATCCCATAAATCTTCAATAATAATTTCTGGTGCGCCTGCATTAATATTTTCAAATAATCTTTGATTTATTCTTACAATATCACCAAGTTTATGAGTTAAATCATCTTCACTTCTTTCACCAGATTCTAATGTGATTGAAGGTCTCATTGTAACAGGAGGAATTGCTAAAACTGTTAGAACCATCCATTCTGGTCTTGCAACTCTTGCATCAATTCCAAAAATAGGAAGATCATCATCAGGAATTCTTTCAAGTCTTGCTCTTATCTCAATAGGCGAGATTCTTTTATCATCTTCTACAAAACTTGTTGGTTTTTCAATTGCGACCTTTTTTTGTTTTGCTGAACAATAAGGACATTTGTTGATTGTTCTAAGACTTGCAATAACCATTTTAATTCTATCCCTTCTTTCACTAGGACCTTGTTCTAAACTTATTTTATCAAGCATAATTCCTACTTCTTTTATTCTATCTTTAGGAATAAGAATTCTTCCGCAAGATCTACAAGTACATCTTAAAAGATCATAAATAACATTAATAAAACTAATATGAACAACAGGTCTTGCAAGTTCCATATAACCAAAATGACCTAAGCTATCTTTTAGTTTTTGACCATCAGTTTTACATTTTAATCCTGGGTCAATAACTCCCAATCTTACGTCCATAAGACCACCATCAACTGGATATCCTTCTTTATCGTAAAGTTCTGGAGTTACTATTTTAGCTTTAGCCATACTTTCAATGAGTTTTGGAGACATTACTCCAAATTCAAGTGCTTCAACATATTTGTATACCGGTTTTGTATTGTTCATTTGATCACCAAGTTATTCTAAAATTTACTCTTCAATTTTAATTTAGGATATAATCCTAAAGATTTAAATTCATCAAGCAATAACTTAAATGCATAACTAATTTCTACATCTGTTACTTCTGAATCTTCATCAAAAACAGGAGATATTGCTCTATTTCCTCTTCTTGCATCATAATATCCAATAAGTCCTGATCTTTCACAAACAGGAACAACAACTTTATCTGCATCAAACCTTTCTTTTAATGTTAATGATGCACCATGTGCAATAAAAGTGTCTTTCTCCATCTCTCCTAATCTTAAACCTCCTTCTTTAGCACGACCTTCTGTAGGTTGTCTTGTTAATAATTGGATTGGTCCACGTGCTCTGCTGTGAATTTTGTTCGCAACCATGTGTTTAAGTTTAAGATAATACATGTTTCCAACAAAAATTTGAACAGAATATTGCTCGCCCGTAATTCCATTGTAAAGTGTTTCAGAACCATCTTCTTTAAAACCCATATTCAAGAGTTCTTTTCTAAGATCTTCTTCTTTTTCTGATTCAAAAATTGTGCCATCAACATATCTTCCTGAAAGAGCTCCAATTTTTCCTGATAATAATTCAAGCATGTGAGATACAGTCATTCTAGAAGGAATACCATGAGGACTAAAAATTATGTCGGGCCTAACTCCTGTTGATGTAAAAGGAATATCTTCTTCAGGAACAACAATACTAATTACTCCTTTTTGACCATGTCTAGATGTGAACTTATCTCCAATTTCTGGAATTCTTTGTTCTCTTAATCTTACTTGTATTAGTTTATTTCCTTCTGAATTTTCTGTAATAGAAACAAAATCAACAACTCCTCTTTCTCCATGCTTTAAGGACATTGAAGATTCTCTTCTTTGATTATTAGCAAGACTGTATTCATCCATACTACTTAAGAATCTTGGAGGACTTACTTTTCCGATGATTACATCTCCTTCTGCAACTTTTGCTTCTGGATAAATAATTCCATCATCTTCTAAGAATCTGTAATCTTTTTCTGATTTATAGCCTACAACATCTTTGTCTGGAACTCTGATGTCATCCATTAATCCTCCTGAATATCTTAGTTCTTCAGATACTACAGGTCTAAAATATGAACTTCTTCCAAGGCCTCTGTCAATTGAGCCCTTATTTATTACAATAGCGTCTTCCATATTATAACCCTTATAACTCATAACTGCAACAACAACATTTTGTCCTGAAGGATGTTTATCATATTCAGATACAGAATGCATTACTGACTGTACAATAGGTATTTGAGGATAGTGAAGTAAACTAACATCCATATCCATTCTAACATGAAAGTTTGCTGCATAAAATCCTACTGCTTGTTTTTGGTTTTTTGCACCTTGGTTTAATCTTACACCTTGGTTGAAATTTCCAAATGGAACAAGTGAAGTGGTTAGTCCTAAAATATCCAAAGGACTTACTTCTAGGTGAGTGTGGTCAGGTGATAAGTCATCATCTGAAAAAGCAACTAAACAATTTTCTTCTTCTGTAGAATCAAGATATTCAATTACTCCTTGTTTTACAAGATCTGACCAAGCAATTTCTTTTTTTTCAAGTTGTTGTAAATGTTTTTCTGTTAGAAGAGATTTTCCTTCTTTAACAACTATTAAAGGTCTTGTTGCTCTGCCTCTTGCAGTTTCAATAATTACTTTGTCTTTATCCTCAAGATAAGATGCATTTACAAAATCAGATATTTTTCCCATTCTTCTTTCTGAAATTGTTTGTTCTACAAAGTCTTTAGGATTTTTTACTGTGCCTACAAATTTATTATCAATAAATACGTCGCTCATTTTGTGCTCACCATTTCGAGTCCAATTCCTTTTAATTGGTTTAATAATTCTTCTTCTTCAATATCTCCTGTGATTCTTGTTAATAAAGCAATATTTTTTCTTAGACCAATGTTTGTTCCTTCAGGTGTTTCGCTCATACAAAGTCTTCCCATATGTGTTGGATGAAGAGCTCTTGCATCAAAATTTTCCTGACTTGAACTTAGCGGACTAATTACTCTACCAAGAGAAGATAACATGTGAATAAAATTCACTCTTTCAATTCTTTGACTTATACCTTTTCTGCCACCAGACCAATTACCTGTAGCCATACTACTGTATATTCTTTGAGTGAGAAGCTTTTCTCTAATAATTACCTTAATACTTGGAAATTTTCCTCTTTTTACAATTCTTTGAAAATTGTAAAGAAAATCTCCAATTAAAACTTTTATGTTCACTCTGAATAAATCAGCTAACAAGTCTCCTGCCATTTTAAGTCTTTTATTTGCATAATGATCTTTATCATCAGTTTCATAAGTTCCATTTGCAATATTAATAAAATCTTTTAGGTATTTACAAATATTTTTTGCTTTTTCAATTTTTTCACCATCAGTTATTCCGATGTGAGGAAGCAAATATTTATTTAGAATTTCTTTAATTCTTTCAATTCTTATTTCTCTTGATTGTGTAATTCCTACTTTTTTTGCAATATAATCAAGAGCATCTTCTTCAGTTTTCAAGTCAACAAATTCATATAAATTAATGAAAACCTCTGAACTATTTGGAATATCTATTAATCTCATAATTTCTTCATCTTTAAGAATACCAAGAGCCTTAATTATTGCAATAACTGGTATTCTTTTAACTCTTGTAAATGTTAAATAGAAAATTTCATCTTTTAGTTTTTCAATTTGATGAGGAATTTTATATGATCCTTGTTCAGAAAATATTTTCCCTACATATGGACTTATTCCAATTTTTTGTTTTTCCACAACAAATCTATTCGCAGCCAAATCTTCAACTGAAACAATGACTTTTTCTGTTCCGTTAATAATAAAATATCCTCCTGGATCATCAGGGTCTTCTCCTGATTTTATAAGGTCGTCCCTGTTCATTTTTTTAAGATGACAATATTTGCTTTTGAGCATTATAGGAATACTTCCTATTTGAGTTTTGAAGCTTTCTCTTTGCACACCATTCACATGAGATGATACTTCTAAGTAAATAGGTGCGGAGTAAGATAATTTTCTTAATCTTGCTTCTGCAGGAAGTAAGTCTCTTTTTGAACCATCAGCTTCAGTAATTTCTGGTTTGGAAACAGTGATATTATCAAGTCTTATTTTGAATTCTTCAACATTTGTTGGAATAATTGTTGGTTCAACTTCTTTATTTTCTTCAATAATCCTCTGTAATTCTACATCAACAAATCTGTTAAATGATTCAATATCTGAATGAACTATAGAATTCTCTTCAAAAAACTTTTTTAGAAGGATTTTTGCTCTTGTATTAAGAAGATTTATTGGTTGTTTATTCATCGATTACACCTCTAAAAAAAGAAACATTGCCTGCCGTAGGGCTTTTTCTTATAATTTTAACCACATCATTTGTTTTTAGGTCCAAATGTCTGATTGCAGGATCATTAATAAATATTTTTGGCAATTCTTTAATTGTGATATTATATTTGTTAAACAAAACTTCTTTTTCTTTTTCAGAAAGTTTAACATGTTCTGGAACCAAGAAGTGTTCGAGTTTCGATGTATCTTTAACTGCTGATTTTTTGGTGGTTTTTTTCTTTGCAGTTGTTTTCTTTTTTACTACTTTGACGGCTTTTCTGACCATTGTGAAATTCCTCCGGAACAATTGTTTGAATTTATTAGTTTGAGCGGGTCGGACGAGATTTGAACTCGCGACCACCTGGTTAAAAGCCAGATGCTCTACCAGACTGAGCTACCGACCCATACTAATAACCTTGCGATGGATCGAGCGAATATATCTGTTATTATCTGTTATCGTTGTGAATGTAAACGCTTTGGTCGGCAAATAAAAATTCTATAAATTTTTGAGCCGATCCAATGCGCTAGTACGCCCTGGCCGGGATTTGAACCCGGGTCGAAGCCTCGACAGGGCTTCATGATAGGCCAGACTACACTACCAAGGCATATGAGTTAAAAAATTGAATAATTACTTCTATATAAATTAACTTTAACGTGTAGAAATCCGTTATTCAATCTCCTATAAAACCCAACTAAATGTATCATTCCCAACTTAAATTCTCGCTCAAATGCTGCACTTGATGCCTTCATCGCAGTTATTGTGTCTTTTGGAAAATCAAGGCGTTTATAAACCTTACGGTCTCGATTTTCGGCCATTTTAGACGCTAAAACAAAAAATAATTCAAAAAGAACAACACACATTTCCGTCAATTTCTCGTCTATAAAATTAAGAAAAAAGTAATAAAAAATGAATCCCTCGAGGGAGATTTGAACTCCCAACCTTCCGGTATCAGCTGACCACTCTTCATCCATACCAAGCAACCTTGGTTTGTCGGGCGGTTTCTACAGCCAGACGCTCTACCGTTGAGCCACCGAGGGATAATAGAGAAGAACAATTATTATTTTTATAAAGGTTTTGAATTAAAAAGTGAATAAATATAAAGTAAAGAAAAAAAAGCTTTAATTTCTCAAAAACAGTGGAACACCTGACTCAATCAATTTTTCTCTTCTGAACCTGACTCAAATTTAGCTTTTACTCTGGCCATTGATACATTTCCAACAATTTTTAATTTTGAAGTAATTCTATATGTCAAAATTCTTTCTTCAAAAGATTCTAGCCTATCTATATCCCAGTAAAGAGTTGTTCCTCTTTTTGAAGTCGTTGTAACCCTTGTAGGTTTTAATGAACCCATCAAGTGCGTCGGTACTAAATCTGTTATTCTAGGTATTTTGTCAGACACAGATATATTATGAACTGAGCTTCTTGACCTGTTTTTTATGAATATTCTAACTTTTATTTCAGACACTCCCTCATCATCTTCTTTTACTACTGCAGCCTCTTTAAGAATTATTAATGGACTTCTTAACCAGTAATATGCAATGATTAAAAGTGCTAATACCACAATTATTATTACTAATAATCGGTAATTGTAAGATACAACAACATCAATTTTTTGTGTTGGTTTAATAGAAGGATTCCAAGTGTATTTTGCTCCATCAGCGTCTTTAACTAATTCGCCTTCAGGTTCAACAGACATAAATATTCTCTTTGACCAAGGTGCATTAACAGAAATTTCTTTTGTTCTTTCATAATTCCCGTTATTCTCAAGAGTTATTGTTTCAGTTGTCAAAAACCAACTTGTTTTCTTTCCTGATTTTGATATTTTAATTTCTGAATATTTTTCTACTTCAAAGCTTTTTTGTGCATCTGCAACAATTGCTCCTGTTTTAGGATATATTACCTGAACAGAATAGTAATAAGTGCCGGGTTCTTGAAGAGGGTTAAGTTCAAATACTGATTCTTGTAAATTTGTGCTTTTTGGGCT
>Ga0114931_10002405_pt1 | contig 23833 bp, 18 predicted proteins | sample 2SBtaG_FD_89579 | JGI IMG/M metagenome (GOLD analysis project Ga0114931, IMG submission 89579) | Deep subsurface microbial communities from Kolumbo volcano to uncover new lineages of life (NeLLi) - 2SBTROV14_V59a metaG | ecosystem: Environmental > Aquatic > Marine > Volcanic | place: Kolumbo... | reverse complement strand
TCCTCTATTCCACTGCCTTCGACAGGAAATGAATTTTTAATTAATTATTTAGTAAGGCCCTTCAAAAAAACGAGAATTACTTTACGCTATAAAAATGAAAATAAAGAAATATCGGAAACCGTTGGGAGTGAAAACATTATTTTGAATAAAATAACAAACAATATCCGTTTTGATATTTTATATTATCCAATAAAAACCATAAGGCTTCGTTCAAGAATTGAGATGGTTTATATCCATAAAAGAATAATCAATACATACGAAAACGGAGTTTTGGCTTTTCAAGATATTCAATTCAATGTAAATAATAATCTAAGAATTTATGGGCGTATTATTTTCTTCCAAACTGATTCTTTTGAATCCAGGCTTTATGAATTTGAAAATGACCTTACCGGTATTTTAAATAACCCTGCACTGTTCGGAAAAGGAATGAGGTTATATTTAATGCTCCGGTATAGAGTTGGCGGGTTAGTTATTTCAGCCAAATATTCCGAGCTATATAAACCGGAAGAAACAAATCTTGGCTCCGGTAATTCGGAAATAAACGGGAATGTAAATAATGCTGTTAATTTTCAAATTGATTATCGTTTTTGAATATTTTAATATCTAATATTTTATTGTTAAATATTCTATTATGATTCGTCAATTGTTAGGTGAAATTTATAACATATTATTGAATTTAAACATTATTACTCCTAGAATATTAATTTTCTCATCCCAATATGGCAAATGGCAAAATCATATTTAACCGGATCTGCAAAATCAAATGTTTTAAGTTTGTTTGTTATTTGCTCCGCCATTTTCCAAGTAGGATTTTTAAGCGTTGTTAATTTCAGTTCTTTACTGATTTTTGCAACATGTGTATCAACGGGAATTATCAATTGTGAAGTTTTAACTTGGTCCCAAATCCCGAAATCCAATTCATCATTTCGTATCATCCAGCGTAAGAATAAATTCATCCGCTTACACGTACTACCTTTTGAGGGCAAAGGAAACATAAACTTTATCCCGCTAGTTACTTTCCCTGTTTCTTCAGCAAACCCAAGCAATTTTAATGAAAATAACTCAAGTGCATTTTTAATTGAAGTTTCACATTCGGAATAATTTTCCATAAACATTTTTTGCAAAGAACCATACTGCTTATATACTAAACTTAAAATATCAAATAACAAAGCAATATCTGCGCTTGTATAAAATCTATATTTAATATTTTCAAATAAATGTCTTCCTTTCTTTCCGGAATATTTTAGAACAAACTCCACAGGTTTATCATTCATTATCCGGTGAAGTGATGATAATATTTTCATAATTTGTTTAATATTTCCATACGCAAATATCGATGAAATAAAAGCTGAAATTTCAATATCCGTAACATTTGTATATCGATGTGGAAATTCAAGCGGGTCAGGAGAAATTTTTGTTTTATCAAAATATTGATAATGTTCTTCTAATTTTTTATTTAATTTCTCTTTCACTTAATTATTGTTTGTTTTAATTCTCATTCTTTTTTACCGTGTACAAAAATCTTTCGGATATTCTCAATTATTATTTTGCAAGAATATTAAATTTTAAAGATTAACAAGTCCTGCACTCGGGTTTTGATGGAACAGATTTTCTGTTATTGCATCCAGAATTAGTAATTTGTACTATATATCATCATAATAAAATTATAGTATTTACGACTAAATTCTCGTTTTTTATGTAAAGAAATTATGCACGCCCTCTCACAGAACCTGTGAGTGACTTTTGGAGATAACCTTTTTGACATTATCAATTGTCCATTCCAAATTATCCATTGCAGGTTGTTTCACAAAAACTTACAGTATAATTTAGGCTATTTGTGCTTCTCATCTTCTTCAATAGCTTGAATTATATTCAATACCGGATTTTAAACAGACAATCATTTTATTTAAAATCATTAAAATTTCTAATCATCATCATCGTTCTTTCCTGCTTTTTCTTTTTGGGCTAAACTTCGGTACCATTTGCTAAATTCAGCAGCGTTCATGTTTCCAAGTTTTTTAGTAATAAACGCTGTCATTCCCCAAATTACACTATCTGCATGAGAATTTCCATAAGCAGGCATAGCAGTCATCTTTATCCCGTTTTTGATTATCCAGAATGTTTCTTTAGGTCCTAATTTATTTGCAAATTTATAAATTTTCGGTGGTGTCGGGTAAAAGCTTTTAACCGTTGCTCCTTGTTTAACACCCGGTGCTGCATGGCATCCAACGCACATTTTAGCATAATGTTCAAACCCTTCTTTTATTAGTAATGAATCATTTAAATTCGGAACTTTTAGAGCCTTATCTCTTCTTTCGATTGAATTATCTTTTAATGTATGTATTATCCATAAGGTCATTGCATTATGCTTCGAGGTTGCGCTGATGTCATAAACTCCTGAGTATATGAACACTAAAAAAGAAATTACAAGCACAGCAAGTGTTAATATGATTGTTATAATTATTTTCTTCATTGAAGCTCCATTTATATTATTGTAAATAAAATTATTTTAAAATTTTAGAATGCCCTTCCGAATTGCAAGATAAATTGTAAAATGTTTATACTTTTACTATCTATATTCTAATCAAAAATAAGTCTATATTAGGACAATATCAAGATAACTTCCATTCAAAAACTGCATACAAATAGATAGTGCTTAAAATACCAATGTCATTAAAAAAATTGTACAAAATTTTTTGAAAAATCTTACTTAATTATCTAATGGTATATGTGATAATATTTTCTTAATTTTTAACTGATTTTTTATGTATTGCTCTTTCAGTTTAATTAAGTAGAGTAGAGTGTCTGATTTATAAGAGACACAAACATATATTTTTTGCAATATTGCAAAAACAGATATAATAAATTATTTGGTAAATACGCTTATGTTATTTAATTATAAGGTATTACAGCAATGTGCTTATCTCCGAATATATTGGTATAAAGATTGTATATAAATTATAATTATAATCACAGTAATATTAACAAATACAAGGATAAATTATGAGAACAAAAATATTAAATAAATTTCGTTTCCTATTAACATTTTTGCTATTCGGTTCACTGCTTTTAACCACATCGGTTGCACAGAGTAATAATTGGAAGGCACCTGTTAGTGCAAAAAAAATTAAGAATCCTTTGGCAAAAGTTGTATCTGCAAGTAAAAAAGGGAAACTATTATTTAAAACCAATTGTGCGGTGTGCCATGGTGAAAAAGGGAAAGGTGATGGAATTGCAGCGGTTGCTTTAAACCCAAAACCCGCCAACCTTTCTTCCGACAGAGTAAAAAAAGAAACCGATGGAGAAATATTTTGGAAAATTACAAATGGTAAAGCCGCTATGCCCGCTTGGAAAGGGACTTTAAAAACAAAACAAAGATGGCAGTTAGTTAACTATATACGAACACTTCAAAAACAAAAAAATAAAAAATAACCATAACATTTTTAAAACAATTGAGGAGAACAATTATGGAAATTGTTAAAAAATATTTTGAAAAATTCTTTTACGTTCTATTAATTTTATTATTTGCTGCACCGCTAAAAATTTCTGCGATCCCCAGCTTTTCAAGACAGACGAATCTTCCGTGTAGCACATGCCACTATAAATTTCCGGAATTAAAACCATTCGGAAGATTATTTAAATTAAATGGTTATACAATGACCGGAATTGCAACTATTCAATCTACATATAAAAAAAGTAATGATTTAAATTTATTAAAAACTTTTCCTGTTTCGGCAATGGTAGTAAGTTCTTTTGCAAAAACAGCTAAGGATGTTCCTGGTAAACAGAATAATATAGTTGAATTTCCGCAGGAATTAGGATTTTATTTTGCCGGCCAAATTACACCGCATATAGGTGCCTTTATTCAATTGACCTATACAGATGCAGAAGCAAGCATTTCTTTTGATATGGCAGATGTCCGATATGCTAACCATACACAACTTGGCGGAAAGGATTTATTATATGGCTTAACCTTAAACAATATGCCAACAATGCAGGATGTATGGAATACAACAAATATGTGGTCTTTTCCATATGTAGGTTCTGAAGTTACTCCGGGTCCGGCCGCAGGTACAATGCTTGAAAGTGGACCAAGTGTTGCTGGCGTTGGTGCTTATGCATTATTTAATAATCTTATTTATGCTGAAGTAACCGGATACCGTTCAGTGAACCAAGGTGGACCTATTCCTATAGATGCATCAGCTTCGGGTACAATTAATGGACTTTCACCATATTGGAGATTAGCGATTCAGCATCAATGGGGAGGTCAATATTTAGAAGTTGGTACTTATGGATTTTATTCAAAAGTTTTCCCAAGCGGTATTAGCGGACTGAAAAACAATTATACTGATGTAGCTTTTGACGCGCAATATGAAAATGCTTTCAGTAACGGTAGTTTTATAGCTCACTTTAATTATATTCATGAAAAACAAAAATTAGATGCTACTTTCAATGCGGGCGGCTCATCTAATCCCGAAGATAACCTTAATTCATTAAGGTTTGATGCCGGTTTTAATTTTGATGCCGGATATGCATTAAATGTGGGTTACTTTAATACTACAGGTGATGTGGATAAAACAATATATGCTCCGGCAGCAGTGGATGGAAGTGCAACCGGTTCTCCAAACAGCAATGGGTTTACATTGCAAGCAACTTTCTATCCCTGGCTAAATACTCAATTTGGAGTGCAGTACGTAATATATAATAAATTTAACGGCTCAAGCAATAATTATGACGGAAGCGGAAGAGCTGCTTCTGATAACAATACACTTTATGTTAGCACTTGGTTAATGTTTTAGTATTAAATATTTTATATTAAAAATAATACAAATAGGGCATTATTCAAATGCCCTATTTTTTTATAGCACGGTTAAATTGTGTAACTTAAAACTTTATATTATTGAGTTCGTTCGGGAAAGTTTGTTTTTAGTTTGGACTACCCACGTTAAAATGTAGGGTGAATGAATTACCACCTTTTTATAGTACCACCATAAAATTTAAGCCATAAACTTTTATAATCATTTTAAGAGCTTTTTACTTAAATGCCTAAAGTATCTCAGTCCTTATCCGTACCAATATCTAATTTACGATATAAAGTCGAAGCATTAATCTTCAGTCTGCGTGCAGCTTTTTCTTTGTTGCCTCCACATTCTTCAATAATTCTCTTAATAAAAGCTGTTTCAAATTCTGATACTGCATTTTTTAAACTTTTAGTCAAAATTTTTCCTGACATCAAATTGTTTACTTCCCTTTGAGAAATTGAATCCATGTTAATATAATCATCGTTTGATAGAATCATTGCTCTTTCAATAACATTACGAAGTTCACGAATGTTGCCCGGCCAACTGTACGACATTAGAAAAGAAAGTACTTCCGGTTCCACCCCTTTACAAAATTTTTTCATTTCCGCATTAAATTTCTTAATAAAAAAATCAACTAAAACCGGTATATCAGAAATCCTGTCACGTAACGGAGGTGTGTTAATTTCGAATACAGCAATACGATAATATAAATCAGCTCGAAATTTACCTTGTTTAACTAACAAATTTAAGTCTTGATTAGTAGCCGCAATAATTCTGGCATTCATCGGGAATAGTTGAGTTCCACCTACTCGATAAAATTCTCTTTGTTCCAGAACCCGCAAAAGTTTGCTTTGAAGCGAAATTGGGATTTCCGCAATTTCATCTAAGAAAATAGTTCCATCCTCTGCAGTTTCAAAAAAACCTTGTTTTGTAGTATCGGCATTTGTAAATGCACCTCTTTCGTGGCCAAACAATTCACTCTCAAGCAAATTCTCTTGAAAGCTTGGACAATTAATGGCAATAAATTGTTTGTCCTTTCTCATGCTTGCTTTGTGAACAGCACGCGCTACAAGTTCTTTCCCTGTCCCTGATTCTCCCACAATTAATACAGTACTATCACTGGGACCAACTTTCCGAATTAGTTCTGCAATGTGCTTCATTTTTTCACTTTTTGCTACTAAAGCGAAAGGTTTAATGTCTTCGGAAATGTGTCTGCGTAAATACTTTATTTCACGCATTAATGATTTTTGCTCGGAAATAAGATTAATTTTATTTAATATATCTTCAATTACAAAGGGTTTAAGTATATAGTCAACTACTCCCTTGCGAAAAGCTTTAATTGCAGTTTCAAGAGTTCCGAAAGCAGTCATTATAATAACAGATGATTCCGGATTCCGTTGATGAATATCTTCGAGAATATCGATACCGTTTTTGCCTGGCATCTTAATATCGGAAAGGACAATATCCGGAAGAAATCCTGAAACTTTAAGCAATCCTTCTTCTGCATTGGCAGCGGTTTCACAACTATAACCATTTTTTCTTATTAAAACTGCCAGATCTTCTCTGAACATTTTTTCGTCATCAATTATTAAAATTTTTGCCGGCATAGTTAACCTAAATTTCTCCTTTTAACATTACATTTCGTGACCTGTTTATGGGTAATGATATTTTAACCTTAGTTCCCTTTACGGGACGATTTTCAATATCTATTTTACCACTGTGTGTTTTTATAAAATAGTTTGCAATAAATAATCCCAAACCGGAGCTTCCTTTTTTAGTTGAAAAAAACAATTGTTGAATTTTTTGTTTGTTTTCCTTCTTAATTCCGGTACCATTATCTATAAAAGAGATCGTTACATAACCTTGTTCAAGTTTAGAAATTATTTGCAGCTTTCCTTTATCTTGAAGGGCTTGCAGTGCATTTAAGCCAATATTTAAAAATACTTGTTTAAGTTGGTCTTTAATACCGATGATATTTGTAATTTGAGAATCAAAATATGATCGGATTTTATGATTTTTTGCCGACTTATGATATTTTAAAATTTCAATAGTTTCTGAAAGAATTTCATTAACATTGCAAAGCTCCCATTGTGCTTCTTTATATCGCCCAAATTGTGAAATGTTCATTAAAATTCTCTTGATACGATCAATTTCATTTTGCAGCATAATCACACTTTTGGAAATATAATTGGGTTCATGTTCAGTTTCCAAAAGCTTTAATCTTGTGGATATAGATGAAAGAGGATTTCCTACTTCATGTACAATGCTGGCTGCCATCGTTCCAAGCGTAACCATTTCAGAAGTATGAAGCAATTCGGATTCAATAATTTTTTTTTGACTAATATCCTGAATTAACTCCGCAATTTGATATACCTCACCATCTGTATTTATTAAAGGAGCAATTGTAAATTGGAAATATTGAATATTCCCTTTTTTATCAATTTTTTTCCGCTCAATACTTTTAATAGTCTTATCATTAATTATTTTTTTTGCAAAAATTTTTTCACTTGAGACCCAGTTATCAATTGTACTAACTGAATTATTGTTTTCTTTTAATTTAATTCCACTCCAATATTTTATCGGTTCGTTATACCAAACAACATTCAAATTTTTATCTAATAGTACTAATCCTGCATTTGTTGCTTTCAAAACATATTCTAATTTTTGGTAAGTTTCTTTTGTTTTATTCTGTTCGGTCCTAAGATTTTCCATAATCTCCGTAATGAAATATCCAGTAAATCCCATTAAGAAGAAATTTAACGCAATCATGCTCCAAACATACGGCGGATAATGTGCAGAATGAATGGAGAGTTCATGTGAATGATGATGTAATTCTTCAACATCCATTGTACTACTATCATTATTTGCTGTTTCTGTATGCGGATAAATAGTCAATGAATAGTGAGGAATTATTTCGGTCATTTCTCCAACCGCCACGGATGAATAAAGTACAAAAGCTAAAGCAACAATTAAGTAACTTTTTTTTCTGTCTAACAATATCCCACTCAATATTACGTGTATTATATAAATATATGAAAGAGGGTTTTCAATTCCACCCGAAAACTGAACCATTAAAGTAAGAATTATAAGATCAGCTATTATTTGAATTTCCTTTAATTGGGCTAACAGTATTTTCTTTTTTAATAACCATAAATAAATTATGTTTGTAATTGCCAAAACAACTACAAGAGCAATAAGATACCAGAAATTTTTGTCAGGCAAAAAATCAAATACTTTGAAACTAAATAAAACTAATAAAAATGTTATGAAACACGCGATCCAACGCAAGCGGATAAACCAATAATTTAGTTTTATTTTTCGGAAAAAATCTTTTTGATTTTCATTCATCTTTTGCTGTAATTCTTTTGGGGAATAACTTGTACTAATTTTTTGTTTAAAACTTAAACCATAGAATCATTACTTACAAATGTATTTCTTAATTGGTGAAACAAATAAGATACAAAATCCTTATAAATTTTAAATGGGATAATTCTAAAAAAAATATTATTTAAACTATAGAAATATTTAAATATTACCCAAAAGATTGACTATCACAGCAATTCAGTGCCAAAAATATTTTACAATAGAATAAAGCGATACATAACAAAATAAAAGTTAACTTACAATTATTGTATTTTATTAAAAACCGCAAATTAGTTAATAATTAAGTGTTTTTACAACTAAACAATTATCTATGAATTTAATAAACAGTTCCCCTAACTGAAGCAACGCAATCATTTTTACTTTCATATATTAGTTGAATAAAATTTAATGTTTTACACATGTTTTTTATTTGCAAACTTAATTTTTTTTGTCTATTTTTATATCGGACTTTTTTAGTCGTATATAAAAATCAATAAAAAATAAAAATGCTCAAAATTCCAAAATCAGTTGAATACGCAGTGTTGGCCTTAAAATTTATCGGAGAACAGGATGAGCATTGCAATGCAAAAAATATTTCAGAATCTGTCAATATCCCTTACGATTTATTGGCAAAGATTCTGCAAAAGCTAAAAAAAAGAAATATTATTAATTCGGTTCAAGGAACAAACGGAGGATATTTTTTGAATTATGCTTCTTTCGAAATAACTTTAACTGATATTATTAGTGCAGTAGAACACAAAATTCAGTTGACCGATTGCCTTGTTGAAAATCCTTCAACAGATGATTGTAAAAGATATGATAATTGCTGTTTGGTAAACCCGTTAAATAAAATTCAGTTAAAAATAAATAAATTGTTTGATAGTACAACATTACAAGAAATTATGAATTAACAGGAAAAATTAAAATGAATTATTTAGAAGAATTAAAATTGAATGAAACTATATTTTTAAAATTTTTGTCGGAAAAGTACCCTTTCCATTTTCATTCAAATCTGTTTTTACGAGACTTACAGTATGCAATCCATGGATATTTTAAGCTAAAAGGAATTGACTTAAGATTTTCAACAACTGAAAAATTGGCTTATGATTTTGCTAAACACTTAGTCGATGAAAATAATTTAAGTATTGTGAACAATTCAACTTGGAAAGTACTAATAGATATTTCCCCAAAGAAAGAAAAAGAATTTGAACAAGCAGAAGCTTAATTTCCAAGTTTCTGATATTTAATAAATATAACAAAGGAGTAATAAAATGGGACAATTCACACTTCCAAACCTTCCATACGCATTTGATGCTTTGGAACCGTTTATAGATGCACGTACAATGGAAATACATCACGATAAACATCACAACGGATACACTAATAACTTAAATAATGCACTTGAAGGAAACGACAACAATTCTTCAATCGAAAACATTTTGAAAAGTGTATCAAAATATTCAACAGCCGTAAGAAATAACGGTGGCGGTTATTATAATCACGCTCTTTTTTGGACTATTATGGGAAAAAACAAAGGAGGAGAACCGACAAATGATTTGGCTTCTGCAATCAAATCCGATTTTGGTTCTTTTGAACAATTTAAAAATGATTTTTCTACTGCTGCCAAAACACGCTTCGGTTCCGGTTGGGCTTGGCTTGTTTTGAACGATGGCAAATTACAAGTTACTTCAACACCAAATCAGGATAATCCATTAATGGACATTGCCGATGTAAAAGGGACCCCGATTTTAGGTATTGACGTTTGGGAACACGCGTATTACTTAAAATATCAAAATCGCAGACCGGAATACATTGATGCATTTTTTAATGTGATAAATTGGGATGAAGTCGCTCGCAGATATGATGAAGCGAAGTAATTTATAATCAAAAAAGACTGTTAAAAAAAACCCGTTGATATTTTTCAACGGGTTTTTAATTAAAGATAGAATTAATTATTTCCAATAATTTTCAATCTGTTCAAGGCTCTTTTCAGTGCAACTTCGGCACGTGCAACATCAATTTCTTTATTCTTCTTCTCGGCTAATCTCTTTTCTGCTCTTTCTTTTGCTTTCAGTGCCCTTTCTTTATCAATTTCATCTACACGTTCAAAACTTTCGGCAAGTAAAAGTACCTCATTATTTAATACTTCAACTTTTCCACCACCCGTAGCAAAAATAATCGGCTCTGAACCGGATTGTTCCTGGATTTTAACTTTACCAATTTCAAATGAACTGATTAGAGGTGCGTGATTATAAAGTACTTGAAATCCTCCAAGTGTTCCGGGTATGGTGATAGAAACTACTTTACCATTAAATACTTGCTTTGCCGGTGTTAAAACTTCAACATTGATTAATTTCATAATTACTGCATCATTTTTTTAGCGTTTTCAACTGCCTCTTCAATAGTACCAACATACATAAAAGCAGCTTCAGGTAAATCGTCATGCTTACCTTCAAGAATTTCTTTGAAACTACGGACAGTATCTTCCATCTTAACATATTTGCCTGGGAAGCCGGTAAACTGTTCTGCAACTGCAAATGGCTGACTAAAGAATCGTTGGATTCTTCTTGCACGACGAACAATAACTTTATCTTCTTCCGATAGCTCGTCCATTCCAAGAATATTAATAATATCCTGTAAATCTTTGTATGACTGTAAAATTTCTTTAACTTCTGTGGCTACACGATAATGTTCTTCACCAACAATTGAAGGATCTAAAATTCTAGAAGTCGAATCCAAAGGATCAACAGCAGGATAAATACCAAGCTCGGCAATTTGACGACTTAGTACTGTTGTTGCGTCCAAGTGAGAAAATGTAGTCGCTGGAGCCGGGTCTGTTAAATCGTCAGCAGGCACATAAATTGCTTGCACTGAAGTAATGGAGCCTTTATCAGTTGATGTAATTCTTTCCTGAAGCTCACCCATTTCAGTAGCAAGGTTAGGTTGATAACCAACAGCCGAAGGCATACGCCCAAGCAAAGCACTCACTTCCGAACCTGCTTGTGTAAAACGGAAAATATTATCAATAAACAAAAGTACATCCCTATTTTCGGCATCACGAAAATATTCGGCAATTGTTAATCCTGTTAAACCTACACGAAGTCTAGCTCCAGGTGGTTCATTCATTTGTCCGAAAACCAGAGCAGTTTTTTCCAATACACCGGATTCCTTCATTTCAAGCCAAAGGTCATTTCCTTCACGAGTTCTTTCACCCACACCGGAAAAAACAGAATAACCGCCGTGCTGTTTTGCGATATTATGAATTAACTCCATAATTATCACTGTTTTACCAACACCGGCACCACCGAACAAACCGGTTTTACCACCTTTGGAATAAGGTTCTAACAAATCAATTACCTTAATACCGGTTTCAAACATTTCCTGAGAAGTTGTTAAATTTTCATATTTGGGAGCTTGGCGATGAATATTGTATTTTTCTTTTGTTTTTATTTCACCGAGTCCGTCAATTCCTTCACCTGTTACGCTAATTAAGCGACCGAGTGTTTCAGGTCCAACCGGAACTGCAATAGGGGCACCGGTATCAACGGCTTTCATACCTCTTACCAAACCGTCAGTCGAATCCATTGCAACCGTACGAACTCTATTTTCACCAAGGTGCTGCTGCACTTCTACAATTAAAGTTTCATCTTTTCCCTCAGCATCAGTACGTGGGATATGAATTGAATTATAGATCTTCGGTAGATGTCCATCCTGGAAATCAATATCTACTACCGGACCAATTACCTGTACAATTTTTCCTTCGTTGCTAGCCAATTTTGCTCCTGATTTCTGTTTAAATTAAAATTTAAAATTAACTAATAAAATAAAGTTTTTCAATTTAATTCGGCAATATTTCTATTATTTTATTTAGTCATTTTGAAACAATAACATATTTATTTATACATGGCTACGATATCGAAAATGGATTTTGTTAAATAACGTTTTCAAAAATAAAAATGTAACATAAAAACAACCGTAATTTATTAGTTCTTTTTGTGAATATCCAGGTAATAGCTATCCATTTTTTTAACTAACTGCTTGGATTAAGTAAAAACCGTTTAACAAAATATCCGATTTAAGGTTGTTAAGAATATTGAAAACTTGTTGATATGTAATATCTATGCCCAGTTCTCATATTATTATCTCCATTATTTTAGATTCTATTGAAAGTAATATTAGCTAAGATAAATTTATTTATTGCAATAATAGATGTTATAACATATATTACACACATCATATTTTTAGTTACAAAAGAATTAACCAGATTCGTTTTCGACAACTTGAACAGAACGAATTATTGACAACTGACCGGATAACAGTGGACAGAATAATTTCTAACTTATAAATTTGAATTAAACAAAGATGGAAAACAAAGATGGAATAGGAGTCAACTATGAAAATAGAGGAAGAAATAAAACAAATAAAATTTAGAAACGATTATGAAAAACTAACTATAAATCTTATTTATACACAAGGCTGGCTTTTAGATAAAATTTCAAAAGTTCTTGGTAAGTATAATCTAACACAACAACAATATAATGTTTTAAGAATACTTAGAGGACAATACCCGAATGCTACTTCGGTTGGAGTTATTAAAGAAAGAATGCTCCAAAAAATATCGGATTCGTCAAGATTAGTCGACAGATTAGAAAGAAAAGGTTTTCTTTCAAGAAAAATGAATAAAGATGACAGAAGAAAAACCGATATAAAAATTACAAAGAAAGGTTTAATACTATTAAAAAAAGTTGAGCCTGAAGCAGACAAATTTGATAATATTTTACATAATCTCTCAGTGAAAGAGATAAAAACACTTAACAAACTTTTAGATAAAATGAGAGGATAATTATGTCAGATAAAAAAACACCTTATATTTTAAAAGGAAAAGAAGGAACACAAGCATATTGAGCATGCGGAAAATCCAATAATATGCCATACTGCGATGGGGCACTTAGGGGAACAGGTATTACACCGTATATTGTTAAAATTGAAAAAGAAAAAACAGTCGCTGTTTGCAGTTGCGGTCATTCAGGGGATATGCCTTTTTGTGATGGAACACATGCTTCGTTATAATATAATGAGATAAACGAACAAAGGGATAACATATTCTTAATTTTTTGTTAACTACCAATAATTTATCCATCACCGACATGATTGATTCCTTATTGTACACATTTTAAACTTATTGACCGGTATTTAATGTAAAAGAATAACTGAAAATTAAATTTTACTTTCTACAAAAAATTTAATCCAAGTTATACAAAAGGAAAAGTTTATTGTTTAACCTATGATAAATTAATTTGATTTCTAATAAAGATGCGGATTAATAAAATTAATCCGCATTAAAATACACTTTCAAATTAGAAACAATATTTATTTTCTTCAATTAACTTATCCGCAACTTCACGGCGGAGTTTTGTAGTATTTACCGGTTCATATTTGGTAAATCTCTTTAAGCCTAGCATAAGCATTTTTAGTTCATCCCCTTCTGCAAAAGCTGCAACAGCATGTTTTCCATAAATATTAATTCTTTCTAATGAATCGCTTACAAATATTTGAGTCATCTTCTCAAAATATTTTGCTGCACTTTCATCTTTTGCGGCATCCAATTTTTGAGTTCGCAAAATCATTGTTTCGGCAACATAAACCTGTGTAGCCATATCTGTAACATTCATAATAATTTCCTGTTCGTCACCAAGTTTCTGCATAAACTTTTGTACAGCAGATCCGGCAACCATTAGAACAGCTTTTTTCGCCTTTTTAATTGCTTCCATTTCCTTTGCAAGCAAACCTTCAGGAGCATCACCGAACGACGGAATTGACATCAATTCTTTTTGAATTCCCATTGCAGGCCCCATTAAATCAAGTCTGCCTTTCATTGATCTTTTCATAAGCATATCAACCACAAGTAAACGATTGATTTCGTTAGTGCCTTCGAAAATTCTGTTGATTCTTGCATCCCGGTAACCACGTGCTGCGGGGTATTCTTCCGAGTAACCGTAACCGCCGTGAACTTGAACAACTTCGTCAACAACATAGTCCAGCATTTCCGAACCGAACACTTTCATCATTGAAGATTCAATCGCATATTCTTCAGCTGCTTTAATTAATGACTCACTGTAACTTGTTCCACCCGCCATTAATTCCTCAACCTTTTCATTTATTAAACCGCTTGTTCTCATCACTGCCGATTCGGAAGCAAAAATTCTTGTTGCCATTTCGGCAAGTTTATATTTTATTGCCCCGAAACTTGAAATTGGTTTGCCGAACTGTTTGCGTTCGTTTGCGTATTGAATGCCGATTGATAAAAATCTTTTGGCTCCGCCTGTTACCATTGCACCGAGTTTAAATCGACCTACATTCAACACGTTGAACGCAATGTAATGCCCTTTGCCAATCTCACAGAGAATATTTTCTTTAGGAACTTTTACATTATCTAAAAACAATGCACGTGTGGATGAACCTTTTATCCCAATTTTATTTTCTTCATTTCCGCTTGTAAAACCTTCGGAATCAGTAGGAATAATAAAACACGTAAATTTATCGCCGTCAACCTGAGCAAATGTAATAAGAATATCGGCAAAACCACCGTTTGTAATCCACATTTTTTGTCCGTTCAAAATATAATAGTTCCCGTCTTCGGAAAGAGTAGCAGTAGTTTTTGCCGAAAGTGCATCCGAACCTGAAGTCGGTTCGGTTAAACAATAAGCAGACTTCATTTCGCCCGATCCAAGTTTAGGCAGATATTTTTTCTTTTGCTCTTCAGTACCATAATACAAAATAGGCAAAGTACCAATTCCGGTATGAGCAGCAAAAGAAACACCAAACGAATAGCTCTTTCCCATTGCTTCGGCAATAAAAGTATTTGTGTCAAAGTTTTCGCCCAGCCCGTCATATTCTTCGGGTAAAGCAGCAGCAAGCAAACCGAGTTCTCCTGCTTTTTCCATTAATTTAACTGTTAAACCGGGTTCTTGTTTATCGATTTTATCCAAATTCGGCCAAATTTCTTTTTCAACAAATTCAGCAGCCGTATCCATCATCATTTTTTGGTCTTCGGTTATATCTTCCGGAGTAAATATAGAGCTTGGTTCAGTTTCTTTAGTAAGAAATTCACCGCCTTTTAAAATTTTATTTTCTTCTGACATTTTAATTCACCTATAATTTTAGTTTCTAACTAATTTAATAATTCATAAATACCTGCAACACCTTGTCCGCCGCCAACACACGCAGTAACCATTCCGTATTTTTTATTCCTTCTTCGCAATTCATTAACAACTTGAACAGTAAGTTTTGCACCGGTACAACCCAACGGATGCCCAAGTGCAATTGCCCCGCCATTAACATTAACCACATCAGGATTTAATCCGAGTGTTCTTATAACAGCAAGCGATTGGGAGGCAAATGCTTCGTTAAGTTCAATTAAATCCAAGTCTTCAAGTTTCATTCCTGCTTTTTCTATTGCTTTTGGAATTGCTGCAATGGGACCCGTTCCCATTAATGTCGGGTCAACACCTTCAAGTGCATACGAAACCATTCTTGCTATTGGAGTAAGATTTAATTCTTTAACCATTTTTTCTGACATAACAAGAACGAATGCAGCACCGTCCGATGTTTGAGACGAGTTGCCCGCAGTAACCGATCCGCCGGCAGCAAATACAGGTTTTAATCGTGCAAGTGCTTCAATACTTGTTCCCCTGCGAGGTCCTTCGTCTGTATCAACAACATATTTTCTGGTTTTACGTTTACCGTCTTCAAGATAAACTTGCTCAACTTCAATCGGAACGATTTGGTCTTTGAAATATCCGTTATCGAGTGCATTCAAAGCCTTAATATGTGAATTGTATGAAAATTCGTCCTGGTCTTCACGAGATATTTTGTACTTTTCCGCTACCTTTTCTGCGGTTAATCCCATGCTCATATAATAGCCTGGATTTTCCTTCGATGTAACATAATTCGGTGCAAGTTTCCAACCGGTCATCGGAACCATACTCATTGATTCCGCACCACCTGCAATTACACAATCCATCATTCCCGATTGAATACGGGCTACTGCGGTTGCAATAGTATCGATACCGGATGCACAAAATCTGTTAACTGTAGAACCCGGAACACGTAAAGGCAAACTTTGCAATGCAATCATTCTGCCAATTTGTAATCCTTGTTCCGCTTCAGGGAATGCGTTTACAACAATTAAATCGTCTATTCTTTCAGGATCTAACTGAGGAACTGATTTTACCAAATGTTTTACGACGTCGGCAGCGAGATCGTCAGTTCTGTAAAAACGAAAGCCTCCCTTTTTAGCTTTCGCAACTGCTGTACGATATCCTGCTACAATATATGCTTCTCTCATAATATTACTTTTAATTTTTTTATAATTTAATTATTTAATATTTTATTTCTAATTCCTCAACGGTTTTCCCGTTGTTAATATACTTTGAATCCTTTCCAAAGTTTTTCTTTCGCCAATAAGACTTAAGAAAGCTTCGCGTTCCAAATCAAGTAGATATTGTTCCGAAACTAAACTACCTTCGGAAAGATCGCCACCGGACATAACATAAGCTAATTTTTCAGCAATCTTCTTATCGTGTTCGGAAATATACCGGGCTTCCTTAAATGAAAAGGCTCCAAGTAGCATTGGTGCCATTCCGGCACGTCCCAAAACTTTTACATCATTTCTGATTATTGGTTTTGTGTAGCCTCTATCAGCGAGATCAATCACTGATTTTTTTGCTTGTGAAATCAACCGGTGTTGATTAACCACTACGTTATCTCTACCGGATTTAAAATAATTCATATCAAAAGCTTCGTGAGCCGAAGTAGAGACTTTTGCTTGTGCAATGTTTAAGAAACGCCATTGCAATTCAGGAAATTCAACTCCACCTTTTAAGTAAGCATCCGAAGCACGCAGTGCCATTTCCTTTGTACCGCCGCCGGCAGGAATAATTCCGACACCAACTTCAACAAGTCCAATATAAGTTTCGGCTGCTGCTTCTACTTTATCGGAATGCAAACACACTTCGCACCCGCCGCCAAGCACCAATCCGTGTGGAGCAGCAACTACCGGAACACTTGAATAACGAATGTGCATCGTTGCATTCTGAAATGCCCGAACAGCAAAATCAATTTCATCATATTCTTGTTCGGTTGCCAACATAAACATCATCGCCAAGTTTGCACCGGCGGAAAAATGTGCACCGTCGTTTCCTATTACCAATCCTTTGTAATCTTTTTCAGCAATTTCAATTGATTTGTCAATCGCTTCAAGAATTTCAGAACCGATTGAATTCATTTTTGTTTGAAATTCAAGATTTAAAACTCCATCGCCAATATCGTGTAAAGTTGCACCTGAATTTTTCCAAACGGGTTTATTTGAACGATAATTATCAAGAATAATAAAATCGTTCCTGCCGGGAATTTCTTTGTAACTGTTTGACGAGATATCATAAAATAATTTTTTACCGGATTCAACTTTGTAAAACGTTTTAAAACCTCCGGCTATCATTTTTTTAACCCAATCCGCAGGAGCAAGGTTTTGGGCTTCCATTTCTTTAATCATTCTTTCAACACCGAGAACATCCCACATTTCAAACGGACCAAGTTCCCAACCGAATCCCGCTTTCATTCCATCGTCAATTTTGTAAAGTTCGTCCGATATTTCAGGAATTCTGTTTGAAGAATAATTAAACACATAAAAAGACAGTTTACGCAAAAATTCACCCGCTTTATCTTTAGCAGCGTGTAGAGACTTTAATCTGTCTCTTAAATCATCTATTGCCTTTGCAGCAGCAACGGAACCGAACTTAGGTTTTACACTCGGACTATATTCAAGTGTATCAACATTTAGTTCAAGAATAGTTTTTTTTCCCTTTTCATCCCTTGTTTTTTTGTAGAAACCTTGTTTGCTTTTGTCACCAAGCCAATTATTTTCTACCATTTTGTTCACGTATTCGGGAATAACAAATATTTCTCTAGATTCGTCATTAGGGCAATCACTATAAATATTGTTTGCTACGTGAACCAAAGTATCAATTCCAACAACATCCGCTGTTCTAAAAGTTGCCGATTTCGGTTTACCGGTTAGCGGGCCTGTTAAAGTATCAATTTCTTTAATTGTTAAATTTAACTCTTTCATTAATTTGAAAACAGCCATAATACTAAATACACCGATTCTGTTTGCAATAAATGCAGGTGTATCTTTACAGAGTACGGGAGTTTTACCAAGGAATAAATCACCGTAATACATTAAAAAGTCAACAACTTCGGGCTTGGTTTTCGCGGTCGGAATTACTTCAAACAACGGTAAATAACGAGGCGGATTAAAAAAATGTGTTCCGCAAAAATGCTGTTGAAAATCTTCGCTACGTCCTTCCGCCATCAAATGAATAGGAATACCTGAAGTATTTGAAGTTACAAGTGTTCCTGGTTTTCTGAATTTTTCAACATTTTCGAAAACGATATTTTTTACTTTTAAGTTTTCTACAACCACTTCAATAATCCAGTCGACATCTCCCAGCCAATTGGAATTATCATCAAAGTTTCCGGTTGTAATTCTTTTTGCAAAACTTTTGTGATAAACCGGAGATGGTTTTGCTTTTAAAACATTCTGCAAATTTTCATTTGCAATTCGGTTTCTTACAACTTTGTCATCAAGTGTAAGGCCTTTCTTTTTTTCCGATTCGGTGAGCTCACGTGGAACTATATCCAGCAAATATACTTCACAGCCAATATTTGCAAAGTGCAATGCGATACGAGAACCCATTACTCCCGAACCAAGAACAGCTACTTTTTTGATTGTTCTTTTCATAATTATTATTCTTTTAGTTTTGAAATTTGTTAATTTTAATTAGTTATTCTTTAATATCATATATTTTATTTATTAAATGTTTATACTTCTTTTTAATCACTTTTCTTTTTAATTTAAGAGTAGGTGTAAGTTCATCAGTTTCAACAGTCCATGGATTTGGAACAAGTTCAAACTTTTTAATTTGCTGTATGTGTCCGAAACGCTTGTTGTATTTCTGAATATCTTCCCAAATTCTTTCCTTAACCTGTTTCGAATTTGCAATTTGTTCATTGGTCTCTAAACCTTCACATTTCTTTTTGCACCATTTGCGAATAAACTCAAAATGCGGAACAATCAGTGCAGCAGTAAATTTTTGATTTTCTCCAATTACCATTATTTCATCAATAAACAAAGATTCTTTCATTTTATTTTCAATTGGCAGCGGAGTAACATATTTGCCGCCTGAAGTTTTGAATACTTGTTTAACTCTGTCAGTGATTTTTAAAAATTTTCCGTCAACCCATTCACCAATATCACCTGTGTGGAACCATCCATCTTCATCAATTACCTGCTTTGTAATTTCCGGCTTATTATAATATCCGAGCATTACCATAGGTCCTTTAGCTAAAATTTCTCCTGATTCTGCCAATTTAATTTCGCACTCCGGAATTGGCATGCCCACTGTACCAAGATAATAACCTCCTTTGATAAATCTGTTGCAAGTTAATACAGGTGATGTTTCCGTTAATCCGTAACCCGGACGAACAGGAGCACCTGCTGCCGTAAATATTTTTGCAAGCCTCGGCTGTAGTGCCGCCGAACCGCTGATGATTCCTTTTACTTCTCCACCGAGAGCTTCCATCCATTTACTGAAAACCAATTTACGGGCAAAAAACAAACGTAAATTGTAAAACCAATTGTTTTCACCTTTAGGATTATAATGTTTTCCAAGATTTACCGCCCAACCGAAAATTGCTTTTTTTGCCGGAGGCAGTTCACGACCTTTGTCCATAATTTTTTCATAAACTTTTTCCAACAGACGCGGAACTGTGGTAAAATAATTCGGTTTTACTTCCTTCAAATTTTCGCCAACTTTGTCAATACTTTCGGCAAAGTAAACTGCCGAACCAAGACTTAAATAATAGTAAACAGCAGTCCTTTCAAAAACATGGCAGATAGGTAAAAAGCTTAACATCCGATCATCTTTTGCCATTGGGATAATTTGTGTTAAAGCCTTGATGTTACTGATAATATTGTTATGGCAAAGCATTACACCTTTCGGAACCCCGGTCGTTCCGGAAGTATAAATGAGTGTTACTAAATCCATAGGTTTAATTGAGTTTTCAATTTCCTCTAATTTACCGGATAAAGAATCATCGGCAGCCAATTGAATTTCCGTCCAATGTTTAATTCCGTCTAATTTATCGAATGAATAAACGCCTTTAACAGATGGAGTTTTGGGAATTACACGCATAACTTTTTCATACAATTCTTCGTTACCGACAAACACAAGTTTAACTTCAGCATCGTTAAAAATATATTCATATTGCTCTTCACTCATATTAGGGTATATCGGGACATCAACTCCGCCCATTTGCAAAATACCGAGATCAGTGAATGTCCACTCAGTTCTGTTAGCAGAAATAATCGCAAACTTGTCTCCTTTGTTAAAACCCATTTTCAGTAAACCAAGACTGACTTTGTCAGCTTGTTTTTGAATATCTGTAGAACTGTATTTATGCCATTTCCCGTTTTTTTTATCGCACAATGCATCCTCGCGTGGAAAGTTTGCTATTTGGTAGGGAACTATATCTATTAAACGTTTTACTTCAACTGAGAAATTTGACATTTTAACACCCTATAATTTATACACGAAAAATAACTACAAGTAAAATATCTACTTTAGTTATATTTGTCAAGCGAATTTTCGCTAATAATGAATTTTTGCTATCAGCTAATTTACTTTTTTATTATATTGTTGTGGAAAATAATTTTATTTGTGGAGAAACTGCTTTGTGAAACTCAAAAAAAATTCAATAAAAATAATTTTCGGACTTAAATTAAAACAGATTCGTCAGGATAAGGGTTTATCATTATCCGAACTTGCCACAAAAAGCAATATGTCAATTTCCTACTTAAATGAAATTGAAAGCGGGAAAAAATATCCGAAGACTGATAAAATTGCATCTCTTTCCGAAGCACTTGAAGTTTCGTATGACAGTTTGGTTTCTATTAAATTAACTAAATATTTATCCCCCATCGGCGAACTGCTTGAATCGAATATTTTAGAACAGCTTCCATTAGACCATTACGGAATTGACATTAATAAATTAATCGTTTTAATGTCCCACGCACCAATGCAGTTGAGTGCATTAGTAGCCACACTAATTGAATTGGCAAAAAGTTCCGAAATGAGCAGAAGTGCTTTCAGTAGAACCGCTTTGAGAATATACAAAGAATTAAACAATAACTATTTCCCAAAAATCGAAAAAGGTGTTGATAATTTTATAAAAAAATTTAAACTTGAAACATCATCTCCTATATCATACGATAAATTAAAGAATATTCTAACTAATGAATTTAATTACAGAATTGATGAAAATTCTCTGAACAGTTTTAATGCGCTAAAAGAACTTCGTGCTACGGTACAAACCGGGGACCCTAATGTTTTATTCCTTAATAACAACTTATCAATATCACAAAAATCATTTATTGTTGGCAAAGAATTAGCATATAATTTTTTACAATTAAAAGACCGCAGTTATTCATATTCAAATTATAAATTGGATACTTTTGAACAATTATTAAATAATTTTAACGCTTCATATTTTTCGACAGCATTAAAATTAGAAAAGAATTTATTTTTAAAAGATATAAAAGCATTTTTTTCACAAAAAAAGTGGGACCAAAAATATTTATTGGCATTGCTCAATAAATATAATGCTTCGCCGGAAATGTTTTTCCAAAGATTAACAAATCTTGTAGGCAAATATTTGGATATTCATAAATTTTTCTTTTTGAGATTTAATAAAAACTTACAATCGGAAGTATATCAATTATCTAAAGAAGTCAGATTAAACCTGAATAGAAACCCCGGTGGATATCAAACAAACGAGCATTACTGCCGAAGATGGATTTCGATAAATGTATTAAAAAATCTTGAACAGAAACTTCAGGGAAATACAAATTACAAAAATAAAGTAGCAGGAATTTTACGATCGAAGTTTTTCGAATCCAATGATAAATTTCTTTGCATATCCGTTGCAAAACTAAGTCAGTTTTTGCCGGATAAAATGACAAGCGTAACACTCGGTTTTTTTGTAGATGACAAGCTAAAGAAACAAATTAAATTTTTAAATGACCCGAAAATTGAAGATAGGATTGTAAATGATACTTGTGAAAAGTGTGCTATAGAAGACTGCAAACAGCGAGTTTCTCCTCCTCTGTCAATTAAGCAAAACGAAAAACTAATTGAAATGGAAAATGCAATTAAGCAATTGAAAACTATCTCTGCTTAAATAATGCGCAATTATATTTTCTCTTTTCAATAATTTATTAAGAGTTACTTTTTTTGTCAATTACAAATTAAACAAGTTTAAATATTTTCATATTTAATAAAAATATGCTATTTTATAAATATGAAATGGGATAGAGACGAATTACTTTGCAAACATCTTTTAACAAAACCGAAACCTGAAATAGGAACTGTTTTGGTAACCGGTGCGACAGGATATGTGGGCGGCAGGCTCGTACCGGAACTTTTAGCTCGCGGATATAATGTTAGAGTAATGGCAAGAGTTTCCTCGTTTGAAATTGAAGGACGCTGGGAAAATGCTGAAATTGTAGCTGCCGATGCATTAAAACCCGAACAGTTATCCAAAGTTTTGGAAGGTGTTTCCGTTGCTTATTATTTAATTCACTCGTTGTTATTGGGTCCCGATAAATTTGAAAATGCTGATGTAGAAGCAGCTATGAACTTTCGTAAAGTTGCCGAAGAACAAGGGGTTAAAAGAATAATCTATCTTGGTGCACTTGGTGATTATGCTGATAATTTATCCCCTCATTTAAGAAGCAGAAATCAAGTTGCAGAAATATTGAGAGAGGGAAAAACTCCTACAACAATTTTAAGAGCCGCAATAATAATCGGTTCCGGGAGTGCTTCCTACGAAATATTAAAAAATTTAGTTTTGAAATCTCCTGTATTTCTTTTACCCCGCTGGGCAAAAACAAAATGCCAACCGATAAGCATACGAACTCTTATTAATATACTTGTCGGAGTTTTGGAAAAAGAGGAAACATCAGGACATGTATATGATGTTGGCGGAATGGAAGTCTTAACTTATGAGAAAATGCTTAGAGTAATGTCCAAACTGTTAAGAAAGAAAAAATTATTTGTTCATGTCCCATCTAATAATTATGGAATTTTTTCATATTTTGCCAGTTTACTAACACCGGTTGCAGAACCGATAATAAAATCATTGATGATGAGTGCAAAAAATGATGTGCTTTGTAAGGGCGGGAATACACTTCCACCTTCAATGTACAAACCGATTTCATTTAAGGAAGCACTTTTGCGTGCAATGTCGAGAGAAGAGTTGGATGCCGTTCACACAAGATGGTCCGATGAATATCCGCGTGCTCACGAGTTGGCATTGAAACTCCATGAACTCAAGGAACCACCATATTACATTGACTCCCATTCCATTTTATCGTCAAAGAGAAAAGAATCTTTGTTCAAATCTATTTGTAAAATCGGCGGCAACGAAGGTTGGTTCTATTCCAATTGGATGTGGAGGTTGCGCGGAATTCTTGACTCAATTTTAATGGGGGCAGGAACTTCACGCGGAAGACGAAGCTCAAATATTTTAAGAATGCACGATGTAGTAGG